>WNGC01003941.1_pt1 | contig 10264 bp, 12 predicted proteins | sample 5400051 | NCBI WGS metagenome assembly WNGC01 (sample SAMN13153368, study PRJNA577476) | soil metagenome | isolation source: 20 cm soil or saprolite under grassland replicate 2 | place: USA:California | collected 2016-06-15 | reverse complement strand
TTCTCCCAACCAAGATGGATACTCAACCGGTTCCAAACCAAGACTGCTTTCAACTTGTCTCCACAGGCGAGTCCGCTCATATCGCTGATGTACCAATTGGAAGTGGGTGCTTCTAAGCAAGTCGAAAGCAGCCTGCGAGCTCCCACAGTCAATCAACCAGTTCGCGCGCCGTTCTGCCAACCATTCGTCATCGAGAGCCGAGACCGCGTTGAGCCAGCGCCCGCGCTCATCGAGGGTTTCGCTCCCGAGCGCAGCGAGCGCCTTATCGCGCTCAATCACAACTTGGGGATGCAGCGCGATCGCTTCTGACTCGATGGCGCGAAAGCAGTTTGCTGCCGCATTTGCGTCCCGTTTGTTCACCAGCCATAGACGTCCAGATAGTGCCCGGGCGCGATCGTCGCGCGACCGCGCCAGAACCTCCAGCGCAGCGCTTGCCTCGCCGCGACCGGCGAACCACGCCCCGAGTTGAAATAACCACCTGTCTCGCTCGCTTCCTTCTGTGGACGACGCCGCAAAGGAGAGCGCATCACCTAAGTCAGCGATTCCGCTGACGGCCCAGCGGTTGCTATCAACATCCGGAGCTTTTGGGATTTGCCTGGTGTCGCCTGATTTCTTTGCGGAGGCAAGACTGAGCCAATCGCGAACCTCCTCACTCCTCGCCCATCCAAAAAAGGGTACATTGTCCAGTTCTCTCAGCTGCGGATGAGGAAGCGGGATTGTTCGAATATCTCGCGGAGTTTCGGAAGGGATCCAGAATTCAATCTGGTGTCGCAGTTGACCGGGCTGAAGGACCTCTTTCACCGATTGATCGACAAGGGGACCGGCTTGGATCTCCAGACATTGTTGACCGTCTAGCGTATATTGACTCACCCATCTCTCATCGCGTCCGATGCCGTCACTCCACAGTTTGATCCCGGGTACCCGCAAAGGATCGGCCACATGATAGAGACCTGCTCTCAAACTTGGGGTGAAAACTCCAAATGCACAACAATTCGGTCTCTTCCAGAAGAATCCAGTCATGCGATGCACGTCGGCCTGGCGCCGCGGACCTTCGGTCTTCCAGTCGATGATGCGCACGTCCCGGCCGTGAACAAGAACGGGGCCCTCCGGGAAATGGAACTCTGTGTCAGGTTGGGCGTGTACGCCTGCATTTGACCAAGACATCCAGGGATGAGCGTCCCGATCAGGATTAAAGAATGTTGTCCGCTGAGTCAGAAATGCATCCCTCTCACCAAGGGAGTATTCGACTGTCCAGTTCATTCCAAATCTGAGCTCTCTCTCCCCACAGGAAACATAGATTCTTTCCTGGTCGCGCGTTACTTCATAGAGTACGGGAGCAATTTGAACTGGTGTGTGCGAAATCGGAAAGCTCAGCTCAATGCCGCCTCCGGTAAAAGATTGTCTGGGTAAGATTCGCACCGGTCTAATAATGTGCGGAAAGAAAACAGTTTCCACCGCGCTCGCTTTGAGAAAAATGGAACAGACACGTCCCCCTAGGTCCGGGCAAACCTTCACGCGAACCTGGTCGTTTTCGATCGAAACCATGCGGTAATTCTTCAACACGGGCCTCCGGCTGGTCTCGCAGAAGCTCTCGTAGGGATAGAATCCGTCCGGATCGTTCGTTGTGGGAATAGGACCTGCTGGGACCAGGCGATGCGCCAGCAAACACTCTGTGATCTCTGCAAATTCAAGCATTGTAGGACCGAGCCCTTTCGTCTTTTTGTTCAAGCACTGGGGCCTGGGTACTTGTGTTTGACCGTCTACCAACGATTTCTTCACACTACAAAGGCGGGGCGATTCCGCGCAACCCACGGGTGTTCTTTCAGGGCTGCGCGATCGCGAGAGAACAGACGCGCCATCGTAATGTTCAGCCGCGCAAGAGGCCACCGGACTCGCAAGCAACGGCTTCGATTCACGGCTGATCTGTGACTTTCGCGAACAGATGAAGACGTATCATTGTTGAAGGTAAAACTGAGGGACCGTGCGGCAGCGATATTGCCTGTTCCGTTCCGTGAGTCCTGCCTTCAAACCGGCGACCCTAGCACCCCTGCCAGAGCATCCGGGGCGCGAGCGGCACCGGGGAGCAAACATAAAACAAACGAAACCCGAGGGGCGCGGCGTCTTGGCAGAAATCGTGGCCATAGCGATCACCTATTGACTGCGCTAACATCACATCCACAGGCGCGCGTATTCGTCGCGCAAGTTCGGAGCATGCAGGGGAAATACGCTATCGACCAAATGGCCGAGATGGTCCGTGGCCTCCGGCGACACCACGGCGCGCAACTTGCCAAGTTGCTTCCTGTTGATTTCCTCAAGCAGATCCAATTCATAGTTCAGTCTCCGTTTGTCCAGGGAAAGATAACTCACGAACAATGTATTCCGTCCAGCGCCGACATCGGGCCGTGCCGAAGGCCGAGTGTCGATTCAGACATCGCTTGTATCTTTCCTGCAGACATCTCCAATAGTTTCGGTGCCGACTCCTGGGCGGTCGTGTATAGTACGCCTGACCCGACAAAACAGGCCTTGGAAAACTCTTCTTGTGCGATTAACGGTGCCATTTCTTGGACGCGCTTGAGGAATCGCTCTCCCGCTTCGCAAAGAACCGAAAATGTTTCCTCGTAGGAGCACAGAAAATACACGTGGGCTACACACTGGCCGGCAACAACCATGTTTGTGTAGGAACTCGTCATTGCGAGTCCGCGATCGTTCACGGACTCGTCCAAAGCAAGCAGATATGCACGGTCCGGCGTTCTCTCGCAGATCTGCGCCATACCACCTCGCTCGTTGCAGGTGACGAGCAGATGCTGAACGCTGGGATATCTTTCTATGGCCGCCTCCAGAACGGCCAATCCTTCCGCGCTGTCGCCCCGAGCGAGAGAATGAAATCCAGAGATATTTCCGTTCTGAGAAAACCAAGTCTTCAAGATTGGTCAAAAGGTCAGTGCTGGGAACTGCCCAGACTTCGCAGCCCCAGTCCGGCGCAGCAAATACGTCAAGGCACGGCCAACGTAGTCCGAGGTCCCCGCGCCGATGAGAAAGACGGTAGGGTTGCCAGATGGCTTCAGCAGGTCAAAGCCGGACTCAAACAGGAACTGCCGTAGATCGCTTTGTTGTTCCTGGATAATTTGAAACGTCTTCGGCCATGAAGCTGGCCGCTGGATGATTTCATGCTGTTTGTACCGAATCCCCCGGGCTTCACTTCTCTTCTGCGCTAACATGGAGCAGAGCGTCCAGTCCGCCGATCAATAACCCTCCTTCCCAAAGCAAGCCGAAGTGTAATACACTTCGCCAGCAATGTCGAAACATATAGAAACCTTAAGAAAAACAATTAGCAATAAAACGAAAGCCCAGCAGTCGGCCCGTCTTCGCCCCAGGTACCTGGCCGCAATGCGCTGAATTGTCAGGCGGTTCCGGGGGAGGCTCGCGTGATCTTCGACTGTAGCAGGGCCCGGCTCGGCCATCTCCTTTCGTTTGTCCCAACCGCGTCGATCTACGATTATTGGGGATGTGTGATGGAGAGCGCCCGAAGTGTGTTTTCTCCGGTCAACGAAACACCCTCTTCCTTCTTTATAGGTGAAGGCTACGGTCTTCATCAACTGGCTGACAGTGTGCGTTGTATGGTGATCAACCTCGGCGACAAGGGCTGGATTGCGGTTCGCAGGCTACGTCGGTTTATCGGGGTGCCAGCTTTTAAGATTTCCCCAGCGGACACGATCTGTGCGCCGGGCTCCTTGCCAGCAGCAGTCGTGCCTGCCTACCCTTCGAAGCCAAACTTTCCCCAGTGCTTAACCGGGGCCAAGGCCTGTGATGCCCTCTCGGCAATGCGGACGGTAGGCACTTCCGGACCGAATTTGGTGCAGCTGTCGCATTCTGCTCGCCGCAACGGCATTCAGAGAAGACCCGCATCCATCCTCCACTCCTTCCGAGGTCAACGATGACTTTTACTTCCCTCGATTGGATTATTGTCATCGCCTACCTGATTCTTTCGGTGGCTATTGGAATGATCGGTAGAAGGTACGTCGGTTCGGTTGCTCATTACTTGGTGGCGGGACGCGAACTAGGGGCCTTTGTCGGGATTGCCACGCTGGCCGCCACCGAGATCGGCACTATCACCTTCATGTACAACGCCGAGCTCGGCTACCGGTATGGGTTTGCCCCATTTGTTGTAGCGCTGATCTCCGGCCTGGTGATGGTCATTATTGGCCGCACTGGCTTCGTCATCACCCGTTTTCGCGCAATGAAGCTGATGACTGTTCCCGAGTTTTTCGAGCGAAAGTACAGTCTCGGACTTCGTCTCTTCACCGGTGTGCTCGTCGCTTTGGGCGGCATCTTGAACATGGGCGTCTTCCTGAAAATCGAAGGGGAATTCCTGACCATCATCAGCGGAATCAACGCCAAATATCTCGTCACCGTTATGACCATCATCTTGCTGTTAGAAATGTTGTACACCGTGGTTGGAGGAATGGTCTCCATCGTGATCACCGACTTCATTCAGTATGTGTTGCTTTCCACGGCGACCATTCTGGTCTCGATTTTCGCTGTTCACCACGCTGGGTGGCACAACATTCTCACCAAGGTGACAGCCACGATGGGAGATAGGGGATTTAATCCGATTGCGAATCCGAAGTTTGGCCTCACCTTCATCATCTGGCAAATTCTTCTTTGGTTCTCCATTCACACCTGTTGGCAGACCACTGCCATGCGCATGTTCTCCACCAAGGATCCGGAGACATCCAAGAAGGTCATGACCTGGACCGGCTTTATCTACTTGGGACGAGGCATGCTCCCAATGCTATGGGGAATTGCCGCACTCGCAACGCTGGGCACCGGAAATAGCCATGACGGTGTGCCTATGCCTGTTTTGAATGGTCATGTCCTTCAGCCGATTGACGCAATGCCAGCAATGCTTGGCAGTATTCTCGGACCCGGCATCAAGGGCATCGTTGTGGCTGGCATGCTGGCCGCCACCATGTCGGTGAACAGTTCGTACTTGCTGGGCTGGAGCTCAGTCATATCGCAGGACATCATCATGCCAGCGCGGCAGGTCTTGGGCAAAGTTTCTCTCAGTTCGCGCAGCCAGATTTTGGTCAACCGGCTCGCCAACTTGTTCGTGGGCCTCTTCCTGATGTTCTGGGGACTTTATTACACTCCGCCGGGCGCCGTTTACCTGTACCTTAACGTGACCGGCACAATTTTCCTCGCTGGCGCTTTCGTGTGCGTCATTGGCGGACTCTACTGGAAACGTGCCAACGTGACGGGTGGCTACTTGGCGATGTTCCTGGGAGCCGTGGGTGTAATCGTGCCTTTCTTCTTCCTTCATTGGAATGAGAATGTCACCGGCTTTACAGCTTTTGCCTTGGCGGCCTTTGGACTAGTGCTTGGCTCGCTATTGGGCAGGCCTTCGGAAAACATCATTGCGGAGAGTGAAATGCCATGAATTATTGGATGATGTTTTGGACCGGAGCGCTTGTCATTGCCGGTTGTGCTTTCGCCGTGATTACTGCGATTGTAAGCGTCTGCGGCTATCGCGACTTGATGCAGATGTTCCGCCGCCTTACAGCCCAAGGTGGAAAAGAGAAAGAGAATGAGTGAAGGTACAACGCCGACTGATGCGTTCATCCGCATGGTAACGGCCAAGCGCGCCGTGGATTTGCCCCTCGGTGACTACCACCCCCGGTCCATGCTCGTCGTCCCCTCACACGACGTGCGTAGGGCCAGGTTCCCGGCCATCGATTACCACAACCACCTGGATGCCCAGGAGCCACAAGCAGTCTTGGCAATCATGGATGAATGTGGCATAGAAGCAGTCGTCAATATCACGATGCGCGTAGGCCGGGACGGTATCGAAATGCTGCATAAGTTTCAAAAAGCCGCGCCAGAGCGATTTGCCACCTACGGGTGGATGGACTGGACCGATTTGCATCGTCCGGGGTTCTTCCAACGCACGATCGAGCGTCTGGAGGAACTCGTCAACCACGGCGCATGCGGATTAAAGATATGGAAAGACCTCGGAACCAGTCTCACCGACGCGGACGGACAGCTCATCCGCGTGGACGACGAACGACTGGCCCCTTTGTTCGAGAAGGCAGCCGAGCTGGATATCCCCATCATGTTCCACATCGCGGATCCGGACGCCTTCTTCTTGCCAGTAGATCAATACAACGAGCGTTATGAGGAATTGGCGGCGCATCCGGACTGGAGCTTTCACCAGTCCCACTTCCGGAAACCTGAACTGCTAGCTCAGCGCGACCGTGTTTTCATTCGACATCCGAAGACTAAGTTCGTGGCGGCACACGTTGCCGAGCGCCCCGAGAACCTGGAATATGTCAGCCAGCTACTGGACACGACCCCAAACTTATATGTCGATATCAGCGCTCGTTCCGCGGAATTGGGCCGCCAGCCTTATACGGCCCGGAGTTTCTTTCTCAAGTATTCCCACCGCATTCTCTTCGGCACCGACCTTGTCCCGGAGGCTGAAATGTACCGCCTGTACTTTCGCTTCCTGGAGACCAATGACCAGTATTTCGAATACCCCTCACACGCTTCCCGCCAGGGACGCTGGAATATTTATGGACTGTTCCTTCCAGATGAAGTTTTGCGGAGCGTTTATCGTGATAATGCCTGCCGGCTCCTGAAGCGGCCGAGTTAATTCACTCTCTTACTTTCGTCTAGATTCACACGACGGTCACTTCAACTCTCGATTTCCTCAGCGCACGTAAGTCGCCTTTGGGAATACCCCGATCGGTGATGACATGTTGGAGGGAAGAAGGCGGGGCTATCAATGACAAGCTTCTCTTTCCGAACTTGCTGGAATCGCAAACGGCAACTGCTTCCTTGGAGATGTCCATCATGGAACGGTTCACCTTGGCTTCCAGGAGATTTGGGGTGCTGAGTCCGTACTGAACGTCGAAGCCATCAACGCCCAGAAAGAGAATATCCGCATTCAATCGATGCAGGGTTTCTTCAGCGATTGGTCCCACCAAAGAAAAAGAATTCTTTCTCAGGTTACCCCCGGTTAAGATCACTTCCAGAGTAGAGCCAGAGAGTTCGGCGGCGATATTGACTGCGTTAGTGATGATCGTCAAGTTCCGGAAATCGCGCAGGGCTCGGGCGATGGCGGTGGTGGTTGTTCCCGAGTCCAAGATGACAACTTGCCCTTCCGTCACCATGCGCGCAGCCGCCGCAGCAATCTGCAGTTTTTCCTTGCGATGCAGCTTCTCTTTTTCGCATAAGGTGGGATCTTCGAGAGCGCTTTCGCGGACCGTCAACGCTCCGCCGTGGGTCCGGTGAATTCGCCCTTTCACGTGGAGGATCTCAAGATCTTTTCGGATAGTGACCACTGAGGTGTTGAATTGCTTGGCGAGGTCCAGCACGAGCACGCGACCGTCGCGGCTCAACATCTCAAGAATCGCGCGTTGCCGTTCTTCGCTCAGCATTCAGGGGCCGTCAGTAACGACCGTGTCATCGAGACGATATTCTAACAAGCTTCTCACTTCGCTCTTCTTTTTATCTCAGGTTTCGTTTGTCAACAAGAAGCTTCGGCAAGATTCAGAATCAGACTAAACCCACTCCTGTTCATTGGGCTCCCTGAGACATTGACTTGGCGGCGCGCTGCGCGAGCTGGAAAACTAGCGCCCGACTTGCTGCCTGGGGAGGAGCACAGATTTACTTGGAGTTTTCTACCCGTGAGTGTTCTGCCCGCGGCACCAAGAGAGAAATCGCGCATGGGAAAGAAGGCGAAGTCGCGCCCGACAACCGCCGCCTTAGAACAGCCCCTCAGCGCTTCCCTCTGGCATCAAGTTGCGATACGTTGCTAAACGATCTGACATTTTGCTCGTGTTTCTCCGTGAGGTGCTGATCTTCTCATTTATCGGTGTATCGTTTGGAGTGATAGGCTCGCTTTTTGCATGTCGCCTACTTGCGAGTATGCTGTATGCAGTGTCGCCAACGGCAACGCATGTTCTTCTCAGCGCTGCGCTATCTGTAACTGCTGCCACGCTTTTATCAGCGCTTGTTACCAGCCGACGCGCGACAGCACTGGATCCTGTCGTAGCGCTGCGGCGTGAATAATGTGCTGTGCACGACGCTGACCTGACCCCTCCAACTGTACCAGCTGATACAACGGCACGCTGCGGCCCGAGCGGCACTACTCCTGAAGGTGCGCGCCGCTGCCGGATTCTCAAAGGCTGCGAATCGGGCATTAGTCTACGACGAAGGAGAGATAACCAAAGCGCTTAGGTTAATGGTATAATGCCTACTGTTGACGCGATAGATGGTCTGCGCGTGGTGATCTATTTCAACGACCACCCCATGGGCATGTCATCGGCGATGGCAGTGAGGCTGTCTTTAGGCTCAATTGTCCAACAGGTCCGCCGGGGTTGCGAGAGACCTATGGTTTTGCTTTCAAAGATTAAGGCAGCTCTCGCAGCGAGATTACTGAGTTTATGCGCGGCATGGAGGAGGATTCATGGTTTACCGTAAGGAAGAAATCGAGGCAGCTAATGAACGGGCTGCTGCCCGCTTGGGAAGGACAGCCACGCTGGCGGCGCATTACGACCGCCGCACAGGGCGTGTGGTCATTGACCTTAGTAGCGGCCTGTCAATTGCATTCAAACCGCAGGATGCTCAGGGCTTTGAGGACGCTAAACCGGAACAATTAAGGAAGATAGAGATTTCTCCGTCGGGACTTGGACTACATTTTCCCGTTATTGACGCGGATATTTATTTGCCGGCCCTGTTGGAGGGTTTTCTTGGTTCCCGCCGCTGGATGGCGGCGCGACTTGGTAAGGCGGGTGGCAGTGTTAAGTCCCACACCAAAACCGCCGCGGTTCGCGCGAACGGCAAGCTCGGCGGCCGACCGCGGCGAAAAATCCGTCAACGTCAAAAACGTTGAGTCAATCTTCTCCACCAATTTCCCATTCTCTTCCGATTTCGCCTTCACGCTCTTCCACTCTGGATCGTCCTGGAAGGCCTTCCAGTTCGCTGCCGCCGCTTCCCGGTTCGGATGTTCCAGAATGTAAAAGAAAGTGCTGCTTTTCACCGGTTCGTCCAGCGCAGTCCAATACGCGACACTCTTGATTCCATGGTCCGCAAAAAGCCTCATCGTGTGGTCCTGGAAGCGGGCTACCAGGTTCTCTATCCTTCCGGGGACCACGTGATAAATCCGCAGTTCATACACCACAGGTGATCCTCCCATCGCGCTACCTTGCTCTCTCTCCCCCTTGCAAAACTCTCATGCGCAACGGAAGCGAACGTCGATTTCATCGCTTCTGCTATCTCGCAGGGCACCAGCACCGCCAACGGCGCCGCTATCAGCAATGTTCGTCTCTTCATTCCGGAAATTCTACCAGATCGCTAGAAACCAAGGACAGTCGGAACGCCGCCCGCTCCTGGTAATTGGCTACTCGTAGAGCTGACCAACCTCATGACTTCAACAACGGACCCGGCGGGCAGTATTTGCCGGCATTTCAAATTTTCAAATTGACGGGATGGCTGTTAATCGAGCATGTCGACGTGCTGTAGACTTGAATCGCATTTCGAGAGGGTGCTACGAGGTCGACTATGGGCACGAGCCTTGTAGAATGTGGAGAATTTGGCTTCTGGACTCGTGACAGTTACCTTGCAAATTGGCTCGCCGCGCTGATGGATGAACTTCGGAAAACGTCAAAGCCAGAGCCCTGGCAGGAATCTCTCATGGAACACTGGCGGGTGCAGATTAAGGTTGATGGCGGATGCATGTCCGCCGGATTGAATGAATTCCTTACGGATAGTCACAGAAGGGATTCGCTAGTTTCTATCTCCAAGGCTGTCTTGCGTAACTGTGAACCATTCACGAAAAGGACGGGCGAACTCTTCGTAGCCCTTCTTCTCGGCACCCTGAAGACCACAGCGTCCAGCCCCATAGACTACTTGGACGACGCGTCGTAGAAATCCCTGCACGTCAAACACGGTCCTGTACCCACACTTCTCCGATTAGTGCGTTGATCAGGACTTCAAGGCAGGGATGGCTTTGCTGCCTAGCGGGACTTATAGGATTCGGCTTTCGTTTGAGCGAGGGAGAACCTTGCTACTTACCGAGATATTCCCGATGCTGGCTCTTGAACTTGAACAGCTTCTTAAGAAGCAAGGAGAGGTTGAGTTGGCTGCCCAAGTGCCACAACTGAAGGTCGTAGACCGTTGCCGATGCGGAGATAACTTCTGCTCGTCGTTTTATACCCAGCCCAAACGGGAAGGAAGCTACGGCCCTGGCCACCGTTGCCTGGAC
>WNGC01003013.1_pt1 | contig 10264 bp, 9 predicted proteins | sample 5400051 | NCBI WGS metagenome assembly WNGC01 (sample SAMN13153368, study PRJNA577476) | soil metagenome | isolation source: 20 cm soil or saprolite under grassland replicate 2 | place: USA:California | collected 2016-06-15 | reverse complement strand
AGCGGATCAAGTGCTGGCGGTGCATTTACCTGAGAATGGCCGCAAAGTGCTCCCCCGCGCCGCCTAAGAAAACGCACAGAAGACCGGGACACGGGTCCGGCGCAAATGGCACGGCTGTTGCGCTGTACCGAATGCGGGGAGCGGGATGCGGATTTGTAGACGGGACGTCGCGTTAGGTCGCTGGCGACGGTGGGGCTTCACTGGTCGCGGGCGAATTAGCTGACGCGCGTCGTCATGATGCGCCCTCACACTTCCTCAATCCGCAGACTTGTTTTGATATCGAGAACGATCCGGACCGCCTCCTGAGCCGCGTAGGTGGCCGTATGATCGGGATGCGCGCGACGCCAGGCGCCAACGGCGGCGTGGTAGCACTCGACGGTCGGCAAACCGCCGCCCTGAGCCGCCTCGAAGGCAGCCAAAACATCTGCCGCGGCGGCGTCATGATGCGGATTTTTCAGTTTGCCCAACTTCAACATTGCGTTCGCGCTCCCTCAACTGCCGAATGAACAGTCGAAGAGAGCGGGCGGTTTCCGGCGCGACCTGCGCCCCTACGGCCTTCTGATCCAGCCGGGGGCCGGGGCTGTTGCGCCCACCGAATGCGGGAAGCGGGATGCCGATTTCGTGGTGAGCGGAGCGAGGCGGTAGGGCCGGAGAGCCAGGGTTCTAAAAAGACCCGAAATGCGTTGCGGGGATACCTTGGGGATACCTAGGGCTGGGAACCAAAGCTATTCTCAGCAATCAAGCAATTGGAATATCAAGCTATTTTGGGACGCGAGCCGCCGCTAAGAACAAATTCACGATTAGCCGGTATTCTATTCGTACTTGCCGTACCTCTTCAGGACAGCACCGTGGCAGATATGCCTGCCCAGCAAGGGAGTGACTCTATCGCCGTGGGTTCCGGAACTCCGGACGAGCGCCGCGACATTCAGCTCGCCATCGAGCATTGGCAGCGGAATACCTGGGGGCCGGATTCCATCCCCCTTCTCGACACCTTCGACTTTGCCCCCCTGCGTGAACGCTGGGGCCACTGGTTCCTGATCTGCGGCAATCATTCGGTCGAGAGCGCGGTGTTCGTCAGCTATGGAGCGGGGTTCGCGCAGTTGCTCGGACTGGCGCACGAACCCGTCACGGACCTTCCCTGCATCGAGCAGATTCCGGTGCCTTACCGAGCCATGTTTTCCGCAGGCTACAACCGAGCGGGCAGCGCGTCGTCGCCGGTGATGCTCGACGGCACCTTCCGCTTTGAAAAGCGTGTTGAATTGTACCGCGCGGTGTTTATGCCGATCATGTTGCAGCCGAACTGGTCAAAGCAGCTGATCTTCGGCTCGTTCAATCGCCGTGAGCTGGGCGCCGTCTAGCAGTGCCAGGTATGCTCGCTTAGGACTGGAGAGCCGTTCGGGCAGCAAATTCGGATCCGATCCGACGCGCAACAGAAAATTCACGATTTGGCCCGTATTCTAGGCATACAAGCTGAGCTTGCTTGGAAAATGGCTATCACACATCTATCCGCCGCGCTGAAGCACACCTCCGTCCCTGAACCGCAACTTGAGCGGCGGGACGTCGAGCTCGCGATTCAGCACTGGCAGCGGAATACCTGGGGGAAGGACTGCGTCCCCCTGCTCGACACATTCGATTTTTCACCGATGAAGACCAGCTGGGGCCACCGCTTTCTGATCTGCGGGGGTCCCGCGGTGGAGAGCTCGGTTTTTGTCAGCTATGGCTCCGGGTTCGCACGGCTGCTCGGCCTCCCCGCCAAACCGGTGACGACAATCCCTTTCATCCAACAAGTACCCGCACATCATCGCGAGATGTTTTCCGAGGGTTGCAGCAAGGCGATGATGGAATCCTCGCCCGTGACGCTCGAGGGGACATTGGGTTTCGGAGCCGGGGCGCAATTGTTCCGCGCTGTGTTCATGCCGATCATGCTGCGGCCGAACTGGTCGAAACAATTGATCTTCGGCTCGTTCAATTGCCGCCCGGCCGTCCGGGGTTAAGCTCTACCCGATCTTCACGAGCGCGCCGCCATCAACCGGCAGGGCGACGCCGGTGATGAAATTGGCTTCATCCGAGGCGAGAAAGAGCGCCGCGTTCGCGACATCCCAGCCGGTGCCCATCTTGCCGCGAAGCGGTACCTTTGCATCGCGCTCGGCGGCGATTTCGGCGCGGCTGCGGTTGGAGGCACGCGCCCGCGTGTCGACCGCCATCGGTGTATCCATCAGCCCAGGCAGGATGCAGTTGGCACGGATGCCGTAGGGCGCGTTCTGCAATGCCAGTTGCTGGGTGAAAGCGACCATGCCGGCCTTCGTCACCTTGTAGGTGACGAGCGGATAGGAGTTCTCGAACGCGGCGACCGAGGAGATGTTGACAATCGCGCCCGAGCGCTGCCGGCGCATGATCGACAGCGCGTGCTTGCACGCCATGATCGTGCCGCGCAGATTGATTGCCGAGACGCGGTCGAAAGCCTCCTCGCTCAATTCCTCGATCGGCTTGTCGCCGCCGCCGACGCTGACCCCGACATTGTTGTGCAGGATGTCGATCCGGCCCCAGCGGTCGACCGCGCTCTGCATCGCCGTGGCGAGCGTTGCCTCGCGGGTCACGTCGGCCTCGAACGCGACACATTCACCGCCCTCCTGCCTGGCAAGCGCGGCGGTCTCCTCGGCCGAGGCGAGATCGCGGTCGACGGCGAGAATGCGGGCGCCTTCCTGCGCGAAACGCAGCACCGTGGCCCGGCCGTTTCCGATGCCTTCGCCCGGGCTCTGTCCGGCGCCGATGACGATCGCAATCTTCCCTTCGAGGCGCATGGCAAGCTCCCAGAGATGTTGTTCTTAGAAGGGCCGCAGGATGCCTCCGGCCAGCCGTGTTCACAAGCTGCGGACGCGCTTCGCGGTGCTGGCGAGCGGTCCGGACGATTTTCGGCGCCCGTTAAGCCGAGTTTATCGAATATTCCCGATAATCCTGCAGCTTCCTTCCGCCCGAGCACGCGGAAAATTCGTTAGGGTCCGCCCTGCAGGATCACGCCTCGGGTTCATTCCTCACGACGTTTGACATCAACGCGAGCGGCGCAAACGGATGCGGACGACAGAAATTCTCCCTGAGGTCAACGTCATCGACGCGATCCTGCTGTTCCGGCGCTTCGGGATCGATGTCACTGGGATGGCGCCGGAAACCCTCAGAGAGGCTCGGCGGCAGCTGATCCATCGGCATCACCCCGATCGCGGCGGCAACCTCGATACCGCGCAATCGATCAACGCCGCCTTTGATCTGCTGAAGGATGGCGTGCCGAAATACCGAGGCAGCCCGTTCGCACTCGGTTCGTTCCGCCGCACGCATCAGAACCGGCGCGACCAACTCCTCGCCGTAAAGCTCTGTTATCCCGAATATCCCGAATGGGTATGGGCCGGCTGCTCAGGCGATGTTCCCGGCCGCGCCGATATCGCGGTACAGGATTTCACCGACATCAACTTCATCAAGAAGTCGATGTGGGAACTCTCCGGCCAGTCGGAATACGAGTACACGATTTGGGGGTTTGACGGCCGCATCTTCCGCGGCCATGTGGCGGTCTTCGGCGCGCCGAAGGCGTTCAACTACATGGCCGATGCGATGGCCACGTTTCAGACCCGGGGTAGCAACCGGTATGAATGCCGGGCCGTGTTCGTCCATGAGGAAGCGTCACGGGATCTCTACCTGATCTACGCCGATGGCAAGCATCGCGGTGACGCGCCGGTCAAGATGAAGCACTACTCCTTTAATCTTAACCCGGGAAACGACGTCGATTTTGTCCGCGAACTTCCCGATCTGCTCGACCGATTGAAGGAAGATAACCGCAGCCTGGGAGCTCGAACTGACACAGCCTCAGCGGCGTGAATTCCCCGGCTGGCCGGGCGGTGTTGCACCGCCCGGCCGTTACACGACAACTAGCGTCGGAGCGGCTCAGTAGCCCCAGCCGAGCATCGGATGATTGGTAAATTGCCCGCTTCCGCCAGCGAAGGCCGGATGACTGCTGGCGCTGGCCTGACACCACGGCGGCGACGAGCTGCCATAATAGTTGTTGTAGCCCCAATTTGCGCTGTTTCCCGGACCACAGCGCATCGCATAGCTGGGCTGATAGACGGTGCTGTACTGGGTCGTTGGAGCGGTATAGGTGCTGCTCCCGTACTCGACGATCTCGTTCCGGGGGGAATAGTAACGGGTCCGGGTCCGGACAGGGGTCGTCGTGAAATAATCGTCGGTGGTCACGACCCTGGTCGTCCTTGTGACTGCCCGGCGGGTGGTTCGAAGCGCGTGATGCCGGGCGGTCGAGCATCCCCGCATCACCGCATGATGGCCAGCGGAGTCGGACAGAGACTCTCGGAAACATGTCCGCGCTTGCGCCGAGGGCGGCGAGGCTAGACCGACAGCGAGCGCGCCAACGGCGGCCGCGAGTGCGATAGATTTCATTCACGTCTCCTGCTCACAAACGCCGGCGTTGCATAACGCCGGCCTTTCTGAAAAACAGGTCTGAGCTTCACAAGGGCTCAGATCGCGCCTTACGGTTGAACATGCCTGCCGGATCGGGAATAGCGCTCGATTTCTAGCGACCCGGGGGCTCGGGCATAAGGGCATGCCTGCATTCGATATTCTGAATGATGTTCAGGGTCGCGCGGCCCGGACGGCTGCGGTAGCATGTCGCAAGATCACTTCATCCGGAGGATATCCCGATGACCCGCGCCTACAACGTCGTGGACGCCGACGGCCACATCCTCGAGCCGCTCAGCCTGTGGGACGAATATATAGATCCGGGGTTCCGCGAGCGTCGGCCTCGGTTCGTCATCGACGAGAACGGCAAGGAGCGCCTTAGCGTCGAGGGCAAACTGCTCGGCAATCCACGCGGGATCGGCAGCCTGGGCGCGGTCGGGGTCCGGCAGGGCGCGGTCAAGCTCGACAGCCTCAAATACGCTGAAGGAAAGAAGGGCGGGTTCGACCCGCACGCCCGCATGATCGATATGGACGCCGACGGGATCGACGCCGCTTTCCTTTATCCGAGCCTCGGCTTGTTCGCCGGCGCCGTCGAGGATCCTGAACTCGCCGCAGCGATGTGCCGCGCCTACAATCGCTGGCTCGCCGATTACTGCAAGCCCTACCCCGATCGGCTGTTCGGGGTCGCGATGCTGCCGATGCAGTCGGTCGAGCTCGCGATCGAGGAGATGCGGTACGCGCGCGAAAAGCTCGGGATGCCCGGCGGTTTTCTGCGGCCGAACCCGTATCACGGTAAAAAGATGATCAACGACCGGATGTACGAGCCGTTCTGGACGATGGCAGAGGAGCTCGACTTTTCGATCGGCTTTCACGAAGGCTCGACCAATGCGATGCCCACGGTCGGCGTCGACCGTTTCGAAGGAGACCGTGCGGCGCGCCACATGATTTCGCACACGATGGAGATGATGCTGGCGGCGATGGCTGTGATCTGGGGTGGCGTTGTCGATTGCCACCCGCGTCTGCGCGTCGCGTTTCTCGAATCGGGCGGCGGCTGGATGGCGCCGTGGCTCGATCGCATGGACCGGCATTTCGACGATCAGGGGTTCAACGAATCCGCCCCGAAGATGCGGCCGAGCGAACTCTTCCAGCGCAATTGCTGGATCTCGTTCGAGCCGGTGGAGAGCAGCATTGCCGCGTTGGCCGACTATATCGGGCCGCACAAGATCATGTGGGCGACCGATTATCCGCATCAGGACGGCTTCTTTCCCGGAGCGCCGCAGATGGTCCGCGACCGGCTCGGGCCGTTGTCGCCCCAGGCCAAGCACCAGGTGTTGGCCGGTGGCGCCCTGGGATTTTACGGCATGAACTGAGGCGAGCGGTCGCGTCGCGGCTCAGGGTTCATCTCGGCGATGGGAAGAAAAGCATGAGTGCCTCACAGACGGCAGCGCGTTGCGCCAAGGCCGCCCCAGTCTTGGATTTTGATGCCGTGATCATCGGCGCCGGCGTCTCCGGCCTGTATCAGCTCTACAGGCTGCGCGAGCTGGGGTTGCGGGCGCGCATACTCGAAACCGGCAGCGGTGTCGGTGGCACCTGGTACTGGAACCGCTATCCCGGCGCCCGCTTCGATTCGGAAAGCTATACCTACGCCTATTCCTTTTCGCAGGAGCTGCTGGAGGAATGGAACTGGGCTGAACGTTTCGCGGGCCAGGCCGAAACCGAGCGCTACCTCAATCATGTCGCGGACAAGTTCGATCTGCGCCGGGACATCCAGTTCAACAGCCGCGTCGCCGCCGCGTCTTACTGCGAGGAAACGCGCAGCTGGGACGTCGCGCTGGAGGACGGCCGCCGGTACAGCACGCGGTTTCTGATCACCGCCATCGGCGTCCTATCGGCGGCGACGATGCCGCGCATCGCCGGGGTCGAGAGTTTCCGGGGACAGTCCTTTCATACGCATTACTGGCCGAAGGAGCCGGTCAGCTTCGAGGGCAAGCGCGTCGCGGTGATCGGCACGGGCGCCACCGCGGTGCAGGCGATCACCGAGATCGCCAAGACCGTCGGCCAGCTGACCGTCTTTCAGCGCACCCCAAATTGGTGCGCGCCGCTGCACAACGCCAAGATCGGCGAGGACGAGATGCGCCGGATCCGGGCCAGCTATCCGGAGATCTTCGCGCGCTGTAACGAGAGCCCCGGCTGCTTCATTCACAAACCCGACCGGCGGCGCACGCACGAGGTCAGCCCTGAGGAACGCGAAGCCTTCTGGGAGAAGCTCTATGCCGAGCCGGGCTTCGGCATCTGGCAAGGCAATTTCCGCGACATCCTGACGGACCGCGGGGCCAACGCGCTGATCTCGGACTTCATCGCGCGCAAGATCCGTCAGCGCGTCAAGGACCCGGTCATCGCCGAGAAGTTGATCCCGAAGAACCACGGCTTTGGCACCCGGCGGGTGCCGCTCGAAAGCGGCTACTACGAGGTCTACAACCAGCCCAACGTTAAACTCGTCGACATCAATGAGACGCCGATCGAGCGGATCATCCCGACCGGCATCAGGACGAGCGATACCGAATACGAATTCGACATGATCATCTACGCGACCGGCTTCGATGCGATCACCGGTACGTTCGACCGTATTGACATCCGCGGCACGGGCGGCGTGTCGCTTAAGGATAGGTGGAAGGATGGGCCGCAGACCTATCTTGGCGTGCTGATCGAAGATTTCCCCAACATGCTGATGGTGATGGGGCCGCATGCCGCGCTGGGCAATTTTCCGCGCGCGGTCGAATACAACGTCGACTGGGTGAGCGGTCTGATCCGGCACGCGCGCGACCGCGGCGTGACCCGGATCGAGGCCACGGCCGCGGGGGTGGCTCAGTGGACCGACCACGTCAAGGCGAGTGGCGAGGGATTGCTGTTCAACGAGATCGACTCGTGGATGACCGGCGTCAACCGCAACGTCGAGGGCAAACAAACCCGTAAGATCATGCGCTACAGCGGTGGCCATCCCACGTTTCGCGAGCACTGCGATGCCGTTGTTGCAGAGGGGTACCGCGAATTGGCGCTGGCTTAGGGCGCCGCAATCCCAGCGGAATTTGCCGTCATGCGGGTGCTGCGAAAGCCATTTCCGGCCCGCCGGGCAGACAACGAGCGGAGGAGCATTTCATGAATGTCGGCATGATGATGGTGTTCGCCAGCTACGGCTGGGAGAACTGCTCCGATGCGCGGGTGTGGGATGAGGAGATCCGGCTGGCGCGACTCGCCGCCGATCTCGGCTTCGACTGCCTGTGGTCTGCCGAGCATCATTTCAACGACTACTCGTTCGTGCCTGACAATCTGCAGCTGATGACGTATTTGACGGCGCTTTGCCCGAACGTCGATCTGGGCACCGCGGCCGTTATCCTACCCTGGCACGACCCGCTGCGCGTCGCCGAGCAGGCGGCGGTGCTCGACATGCTGAGCAAGGGGCGGCTGCGCCTTGGTCTGGGACGCGGCTTGGCCCGGCGTGAGTTCGCCGCGTTCCGCCTCAGCATGGATGAATCGCGGGAACGCTTCGACGAGGCGGCGCCGATGATCGTCAATGCGTTGAAGACCGGCTTCATCGAGGGCGACGGCAAGTTCTACAAGCAGCCGCGCATTGAGATCCGGCCGCGGCCGCAGCATTCCTTTGACGGGCGCATCTATGCCGTCGCGTCAAGCGAGGATTCGATCGAGTCCGCCGCCAAGCTCGGCGCCCATATCGTCATGTTCGCCGACCGCCCGTGGGAGATGCGGCTGCCGGCGATCGAGCGCGGCCGCGAATTGCACCGCAAATACCACGGGACCGAACCGCCGCACGTGATGCTGACCGAGTTCTGTATCTGCGGCACCAACCTTGCCGAGACCGAGGAAGAGGCGCGCCGCTATCAGGGGAAATTTGTCGAAAGCAATTTCTACCACTACGAATTTCTGGGCGAGCACTTCAAGACAGTGAAGGGCTATGACGCCTATCAGCAGAAGGCAGAGATTGCGCGGAAAGGCGGCCTCGACGGCGCGGTAAACGGCTTTATGCAGGCAGCCAGCTGGGGCACCCCCGACAAGATCCTGCGCGGCCTCGAAGCGCGCCGGAATATCATCGGCGATTTCGAACTCAATGTCGCTTTCCGCTTTGGCGGCACGCCTCACGAGGTCGCCGAGCGAGGCCTGAAGCTCTTCGCAAAAGAGGTGCTGCCGGTGCTGAAGTCATGGTCTTCCACCAAGGTTCGGGAGGCGGCGGAGTGAACAGCTCATCTGAGCGATCCGAAATGTCGAAAACGACCGCCGAGCCCGCGAGGTTCGACGCGATCATCATCGGCGCAGGAGTCGGCGGCCTCTACGCGATCTACCGTCTGCGGAAGCTCGGCCTCAGAGTGCGCGCCTTCGAGGCCGCCGGCGGGGTCGGCGGCACCTGGTACTGGAACCGCTACCCCGGGTGCCGCTGCGATGTGGAGAGCATGGAGTACTCGTATGCCTTCTCCGATGAGCTGCAGCAGGAATGGCATTGGCCCGAGCGCTACGGCACGCAACCCGAGATCCTGAAATACATCAACCATGTGGCCGACCGCTTCGACCTCAGGCACGATATCGAGTTCAACACGCGTGTGACGGAGGCGGTCTTCGACCGCAAGACAAGCACATGGACGGTGACGACCGACAAGGGTCATACCGCGACCGCCCGCTTTTGTATCATGGCAACGGGCAATCTTTCGACACCGCGAAAGCCGAATTATCCCGGCCTGGAGAGCTTCGAGGGCAAGTGGTACCACACCGGTTTATGGCCGCATGAAGGGGTCGATTTCACCGGCTTGCGCGTCGGCGTGATTGGCACCGGCTCTTCAGGTGTCCAGTCGATACCGATCATCGCAAAGCAGGCAAAGCATCTTTACGTCTTTCAGCGGACCGCCAATTTCAGCCTGCCGGCGCGCAATGTGCCGCTCGACCCTGCGAAGGAGCGCGCCCACAAGAATGAGTATCCCGAGCGCCGCCGCGCCGCGTTCGATACGCCGTTCGGAATCGCCGGCTACCCCGCACCCGTAAAGTCGGCCCTCCAGACAACCGAGGACGAGCGGCTGCGCGCCTACGAGGCGAAATGGGCGGAAGGCGGCAGCATCAGTTTTCTGTATTCGTTTACAGATTTGCTGCTCAACAAAGAATCCAACGAAACGGCAGCGGAGTTCGTACGCCGAAAAATCCGCACTACCGTCAAGGATCCCCGAACCGCAGAGCTGCTGTGCCCCGACGATCATCCGATCGGCACGAAGCGGCTCATTCTCGATACCGACTATTATGAGACGTACAACCGCGACAACGTCACCCTGGTCGATATCAGAAGCAAGCCGATCAAGGAAATAACGCCCGCCGGATTGCGCACGGCCGATGCCGAATACGCGCTCGATGCGATCGTCTTTGCGACCGGCTTCGATGCCATGACGGGGGCAATGAAAGAGATCGACATTCATACCGATGCAGGAATGTCGATCAGAGAGAAATGGGAAGACGGCCCGCGCACCTATCTCGGCATCATGATCGCCGGGTTTCCGAATCTATTCATGATCACCGGCCCGCAAAGCCCGGGCGTCAAAAGCCAGATGATTTTGGCTTGCGAGCAGCACGTCGATTGGATTGCCGATTGCCTGCAGTACATGCACAACCGAGGGCTTTGGTGCATCGAAGCAGAAGAACAAGCCGAAGGCGCTTGGGTGCAGCACAACAACGAGGTGGCGGACCGTACGCTCTATCCCTTAGCGAACTCGTGGTATGTCGGCGCCAATATCCCGGGAAAGCCTCGCGTCTTCATGCC
>WNGC01003837.1_pt1 | contig 10265 bp, 11 predicted proteins | sample 5400051 | NCBI WGS metagenome assembly WNGC01 (sample SAMN13153368, study PRJNA577476) | soil metagenome | isolation source: 20 cm soil or saprolite under grassland replicate 2 | place: USA:California | collected 2016-06-15 | reverse complement strand
GCGAGGACGGCACGCGCAAGGTCACCGCCGCTAGGCCCGGGCTCTACGTCCTCGCGGCAAGCCAGGACGGTAAGCATGTGTTTGGACACGGCGACCCCCAAAACGTCGTCCGCGTATGGCCACTCGAGTCGTACGAGCGCGGGCTGGATCTCCAGGCGACAAGCGACGAGCACATCGCCACGATCGCCTGGCGGCCGGGCACCGCAGAGGTCGGCGTCCTCTTCCACGGCGACCGGCTCGAACTCTGGGACGCCGGCGGCGCGCGCCGCACCGTAACCCTCCCAGCAGCTCCACCCTCATCTGACAGATACGCCACGCTCGCGTTCCGGGTGGACGGCAAAGCTGTCGTGATCAGCCGCCAGTCCGGTGTCGAAGGCAGCACTGACACTTATGCAGTAGCGGTCGATCTTGCGAGCGGTCGGAGCGTTGCCATCCCGGTGGCCGGCAACGGACCGATTGCCGGCACCTCCGTCCGCATCGGCGCGTAGACACGTGCTCTAAATCCCCCGGGCTCCGCCCACAATCGAGGGGCTTGCCACAAGCTCGGGCGACCGTGCGAGACTGCGATCCATTGCCCAGTTTGTGAGCATCAGGAGGTACCCCCTCGCCTGACGACCGCCGTCCCCTAGCCGACTACTACTTCGTGCTCGGCGTCCCGCCGGACGCGACGGAGACTGAGTTGCACGCCGCCTGGCGGCGGCAGCTCAAGTACTGGCACCCTGACCGCGGCAACCACCCGGACGCGCTCGAGCACGCGAAGTTGATCAACCTGGCGCACGACGTTCTGACCAACAGCACCAAGCGCGCTGCCTACGACCGGCAGCGGGCAGCAGCCGGCTGGCGCCCCTCCGCGTCGGCCCCGTCATACAGCCGCCCGGTCCAGTGGAGAACCGTGAGCCGCGAGGGTCCGCCCGTCGCGCCGATGGGTTTCGACAGGCACGGTTTCGTCGCGCGCCTGGAGGAGATGATGAACCGAGGCCGGCTCATGATTGAGAAGCGCAAGGACCTCGCGTCGGCCTCGAAATGGGCGGCGCAGAGTCAGGCCTTGCTGCGAGACGAGCTGGGCGAGCATGCGTACACCTGATCGGCTCGTGACAGATCAGTTGATGCTTGCCGATACCGTGATGATCACATTGCCTTTCTTGTGGCCAAGATCGACATACCGATGGGCCTCGACGATGTCGTCCAGCGGATAGACGCGATCGATAACCGGACGCAGCTCGCCACTCTCCGCGAGCTGCTTGAGCGCCAGCAGGTCTGCTGTGTTGGTCCGCGGAAACGAGTCGTCGACCGACATTGCCGCGCCGCCCGGCGCCAGGGCCGCCGCGCTGTTGGCCATAGCCTGCGCGCTCTTGCGCTTGCCGACCGCGTCGAAGATGGCGTCGTATCGCTCGCCCCTCTGGGTGAAGTCTTCTTTTGTGTAATCGACGACAGTCGCGGCTCCGAGCGAGCGCACCAGCTCGAGGTTTCCCGTGCTGCAGACTCCGGTGACCTCCGCTCCCAGGTGCCTGGCCAGCTGCACCGCCGCCGTGCCGATCGCACCGGACGCGCCGTAGATCAGCACCCGCCGGCCCGCACCAACCTTGAGCCTGCGCAGGAAAAATGACGCGAGCAGGCCGCCGTATGGCAAGGCTGCTGCCTCTTCGAAGTTGAGGTTTGAGGGCTTCAGCGCGAGCTGCGTGGATGCGGGCCAGCACACCTTTTCGGCGTAAGTGCCGGCACGGAAACCGTCCATCCCAAACACCTCGTCGCCTTCCTTGAAGGCCTTCACGTCGCGGCCGACTGACTCGATCCGGCCCGACGCGATCATGCCGATGATGCCCCTCCTCGGCGCCCGCCAGCCGAATGCGATCCGCATCAAAGGGCGGTACCTGCCCCGCAGCTTCAGGCCCCGAACGATGGCGTCGCTCGCGGTGACCGCGGTGGCCACGAGCCGAATGCACACCTCCTTCCTCCCGGGCCGCGGGTCCGGAACGCTCCTGACCTGCAGCACTTCGGGTGGACCGTAGGCGGTGCAGATGACGGCTTTCATCGCGACTGCTGGGGCACGAGCCTGAGCGTCGTGGAACGCGCCTCGGGCGTCAGGACGCTGTTGAGAATTCGGCCCGCATACCGCCGGTACTTGGATCGGTAGGCAGCATCGATCTCATCGTTGATCCCGGGGTCGGCCTCCTCAAACTTCACGTCGCGCTGGAACCGGCCGGCCCAAATCCGCCCATCGGTCGATCCATGCACGGCGCGAAACCAGGCACCGCTGCGTCCTCTGATCGAGCGGACGTACAGGTCCTCCCCATGACCAACCACCCAGATCGTCACGCGATTGCGAACCGACCCGTCGCGGGTGAGCGCGGCGACATCGACCTCTTCAGATTCTCCGATCCGCGAAATCTCGTCCTTGGTCCATGCGGTCATCCGTGAGTACCCTCCTCGGCTGCCGGTGCCGCCGCATATTCCGCGTCGCTGACGTGCTCGCCCCATGAGGCGGCGTTGCCCTGCTCGTCGACATCGAGCATGGCGAGGTGCGTCATGAAACGGGTTGGCGACGCACCATGCCAGTGATCCTCGCCAGGCTCAAAGAACACGCGATCGCCAGGCCGGATGACCTCGACCGGGCCGCCGCGCCGCTGCGCAAGGCCGATGCCTTCGGTGACATAGATGGTTTGACCGTTCGGGTGCTTGTGCCACGCGGTACGCGCACCCGGGGGGAAATGCACGCTGCTGGCATTGACGCGTGACGGACCCGAGGGGACCGCAACGGTGTCGACGTAAACCGAGCCCGTGAACCACTCGCTCGGTCCGGGGTTGGTTTTGACGCTGTTCTTCGTGATCTGCATGATCCTCTCCTCCTGCGGCGGGCAGCCGCCCTCGAATAGCATCGCGCGATGCCCAGGAAGATTTCGCCGGAGGCCGCGCGGCGCTACCTGGTCCTCCGCCATTTCCTCGCTCCGCCTCGCTCCCTGCCCGCTGAGCCCGGCAGCGTGATGCGCGTCTTCGACCGCCTCGGGTCGGTGCAGTTCGACCCGCTCGACATCGCCGGTCGCAACCACGACCTGGTCCTGAACGCGCGCGTCAACGGATACCGCCGGCAGTGGACGGACGACCTCCTGTACCGGGACCGCACGCTCTACGAGACTTACAACAAGGGCCTGAGCCTGGTGCCGACCTCGGAGCTGCCCTGGTACCGGGTCTCGTGGGACCTGAACCGTGAGCGCTTCGAGAAGGCCGCGTTCCAGGAGCACGAGGCGCTGGTCAGCGAGCTGCTTGAACGGATCCAGAGCCGCGGGCCGCTGACCTCCGGCGACGTGCCTGCGCGCGCGGCGATCGAGTGGTTCTGGCGACCGACCAACCAGGTCCGGGCGATTCTCGAGGCGCTGGCGCTGGCCGGAATCCTGGGCATCGCGCGCCGCGACGGGAACCGGCGGGTTTACGACCTGGTGGAGAGGCTGTTCCCGCCTGACCTGCTGGCCGAGCGCCATCCGATCGACGAGCAGCGCAGGCACAAGCTGCTTTCGCGTTACCGCGCCCATGGCCTGCTCGGACCTGCGGGCTCGGGCGAGGTCTGGCTCGGAACCGGACCACGGGCGGTCGACCGGCCGCCACAACGCCAGCTGCTGGTCGCTGAGGGCAAGCTCGCAGCGGTTCAGATCGAAGGCAGGCGAGAGGTGCGGCACATCCCAGCTGAAGACGAGCACTTCCTCGACCAGGCCGAGCGTGAGCTGGCGGCGGGCGAGCCTCCAGGCGGCGTGCCGCCGCAGGTCGCCTTCATCGCGCCGCTGGATCCGCTGGTCTGGGACCGGCGCCTGCTGCGCGACCTCTTCGGATTCGACTACCTGTGGGAGGTGTACGTCCCCGAGTCCAAGCGCCGCTGGGGCTACTACGTGCTGCCGATCCTGTACGGCGACCGCTTCGTCGGGCGGATCGAGCCGCGCATCGACCGGAAAAGCGATGTTTTGCGGGTGCTTGGACTGTGGTGGGAGAAAGGATTCAGCCCCCGCCGCGACGCCACCCTGCGCAGCGCCCTCGAAGCCGCGCTGGAGGCACACCGCCAGTTCGCCGGCGTCAAGAAGGTCGTGCGCTTGCCGAAAAGCTCAGCGAGCTAGCGCCCTCTTGTAGCGGTCGGCCGAGCGCCTGACCGCCGCTTTCGCGTCCGACGCGACGTTGCGATCCCACCACGCGCCGTAGATGCGGTCGAAGTCGAACGGCTCGACGGCCGCAACGATGCGATCGATCTCCGACGCAGGGAGCGGTATGTAGTTGGGAAAGCTGTACATGAAGCTGACCCACCGCCGGTCCTGCGCGACCTGGAGTATGTCGCCGGCGAGCAGTGCGCCCTTGCCCTCGGGACCGGCGGGCAGGTGCAGCACGGTGCCGCCTTCGAAGTGGCCACCCGCGCGGACCAGGGTCATGCCGTCCCACAGCGCCTTGATCTCTTCGGACCAGAGCTGGATCGCGTCATCCGGCCGCATCACCCACTGGCGGTCTGCGGCGTGCAGGTAGATGGGAGCGTTGAAGCAGCGGCTCCACTCGACCATCGACGAGTAGTAATGCGGGTGCGAGATGGCGATGGCGCGCACGCCACCGAGCTCGCGAATTGAGGCAGTGGTGGCGTCGTCGAGCAGCGTGATGCAGTCCCACAGCAGGTTGCCACCAGGCGATCGCACCAGCAGGGCGCGCTGGCCGATGGCAAAGCTCGGCTTCGTGCCGATGCCGGTCAGCCCGAAGTCCTCGCGGATCTCGTTGATGTGGTCACGCTGCAGCTCTTCGAGCGTGCCCCATTGCTGGCCAGACCATCCGACGTACTGGCGCTCGTCTTCGCAGACGTCGCAGCGGGTTGGCGGCGAGCTGGATGGAGCGAACTGCACGCCGCAGGTCATGCAGATGTACGCGGTGGAAGTCACACCAACACGCTAGCCGCTGACCGACAGGACCACATTTCCGGTCTTCTGCTGCGTCTCTACGTACTTCGTCGCCGCGACCACCTGCTCGAGCGGATACACGGAGTCGATCACCGGTCTGTACTCACGCTTCTCGGCGAGATCCTTCAGGAAGAGGACGTCTCCCTTCGTGTAAACAGGAGGCAGCTTGAAGATGACCTTCTTGTCGCCGAACCTCGACGTCCACACGGCAAGGGCGATGTTCCTGAACCCGTCTGTGGCGAGGTACGCGCCGCCCGGCCTCAAAGAGCCCCGGCACCTGGCAAAGGTTTGCTTGCCTACAGCGTCAAAGATCACGTCGTATGTCTCGCCGTTTTTCGTGAAGTCCTCTGTCGTGTAGTCGATCGCCCTGCCGGCCCCGATCGATTTGATGAGCTCGAGATTCTTGGTGCTGCATACCGCGCTGACGTCGGCCTTGAAATGTCTGGCCAGCTGGACGGCTGCCGTGCCGATCGCCCCCGACGCGCCGTAGATCAGGACCTTCGGGCGCTTCTCGAGGTCGGCAAGTCGCAGGCACCAGAGCGCATTGAGAGCGCCATCGCACATCGGTGCGGCTTGCTCGAACGTCATGCTTTCGGGGACGTGCGCGATGCGGGCGCTTTCCCGCATGCAGCGGTACTCGGCGTGAGCCCCGAATCGGATCCCTGTGAGGCCGAACACCCGGTCGCCGACCTTGAACTCAGAGACCGCGCGGCCCGCTTGCTCGACGGTGCCGGCCAGCTCGCTGCCGAGGATGCGCTGCCTTGGCGCGCGAACCCCCGAGACGAGCCGGCTGAGGACCATCACCACTCGTCCATTGCTCCGGTTCGCCTCACGCGTGTGGCAGTCGAGGCGGTTCACCGTCGTGGCGTGAATCTTGATGAGGACCTCGTCGTCCTTCGGCACCGGGCGCTCCACGTCCTCGAGGTGCAGCACCTCGGGCGGCCCGTAGATGTCATAAACGACGGCTTTCATGCACTACATCCTCATACTCGGATCCGCATGCGGGAATTCTCGCCCGACGGGTTCTCGTGGTGGGATGGCACGACGTGGCGGCCTTCCACAGAGATCGAGGTGACCCCGCAGACGGAGTTCGAGCGCTCAGGCAAGCTCGCGCACGCGCGAGGTCTGATCAGCAAGCGCGACAACGCTTTCGCCGCCACGTACGCGGTGGGCATCGTCCCGGACGTCGGCCTCCCGGTGGTTGATCTACTCGCCATCTACATGATGGTCGTGCAGTGGCAGGGGTTCAAGGAGTACCGGGAGTGGACCCTGGAGCAGATGAAGGTCGCCACCGAGGAGCTGTTCGGCCCTGACGAGCCGATGGTCTCCGGGGAGACCACCCTGTGGCCGCCAACCGGCTTCGTACCCGGCATGCGTCGAGACTTCGCCGTGGCCGTGACCAGCGCTCACGTGGTGCTGTACCAGTTCGCGCATGCAGACAGTCCGACCATGCGAGTCGTGTTTGCAGCCGCCCCTTCGCAGGTCCGGCTGATCGAGTACGGCGGGATCTTGAAAAGCAACCTCGGGATCGTCTGCGGCGGACTGCGATGGGATCTGGTGGGCATCAAACGGATCTTCAAGCCGTGGCCCGTGATCGCTGCGCTGCGATCAGCCACTGCTGCGAAAATCGCCGTGTGACCGTCGACGAGTTCGTGCAGAAAAAGGTGCCGCCCCAATACCGCGATCTTGTCTCGGAGCTGCGCGTGCTGCTGCGCAAGAACATGCCTGGCATCGAGGAGCTGATCAGCTATGGCGTCCCCATGTACCGGTACGACAAGCCGGTCGCCTGGATCACGCCTAGCAAGTCAGGCGTGTCGCTCGGCTTTCGCGACGGGACGGCCATCGAGGACAAGCACGGACTGCTGAAAGGGAAGGGCAAGGGTGCGCGCAACGTGCACATGAAGAAGGTCGAGGACATCGACAAGGCGGCTCTGCGCGACTACATCAAACAGGCGGTGAAGCTCGACCGCGGTCGCTCTTAGCTCCGGCGGGGAAGCAACCAGAGCTCCCGCTGCGGGTTGGACAGGTACTGGGCGCCGGCCTCGCTGACAAGGGCCTCCTCTTCGAGGCCTACGAGGCCGTAGCCGGGAACCTCGAGGTCCATCTCCACCGCAAACACGTTGTCCGGCTGGATCAGCACGTCGGGACTCTTGCCGTAGCGTTCCCATCGAGGACCGAGCGTGGCGCCGCCGTCGTGGGCGACCTGGCCGACCGGGTGCCCGAACGCAAACGGCGGCTCTGGAAAGCCGTTCTCGATCACCGTGGCTCGCGAGGCTGCATCGACCTGGTGCCCAGCCTGGCCCGGCCGCAAGGCGGCCATTCCCGCATCGAGCGCGGCACGTGTCGCCTCAAAAGCCTTGCGGACAGCCTCGGGCGCCTCGGTCTCGCCGTCGCGCAGCCAGTACCAGGTGCGCTGCAGGTCGGACGCGTATCCATCGCGGCGCAACCCCACGTCCACATGGATGAGGTGTCCCGGCGCCAGCGCCGTGTCTCCCGGGTAGCTGTGGCCCATCGGGGCGCGCAGCGGCCCGAAGTCGACGATGGGATTCATGTCGTCCTCCCACGAGAAGCCGAGGCCACCTTCGCGCACCCAGCGATGCACCTGCTCCTGCACCTCCTTCTCGGTGATGCCCGGTCGCAGGATGGTTTCGATCCGCTTGAAGAGGTCCTCGGTCGCGGCGATGGCTGAGTGAATCGCCTCGACCTCGTCGGGCAGCTTGCGCCCGCGCACATCGCCCGCCATCCTGCCCGCGGCGACGAGCCGCTCCGCGTGCGGGGTGCCTTCGAGAATCGACTCCAGCATTCGGTACATGCCGTGGGTGATGCCGTCCGAGGTGTCGTCGTCCTCACTCCACGTGACCCCGATCTTCTCGGGCCGCCACTCGTCGAGCAGCTGGACGAGCTCCTCCCGCGGCGACGCGACGTAACCGCGTACCTCGGACCAGATGCCTCTGTCCCGCACGTGGCCGACGTCGCCGCTGCCGACGATCGCCACAGTGCGGCCGTCGCGGTGCAGCAGGAACGCGCTCGGCCACGTGATGGTGGAACCGATCAGGTACTCGAGCGGCTCCTGCCGGTTGCCGGTCTCGCGCGCGAAAGAGACGATCCAACAATCGAGCCCATGCTGCGGCATGAGCGCCGCCGCCTGCTCCAGCTTCGCCTTGCTGATCTTCGTGGTCATCTCCGTCTAAGGCTAATGCCCGCCGGGAACGGAGTAGGCTGCCCGCGTGCCGGTCGCGAGCATGCGCGGGCAGCGCATTCATTACGAGGACAGCGGCGGCGCCGGGCTCGCGCTCGTGCTGAGCCACGGATTCCTTCAGGACAGCTCGATGTTCGACGCGCAGGCTCGCCAGCTCCGCCCGCGCCATCGCGTCATCACGTGGGACCAGCGCGGCCACGGCAGCACGGTTTCGACAAGCGAAAGCATCACCTACTGGGATTCGGCCGACGACCTCGCGGCCCTGCTCGACCACCTTGGCGTGAAGCGCGCGGTCGTCGGCGGCATGAGCCAGGGCGGGTTCATCTCGCTTCGTTTCGCGCTGCGCTACCCCGACCGGACCGCGGGGCTGGTGCTCATCGACACGCAGTCGGGGCAGGAGGATCCGGACAAGGCGCAGCAGTACGACGTCATGCACGACGTCTGGACCGGGTCAGGCCCGAGCGACCAGCTCCTCGACATGGTCGCGGCGATCATCGTCGGCAACAAGCGCCCCGAGTCCGCGACCTGGATCGCCAAATGGAGGAGCCTCGACCCCGCGAAGCTCACCTACATCTATCGGACGCTCATGGATCGCGACGACATCACCGGCCGCCTGGGCGAGATCCGGGTGCCCGCGATCGTCATCCACGGCACTGAAGACGTCGCCATCGACATCTCAATGGCGGAGAAGCTGTGCGCGAACCTCAGCGCGTGCAGAGGACTCGTCCGCGTGGAGGGCGCGGGTCACTCGAGCAACATCACCCATCCCGAGCCGGTGAACAAGGCCATAGAGGAGTTCCTGGCCTCGATCTGAGCAAGCGGCCGCGCCCCGAACGTATGAGACTCAAATTGAAACTCGAACGGAACTGACTCTGATACCCGCCTCGGCGGAGGCTGGCGCACATGCATTCAATAAGTCGCAACCTGGTCGCGCCGGCTGCGCGCAAGCGCCTTTACGCACGGCACCGGCTCGACATCGAGCCATCGGACCTCGCGGCCGGACTGGCCGCAATGACCGCGTCGGACCCGCAGCGGGCGGCCGCTGACCTCGAGCGCCTCTGGTCGCCGCGCGGCCAGGCGCTGGCCACCTACTCGGTTCGCAGCGGCTTCCACCTGCTGCTCAGCACGCTGAATCTGCCGCCCGGCAGCGAGGTGATGTTCTCGGCCGTCACGCACCCCGACATGCCGCGGCTGGCGATGCACCACGGACTGGTGCCGGTGCCGGTCGACCTCGCCCGGGGCACGCTCGCGCCTCGCCCCGATGCACTGACGCGGGCGCTGACCCCCCGCACGCGGATCCTCGTCGTGGCCCACCTGTTCGGCGGTCTTGTCGACCTCGACCTTGCGTGGGAGATGTGCGAGAGCCGCGGCGTGCTCCTGGTCGAAGACTGCGCGCAGGCCTTCCGCGGTCCGCTCGAAACCGGCAACCCGCTCGCCGACGTCTCGATGTTCAGCTTCGGAATGCTCAAGACGGCGACGGCGCTCGGAGGTGCTCTCTTCACGGTCAGGAACGCATCGCTGCTGCAGCGAATGCGCGACGTTCAGGCCGCCTGGCCTCCGCAGCGCCGGCCGTCGCATCTGAAGCGGCTGGCACAGACGTCGGCGTTCATCGCGCTGACGCGGCCCGCTCCCTACGCGCTCCTTGCGCGCGCGGCCGGCGACGACTTCGACCGCAAGATCAACTCCGCGGTGCGCGCGTTCCCGGCCGCCGGCACCGATCGGCTCGTCGGCCGGTTGGAGCAGCGACCAGGGGCGCCGCTGCTGAGGCTGCTCGAGCACCGGCTGAAGAACTTCGACTACGCGCGGCTCGACGCTCGCGCGCTGTCCGGAGAAAGGCTCGCGGCGATGCTGCCGCCGGGCATGCACACCGGCGGCCGCGCGCTCGACCACACGCACTGGCTGTTTCCGGTGTCTGCGCCAGACCCCTCGCGTCTCATCGACGCGGTCCGCGCCGCGGGTTTCGACGCCGCGCGTAAGGCGAGCAGCGTCAGCGCGATCGCCGCGCCGGCCGGCAGGCCCGACCTCGAGCCCCTGCTCGCGCGCGAAGCGATGTCGAGGCTCGTGTTCCTGCCCGCCTACCCAGAGCTGCCTACCGGATCGTTGGAGCGGATCGCGAACGCAGTCGCTTCGCAGGTGTATGCCAATGCAGC
>WNGC01003387.1_pt1 | contig 10266 bp, 8 predicted proteins | sample 5400051 | NCBI WGS metagenome assembly WNGC01 (sample SAMN13153368, study PRJNA577476) | soil metagenome | isolation source: 20 cm soil or saprolite under grassland replicate 2 | place: USA:California | collected 2016-06-15 | reverse complement strand
TGAGGGTGGACTCGAGGATCAGGGCCTCGACTTCGTTAGCGGTCACGACGGTTTCCACGTCCCGGATCCTCGAGATCAGGTGCAGGATCCGAGGACTGTCCGTGTGGCCGGGTTGGAAGTACTGGCGCACCCGGGAGCGAAGCGAGGAGGCCTTCCCGACGTAGATCACCTTGCCGGCGCCGTCTTTCATGAGGTAGACGCCGGGCTGGCTGGGAAGAGTCCCGAGCTTTTCGGTGAGGTCGCCGGGAAGCCCCTCGCCCGCGGCCTCCGGCACGGCCGGCGCCGCGGGCAGGGACTCGCCGTTCCGAGTGTGCGCGGTCATCGCCTTCTTATTATATCGGAGCAAACCTAGGCGGGTGGGCGGTGGGTGGCTCCGATCCCCAAAGCGATTTCTCAAGCGGCTGTCAGCATCTCCCGGACGGGCTCGAAGTTAACACCCAAAGGCCACGTGAACGATGCCGCGTCTTATCCGAACGGGTGCGTCAGCGTCTCCACCATCTTATGGTGACCGTCGTGCCCTTGCCGAGTTCGGAGGAGATCTCGAATTCGTCCACCAGCCTCCGTACCCCCGACAGGCCGAGCCCCAACCCGCCCGAAGTCGAGTGCCCGGCGGCGACGGCCCGGGACACATCCGCGATCCCGGGCCCCTCGTCGCGCGCCACCACGATCATCCCTCGCCTCGAGCCGTCGGCGACGTTCGACAGCACGATTTCGCCCCGCTTGGCATAGAGCACGATGTTCCGCGCCAGTTCCGAGATGGCCGCCGCGACCAGGGTGCCGTCCATGGACGAGTATCCAAGCTGGAGCGCCAGCGTCCGTCCGCGCTGGCGGGCAGTGACGATATCGAGGTCCGACGCGATCGGCACCGTAATCTCCAGCTCCACCGGCCGAACAAAGGGAGCAATCGCCGGACCCGTCCTGATCTCCGGTAGAGCACCCCATTTGGATCCCCTGCGTCCTGTCTGGATGGCGGGCGGTACTCCCATGGCCGGTTCTGCCACGATCCGATCCTCCCCTGGCGTAAACACGATCTTACTCTGAAGTGAGCCAGAAGTACAGGTCGGGCTAGGGGAAACACCCTAGCAATATGCAGTATACTCCTGCACACGTTTAACGTCCATCAATATCCAACGTATGTTCGTGTATCAGGAAGCGGCTCTGAGAGGTCGATGCGAATGCCGGCGGCATATCGAGGCTCAGTGAACTTGTCCCGTCCTACTCGACTGATGGCGTCAGCGTTTCCACCATTTTTAATAACGACCTTGCGCGCCTTTGCCCGGTTCGGAGGAGATCTCGAATTCGTCCACTAGCCTTCGGACGCCCGACAGGCCCAGTCCCCAGTCCCAGGCTATCCGAAGTGGAATGGCCCCCAAGCGACGGCCCGCGGGACGTCCGCGAGCCATGGCCCCGCTCCCCGGGCCACCACCATGATCCCCTGCCGACCCGCGTCTTTCGCGACCGTGAGCTCGATTTCGCCGTGCTTGGCGGAGCGCACGATATTCCGCGCCAGTTCCGAGATCACCGTCGCGATTAGGGTAGCCTCCGTGGGCGAGTAGCCTAGCTGGAGCGCCAGCGTGCGTCCGTGCCGGCGGGCGGTGAAGATGTCGCGGTCCGACGCGATCGGCACAGTGATCTCCTGTTCCTCAGGCAGGAGCGCCCCCTTCGGCGTTTTTGCGCTGCGGGACGTAATCATACGCGACGTCTCGGATTCGAGCCGGCGCCCCGAAAGGGCGCCAGCCTAGTCTTGTGCTCTAAGTGCGCCAGCCCTTTGTCGAGGTCGTGCGCGGCCGGTCACGTCCTCGAGCCGCAGCCCCAATTGGGTCATCGCGTCGGCCGCTGCGGCCTGGAGGCCGACGATCACCGTTTCCGCCCCCCGCAGGCGCATCATGTGCACCATCGTCTTGCCTGTTGAGTGACTGTCATCCGGAGTCGAGACTCCGCCAGTCCACCGACCACAGGGCCTCATCCAGCGAGTTGGCTTTTCCCGTTGCCGTCGTTCGGCCTGCTTTGGCTTGGATCTCGTACCGGCTGGCGAAAGAAGGCGTCCTGAAGGAGATTTCGATGGTGACTCGCTGCATCGTACCGTCTCGTGTTCTTCGGTCACATCTGACCGTCGTCACCATATCGCGGACTGCAAGAATTCCCGCCACATCCCTCAATTGGGTAATGGCGTGCAGCACATCGTCCAAGGGCATGACCCGGAATCCCCCCGAAGGTGATGGCCTGCATCCCAGCATGGGCTCATCGACTCCTCAGTGATACGCCCTTGGGATAAACCCTAGAGTTCTTACGTGCGATCGGTGGAAACCCCGAAATGCCGCGAGGAATTAATCTTAAAGTTACCCAAAATAAAACTGAGGAGACTCCCCAAACCCAATACCCAATCAGACAAACGTAAATTACTGGCCGGTTGCGTCCGCTTCACCGTCTCCGTAGCGATTCCACGTACCGGCTGAGTCGCTCGTCCACGTCCTGCGGATAGCGGTACCCGAGGGATGGCGCGCGTGAAGAACTCGAGATCCAGATCGGACAGATTATCCACCTGGCCGCGAGCGTGCGAACCTGTCAGAACGAGGGATCGAATATCGAGTTGTCGCTCGACCCAGGGTGCAAATCCACTTCAACAGTTCACCGACGGATCCCCGATCCGTGCCGCGCTTACTGCCGCCGGGGCTCTCCCCGCAGCGCTTCGACAGCCTGCCGGCCCGCGGCGAGCATGAGGCGGACATCCGAGGCGTACATCAGGAGGCGCATGCCGATGTCCCGGCCGTGCTGGACGACCTTGATGTCCGAAGGGTGGATGCCGGCGGCAACGCCGTGGCGCTTGGCCACATCGACGACGCGCCGGTAGGCCTCCTGCATCGTCGGATGGAGCATCTGGCCCGGGACCCCAAGCGAGATGCTGAGGTCGGTAGGGCCGATCAGCAGGACATCGATGCCCGGCACCGCGGCAATCTCGTCCAGTTGATCGAGGCACCGCCGGCTCTCCACCTGCGCCATGATCATCGTCTCCGCGTTGGACCAGGCGATCGCCTCGGGGACCGAGGCGCCGGAGTAGTCGGTGACGGCGCTCCGGAGGCCGAACCCGCGCTCCCCCACCGGGGGGTACTTGGCGCAGCGCACGATTTCCCGGGCATCGTCGGCCGTCTCGACGTGCGGCACCATCAGGCCGAGGGCGCCCGCGTCGAGCGTGCGCGCGATGAGCGCGTAGGTAATGTCCGCCACGCGCACCAACGGCGCAATCCCGGCGCTGCGGGCTGCGCGGCTGATCCGCTGGAGGCTCTCCGTGTCCGCGGACCCATGCTCGGTATCCACCACGAGGAAGTCGAAGCCGGCGGCGGCGAGGACGTAGGCGACCTCATCGGTCCACACCTCGGAGATCATCGTCCCGAGGGCGGTCCCGCCCTCCTTGAGCCGCGCCTTCGCCTGATTTTTCGTCATGACACGAGGCCCCCTCCCACCCTCGACCGGGGATCGCCGACGGCCCCGGCCGCGATTCCCACAATGCTACGATGAGGAGCGCTCGGCCGCGCGGGCCCCGCCTCCCACACCGAGGAGACGAGCCGACGGCTGGTCGCGCACGGCGCGGTTGGCCAGGTAGGTCGGCCACTCGCCGCGCAGGTATTGGATGATCTGACGGTTCACCTTGGCGGCGAGATCCGCCAGCGCCTCAACGGTGGTCGAGGCGAAGTGCGGGGTCAGGACGACCTGGTCCATCCGCAAGAGGGGATTGTCCCCGGCCGGCGGTTCCGTCCACAACACGTCCAAGCCGGCTCCGGCCAATCGGCCCGACTGCAGGGCGGCGATGAGGGCGTCCTCGTTCACGACTTTGCCCCGCGACGTGTTGATCAGGATCGCCCCCGGCTTGATCGCCGAAAACTCCTTCGGGCCCAGCAACCCCCGGGTTTCCTGCGTGAGCGGCGCGTGACACGAAACGATGTCGGCACGGGCCAGAAGCGTGTTCAGATCGACCTTCTCCACGCCCCTCCCCTCCATGGTCGGCGCGTCCACATAGGGATCGAAGGCGATCAGCCGCAGCCCGAACCCGCGCGCCCGCTCGGCGACCGCGCGGGCGATATGCCCGAAGCCGACCAGTCCCATGATCTGCCCGCGGAGGCGGTGCATCGGCAGCATGGCGCTGGGCGTCCAGGATCCGCCCCGCACGTGCCGGTCGGCCAGCAGCACCTTACGCGCCACCGCCAGGAGCAGCGTCATCGTCGTGTCCGCCACCTCGTCGTAGCAGAAATCGGGAACGTGGGCGACGCACACGCCGTGCCGGGTGGCGGCGGGGAGGTCCACCCCGTCCAGGCCGATCCCGGTGCGGACGAGGCCGACCAGCCCGGGCGCCCCCGCGAACAGCGCCTCGGTGATCTGGGCGTGCGCCACGATCAGCGCATAGGCGTCCCCGGCGGCGGCGATGCGCTCCGCCTCGTTCCGGCAGGCCACCCGCCGGATCACCCCTCCGGCCTGGGAGATCCCCTGCTCGTCCAGTGGAAATCGGGGCCCCGTTTCGCCTTCGGTCCACATCACGACGCGGGCGCTCTTCATCATCGCCTCCTTACCTTTGTTCCAATCCTCGCTTCGATCGGCCTTTTTGGGAGAGACTTCAGCGGGCGCCGCCGCGGCGGGCGGCGGGCCCGCGACCCTGGAGCCCGTTGCCTCGACGGGATCGCGCCTCCGGAGAGTCCGGGGCCGGCAATGGACCCGCCCTGGCGGCCACCAGCCCGGATGGCCCGGCATCCGCTGCGGGAACGTCCCGAGCGCGAGCGCCTGACCGGCCTGCACCGGAGGCCCCGGACCGCCGGAGCGCCAGGCGGAGGTACTGTCCGGTATACGAGGCGGGGCTCCGCCCCACATCCTCGGGCGTGCCCTCGGCCACGATCTCCCCGCCGAGCTCACCGCCCTCCGGACCCAGATCGACGATCCAGTCGGCGGTCTTGATGACGTCGAGGTTGTGCTCGATGACGATCACCGTGTTGCCGACGTCGACGAGCCGGTGGAGCACCTCGAGGAGCCGCTCCACATCGGCGAAGTGCAGCCCGACGGTGGGCTCGTCCAGGATGTAGACGGTCCGGCCGGTGTCCCGCCGGCTCAGCTCGGTGCTGAGCTTGACCCGCTGGGCCTCGCCCCCGGAGAGCGTCGTGGCCGGCTGCCCCAGCCGGACGTAGCCCAGGCCGACGTCGGCCAGCGTCCGGAGCTTCCGCCGGATGCGCGGAATCGCCTCGAAAAACTGCAGGGCCTCGTCGACGCTCATGTCCAGGACGTCGGCGATCGACTTGCCCTTGTACTTGACCTCGAGGGTCTCCCGGTTATACCGCTTCCCCTTGCAGACGTCGCACGGTACGTAGACATCGGGCAAGAAGTGCATCTCGATCCGGACGATCCCATCGCCTTCGCAGGCCTCGCACCGCCCGCCCCGCACGTTGAACGAGAACCGCCCCTGCGCAAAGCCGCGCGCCCGCGCATCGGGGGTCTGCGCGAACAACTCGCGGACCAGGTCGAAGGTCTTCGTGTACGTGGCCGGGTTGCTCCTGGGGGTCCGGCCGATCGGCGACTGGTCGATGTTGATGACCTTGTCGATGTGGCCGCGCCCCTCGATGCGGTCGTGCGCGCCCGCGCGGAGGCGCGAGCCGTGGAGGTGGTGGGCCAGCGCCCGATAGAGGATGTCGTCGATCAGGGTGGACTTCCCCGATCCGGACACCCCCGTCACGCAGACGAACATCCCCAGCGGGATCTTGACATCGATCCGCTTCAGGTTGTGCTCACGGGCGCCGCGGATCCACAGCGCCTCCCGACTGCCCTGCCGCCGGCGGGCCGGCACGGGAATGACCCGCCGGCCGGAGAGGTACTGGCCGGTGATCGAGTCAGGCGCCTTGAGGATGCGGTCGAGCGGACCGGAGGCCACTACCCGGCCGCCCTGCGCCCCCGCCCCGGGCCCGATGTCCACGATCCAATCGGCCGCTCGGATCGTCTCCTCGTCGTGCTCGACGACCAGGATGGTGTTCCCCAGATCGCGGAGCCGCGCCAGCGTCTCGATCAGCCGCCGGTTGTCCCGCTGGTGCAGACCGATGCTGGGTTCGTCCAGCACGTACAGCACGCCCATCAGCCCGGAGCCGATTTGCGTCGCCAGCCGGATCCGCTGCGCCTCGCCGCCCGACAGGGTGTTGGCCGTCCGGTCGAGGGTGAGGTAATCCAACCCGACGTTGACGAGAAAGCCGAGGCGGGCGTTGATCTCCTTGAGCACCTGGTGGGCGATCAGCCGCTCCCGCTCCGTGAGCGTGAGGGTCGAAAAGAAGTGCAGCGCGCCCCGCACGGTCAGCGCGCACGCCTCTGCGATCGACCGGTCGCCGATCGTGATGGCCAGGCTTTCCTTCTTGAGCCGAGTGCCGTGGCACTCGGGGCAGGGCGCGGTGCTCATGTACCGCTCGATCTCTTCCTTCATATACTCCGAATCGGTCTCCCGGTACCGGCGCTCCAGGTAGGGGACGACGCCTTCGAACACCGTGTCGTACTGGCGCAGCGCCCCCCAGCGGTTGTGGTACTTGATCCGGACCTCCCCGTCCGATCCGTTGAGCAGCACCCGGACGAACTCGCGGGGCAGCCTGCGCACCGGGGTATGCATATCGACCTTGGAGCGATCGGCGAGCGCGCGCAGGAGCTCCTGGTAGTACTCGCTGGTGGACGACGCCCAGGGCAGCACCGCGCCGTCCAGGAGGGAGAGGCTGGGGTCGAGCACGAGATCGGGATCGATCTCCTGCTTGAACCCGAGCCCGGTGCAGGTGGGGCAGGCGCCGTAGGGCGCGTTGAACGAGAAAATCCGCGGCTCGATCTCCGGCAGGGTCACGTCGTGGCCGTCGGGGCAGGCGTAGTTCTGGCTGAAGGTGTGCTCCTCGCCGTCCACGACCGAGATGCCGACGATGCCCTGCCCGAGCTTGAGCGCGGTCTCGACCGAATCGTTCAATCGGGTCCGGATATCCGGCTTGACCACCAGCCGGTCGACGACGACCTCGATCTGGTGCTTCCGGTTCTTGTCCATGGCGATCTCCCCGCCGAACTCGTGCAGGGTCCCGTCGACGCGGACCCGGGCAAAGCCCTGGCGCCGGAGATCGTCGAAGAGCTGCCGGTACTCGCCTTTGCGCCCCCGCACGATGGGGCCGAGCACGAGGATGCGGGTGCCCTCCGGGAACGCCAGCACGTGGTCCACGATCTGCTCAGGCGTCTGGCGGGTGATCGGCTTCCCGCATTTCGGGCAGTGGGGCACGCCGATCCGCGCGTAGAGGAGACGCACGTAGTCGTAGACCTCCGTCACGGTCCCGACGGTGGACCGGGGGTTACGCGGCGCGCCCTTCTGGTCGATGGAGACCGCGGGGCTCAGCCCCTCGATGTGGTCGACGTCGGGCTTCTCCATCAGGCCCAGGAACTGGCGGGCGTAGGCTGAGAGCGACTCGACGTATTTGCGCTGCCCTTCCGCGTAGATGGTGTCGAACGCGAGCGAGGACTTCCCGGACCCGGAGATCCCCGTGAGCACGGCCAGGCGGTCGCGGGGGATCTCGACCGTGATGTTCTGGAGGTTGTGTTCGCGCGCTCCGCGCACGACGATCCGATCAAGAGGCATGACGGGCTTCTATTATACTCCTATCGTCCTGTGTCGCTCGCCGCCCTGTCGTGGACCACGTTCGGGGGGATGCGCTATCGGGGCCGCCCCCGCCCGGCCGGTCGCCCGGGCCTGGGCCTCGCCCCGCCGGGCCGGCCTCCGGCTCCCCGGTGGCCCCGCCGCGCACCGGCGAAGAACGGCTCGCCCATCCCTTTGCGCAGCTCTTGAATCTGGTCCCGCAGCACCGCCGCCTTCTCGAACTGCAGCTCGGCGGCGGCCTTCCGCATCTCGCGTTCCAGGGTTTCAATCGTCCCCTCGAGCTCGGCGGGGCTCAGCATCAGCAGGCGGGCGATGTCCCACGGGACGCTCGCGCGCTGCTGCTCGGCCAGCCCGATCAGTTCCGTCGCGGTGAGGACCTTCCCTTCGCGCTCCTCCCCCGCGCCGTACGGGGCGGGCTCCTCGGCGACCTCGGCCAGATCGATCATGTCGCGGATCGGCTTGACGATCGACTGCGGGGTAATCCCGTGCTCCTCGTTGTACTGCGTCTGGATCGTCCGCCGGCGGTTGGTCTCGGCGATCGCCTTGCGCATGGACTCGGTGACCTCATCCGCGTACAGCACGACCCTGCCGGCGACGTTCCGGGCGGCCCGGCCCATCGTCTGGATCAGGCTGGTCTCCGACCGGAGATAGCCCTCCTTGTCCGCGTCGAGGATGGCCACGAACGACACCTCGGGGAGGTCGAGCCCCTCGCGCAGGAGGTTGATGCCGACGAGGACGTCGTAGGTGCCCAGGCGCAGATCCTTGAGGATCTGCACGCGCTGGAGCGTCTCCACTTCCGAGTGGAGGTAGTGGACCCGCAGGCCGAGCTCCTGGAGGTAGTCGGTCAGGTCCTCCGCCATCCGCTTGGTCAGGGTCGTCACGAGGGTGCGCTCGCCCTTGGCGACCTGCGCCTTGATCTCGCCGATCAGGTCGTCCACCTGCCCGCGGGCCGGCCGCACCTCCACCTGCGGATCCACCAGCCCGGTCGGCCGCACGATCTGCTCCACCACCTGGCTGCTGACGCTGAACTCGTACGGCGCGGGGGTGGCGGAGACGAAGACGATCTGGGGCACCAGGGCGTCGAATTCGTCGAACGTGAGCGGACGGTTGTCGTACGCCGACGGGAGGCGGAAGCCGAAGTCGACCAGGTTCCGCTTGCGCGCCCGATCGCCTTCGACCATCCCCCTCACTTGCGGCACGGTCACGTGAGACTCATCGATCACGACCAGGAAATCCTTGGGGAAATAGTCCAGGAGGCATCCCGGGCGCTCCCCCGCCGCGCGGCCGGAGATGGGACGGGAGTAGTTCTCGATGCCGGGGCAGTACCCGACCTCGCGCAGCATCTCCAGGTCGTACTTCGTCCGGAACTCCAGCCGCTGGGCTTCGAGCAGTTTGCCCTGGTCCTTGAACCACTGCAGGCGTTCCCGCAGCTCCGTCTCGATCCGGTCGAGGGCCGCGGCCATCTTCTCGTCGGTCGTCACCCAGTGCTTGGCCGGCCAGATGGCCACGGCGGGCTTCTCGGCGATCACTTCGGCGGTCAGCGGGTCGACCTCCAGGATCCGCTCGATCTGGTCGCCGAAGAGCTGCACCCGCACGGCCCGGTCCTCGTATGCCGGGAAGATCTCGATGACGTCGCCGCGGACCCGGAACCGGCCCCGGGCGAAGTCGATGTCGTTCCGCTCGTACTGGACGTCCACCAGCCGGCGCAGGATCTCGTCGCGGGACCGGGCCTCGCCGGTGCGCAGGAAGAGCATCACGTCCTGGTAGTCCTCGGGGGAGCCCAAGCCGTAGATGCAGGAGACCGACGCGACCACGATCACGTCCCGCCGCTCCATCAGCGCCTTGGTCGAGGCGTGGCGGAGGCGGTCGATCTCGTCGTTGATCGCCGCGTCCTTGGCGATGTACAGGTCGGTCTGCGGGACATACGCCTCCGGCTGGTAGTAGTCGTAGTAGGAGACGAAGTACCGGACGGCGTTCTCTGGGAAGTACTGCCGGAACTCGCCGTAGATCTGCTCGATCACGCGACAAACGCTGTAAGTTTTTCCGCTGCCCGTTGTACCCAGCAGTGTCTGGTAGTGGTCGCCGCGCCTGATCCCCTCGATGAGTTGAGCGATCGCTTTGGCCTGATCACCGGCCGGGGGTTGATCGGTGACCATCTTGAAGGTGGGCATAACGGTTTATTATAGCACGCACCCCGCGGGCGGGACTACAGTTTGCCTACAGGATTGTAATAGGCCAATGATTCTGTCACCCCCTAACGGGCCAGTGAATCTGTCACCTTGGGACTATGACCAAGGAGACGATCACTTTGAACACCAAGGAGCAACAGCAAGGACAGTTCCTGCCACGGGTCCCGGGACGGTGGCGGGGACTACGGCTCGATCGGGAGTTGCGCTCCGACCGTCGCCGCGGCTGGCGGGGGCTGCTCCGCGCGGCGGGCCACAACGGAGAGGGGGACCGTCCCGCTGACCCCGCCGCTTTCCGCCCTCAAGACCCCCGTTCCCGCGATCTCACCCACCCGGACAACGCCCGCAGCCGTCACCGTGACGAGCTGCGGTTGCGCCGTAACGCGGACGGGCTGAGGCGGTGCGACGGGGTTGCCCTGGGCATCCACGCCGATGATCGAAAGCGGA
>WNGC01003442.1_pt1 | contig 10269 bp, 9 predicted proteins | sample 5400051 | NCBI WGS metagenome assembly WNGC01 (sample SAMN13153368, study PRJNA577476) | soil metagenome | isolation source: 20 cm soil or saprolite under grassland replicate 2 | place: USA:California | collected 2016-06-15 | reverse complement strand
AGGTCGAGCTTGAGAAAGATGCCGTTGATATGCCGCTCGACGGCGCGCTTCGTGACCATGAGCCTGTCCGCAATCGCATTGTTGCTGCGCCCCTCGGCGATCATCGCCAGAATCTGGCGCTCGCGAGGCGTCAGCCGCTCGAGCCCTGGATCCTTGTCCACGCGTGCGGAGACGAGCTTGTCGACGATGCGTGGATCGACGAGTGAGCCCCCGGCGACGACCTCGTGGAGCGCTCGTACCAGCTCATCTTCGTCCTTCACGCGCTCCTTGAGCAGGTAACCGCGCCGCTCGGACCCGTCCGAGAACAGGGCCATCGCGTAGGACGGGTCCGCGTGCTGGCTAAGAACGACAACTCCGACCGCCGGATGTGACGATCGCAGCTCAAGTGCGAAGCGGATGCCTTCGTCCGTGTTCGTCGGGGGCATGCGGATGTCGGTCAGAACGACATCGGGCTTTTCTCGCTCGACGGCCGCCCGGAGCTCGTCGAGCTCGACGCAGCTCGCGACGAGCTCTACATCCTCGATGGACTCCAGAACGCGCGCGATCCCTTCCCTTGCCAGAAAGCTGTCGTCGCAAAGGACAACCCTGATCACCGTCGAGAAAGCTCCCTCTCCCCGCGCTTTGTGCGAAGCAGTGTCAAGTCTGGCGGGGAATCGGGAATCGCTGGGTGACAGAGTGGTGACAGAACCGCTAGTACGCGATGACCCCCTCGTGATCGAAGATCGCACAGCCACAGGACTGTTCGGGAGCGGCGGCTGAGGCGCAAACCTGCGCCGCTCCGCTTCGGGCGGGGGCGCTGCATTCACTTTTTCTCACTTTTGAGTATTGCAGCAGCCCCGCACAGCGGCAAGGAATGCAGGCTCGGCGTATGCCGTCGTACGAAAACGTGGTGTTTTACCCGGCGTAATCCCGGTCCGAGTCAGCGAAATCCCGCATGACCGGTACTGCCGCAATCCCCCATACTCGACGGTGGAAGCGGTCGCCTTTCCCACAAGGCACCCGCTGAGAGGAGAGAAACTGATCGCGAACCGACCCGCACGTCCGCGCGTAGGCGTGCGCCGCCCCGTAGATCTGGAGGACCCGGTCAGCCTTGGCCTGCGCAGCGCCGGCGCCAAAGCTGTCCTGGTCGGGACCCCCGCACCGTCAGGGCTGCCTTTCGACGTGCTCGAGTCGAAGCTCCGTGTGCCGTCGGTGTCGCCTGAAGCGGTCTCCCGCACGGCTCTGGTCAACCGCCTTCGCGCTGCGGGCGCGTTCCCGCTCGTGATCGTCGTGGCGCCCGCCGGCTACGGCAAGACCACGCTGCTTTCGCAATGGGCGAATCGAGACGCACGCTCATTCGCCTGGGTCGCGATCGACGAACGCGACAACGATCCGGCTGTCTTGCTCAGGCACGTCGCGGCCGCGCTCGATCGCATTGAGCCGATTGCGCCTTCGCTACTCGGCGCGTTGCGGCCAAACGGCAAGTCGGTGACGTCGAAGGCGCTCCCGCTGCTCGCCGAGGCGATCGCCTCGCGTGAGTCGCAATTCGTCCTCGTCCTGGACGGCGCGGACCTGCTCGAGCGGGACTCCGCTTCAGCAGTCGCTTCCTTGATCGACCAAGTCCCGCCTGGGTCGATGATCGCGCTCTCGGGACGCGTGCTCCCCAGGCTGCCCGTCGCGGCGCTTCGTGCCGACGTTCCATTGCTCGAGATCGGGGCCTTCGAGCTGGCGTTGAGCCGGCGCGAGGCCGAGATCCTTCTCCGCACCGCTCGCGTCGAGCTGTCCGACGCCGAGATCGACGGGCTCCTCGACCGCACGGAAGGCTGGGCGGCCGGGTTGAACCTAGCTGCGCTCGCAGTCCAGACGAGTGGAACCAACAATGGCCGCCACCTTTCGGCGCTTGCGATCAGGGGAGACGATCGCTATTTCGCCGACTACTTCCGCTCGGAGTACCTGTCGCAGCTCCCGTCGGATCGCCTGGCGTTCCTGCGCCGAACCTCGGTGCTGGAGACGATGTCCGGTCCGCTCTGCGACGCCGTCCTGGAACGCAAGGAGTCGGCGCTCGAGCTCGCCTCGATCGAGAAATCGAACCTGTTCCTCGTCCCACTTGATCGCAACCGCGGCTGCTACCGCTACCACCACCTCCTCCGCGACTTACTCAGGCGCGAGCTCGAAGAACGCGAGCCGGAGCTTGTCCCCGTGCTGAACCAGCGGGCCGCGGACTGGTTCGAATCCCAAGGCGACGCAGAAGCGACGCTCGACTATTCGCACGCAGCGGGCAACACGGACAGCGCCGCTCGAATCCTCAGCTCGATCGCGATGGCCGTCTGCTGCGGCGGCCGGGTCGCGGCGGTGGAGTCGTGGCTCGACCGGTTCGACGACGACGCCTTGTTGGAGCTCTATCCGTCCGTCGCCGTCGAGGGAGCCCGGGTCCACGCCCTACGCGGGCGACCGGACGAGGCTGAGCGTTGGCTCGCGGCGTCGCAGCGAGGCGTGGCAAGAGACGAGGATGACCCCTCCACCAAGGCCTGCATCTCCGTGCTACGCGCCATCATGTGCGCGGACGGGCCGGAACAAATGTTGTCGGACGCCCAGTCGGCCCTGGCGGACCTCTCGCCCGATCACCCCTGGCACCCGTGGGCGCTTCTGGTCCACGGCGCCGCTCAAGTGCTGCTCGGAAAAGACGAGCCGGCCGGTGACATCCTCACCGAAGCCGCCAACGCATCCGAACGGCTCGGGAGGACCGAGAGCCACGCGCTGGCGCTCTGCGAGCGTTCGTTGCTCGCCCCCGGAAATGACAATGAGCAGGCGGAGGCCTTGGCTCTGCAAGCGCGTTCTCTGATCGAGGACGCTGAGCTTGATGCCTATGCGACGAGCGCGCTCGAGATCGCGATCTCGGCCCGGACGCTCCTCCGGCATGGGCAGTGGGACGATGCGCGTCGGCAGCTCACAATCGCACAGCGGCTCGCGCCGAGCCTGACGCACGCGATCCCCTGGCTTTCCGTTCAAGTTCGGCTCGAATTGAGCCGCGCGTACGTGACGCTGCGAGACCGGGACGCCGCGCAAGCACGCCTCGCAGAGGCCGAAGAAATCCTCAGCGTCCGACCCGCTGTCGGCGTGCTCGGCGAGCAAGTCGCGAAGCTGCAAGTCGAGGCCGACGAGATGCCTCAGACTGCGACGGGAAGCAATTCTGGCCTGACCGGAGCGGAGCTTCGACTCTTGCCTTTACTTTCGACGCACCTTTCGTTCCGCGAGATCGGGGAGCGGCTGTTCGTCTCGCGCAACACGATCAAGACGCAGGCGATCTCGGTCTACCGCAAGCTCGGGGTTTCGAGCCGCAGCGATGCGATCTCGAGGGCGGGCGAGCTCGGGCTCGTCGACGGCGGAACGCCACCCGCTGGCGCGGTGCTCGCCCGAGACGTTCAGTCCGCGGCCTCCTAGTCGGTCGGCTGCGCGGTCAATTCGTCGTCATAGCGTCGCCGATGCGTGCGGTCGTAGATGGCCGCGACCAGCAAGAGGATGCCGCCGAAGAACAGCAAGCCTCCGATGAATCCCCACCGGTACCAGGCTGCGCTCACCAGCCAGAAGAGCAGGATCGAGCCCACGCCGATCGCCAGGATCACGCCCACCATGGCGAACCAGAACTTCGCTCCAAGCCCTTCTTCCACGTCGGCTCCTTTGCCTAGCTTGTGTCGATCGTCGCGGTCAAGCGGCCGTTCGGCATCATCCGAACGGGATGAATGCGCGCTTTCTCGGGCTACGCGGGCACGGTTGCAGTAGGCGGCGCATCGGGGGAAGGCTCGACCGCGTCCTTCTCCACGGCCGCTGCCAGTCGCGCCCTTGCCAGGTCGCGCGAGATGTGAACGGCTGCGGAGGCAAGCGGAGCCGCGAGGACGAGCCCGAGCATCCCGAAGATGCAGCCCGCCCCGATCGTGAGCACGAGCACGACTAGCGGATTGAGGTCGAGCGCCGACCCCATCGCGAACGGCTGGACGACGTTCTGCAGCAGCCCGTTCGCCGCGATGACGATCACAAGCATGATCAGCGCGGTCGTCGTCCCGTTCGCTCCGAGTGCGATGACGACGGCGAATGCACCCGCGACGAATGCCCCGACGAACGGGACGTACGCGGTCACGAATGTGACCACGGCGATCGTCCCCGCCAGCGGCACGCCGAGGGCCAGGGCGCCGAGCCCGACCACGATCCCGTTGAACGCCGCGACGAGCGTGACGCCGCGGAAGTAGCCGCGAAGCGACCTGATGACCCCGCCCGTCACAGTCCGGGCAATCGGCGGCGGTAAGCCGAGGTGCCGATCGACCCAGCCCCGCATCGAGGGGCCGTCCTTGAGCAGGAAGAAGAGGCTGAGAAGCGCAAACGAGAGGCCGAACGCGAGCGAGGTGATCCCCTGAATGCCGTGAATGACGCCCGTCGTGAGTGTGGAGATGATCTCCGGAGCATCCTTCTCGACGTTCGACTTGGCTCCTGAGGCGCCCGATTCGTTCACGCCTACGCTCTTCAGCCAGCCCTCGGCTTTGTTCGCCGCCGCGTCGGCGCGCGTGCCGATCTCAGAGGACTGAGAGGTGATGCCCCCGATCACGACGACGAGCACGAGCACGGCGAGCGCTGCGAGGGCGAGTAGGACGACGACCGCTGCGGCGGCACGGGGCCAGCGATGCCGCTCGAGCCGAGCAACGATCGGCATCGACACCGTCGCGACGATGGTGGCGACGACGACGGGGCCCGTGATCGTGTACGTCGCCCCGAGCAGCCATAGGAGCCCGGCGATTAGCGCAAAGAACCCCACAAGGAGCCAGGCCGTGCGGCCTAGGTCGCGCAGCCAACGCGGCGGCGCAAAGAAGGTCGTGAGTTCTCGCGCCTGCGCGGCATCGAGTTCGAGCCCGTCCGGCTCGCCCGCCGCTGTCGCGCCGTCCTTCTTTCGCAGGTCCTTCAGAAAGCCCACTGGATCGCCCCTTCCATACGCGATTGATCCTTCTTTTCGCTCCGGTGCCGAGCATCCTCCGTTCGGGGTGATGTCCCAGGGATGCGCCTTCGACAGCTGGCGCCATTTCACCCAATCGGCATGAGATTCGGACGCGAGGTTCGCACCACACTGGACGGGGTGAACAAGCTCTCGGAAGGAGCGCTAGAGCGGATCGACGCGTTGTTTGTCCAGAGCGCGTCGAGCTCGTCCAGCGATGAGAGGACCGTGACTCTGCACGGTCTCACCGACTCGACCGTCTACTTCGCAGATCGCCCGCGCCGGGAAGTCGGCCACATCCCCTCGCACCGCTTCGTCGAGCTCTGGGAGGGCGACGAGACCGGCTTCTCGATAGACCCTCCGAATGCGGTCCTGTCGTTCCTCGAAGAGGACGGGCCGACGCCCGAGGACGCGGTGGTAGTGCTCCGCGACCCGCACCTCGAGGGCCACGACCTCACGTACACGGTGGACGTCCTCGAAGGGACGCTCCCGAAACGGACCGGGCCGTGCGCCTTGTTCATCGATGTCTTCGGACGCACGTTCTCGCCGGTCTCGGTCGCAGGCATCCAGCGCCCGACGCGCCGGCAGGCTCGCCGTTAGCTCAACCCTCGGCCAGAACGCCGAACTCTTCGCCGAGGGCGGCTGCACGCACGATCTTCGCGCAAGCGGCGACGATCTTCGCGCTGCCTACGACCGGCGCCACAGCAAGGAGCGTGCCAAGGATCTTGTCGAGCTCGATCTCCTGCTCGTCCGCCGCCTCCAGGTGGCGTAGCCAGGAGACATGAGGCGCGTCGATCGCCACGAGCGCGGCGATCTGGGCTAGCTGATACGTCTCAACGTCCAGCCCCGACCCACCAACGGAGCCGTCCTGCAGATCGGGCGCGACACCGACGCCATCGAAGTCGCCGCGGGCGAAGGCGCGAAGCCGATCCTCCGTCGTCGGAGCCTTGCCCTTCACGCGAGCTCCTCTCACCGTGAGCACCGCAGCCTTTTCGCGCACTCGGTGCTTGAAATTGATCGTGTCATGGGTAGTGTCCTCCGCGCTACCGGATCACGCATCGTCCGGAGGGGATGAATCAAGGGGTTCCGTCGGAGACGAGTGCCAGCGACCCGCCGATCCGCAGCATGTGGACCTTCACTTCCGGCGCCACCAGCGCCGCGGCCCGAGCGAAATCACGGGCCGGCGCGGGGCCGTGTCTCGGCGCAAAAGGCGCTCTGAACGTCCCCCAGTGGATCGGCACAGCGGCTCGCGGGCGCAGCAGCCGAAGCGCCTCGGCCGCCCGAAGCGGATCGAGATGCCCCGCCGGCAATTTTGCGCCCCAGCCCGACACAGGCAACAACGCGAGGTCCAGTGGGCCAAGCTCCGCCATCCCGTCGAAGAGATCGGTGTCGCCGGCGAAGTAGACCGCGGCAGATCCGGTGACGACGTAGCCGAGCGCCGAGGACTGCGGGGAGAACGGCCCCCGCCCGGAAGCGTGTTCGGCGTGCGTGGCGCGGATGCGAAGGCTGTCGAGGTCGAGCTCGTCCCCGGCTGCAACCTCGAGGACGCGGGCAAACCCGCGCCGCCGTACGAGCTCGCCCGCTTCCCGGGGAACGACCACGGGCAGCGAGCGGTCGAGCTTGTCGAGCGACCCGAGATCCAGGTGGTCGAAATGCGCATGCGAGACGAGAACCCCGTCGAGCTCGCCGAGCGCGGTAGCGCTGACCGCCTCCGGGCGGCGCAGATGCCAGATCCGACTCCGCAGCGCGGGATCGGTGATCAGGCGCGTGCCGTCGATCTCGATGACGACCGTGCTGTGCCCGAGCCAGGTGACCCGGTTCACCGCCGCCCGCCGCCCCGCATCGGCATCAGAGCCAAGGATTCCGGCGCTCCCACTCCCTTCATCACCCCGTTGGGATGAGTCTCGGTGACCTGTGCTGCCGGAGAATCGGAGGCCATCATGACGACCGCAACTAGCGCGCCGAAGTACGGGCAGATGCCCACGTGGAGTCCGAGCCGTCCCCGGCTCCGGCCGCTGCGGCTGCTATTCGGCTGGATCCTCTCGGCTGCCGCTCTGCTGGTCGCGGCCTCGATTGTGCCCGGCGCGGCGGTGCATGACTTCCGGGGAGCGCTCGCTGCGGCCGCGGTGATCGCCGTACTGAATGCGGTCCTTCCGCCGATCGTCGCGGCCCTGCGCCTGCCCTTGATGCTCCTCGTCGGACTCGTCTTGATCCTCGTCCTCGACGCGTTGATGCTGCTCGCAGCGGACAGCATCACCAATGGAGCTCTCTCGGTGAGCTCGTTCTGGTCGGCGCTCGGCGTCGCCCTCGTCGCGGCGGCCGTCGGCGTCGTCCTCGACGTGGTGCTCGGGACGAACGACGACGACACGTACACGTTCAGAGTCACCCAACGGATCGCGCGCCGCTCCGGCGAACGGACGATCACAGACGCGCCTGGAGTCGTCTTCCTCGAGATCGACGGCCTGGGCCTGCCGGTGCTGCAGCGGGCGATGCGGGACGGCAACACCCCGACGCTGGCTCGCTGGGTCGGCGACGCAACGCATCGGCTCGCCGAGTGGGAAACCGACCTCTCGTCCCAGACCGGCGCGAGCCAGTCGGGCATCTTGCTCGGCTCGAACGACAGCATTCCTGCATTTCGCTGGGTCGAGAAGGATACGGCGAAGCTCGTCGCGTGCTCCGGTCCGCCGGACTGCGCCGAGATCGAGCGGCGTCATGCCTCCGGGCGCGGCCTGCTCACGGATGGCGGCGCCAGCCGCGGCAACCTCCTTTCCGGCGAAGCCGACCACGTGATCCTGACCGTCAGCCGGATGGACGCCGAGAAGCGCTCGAACCCCGGCTATCGCGCCTTCTTCGCGAACGGGTTCAACGTCGTCCGCGTGCTCGTCCTGTTCGGCTGGGAGGTGCTGCTCGAATGGTCGGCAGCAGACAGGGCGAAGCGGCGCGACGTCCGCCCCCGCGGCCACCGGGGTGGGCTCTACCCATTCATGCGGGCGGCGCTATGCGTCGTCGTCCGCGACCTGATCGTGTACGGGGTCCTTGGGGACATGATGAAAGGGCGGCCCGCGATCTACGCGACCTTTTCGAGCTACGACGAGGTCGCGCACCACTCGGGGCTCGAGCGGGCGGACACACTCGAAGCGCTGCGCAAGCTCGACCAGCAGTTCGGACGGATCGAGCGCGCCCGCGCCTACGCAGCCCGGCCGTACGAGATCGTCGTACTCTCCGACCACGGACAGACGCAGGGAGCGACCTTCAAGCAGCGCAACGGCTACGGGCTCGACGAGCTCGTCGAGCGCTCGCTTGCACAGGGCGTCGTCACGAACGTCGGCGGCGGCGACGAGCAGGCCTCGATGGTTGGGAACGCCGCGGCCGAGGCGACCGGACAGAAGCAGAAGAAGCGGCCGAAGAACGACGTCTCCGATAAGGACGTGGTCGTGCTCGGCTCGGGCAACCTCGGCCTCGTCTATCTGATGGAGGAGCGGCGACGGCTCATGCGCGAGGAAATCGAGGCGCGGCATCCACGCCTGCTGCCGGCCTTGCGCGACCATCCACACGTCGGCTGGCTGCTCGTCCGCTCCGAGCGGGACGGACCGGTGGCGCTCGGCGCGAACGGGACGCACTACCTCGCGGAAGGTCGGGTCGACGGAGAGGACCCGCTCGCGGCCTTCTCGGCGAACGCGCCGCAACACCTGCTGCGGACGGACGGCTTCGAGCACGTCGCGGACATCATGGTCGGCAGCTTCTACGACCCGGAACTCGACGAGGGGTGCGCCTTCGAGGAGCTGATCTCGTTCCACGGCGGCATCGGCGGCACGCAGACGCGGCCCTTCATCCTCTATCCGGCAGCGCTTCCGCTTCCCGGCGAGCCGATCGTCGGCGCGGCGGCAGTCCACGACCTCTTGTCGGACTGGCGCCGCCTGCTGAACGACGGGTCGCTAGGCGCAGCTGAGGATTCGCAGCGCTCACCGGCGCTCGAGCCTGCGTCTCCTTGATGGGATCGGTCAGATAACGGAACTGGCGCAAGCCTGGCGTCCCGGCTCCCGCGTCGCCCGCGTCCGAGCGAGCCACAGCTACGGGGTCGTGCTGGGGTTGATCATCGTCTCGTTCGTCTTCATCTCGGTCGCACCCGACAGCAATTGGGCCGACAGCGTTCTTGCCTTTCTCCAGAGCATCACGCTCGTCATGGCGCTCTGGACGTCCGGGGTCGCGCGCGCCGACTCGACTCTCAGCCTCAGCCTGGTCGCACTCGCGAGCATTTCTGCGCTTGCGCTGCTGGTCTTCGGCGGGAAGGGACTCGATGGCTTTGTCGGGATCCTCTCGGGACTCCTGACGGTCGCCACGATCGGCACGGTTGCGCTGGGCGTGATCGACCAGGGCGAGGCAAATGTCCGGGCGGTGACGGGCGCGGTTTGCGTCTACGTGCTGATCGGTCTCCTCTTCGTATTCCTCTACGGAGTGATGGCGAAGCTCGGCTCGGGCGATTTCTTCGCGCAGGGGACGGACGGAACACGCTCGCTGCGCCTCTACTTCGGACGCACCTTGGCCGTCGTCGAAGCGCTCTTCGGCCAGCTCTATCTGGTCACGGTGATCGCGGTGCTGGTCTCGCGGATGCGGCGCACCTAGCTCGTCAGCCCTGAGATGCCGTTTCGCAGCAGCGAAGCGGCGAGCAGGACCACGATCGCCGCTGCGATCGTCCTCGCGTGGCGTTCGAGCCAGCTCCGCGCCCCGCCAAGCCAATGCTTGGCGCGCCCAGGGGACACGACCAGCAACACCAGAGCCAGCGCGAGCGGGAGCAGCGACACGATTGTGAAGAAGAGCCAGTCGACCACGTACTCGGTGGCGCTCGGATTCAGCTCCGAGATGTCCTTGAGCGCGATCGGGATGAAGGCGCCGGGATTCGCCAGCGCCGCGCCCGCGCCGAGGACGGCAACAGCTGGAGAGGACGCCACCTTGCCCATCTTCTGGACTGCGTCCGAGATCTTCTTCGGATCCGCCGGCCGGCGGATGACGCGCACCACCCAGAAGAGAAGAAGCAGACCGAAGACGACGTCGAGGATCGACACCCACGTCTTCGGGCTGCTGGGCGTGTCGGATGCGGCCGCATCGCCCAACACGAACGCGGCGATGACGCCAATCCCGAGCGTCGCGGTGAAGGCACCCAGATAGAACCAGAAGCCCGTCCGGAGCGGTCGGTCTCCAAGCACGAGCACGAGCACCGAGAACGTCAGCGTCGTCGGCGAGAGCATCGCCGCGAGCGCCGTCAGCGCCAGCTCGGTGTCGATCCACCCCACGCCGGGCTAGCCGACCGCTCG
>WNGC01009333.1_pt1 | contig 10274 bp, 11 predicted proteins | sample 5400051 | NCBI WGS metagenome assembly WNGC01 (sample SAMN13153368, study PRJNA577476) | soil metagenome | isolation source: 20 cm soil or saprolite under grassland replicate 2 | place: USA:California | collected 2016-06-15 | reverse complement strand
AAGCCCCGAACATCGGTTTCGAGCGACGCGCGAACCCGCACGCGGCCGAGGCGTCCATTGCTGGTCGAATCGGGCATCGGATCGAGCCGCTCGACTCGCGCGGGCGCACGCGCTGCCGCCAGGTTCATCCGCCCCGACAGGTCCGAACCAGCCTCGGCTGCGGTGGATCCCGACAACAACTGCGGCGCCAGGGCAACCAGCGCCTGCGACAACATCGCCGCGGAATCGCGCAACGTCGGGAGAGAAGTCATTTCTTCCCGCGTGCGCGCGAGTAGCCCGGCGCGCTCCCGCAGCTCGACGTAGCTGCCGGCCGCGCGGCGCACGCCCCATGGCACCGCGCGCAGCGATAACACCGCGGCGGCTACGACCACTCCGCCCAGAATCAGCGCTCTGCGATCCCGCGCGGTCATGGGGTCGCCGCTCCGAAGACGATCGTGAACCGCTCCCACTCGTGGCCTGCAACGACCTCCGGGACCACAGCCCCCGTGATTCTTGGATTCGGAACGGCGTGGGTCCGCTCGACGGCGGCTAAGACATCCGAGGCACGACGGCCGGCACCGGCAACGAGTCCCGATCCGTCAGCTCGCCAGGTATACGACGTCACCACCGTGGAGTCAGGGATTGCCGCGCTAACGCGCGCGAGCGCCGCGAGGGCCTGACCACGGGCACGACGGGCTTCAGCGAGGCCCACTACCATCGACTCCACAGTCCGCATTTCATGTCGCACATCACGAAGCGCAGCGAGTGGTGCGTCGGCCGCTGACGCGCCGGCGCGCTCGAGCACGCACGGCGCGCTCCGCGTTGGGGAAGAGTTGAAGCTCGGGCGTAACGCCTGCGGCTGTGATCGATTCGACAAGGAGTCCTGCTTGCGCGGCCCCGGTTACGACCGCCATCACCAGGAGCTCTGCGACCGCCGCAGCCTGTGTGATGCGGCCCTGCCGATTGGCGATCCAGGTGGCATCCGTCACGAGCCCCGCGCCATTACGCCGAAAGAACCGGCCGGCCTGATTGGCGACGAGTGCGCGCAGCTCCTTTTGTCGTACAGGCGGGAGATCAGTCAGAGTCCGCGTCTGCGCGGGCGGTCGTTCGAGCGTCACTCGCAGACGCCGGCAGCGCTGCGACGGCGCGGCGGCAAGCCGCGCGATGACCTCCGCGAGATCACTCGGCGATTCGTATCCCGCTTCGCCCGCCCACAGCATGACGTCTCCCTGCGTGGCTTCGGCACGCGCGCTGCGCTCACCAATGGTGAGTCGAAGAACGGGAGGGCGAGCGAACTTCATTCAGACTCCCGACGAATGACGGCCAGACGGCCGGGGACGGAAACCAGCGTCAGCGTCGCGCGCGCCACAATCGGCGTCCCCCGCACTGTCCCTTCGATCGTTGCAATCAGCTGCGGTGGACCAAACGCGGCGACGCGTACAAACTCGGCGTACTTGTTAAGTAGAACCGCTCGTGAGGAAGGCGACAGGAATCCCGCCAATTCGTCTGCGTTGTGGATTGGCCGAGCCGCGCGTCTTCCCAGCAAGAGCACGACCGCTTCTTCGCCGATTCCCGGCAGCACGCGCAGCACCTCAGCCGGCGCGATGTTGACATTGACGGCGCCCGGGCCTCGCGTCGTCACGAAGCGGTTCAGGAAAACAGTTGAGACGGAGTCGATGCCGCCGACCTCGCCGATGTCGTAAATCGGTCCCTGGCGGCGTCGGCCAATGACCGAATCCGCGATAGCCGGTTGAACTCCAACCGCGGCGAAAAGCGCGGCGAGCGCGTCGCGATCCGCCGTATTGAGATTGAGTCTCGACGCGGGGTCGTCCAGCGATGCGCGACACCAAGTACCGCGCCCCAGATCGATGGGCTCGATAGTGCGAACGGAAGGATCAGTGGCGAATCGCGCCTGCAGGGTCTCGCCGCAGGCTTCGCGCGCCCACTCGGCACGAGCGAGGAGTAGCCGATTTCGCGTCGTGTCCGCGCCGAGCCGCGCGACGACCATTCCGGTACCGACGAGCGCGGTCAGTGCAGTCAACACCCACAAGACCGCGAGTAGCGCAAAGCCGCGGCGACTCACCCTCGCTCCTTTACCAGGAACAGGAGTGTGTCAACGCATCCCGCATCTCGCTTCCCACATCCCCCTATGCGCAGCCGGATCGCAAGCGGCGCGCTGACCGGGGAGACCCACTCGCGCACCCATTTCGTGTCGGCGCCCGGTTCGAGCAGGTAGTCAAAAGCAACGTTGCTGACCCCCCCGCTCAATTCCAACGATTGGTCAGAGGTGGTGACTAGGAACCGGTCCTTCTGCGCTGCGAGCGTCACAGACGTTGGGGCAAACCAACCTCCGGGGGTCACCTGCCACGACGTGAAGGACATCCGGTTCGCTCGGCCATCAAACGGCGGTTCCAATGAGAGAAACGCTGCCTTCAACCAGCGCCGTGCATTGGAGCTGCGATCGAGACTTTCCCGCGCGATGACGAGAGCTTTCGACCCGTTGGCGACACCGCTGAACAGCTGGTGTGCGGCGATGATCACGACACCCGCGATCGTCATCGCTACTATCACCTCGATCAGCGTAAAGCCGGAAAACGAATTGGAGGGATCGGTTTGTCCGTGGGCTGAAGCCCCGGCTCGGCCAAGGCGCGCGTCCTTAAGGACGCTGTGAAGTGGCCGAGCCGCCCCTTCAGGGGACGGCTTACACCGAATCCCCCCTTGTTTGGGTGTCACCGAGATTCCTCTCGCCGATACACCACCGTCACCAGGTCCTCCACTTGTGGCGATTGGGGCTGAACGATTGCAATCCGGTAGAGCGCTTTCTCCGGTCGCTGCACATCGACGACGAACTCGCCGACCTGTCGGCGCCCGATGCGCTGATCGAGCTCGCCGCGATTGAGCCGCGTAAGCGCCGCGAGTAGCCGCTCTTCGGTTGCAAGCGTGGTCTCGCGCATCTGAGCATCGTGCTCGGCACGGAGCCCGGCGCTCACGGCTTCCATCAAGCCGATGCCCGCGGTGGCAAGAATCACCAGCGCGACGAGCACTTCGAGCAGCACGACGCCGCGTTCACTTCGCAAGTGGAGCTCCCGTCAGCGGATCGACGCCAGGCCCGATTGCGCGGCCGTCGGGCAAAAACCGTGCGTGGTGCGTGGTGCGTGGTGCTCCGGTTCGGATTGCTTGTGTCCGAGCGGCGCGCAACTCAAGCACCAGATCTGTTTCTCGCGGCATGTGGAGTGTTGCCAGTGCGAGGCCACTCACACCGAGAATCACTCCGAGCACCGCGAGCACGACGAGCAGCTCGACGAGTGTGACACCCCACGCACCACGTACCACGTACCACGTACGCATTTACGTCGGCCTCAACGAGTACACAGCCTGCAGCAGCGCGGCCGCCGTAAACGCGACCATGCCACCGAATGCGACGATCAATGCCGGTTCCAGTGCCGTGACGAGCGTTCGCAAACCGCGCTCGGCTTCTTGTGCAGCCAGGTTAGCGGCGCCGAGCGCCATTTCGGCGACGCGTCCGCTCGATTCGCCGACGACGACGAGCTGCAGGGCGCTGGGGCTCAGCGCGTCTTCCCGTTCGAGCGCCGCGGCGAGTGCTGTGCCCTGCACCACGCGCTCACGCGCGCGCAGCAGCCGCTCCGCGATCGCCAAGTCACCTGCCGACTCGCGTGCGGCATCGAGCGCCGGCAAGAGCGGCAAACCAGCCCAACGGAAGCTTCAGCAGGACTTCGTCGAGCTGCTTGCGACCCTCCGGACGTCGCACCCACTCGATGGATGCCCAGACGGCGGCAGCGCCGATCATCAAGAGCGGGACCCAGAAGCGAGCCAGAAACTGCGAGACGCCGAGCAAGGCTCGAGTCGCTGGAGGGAGCTGTTGACCGAGGTCCCCGAGAACGGAGGCGAACCGCGGGACCACGACGGCCGTGATCACGATAATGGAGGCGATTCCCACGATGGCGAGCAGCAGCGGATAGGTGAGTGCCTGGCGGACGCGCGCCACCAGGTCGGCCTCTTGCTCGAGGTGTGTGGCGACTTGGTCGAGCGCGGTGCCGAGCTGGCTCCCGCGTTCGCCGGCGCGCACCATGCCGAGCACGAGCGGAGGCACGATGCCCCGCCCTGTCGCCAGCGCGTGGGCGAAGGTGCCGCCCTCGCGCAGGCGTTCCCGGGCCCCGCTCAGCGTCGATCGTAAGGGGCCGGACGCGAGGTGTTCAGTCGCGCCCACGGCACGCTCGAGCGGCACGCCTGCCAAGACGAGCGCCGCGATACTGCGAAACACGATCGCCAGGTCCCGGCGGCTTGCCGAGGGTCGCTGCTCTTCCGTTGCTGGAGCGAGCGAGATCGCATAAAGACCGCGGCTCGTGAGGATTGTCGCCGCGTGGCCGTGGCTCTCGGCTTCAATGGCGCCGGTGACGATCGCGCCGTCCTGGCGGGCGGCGCGATACCTGTACGCGCTCATCGCTTGCGCCCGCTCTCCCACGACGTGACATCGGCGTCCTCGCCCGTTCCACCGGGCTGGCCGTCGCGTCCCAGTGACAGGAGATCGTAGCCGTCGACGTTCAGGTCTCCTGGAGACTTGTAGGAGTAGGGTCGTCCCCACGGGTCGAGCGGAATCGCCTTGCGCAAGTATGGGCCGCGCCAGTTCCGCGCCTCCGGCTCACCAGGTGGGCGCTCACGCAGCGCCGCCAGGCCTTGCGCGGTGGCAGGATAGAAATCGTTGTCGAGTCGATACTGATCGAGTGCCAGCGCGAAGAGTTCAATCTGTGCGTGCGCCGCTGACACTTTGGCATCGCCCACGTTGCGGAACACCATTGGTCCGACAAGGCCGGCGAGGATCGCGATCACGGTGATGACCACGAGGAGCTCGATGAGAGTAAAGCCAAATGCGAAATGTGGAATGCGGAATGCGAAATTGACCTGTACGGGTTCATTCCGCATTCCACATTTCGCATTTCGCATTGGATTAGTGCGCCGTGACACGCAGGACCTCCTCCACCGTCGTGAGCTCGGCCTGCACTTTCACCCAGCCATCGTGCTTCATCAGTTGCATGCCTTCGCGTTCGGCCAGCTCGCGCAACTTCGCGAGCGGCTCTCTCGCGGAGATCGCGCGATTGACGTTCTCGGAGACGACCAGCAGCTCGAAGATGCCGATGCGACCGAGATAGCCACTGCCCCGGCAGGCATCACAGCCGCGTCCGCGAACCAGCTGCGGCCCCCCCTTGGGCTCGTTGGAGACGAAGGCGACAACCTGTGGATCGGGACGGTATCGCTCGCGGCAATGCGGGCAGATGCGGCGTACGAGTCGCTGTGCCAGGACACCGTTGATTGTCGCGGCGATTTGGTACGGTGCGACTTGTAGATCGAGCAGCCGCGTGACGGCGCTTGGCGCGTCGTTGGTGTGCAGCGTGGAAAACACCAAGTGGCCGGTCATCGCTGCCTGCACGGCGACCTCCGCGGTCTCCGGGTCGCGCATTTCACCGACCATCATCACATCGGGGTCCTGGCGCAGCACGCTGCGGAGCGCGGATGCGAAAGTCATTCCCGCCTTGCGATTCACCGGAATCTGAGTGACGCCGGCGAGGTGGTATTCGACGGGGTCCTCGACCGTGATCACCTTCTCTGCGGTGGTATCGCGCAGGGCCAACGCGCTGTAGAGCGTTGTGGTCTTCCCACTCCCTGTCGGGCCAGCGGCGATGACGATGCCCGTGGGACGCGCAACGAGCGCGCGGAATTGTTCGAGCGTGGCGGGGGCCATCCCCAGCTCGTCGAGACCGACGGGCTGACCGCCGCGATCCAGAAGTCGGAGGACCACAGATTCGCCGTACAGGGTTGGGACGGTGGAGACCCGGATGTCGAGCTCGCGCGATTCCAGCCGAATGCGGAAGCTGCCGTCCTGCGGTGAACGTCGTTCAGCGATATCGAGCTCGGCGAGCAGTTTGACTCGGCTGACGATTGCGGCTTGCGCCTGTTGTGGCGGCGCCGGGGCATCGGCGAGGACGCCGTCAACGCGGAAGCGCGCGCGCAGCCCCTGCGATGTCGACTCGAGGTGGATATCGGATGCCCGCGCGTCGTGCGCTTCCTTAATAAGGAGGTTGACGTACTTGACTACGGGAGGTTGGCTGGCGAGGTCGCGCGCGTCGGCCTGCTCGTGATCGTCCCCCACGGCCGAGCTCTCATCGCTGCGCAGGTCGTTCACCACTTCGATGATGGATTCTGCTGCCGCATAGGTGCGGCGGATGCCTTCATCGAGATCTTGTTCGCTCACGACGATCAACTCGACGGGCCTGTCGAATTCGCGTTCGAGATCCGCGATAACCTCGGGAGCCGGGTCGCCTGATGCGGCCACACGGACGTGCGTAGCGGTCAGCTCGAGCGGCAGGATGCGATTGTACTCGAGGTATTGGGCCTCGAAGGAACCGGGTAGTAACTGTGAGTTCAGCATGCTCGACCCAGAGTGGCAGGGAGCGTGCCAACGGACTTTCGCATTTCGAGTCAGATCGGAGCACGGCTCAGTCAATAGGCAGCGACGCAATCGGACAGGAGTGATCAGTTGACCAGTTCGACCCGCAAACTGAACAGGCTGTTTTGAGCACGAAGTGACCAGTTTGTTCAGTTCAACATTCAAACTGAACACTTACTTGGCTGGTTTGCGGCGTGATCCAAGCTCGGAGGCTCGCGGCACGAGGACTGCCTAGATGGGCGACCCCTGTCGCGGAGCCTTTTGTGGTTTCTCGCAGATCTCTCCTGGAGTCCGTGGTAGTGCGTCACCGCTGCGTCGTCCGATCGCTCAGTGTGATCCTCCCGCTGTTCGCGTGTTTGTTGCACACGCGCCGCCTGGTCGCTCAAATCAGGGTCACCCCGGACGGCGGCTCTGCCATCGTCCCGCAGAACTCTACAGAAAAGACAGTCACATTCACGCTCTACACGGGCGTTGGCAGTCAAACCTGGCATGTCTCGCCGGACTGCTCCGGCGTCGTCACCAATTGCTGGGCTCCTAATGGCTACGACGTCACATTCCAGTACGGGACTTCGGTGGACATCAAGTTCTCCACCCCGTCGGCCGGATCGGGCAGGATCAAGTTGACGGCCTCTAGGCTCGGCGTCTCCGATACCGGGTGGTTCAACGTCACGGTCGATGGAACGCCGCCGACGATCACGTTGCTCCAGCCCAGGGGTGACGTGGATATCCAGTATCCCACGATTCAGATCGGCTGGTGCGACGATGGCTCCCTGGATGCGGCGAGTCGTTCGATCACAGTAAATAGCTCCGACAAGACGTCGAGCTTCGATTACGTCTCCGGGGGACCACAGGCCTGCGCGGTAACGGCTACTTCAACCACGAACAGCGTGGCTCTGTCGGTCGGCTCTAACACCCTAGTCGCGCGTATCTGCGACGCGGTTGCAAACTGCGCGACCACGAACTTCTCTATAACTCGCCTAAGCTACGGCGTGGCGGTGACCCCGGACGGCACAATCGCCCCGCAGCGGCCCGCCAATACTTCCGGGTACAGCGAAAACTTCACAGTTCAAAACACGGGGACCGCCCAGAACACCTACAGCCTTTCGTGCGGCGGCTCGTCGAATCTGACCTGCACCGGGTTGACCATCGACGGCAGCCCCGCGTCCAGCGTAAGTCTCGCAGGGGACAGTAGCAAAACCGTTGTTGGGTCGTACAACGTCGGCGCCGTGGGGACGGGCACGCTGAGTCTCACCGCGACCGGCACGAACGCCAGCGACGGAGGCAGCTACAGCGTTCCCGTCGTCACTCCGAACCCACAGCCGCCCGTGGTCGACGTCACCACCGTCAACCCCGGCGCCACGGTTGAGCGGGATCTCTGCCTCACAATCGCTGCTGGCTCGGCGGCCGCCTACGAGTGCGGCGACCTGCGGATCGTCCATCCCCTGCCCACGACGCGCACGCTTAACAAGGCGCGGACCCCCACGCTCCTCTACAACAGCGCCGCCGCCCACCCGTTCCCCTTGGTGGCCGCGAACGTGACACTCCCCGCCGGGGCCACGCCGCCAGATAGCGTGGTTGCCACTCTGCGCTTCGGCGCGGTGTTCAAGGGTCGCGGCGCGTGGGCCGGGAGCAGCTGGGGGCCTGGCGCTACGCGCCGGATCGTCGTGGGGTACGACGCTCTGAATGACACGACCGGCATCTACACCTACACGCTCGAGGTCGTGAATCACTACTCGGACCGAACCCCGGGTTCAACTGTCACGGGGGAGCTTGTCATCGTCAACCGCGCCTACAGCCCGTTCGGGGCTGGGTGGTGGATCGCGGGCCTCGAGCGGCTCAACGTGTCGAACATGATGTGGGTCGGGGGGGACGGGAGCGTGCGGCGGTACCAGGTCGTCACGACCAACGTCTGGGCGGCGCCCAACGTGGACCGGCCGGACACGCTCAAGAAGATCGGCAGCGAGTACGTACGCACCCTGCCACACGGCGTCCAGGTGTGGTTCGACGCTAACGGAAAGCATGTGCGGACGGTCAACCGACTCGGTCACACCACGACGTTTGCATATCTCGGGACGACCGACACGCTGAGCAGCATCGCGCTCCCTCCCGCCGGGTCGGGCAAGATATACCAATTTGCCTACGCCAACGGAAGACTTCAGACCGTCACTGCTCCACCGGCTGGATCGACAAGCCGGATCACGACGCTAACCGACCCGGCAGGCCAGGTCACGGGAATCCGTGGCCCCGATACCTACAGTGTGGGCTTCGGTTACGATCCTGGCGTCGCCAACCGGATCATCTCTCGCACCGATCGCCGAGGATCGCTCACTACCTACCAATATGACAGTGGGTATCGTCTGTCGCAGACCGAAGTGCACATGATTGGACCGAACATTGTGTCCACATTCCGTGCTTTGGAGAGTATAGGACTTACGACTGCGACCGATACGGCTGCGGCGTACACGCGGCTCGACGGTCCGCGGACAGACGTGCTTGACACCACGGCCTTCTGGCTCGAGCGCTTCGGCGCTCCGCGGCGGATCGTGAACGCGCTGGGGTTTGAGACGATCCTCACGCGCGGCAACGCCACCTTCCCCGCGCTGGTGACGAAGGTGCGGTATCCCAACGGCCGGGTCGTAACGGCCACGTACGACGGTCGCGGTAATATCATGTCATCCACCGATTCGAGTGTCGCCCCGCAGAACGGCAAATACGCGACCACGCGGTTCGTCTCAAACACTAAATGGGACTTCGATTCGATCATCGCTCCGCCCGAGGGCGATAGCATCGTCATGTCCTACAACGACACGAACGGCAACCGTCTGTGGCAGCAGGACGCCCGGGGATCGATCAGCCGAGTGGAGTTCGCCTACTACTCGGCCGATTCGGTGAACGGACTGCTCCGGTCGATGCGAACGCCGTCTCAAGCGTGGTCCTCTCCGCGCGTGCCATAGGGCGTGATACGCTGATCCAGTCGCCCGTCGATTCCGCTCAGACGCTCTGGACGACGGACACGATCCGGTACGATCTGGCAGACCGTGAGATGCTTCGGAAGACGGTTGGACCGGCGGTGTCGTACCAGACGCTCTACTCCCCGCTCCGAAACGTGGCAGCTCAAACGGTCGGCGTAAGTTCGTTTTACGACCCCGAAGGCGATCTCGACAGTCTGCTGCGCTGGCGCTTCCCCAATCCCAATAACATCGACACGCTGCGCACGAGCTGGCGTTACGATCCTGCAAACCGAAAGGTCAAGGAGCTGGCGGTCGACGGTAGGGCAGACAGCATCGTGTACGACCCAGCCGGCAATCCCATCGAGACTGTCACGCGCCGCGGCCACTCGATCGCCATGAGTTACGACGCACTCAACCAGCTGGTTCGCCGCATTGTGCCCCAAGTGACATACCCCGAGTCGACGGTGAACTTTGGCCCGGGTCCCGTATCGTTCCCCCTTTACACAGTCGGGCTAACGCTTCCGAAGGACACGGCGACGTTCGCCTACGATTCGGTGGGAGACATCGTGCACGCGAACAACCGCGACGCGTGGATTTCACGTCATTACAATCCCAACGGGACGATTGCGAGCGATACGCTCTTTGTCCGCCGGTGGTTGGGGGCCGATACTGCGCATATCTACGGGCTGCGTTTTGGCTACGATCTAAATGGGCGACGTACATGGCTCAAGCACCCATTCCCGATTGCGGCGCGCGTGGCGGGGACGCCGAAGGATAGCACGGCGTATGCCTACCAGAGCTTCGGCGCCCTGGGCTCGGTCACCGACGTGCTGGGGAATCCCTTCCGGCTGTTCTATGATGTCGAGGGCCGCTTGGACAGC
>WNGC01006646.1_pt1 | contig 10276 bp, 8 predicted proteins | sample 5400051 | NCBI WGS metagenome assembly WNGC01 (sample SAMN13153368, study PRJNA577476) | soil metagenome | isolation source: 20 cm soil or saprolite under grassland replicate 2 | place: USA:California | collected 2016-06-15 | reverse complement strand
CGAAGAATATTCCGATGAAGACAATGCCCGTGCCGAGATCGGGCTGGAGCATGATGATGAGCCATGGAAGGCCAACGACGAGGGCTGGCTTCCAGAGATCGAGCAGCGATTTCGGCGTCTCGCGCTGGTTCGCGAGAACTTTTGCAAGCATGAGAACGACCGTCACCTTCGCGATCTCTGACGGCTGCCCGATTCGATGGCTGCCGATGGCCAGCCAGCTCTTCGTACTCGCGGCAGTACCAGCCCCCTTCCCGACCACCAGTGTCAGCCCCAGCAGGAAAATCGACAACAGGTAGAGCGGAGTGGTCATCCACTCGATGAAACGAACCGATGAGTGACCAACGCCGTAAGCGAAGCCGAGTCCGATCAACAGCCAGAGGATCTGCGATTTATAGACGGACGCGACCGCCGTTGGCGTGTCGGTCTGGCCGGCCGAATAGACCATCGCGACTCCGAGAACAGACAGGAGACCGGCAGTGGCAAGCAGCCGGTAATCGGACACAATTGGGCGGCTCATTAACCCTCGTCCAGCGTTGCCTGAATCGGCGCGACCTTGAGATAGTGTGAGATGATCGCCGATGCGATGTGCGCTGCTCGTGAGCCGTGGAGGCCGAACTCGAGTAGGACCGCAACGACAATCTTGGGATGATCGGCGGGCGCAAATCCAACGAACCAGCCGTGGTCGGCGCCACCGGGATTCTGCGCGGTGCCTGTCTTTCCCGCCAGGATCGCCTTCTCGCCAGTTGATGTCACACCTTGAATTGCGGAGGCCGCGGCGGTGCCACCGATCTCCGTCACAGCCTTGAGTCCGTTCAATAACGTCACCTGAAGATCCGGAGAGAGGCTGTAAATCTGCTTCTGCTGCGGAACCAAATGGGCAATCTCAGGACGCGGCGCTTTGCCCGACGTAGCCAACGCAGAGTAGAACTTTGCCATGTTCACGACCGTCTGGGAGTTTGCACCCTGACCGATGGCAAGGTTCAGTGTCTCGGCGTTGCTCCAATTGCGCGGACCATACTTTTTGTTGTAGTAATCGATCGCGTACGGCCAGTACGGCTGGTTCTCTTCCGGCAAGTCGATGCCGGATCGATCCCTCATCGTGAGCGAGATGCCGCCGGCGATCAGCCGCGAGAGACCGACCTTCAAGCCGAGCTGGTAGAAATAAGTGTCGCAGGAATGCTTGATCGCGTCCTCGAGGCTAAGCGATCCGTGTCCTTTCTTCTCCCAGCACCGGAAGTAGCGATTGCCGAACTGATAACCTCCCGTGCACGGCACCGGCATGTGATCCTTGGGTGTGACGAGCGCATTCTCGAGCGCAATCACGGAAGTCGCGAGCTTGAACGTCGAGCCAGGCGGATAGCGTCCCTGAATGGCTTTGTTTACCAGCGGCCGACGCTTGTCCTCCAGCAGCTGCTTGTAGTAATCGGCCGGAATTCCGCCGGTGAACTTGTTCGGGTCCCAACTGGGGGCGCTGTACAGGGCGAGGACCTCCCCCGTGCTCGGATCGATCGCAATCGCTCCGCCCTGGAGTGAATCGGCAAAGATCGCGGATGTGAATTTCTGCAGATCCAAGTCGATGTTGGTGAAGAGCGGCGGCGCACCTTCCGGATTCAGATCGGGACGCGGTCCTTCACCACGGACCGGACGCCCGCGCGCGTCGACCTCGTCGAAGCGCACGCCTTCTTTTCCGTGCAGTATCGATTCGTATTGTTTCTCGAGACCGCCTTTCCCGATTGCCTGTCCCGGCTTATAGCTCCCGTACTTGGGATCATTGAGCTCGGCTTCGGAGATTTCGCCCGTGTAGCCGACGAATGAGGCGACGATCGGTCCGTCCGGATAATACCGCTTCGGCACCGATTGGATGATCAGCCGCGGGAAGTCTAGCCGGTGCTCCTCGAGGACCGAGACGATGTCGATCGACGCATCGGGGAGGATGACCGTTGGCCTCGTGGGCGCCCGACGAAAGCGCCTGATGGCGTTGTTGACGTCGTTCTGTCCAAGTTGAAGTGTCGGCGCCAACTGCGCCAAAGCGCTACGCAGACTGTCGACGCTCGGCGCCGTGATCGAGACCGAATAAGCTGGCAGATTTTCCGCGATTACGTTGCCGTGGCGATCGTAAATGATGCCGCGTGGGGCCGGCAACGGAATCGGCCGCAGCCGATTTTCCTCGGACTGCATCACGTACTGCTTGTGCTGCACGACCTGTGTCTTGAAGAACGCGCCGATGAGCAACACGAACCCGACGCCAAGCGCGAGCGAGCTCATTCTCGCGCGGCGGGCGACGTCGTTCGGATGAAAGCTCATGCGGGAGTCGGCTCCAGTAGCGGGCGCATTATGAACAGTAATAGCACGCCCACCGCCGCAGTAACCGCTGCCGATAGCGGCGACCATAGCAGAAGCTGCTGCAAAAGCTCGACTCCGTGAACGCGCTGCTCACCCACGAAATAGAGGATGTCGAACACCCACTTGCCGAGGAAAAAGAAGAACGCGTTGAGCACGAGATTGTCGGCGAAGAAAACCGCTTTGAGGTACGATGCGCCGAACCCGACGACGGTCATGGCGATCGCACCCGCGCCGAGCGCGTCAGGCGCCAGCGAGTCGGAAACAAGTCCGAGTGCGAAACCGAGCACGGCCGCCGTCGCCGGTCGCACTCTGACCGATGCGAGCAGCAGCGCGAGAATCAGAAAATCCATTGGCGCACGCCAGCCGAGCAGAGGACGAAGCGTGTAGTGGAGAACGACGAAGATGAGGAAGCTGATTATCGCGCGAATCGCTCCGCCCAGGTTCATCGCGCTGTTCCCGGTCGATGGGGGATCGTATCGGTCCGTACCGAATCGCGCCTGACGGAATCGCGCTTGACCGTATCGCGCCCACCGGTGTCGCGGCGGATGCGGTTGGTGGTGTCGACCGGCGTCGGCCTTCGAACCGGAGCAGGTCGCGGAGCGCTCGGAGCCGCGGCACCTCCAGCGCGCGCCGCGTTGGCGCTGTCGGTCGCGCCCAGCGGGGCGGCGCCATTCGCGCGGGCCATGCTATCGATGACGGCACGTCGTGCCGCCGCTTCAGCGAGGGCGGCAGCCTTTGCCGCCGAATCGCCGGAGACCACGATGCGCTGCGCTGCCTGATCGACCTGAGCGACGCTCTCCCACACTCCGTCGAACCCCTTCGCGAGACGGGCCCGAGTTAGGATCATCACCGAATACACGTCAGCGGGATTGACGGCCGGACGCAGCAGATAGGTGCGCGCCCAACCTTCGCTTGTCTTGAGCTCCTGTAGGACGGTGCCGATCGGAATTCCGCGGGGCCACACGCCACGTAGCCGCCGGTCGCACCGGTAAGGTGCGCCTGCGCGATTCCGAAGGCGGTCCCATCGGGCGACATCGCGCTTACCCGGAAGTCCGGATGCGTCCATAGCATCGCGTGACTCATTGTCGGGTCAACCTGATCGACCACCCCGACGAGACCCTCCGGGGCGATCACCGGGCTCAAGCGGCTGACGCCGGCGCGCGATCCAGCGCTCAGGATCACGGTCGTTTCGTCTCGCACACCGCGGCCGTGCAGCGCTTCTGCTGGGATGAAGCCCAACTTCAGGCGCGATCCGAGTCCGATGAGCTTGCGAAGACGATCGTTCTCCGCCTCGAGCGAGCCAGCCTTCATCGAGTTCAGCGAGAGGCTGTCGAGTGTCGACTGTTTTGCATCGGCCATCAGCAGCGATTGACGACCACGCTCGGCGCTCTCCTGAAGCATCACGAGGGGCGCGAGGAACGTGCGACGCATCCCGGTAGCGACGGGATCCCGCATCGTATTTGGAAGAGCGCGCGCCGCCAGCGCGAGGACAATACAACTCGACAGGATGATCAAGTCGAACCGGGTGTTGCTGCGGAGTGCGCGCTGCACTTGTTACCTCAAGTAGCTAGGACAGACCAGTATTTTGCCTCGTCATCAAGTATACGGCCTGTGCCGCGCACCACACAGGTCAACGGATCCTCATCGACATGGATCGGTAGACCGGTCTCCTGCGACAGCAAGACATCAAGGCCGCGAATGAGAGCGCCGCCGCCCGTCATTACCATGCCGCGGTCAACGATGTCAGCAGCGAGCTCGGGTGGAGTGATCTCCAGCGCGCGCCTGACCGCGTCGACGATCTGTTGAATGGGCTCCTGAACGGCGTCACGGATCTCCGACGAATGCACGCGCACAGTCTTGGGAATTCCTGATACAAGATCCCTGCCTTTGACGTCCATCTCTCTCTCGTCCCCAACAGGAGAGGCCGACCCGATCTGGATTTTTACCTGCTCAGCCGTCGATTCACCGACGAGCAGATTGTAGTTTTTCCTCATAAACTGCACGATTGCCATGTCCAACTCGTCGCCACCAGTACGAATGGAGGTGTCGCTGACTATGCCGGACAGCGCGATGACGGCGATCTCCGTAGTCCCTCCACCGATGTCGATTATCATATTTCCAGTTGGGGTCTCGACGGGAAGACCGACACCGATAGCCGCAGCCATTGGCTCAGCGACCATGAAGACTTCCTTGGCGCCCGCGCCCAGTGCGGAGTCGCGAACCGCGCGCTTCTCCACCTCGGTAATACCGGATGGCACGCAGACGATGACACGGGGCTTCACCTTGAAGACGTGGTTCTCGATGATCAACGCGAGGAAGTAGCGCAGCATCTTCTCGGTGACATCGAAGTCGGCGATGACGCCGTCCTTCATCGGTCTTACAGCGATTATGCCTTCGGGGGTGCGGCCGAGCATGCGCTTGGCCTCGAGACCTACGCCCTTGATCTTTTTCGTCTCGCGATCGAGCGCAACGACCGATGGCTCGTTGAGAACGATCCCTTCACCCTTCACGTATATCAGTGTATTCGCGGTGCCAAGGTCGACGGCGATCGCATTGGCCGGAAACAGGGAGCCCGGCTTAAAGAATGGCCAGCGCATTAGTTCAAATATGAATCGGGTGGTGTATACGGTAAGGCAAAAGCCTCGGCGACAGCGGGGTATGTCACCTTTCCGTCTACAATGTTGAGCCCCTTTCTCAATGCAGCATTTTCCTTGAGAGCGTGCTTCCAGCCTTTGTTCGCCAGCTGCATCGAATATGGAAACGTGGCGTTCGTGAGCGCGAGGGTCGACGTGCGCGGCACTCCGCCAGGCATGTTTGCTACTCCGTAATGAATGATTCCATCCACGACGTAGGTCGGGTTCTCGTGCGTTGTCGCATGAATCGTCTCGACGCAGCCGCCCTGATCAATGGCGACGTCAACGATGACTGCTCCAGGCTGCATCAGCTTCAGATCTTCACGGCGAATGAGTCGGGGTGCAACGGCGCCCGGAATGAGAACCGCTCCCACGACGAGATCCGCGGTGGAGATCTGCTCCAGGATGTTATGACGATTGGAATAGATGAGTGTGACGTTGGCGGGCATCACGTCCGAGAGGTAACGTAGCCTCTCGAGCGAAAGATCGAGCACCGTCACCTTGGCACCCAGACCAGCAGCCATTTTCGCAGCGTTGATCCCGACGATGCCACCACCGAGTATAACGACCTTCCCGGGAGCCACGCCCGGGACTCCGCCGAGGAGTACACCGCGGCCGCCGTAGATCTTCTCGAGATACTTTGCGCCTTCCTGGACCGCCATGCGCCCGGCGACTTCCGACATCGGCGTCAGCAGCGGCAATTCCCTCGACGGCAGCTCCACCGTCTCGTACGCGACGCAGGTCGCCCCGCTCTTCACGTGAGCGAGAGTGAGCTCCTTGTCGGCCGCAAAGTGGAAGTAGGTGAAGATCACCTGGCCCTTCTTCATTCGCGGCCATTCGGGCTTGATCGGTTCCTTGACCTTCATGATCATGTCGGCCTCGCGCCACACGGTGTCCGCATCGGCGCCGATCTTCGCGCCAACCGACGTATAGCTCGAATCCGGGAATCCGCTTCCCTCGCCGGCTCCCTTCTCCATCATCACCGTATGCCCCGCGGCGACCAGCGATTCGGCGCCGGCGGGCACGAGGGCAACACGGTTCTCGTTTGTCTTGATCTCTTTGGGAACGCCAATCTTCATCGAATTCAGCTGCGCTCGTTGAAAGTTGAGGAAATCCAGCGGATCGTCGTCATCCTCACGCTGCGACCTTGGGACCGAGGCTCACCAGCGTCTGCTTTTCCGGCGAATAGTAGGTCTTGCAGATCCCAGTAACTGTGTCACCATCTATGGCGTCGACGAGGGCCAGCACCTCGTCGAGCGTCCGGTACGGCTCTCCATACAACTCGACGCCAGCGGCTCGGTACATCCGCGCACTCGGGCTCTCCAGAGAGAGTGTAATCTGCCCTTTGAGTTGGCTTTTTCCAGCGGTCAGGTCGTTTTCGCTGAGGCCGGTTGCAGAAATTTTTTCAAGCTCTTCATTGATTGCGTCGACGGCAGCCCGTGCCGTCTCCGGGGTTGTGCCGACATAAACGCCATGCACTCCGGAGTCCAGGTGAAACGACTGGAACGAGTAAACCGAGTAGGCGAGGCCGAGCTCTTCACGAATGCGCTGAAACAGACGCGAGCTCATGCCGCCACCGAGCAGCATGCCGATCATGCTCATTGCGTAGCGACGCGGATCGCCGTGGGCGAAGGCGGCGCTACCGATCACGATATGAGTCTGGGCCGTATCACGCTCGAAGTGCACGGCGCGAGGAGGCTGCACGATTGGAGCCGGAGAGGTGAGCACTGGCAAACCGCCGCGCGGAATCTCGCTCCATCCAGTCGATTCGAGAGTGTCGAGCAGAGTGTCGTGCTCGACATTTCCTGCCGCGGCCACGACGATTTGCTCGGGATGGTAGGCGCGTGAATGGAGGGCGCGCAGATCGGCGCGATCGAGCGCGGCCACCGTTTCGCGAGTGCCGAGGATCGAGTAGCCGTACGGGTGGCTGCCCCACAGTTGAGCGTTGTGGAGCTCGAAGACGAGATCGTCGGGGGTGTCGTCCACGGTACTGATCTCCTCGAGAACGACTTTGCGCTCGAGGGCGAGGTCCGACGCGCGCAGGATGGGCCTGAAGATCAGGTCGGCGAGGACGTCGGCCGCCTGTGGCAGATGCTCGTCGAGAACCTTCGCCTGATATGCGGTGTGCTCACGCGCCGTGTACGCATCGAGCGAGCCTCCAAGCGTCTCGAGCGCGAGGGCGAGCTCCTTGGCGCTCCGCGTCGCGGTGCCCTTGAAAACCATGTGCTCGAGCATGTGCGAGACGCCCATCTTTTGGGCGCTCTCGTGAAGCGACGCGGCGCGAACCCACGCCCCCAAAGCGACCGACCGTACTCCGGGCATGTGCTCCGAGAGTACGGTCAGTCCGTTGGGGAGGACGGTACGGCGCAGCTCAGACTCGGCGGCCTGCGCGGCGAGGGTCACTCGCGCGAACGTCCTCCATCTCTGCCACCGCGCCCGCCGCGAGAGCGGCGCGGCCGATCACCGCGCTCGCCACGTTCGGAGCGACCTTCGCCTTCCTGACCGGCTTCGCTCTCGCTTTCAGCGCCAACCGCTGCGAGTGCGGGAGCGTCTCCGCTTCCCTCTTCCCGCCTCCCGCTTCCCGCTTCACCTTCCGGCTTCGCAACCAATGCTTTCATCGAGAGACGAAGTCGTCCGCGCTCATCGCGATCGAGAAGCTTGACCCTGACGCGGTCGCCCTTCTTGACGACGTCTTCGGTCTTCTCGGTGCGACCGTGCTTGAGCTCCGAGATGTGAACGAGCCCTTCGGTTCCAGGCATGATCTCGACGAAAGCGCCGAAGGCGGTCGTGCTCTTGACCGTTCCCTCGTAGGTCTCGCCGATTACCGGCTCGGCGGTGAGAGCCTGGATCATCTGACGTGCTCTCTCCATCGCCTCGCCGCCAACGGCCGCGATCGTGACCAGCCCGGTGTCGTCGACCGTGATCTCGGCGCCAGTCTCTTCCTGGATCCCGCGGATTGTCTTTCCCTTGGGTCCGATGAGATCGCCGATCTTCTCGGGGTTGATGTTCATCGTCACGATGCGCGGCGCGTAAGGCGACAGATCCGCGCGTGGAGCAGCGAGCGCCTTGCTCATCTCGCTTAGAATGTGGAGTCTGCCCTCACGAGCCTGTGCGAGCGCTTCCTTCACGATCTTGAGATCGAGACCTTCGACCTTGATGTCCATCTGGATCGAAGTGATCCCCGCTTCGGTTCCCGCGACCTTGAAATCCATGTCGCCGAGGTGGTCCTCGGTGCCGAGGATGTCGGTGAGGATCGAGTATCTGTCGCCTTCCTTGATCAATCCCATTGCGACGCCGGCGACGGCGGAGCGGAGCGGAACGCCGGCGTCAAAGAGCGCGAGCGAGCCGCCGCAAACCGAGGCCATCGACGACGATCCGTTCGACTCGAGGATGTCGGATACGATGCGAATCGTATAGGGGAATTCCTCGAAGGCCGGCAGCACGCCCTGCAGCGCGCGCTCGGCAAGATTGCCGTGACCGATCTCGCGACGGCTCGTGCCGCGCATCGGTCTCACTTCACCCGTCGAGAAGGGCGGGAAGTTGTAGTGCAGCATGAACGACTTCGTCGTCTCGCCGACGTCGTCGATGCTGTCGAGACGCTGGACATCATTCGCGGTTCCAAGCGTGATCGCTACGAGCGCCTGAGTCTGCCCGCGAGTGAAAAGCGCGGAGCCGTGAGCCCGCGGCAGCACTTGCGTGTCGATGGTGATGGGTCGGACTTCTTTCGTGCCGCGGCCGTCGACACGCTTGCCGCTGTCCAGAACCTGCGAGCGAAGCGCGTGGTACTCGACATCGCCGACGAGGTTATGAATGTCCTTGGCGTTATCCGGGAATTCAGCGACGAGTTTTTCCGCCGCTTCCTTCTTCACGATTTCGATCGCGCTGATTCGAGTTTGCTTCTCATGATGATTGATCGCTTCGGCGATTTTGCCCTTCGCGAGCTCGTCGACGCGGTTCTTGAGCTCGGGACCGAGCTCAGCCTTCTTCCAGGGCATCTTGTCGGCGCGGCCCTGGTTGAGGAGCTCTTCCTGGATTCCGATCAGCTCCTGAATACCGCGGTGCGCTACGGTCAGCGCCTCGACGGCGTCCGCTTCCGTCACTTCGAGAGCGCCACCTTCGACCATCATGATCGAGTCTTTCGAGGCAGCGACGACGATGTCCATGTCGCTGTAGGGGAGCTGCTGGAAGGTTGGATTCAGGATCCACTTCTCCTGGACCCTGCCGACGCGCACGCCGGCGATTGGACCCAGGAAGGGAATCTTCGATGCGTTGAGCGCGAACGAAGCGGCGACGAGCGCCATGACGTCGGCGTCGTTCTCCTGGTCAGCGGAGATTACGTAAATGAAGACCTGGACTTCGTTCTTGAATCCTTCCGGGAATAGCGGGCGAATCGACCTGTCGATGATTCGGGCCTTGAGGATTTCGGGGTCGGAGGGACGGCCTTCTCTCTTGATGAATCCGCCGGGAATTTTTCCGGCGGCGTAGGCCTTGTCCTTGTACTCGACGAGGAGCGGGAAAAACGGGAGGGGGCTTTCGGTGTCACTGACAGTTACTGCCGCGAGAACCATTGTCTCGCCGAACTGAACGAGCGCGGACCCGGCCGCCTGTTTCGCCATGCGACCTGTCTCGATGACGAGGCGTCTACCGGCGAAAGTTCTTTCGATGCGTTGCATATGTTGTTTGGTTGTCTCTGAGTTGCACAAACCGCGCGGACTGCATTGTGCGCCGCGCGGTCAGATCAAAGAGCCAGATTAGTACCGGAGCCCAAGGTCGGCGATGATCTTTCGATATCCTTCGAGATCTGTTCGCCTGAGGTAGTCGAGAAGACGCCGGCGTCGGCCGACCATCTTGAGCAGCCCGCGACGGCTGTGGTGATCCTTCGCGTGGGTGCGGAAGTGGTCGGTCAGATAGTTGATTCTTTCGGTGAGAAGCGCGACCTGAACTTCGGTCGACCCGCTATCCGTTTCGTGGGTGCGGTACTTCTCTACGGTGGGTGTTTTCTCGAATGCCATTGGATTTGCTCTCGCACCGGCCCATTTGCCGGCGCCCGTCACTGGTTCTTAAATCGCTGTAGCCTTGGAACTTAGCGGGTAGGCGCTCTCATGTACAGGGCCGTGCTGGTGACGTCGGATTGCGGACCAACGGCATTGCGGATTGCGGACCAACGGCATTTCGGACTGCTGACTAACTACGAATTGGGAGACTAACTACGAATTGGGAGACTAAATGCGGATTGGGAGACTAACCGCGGATTGGGGACAAACTGCTGCGGACTGCGGACAGGCCACAGCCCGCAGGCC
>WNGC01005642.1_pt1 | contig 10277 bp, 8 predicted proteins | sample 5400051 | NCBI WGS metagenome assembly WNGC01 (sample SAMN13153368, study PRJNA577476) | soil metagenome | isolation source: 20 cm soil or saprolite under grassland replicate 2 | place: USA:California | collected 2016-06-15 | reverse complement strand
GTTGGCAGGGCCGGTAAGGTGTTGGCCGTCGAAATCCAGGACGAAATGCTTCAGACAATCCGTCAACGTGCGCAGGCGCTGAAAGTTACGAATGTGGAGGCGGTGAAGGGTAGCGAAACGGATCCAAATCTGCCTGCGAAAGCCGCAGATCTCGTGCTGATGGTGGACGTCTACCATGAGCTAGCCTACCCCTTTGAAGTCATGACCAAAATCCGCGAGGCCCTGAAGCCCGGCGGTCGCGTCGTCTTTGTCGAATACCGCAAGGAGGATCCCGATGTGCCGATTAAATTGGTGCACAAGATGTCCGTGGAACAGGTCAAAAGAGAGATGAAAGCTGTCGGGCTTGCACACTTGCAGACGTTGGAGACACTGCCATTGCAGCACATCCTGGTTTTCGAAAAACCCCAATGACCCCCAGTCGGAGAACAAGTTCGGTCTCTTGACTCTGATCGATATATTGACGTTGCAGTGGAGCACCACTCCCTCAACGTCCGGTGTCATCGAATAGCGTGCGGTCGTCGCTTCCTCCCCTCGCACGACACGACTCTGACCATCGCTAGGGTTGCTCGGGTCTATCCTTCTCTGGAAGATGACTATTCATCACTTCCGTTACGGAGGGCGATCAGTTCCGCCTTGGGACAATCACCATTATTCGAAGCGTTGCCACGGACCGCACGTTGACAATCCCCGTGGCGACCCTTCGAGACCAATTTCTCCTTCGCAATGGAGATTTGTTTAACGTGACCGAAATCCGGGCGGGGCTGGAGAGATTGAAGCAGCTATATGGAACTCACGGGTACCCTCATCCAACGGCGGAGCCGGATATGGAGCTCGACAATGCGCCTCACCGCATTGACCTAATACTTCGTATCACCGAAGGACCGCATACGCCGTAGAGCAGCTTTGAAGTGCGCGCGGGTCGGTCATGCACGGGCTACCCAGGTTGAAGGGATTGAGTCAGACGAAGCAAGGAGAGACCCAATGAATACCAAACGCTTCTGGCGTGCGGCTGTGGTGGCCTCAAGTTTTCTTACGGCGACGTTCGGAGGGATTTCGGCATTTCCCCATCCAGCCGTTCAACCCATCCGCCCGGGATCATTTCGCGGTTGAGCCCGGCACTCCCTTGGAGTAGGTTGTGCGGGATGAAAAACTCGGCCGCTACATTCTTTCTCATCTTTCTCGTTGAAACTGGTTTTGCGCTTGCACAGGCTCCAAACCCTGCAGCGCCGCGGGGAGCATTCGTCGATGTCGATGGGTCACGCCTGTACTACGAGGAATGCGGCAGCGGACCAGGCGCGGTCGTTCTCCTCCACGATGGGGTCGTAAATTCGGCCGTTTGGGATGACGTCTGGCCGGCCTTCTGCAAACGTTTCCACACGATCCGTTACGACCGACGCGGATACGGACGCTCGCTGGCTACAAAGAAACCATATTACGAAGCGGACGATCTTGCGGCCGTTCTGCGCGATCGGAAGATTACGCGCGCCGATATTGTCGCGAGTTCGCACGGCGGCGAGGTCGCGCTCAACTTCGTCCTTCGCTATAGTGCGTACGCTAGAGCTTTGGTACTCGTCGGTCCGGCAGCGACTGGATTCCGTTACTCGGAGTGGTTTCTGATGCGTGAAAAAGAGGACTCGCAATCCAACAAAGTCGAGGATCTTATCGCTGCCTCCACTCGCAATCCCTTCCTCATCGTTCCAGGACACGACGCCGCCCGCAAGCGCCTCCACGATCTTCTAACCGCCGCTCCCCAGGACCTTACACACGACGACATGCCTTTGCCGGAAAAGCCGATTTTCCCATATGTGCAGGAACTTCGAGCGCCCACTTTGATTCTCATTGGTTCCGGCGATGCCGCAGACAATCACGCCGTGGCCGGCGCCCTTGTAATGGCAATTCCGGGAGCTGCGCGAATCGTTGTACCTGATACAGGACACTTAATGTACCTCGAAAAACCGAACGACTTCTTCTCTCTCGTGAGCACGTTCCTCGTCGCCCACAGCTTTTGACTTGCGGTTAGCCGTGACTCAGGCACAATCTCCACAGACGCCGACTCTCGGCTGTGGAGGAGTCATTATCTTAGGCGACTTTACGTCCACCGGCGCGGCATGGGACTTGAGGGGCAATCCGGCTCGCCTGTGCAATCACTGCGGCAGGCCGATGCGGCGCAGGAGGTCGGCGTAGCGCGGGTCGGATCGCAGGGGGTCTAGCTCGGGATCAACTTTGAGGTAGGTTATCCAGTCCACGCGTTCCCGATATGCGGTCTCCAGCCATTCGAAAGCCTTGTCTTTATGGCCCAGACCGGCATAGGCGGTCGCCAGAAAATACGGGGACACGAACTTCGTTTCTGCGGCTTCCAGCAACCTTTTAAGCTCCCGCTGCGCTTCCGGCCGCATGCCGGAACGTCCGTACGCGTGAATCAGGGACACTGAAAACAATGGGTTTTCGTCCAACTGCAGCGCTTTTTGAAACTCGGCAATCGCTTCCTGAGATTTCCCCAACTGTTCGTAGCACAGGCCTAAGTTACGGTGGGCCAGCGGGAAACGCGGATCCAGCTCGATGGTTTTGCGAAGTTGGTCGATACAAAGATCGTATCTGCGAGCGAAGTAGTAGGTGTAGCCCAGGTGGGAATTGATGATGAGCGAGAGCGAGTCAATCTCTAGGGCGCGCTTCGCCTCGCGCATATCCCAATCGTAGTTCCATAGGGCGTGGGCGAGCGAGGTATGGGCTTCCGCTAGGCTTTCGTCATTCTCCAGCGCCTTCATCGCCGCAGCCTTGGCCTTGGGATAGGCCTCTTTCGGCGTCATGACGGTGTAGAACGGCAGAACGTCGTAAGAATCGGCTAGGCCCGCGTAGGCCAACGCGTAGCCGGGGTCTTTCTCAATGGCCTGATTGAAATACTCAATCCCCTTCTTCAGGCCCTCCGGCGTTCGTTTGTTCCAGTAGTACCTACCATTTAAGTAGAGATGATAGGCCTCGCTGTTCTCAGTGTAGGTCTTGGTCGCCTGCTTCTTCGTTGCGCCCGATAACCTTAACCGCAGCTTTTCCAGGATTTCCTGCGAGATTTCTCCCTGGACCGCCACCAGGTCGGAGGGCCTGCGGTTGTACTGCTCGCCCCATAACTGCGACTGGTGGGCTACGTCGACGAGTTCCGTTTGCACAATCAGGTTGTTCCCTCGTTGCAGGATCCGCCCCGTCAGCACCGCGCGCACATTCAGGTCGCGCCCTACTTTCTGTGGATCAACCTCTTTGTTCTTGTACTGAAACACTGTTCCCCGCGGCACAATTCGCAAATTCGGAAGCTGCGTGAGATTGTTGATGAGACTCTCAGTAATTCCGTCGCTGAGGTACTCAGTGTCGGGATCCGCGCTGACGTTCACAAAGGGCATCACCGCCAGCGAATCGATGGCCTCGCTCCGCGCGCGGAAGACAGCGAACCAGGTCCCTAGTGCTAGCAGCGCCGCCAAAGCTAGTCCGCCAATTGCCAGAGCCGGCTTTCTGCGCCACCACGGCCTGGCCCCGGCGGGGACCCCTCTGCTCGGCACGATGACGCGCGCTGAGTCGGTGTCGCGTTTCAGCCGTTTCAAATCAGCGCGCAGTTCGGCGGCGGATTGGTAACGGACATCGTGGTCTCTCTCCAGGGCCTTGCTGATGATGCGCTCCAGCTCCGCCGGTAAATCCGGATTGACGTGCCCGGGCGGAGTTGGCGTGCGTTCAAGGATGGCGTGAAAAATTACTCCGGAGGTACTGCCGGTAAACACCTGGCGGCCGGTGGCCATTTCGTAGAGGACGACGCCGAAGGAAAACAAATCCGTGCGGGCGTCGAGGTCTTCTCCCCGCACTTGCTCCGGCGACATGTAGGCGACGGTGCCAAGAGCGGTACCAGGGCTGGTGAGATGCTCCTCGAGGTCGAGCGTGGCGGCGGTCGCGTCCGTTCCGGTGACCGGTTTGGGAGAAAGCTTGGCCAGTCCAAAATCGAGAATCTTGGCTTGCCCGCGCTGCGTGACGAAAATGTTGGCGGGTTTGATGTCGCGATGGACAATGCCCTTCGTGTGCGCGGCGTCGAGCGCATCGGCAATCTGAATGGCCAGGTGTAGCACGTGCTCGATGGGCAAGGACCTGCCGGCAATGCGATGCTTGAGTGTCTGCCCTTCCAGAAACTCCATGGCAATGAACTGCTGATCGCCCTGCTGTCCAGTCTCGTAGATCGTGCAGATGTTGGGATGGTTCAGCGCCGAGGCAGCGCGAGCTTCGCGTTGGAATCTTTCCAGCGACTGAGGGTCTTTGGCCAGTTCTTCCGGCAGGAACTTGAGGGCGACGAAACGACCCAGAGTGGTGTCTTGGGCCTTGTACACAACGCCCATGCCTCCGCCACCCAACTTCTCTACAACGTGGTAGTGCGAAATTGTCTGGCCGATCATTGGCTGAAATCCTAGGGCCACGGGTGGGGCAAGTCAATGTAGGTGGATGGCTTAGCTGCCGCATTTCGATCGTTTGAAATATTCCGGAAACTCGCCTCGACGATTCTTGGCGGATGGCTAGTGTTTACCGATGAGGCGGCCCTTAGGCAATGTCGTTCCGGGTGGATGACGAGGTACCGGAAGCTATCCGGTAGTGAACTTAGCCCGAGCGCGCCGCAGTAGGAACTGTTTGGCACGCTCGAGGTCGTTTTGAAAGATGGTGGACGAGAGGGGATTCGAGCCCCCGACCTCCTCATTGCGAACAGTGGGGAAAATAAGCTAAGGCAAGGCGCCACAATCACTTAGCTATTTTCACGAGGCCCTTAATTGGCAAACCTGGCAAACCGGCTTTCTCTTTGTCTTTTCAATGCAGTTCGCCAGTGAGAAACCGGACAAAATCACGCGCGGTGCCTGTGCCTGTAACGACGACAAAGTCATTTTCGAGACCCCTGAATTGGACAACCCGGAGTAAGTTAAATCGGCGAAAAGGAACTTTACCGGTTATCCGACGCACCAGGACTGGCCGCCGCAAAATGCCGAGGAAGCAGTTCAGGCCGCAAGTGGTCTGAAGTTTTGGTCTGTAGTAAGTCTAAAGCATAAGCGGTCTGCGTCGGTAAATATGACCAAAGACGAATGGAAATTGCTCCGGTATGGCCTACTCACCGCCCTGCTCATGGGACTCGTCCTCGGACTGATTCTCGTAAACAACATCAATTTCCCCAAGATCGCTGCAGAAGCGATTTTAGCCGTTATCGCCGGGGCGGTCTTTCTGCTTTACAGGTATATCGAACGTAGAAAAAAACCCAAGCCGGGCGAAATGGTGGTGCTTATTGAAGTGCCCCGAGGAATGCTGGACGATCTGCCACCAGAAGACCAGAAAGCAATAAATGAAATCGTGGGAAAACCAATTCTGTTGAACGAATACGACGAAGATGGGAGAGCGGAGCTTGAGTTCAAGGACAGCGATGGAGACTTCCACTATATCTTTGTAGCCCCGGAATTCATCAAGGTTGCCGAACAGAATGGATAGCAACAAGTATGCGCGGCATTCTTTTACTCGCTGTACTCAGCGTAAAGAGCAGCTACTCTCGGGAAGAAGAAGAAGTACCGCTTGAAAGCGCGGACGACATTCCCGATACTCTTCAATGGTGGTTTGGTGAGGGTGGGTGCTGGCGAATACGCACCTATGCCTTGGACCATGGCGTTCATGCATATCAGATAGGAAATTCCCTGCAAACAACAGTGGAACTCGCCAGGAACAACAATCAGGACAACTACGGAGACGTAATCGCTACGCAGCATGTGATCCATTTTGTGGATTGCTCCAATCGGGGGGAGTTGGAAGCTGAATTTGGGCGAATTGGTTTGGTGCCCCGGCTCCAATTTGACCTCAGTCAGTTCGTATTCTGGAAGCCAGATGACGCGGTGTATTTGACCAAGTCCTCACTGAGTGGGACGACTTCGTCGTTCAAGTAGGAAAGAAATGCATCATTGCAGGATAAATCTCTTCCTCTCGTAGGTCGGTCAGGATTCGCCTTTCCATCGGCCAGCAGTGCCGGCAAGAGCTATCGCTTGCGGACCCGCGCCACTGCGGAGCCCACGTGACCAGGGCCGTGGACGCTGCCGGCGCCATGGACGCCGAGAACGCGCCCACCGCCCTCTCTTCTGGTGATGACTTTAAGAACGGACAAAAGATGCCGTGCTTGCCCACGGCTAGGACTTACGCGATACTCGCAGCCCCTGCCGCTGGCTGGTTTTCAAACGGTCGGTGACACACTTCGTTCGGGAAGACGACGAATCCATGAAACCACCATCGAACGTCGAGACGCCAGCGCAATACATCGCCTCACTCCCCGCCGATCGTGCGAAGACGATCGCGACGGTGCGCGCACTCGTGAACAAGCACATTCCGCGCGGCTACGATGAGTGCCTCGTCTGGGGCACGATCGGCTGGACGATCCCCCTGTCTCGATATCCAGACACTTACAACAAGCAGCCGATCTGCTACGTCGCGCTCTCGTCGCAGAAGAACTACTGCTCGCTCTACCTGATGGGCGCGTTTTGGAGTGCGAGTCAGCTCGAGCAGCTGAAGGCGGCATTCAAGGCGGCGGGGAAGAAGCTCGACATGGGGAAGTGTTGTGTTCATTTCGAGTCGCCGGACGATTTGCCGCTCGAAGCGATTGGTAACCTGATCTCGGCGATTTCGAGCGAGAAGTGGATCGAGATGTACGAACAATCGCGCTTGATGACCAAGGCGGGGCAGGCGCAGATGGCGAAGCAAGGCGCCCCATCGGCGAGCAAGGTGGCCGCCAAGCGCGTCGACACCAAGCGTCGCCGGTAAACTTCCCAGCATGACTCGCCGATACCTGGCCACCACGTTTTCCATTGCTGTTGCGGGTGCCCTTGCGATTGCGGCGTGTAGCACGGACGACGGCGGTGGCGCGACGGTCTGCACGGAGGTGACCCTGTGTCGCTTTTTGATCATAAGAAGCATTAGCGCTCGTTTCAAAACACTCTCCCAGTTGACTTGAGGTAGTTCCAACAAATCGGCACGCACCCCAGCGTGAGGAAGGCGTGATGGACGCGGTCGTGGCGTTCATAGCGAACGGCGGCGACGAAACCGGTGGAGCCAGGCGAGCGTGCGCTCCACGACCCCGCGGAACACACCAAGGCCGCTGCCGTGGGACGTGCGGCGACGGCCGAAGATCGCAATAATGCCGCGGGCGGCGAGGCGATCACGATGTGGTTGCGAATCGTCACGGTCGCCCTGCAGGACGTCGGGCCGTCGGCGCGGCCTGCTTTTTGTAAGCTATTCTCTCGGTCGCATTACCCGCAACTTACCTCGGCTGCCGAAAAAGCTAGCCCCCTTCCCCGCTCCCGATTTCAGTCGAATAGAAAAGAAGCCAGATGCAAACGACGTAACTTAGAATGAGTCGTTGGTTTACGAACTGACAGTGAAGAGACCATCGCGTTCTAGTGCCTTCTCATCCCCTCTGGTAAACGAAATCGTAGATCTGGAATCGGCCCGAAACCACTTGTCCGCGAACGCCAGGCAGTGGCAATAACGCAGGATAAGTGCGTTCAGAAAACGCACAAGTTCCTAATCACCTTCAGGGCTCTCGGAGCCAACGAAGCCATCCATGAACGTACACTCAGCACAGGTTAAGACGAGAATCATGAGGAAAAAGAACAGGATGACCGCCAAACCCACTTGCGTATGCCTCGGAGGGAGGCTGAACTCCAATAGTCCCCCACAACTCTTATCAGTGCATTTTTCGGATTGGAGGAAACGAAAGCGACGAGCGCAAACAGACTTGCGATGAACACGAGGAAAATCCAGACTATGGCAACTTCTGCCGTAAGCATGGCACGAGGATTGTATCACCCTGAGCCAGTTGCCATCTGATAAACGTTCTCGGACAAATGGGTTTTAGTACGGACTTCCACAATAATCGTTCATTTGACATAGAATGCGGCGCGAGGGATAGTAGCATTCCCGCGCCTTCGTGCATCGATTGATTGGGAGAAGATCCGAAAATGAAAATTGCAGTGTTGATTGCACGGATTTTACTGGGCCTGATTTTCGTGGTGTTTGGGCTGAACCCGTTTCTGAAATACATTCCGATGCAAATGCCGCCGGGAACTGCCGGCCAATTTCTAACTGTCCTCTTCGTATCGCACTTCGTGTACGTGGTCGGCGCGGCGCAGGTCATTGGTGGAGTGCTGCTCCTCGTCAGCCGTTATGTGCCACTGGCTTTGACGATTCTCGGGCCTGTGATCGTGAGCATCCTTGCCTATCACTTGCTGATGGACCCCAAAGGGCTGCCGCTGGCGATTATAGTGACGGTGCTTTGGTTCATTGTGTTTTTCCGGTACAGGCAGAATTTTTCGGGCATTTTCGCGGCGCGGCCAGCTTGAGCCAAGTAAGGATCGCGTCGACCTTAGGAAGTAACTGCTTCTAAGTCCTGGCCAACGGGCAAACCGGACATCAAGTCAAAATGGTCCGAAAACTACTTCTCCGGTAATGCGAACTAATCGGGACCTAGCCGACTGGTGACAGTCTCGCTGACTGATAATTGGCCATCCTCGCTACAATTGGGCTGGTATTCATAGAAGGGACCGGACATCGTCAATGGCTAAAACGGACCGGCTGTTGAAGCTCGCGCAGTCTCTAATGGAAAAACACCGTTGGCGAAAGGCGGTCCAGCTGCTGAAGGAAGACTCTGCCCTGCTCAAAAAGGACTGGAAGCTGCTTTGGAATCTCGGATGGTCCTACTTCAAACTCGAACAAATGAATGATGCGGGGAAATATCTGAAAAGAGCTGCCAATCTCGCACCTGAGAACCACAGTTGCAAGTTCGCATTGGGGTCGGTTTATCTCGAAAAAAAGCAATATAAGAAAGCGGAGTCGCTGCTGTTAGAAGCGCTGCGAATCAAAGAGTCGTACGTTGCTCGTATCAGCCTGGCGTTAGCTTACCTTGAACAAGGAAAGGTCAACGAAGCCGAGAATGCTCACCTGGATGGTATAAGACTCAGACCGAAACAGTCCAAACGATACGAAGCTTACGGGGATTTTCTGTCCGATGTCGGGCGTGAAGATGAAGCAGAAAGAATGAACCAGAAGGCTCAGGAGTTAAAGCGCATAAATTGATTTCTGCATGAATAGGTGGCGACCGTGCCGCTCAAGTCCTTCCATGAGAAGGCCGATCCCTGTCCACTAGCTTTATACGGGTACTTTGCCTAATCGGAGTTGAGCCAACCTCTGTTTTGTTTCCGCGAAATTCTCTGAACTAAATGCCGTTTCTAGCGGTAGAAACCTGGGCTCAAGTAGCCGAGCAAAGGAGGGCCAGTTATCTATAGTTGGGGCGAGTATCGGCCTTCCGGCGGTCTCCACTACATTTAGGGCGTCAATCAGGTCGTAGGAATCTTTCGGCGCAAAAACGGGCGAAACCCTTATTTCATAGTTCTCGTTATGCCATCGTGAGAACTCGAAGACTAAAGTCGTCGTTGCAATGCAGATATAGTCCATCTCCGGGGATTGCGTCTCAGGTCGCGGACACGGTCCAAGTTTTCCTTCGTATTTAGTAAACAAGAACGGAAAAGCCAGCCTAATCTCTTTGGCAAATGATTCCCTCGCCCCTCGGTCCAAAGCGGGGTTCAGCCACCAAGAGACAAAAAGTCTGTAGAGTATTTTCAAGACGAATCCCAAAAGCCGAAGCAGTGGTCCGAAGACGACAAGCAAGAACATCACTATTCGTCCAGCCATCGTGCTCGGCTGAGATTGCAAGAGAAGATTCCTCCCACTCACGCTAACCACTTATCAGAACAATAGAACAATAGCATTCTCGACTCAGAAGGCGATGGTTGAAAAACAAATCGATGGCCCCCACCTGCCAAGTCTGGTATACAGCGTTCGCGTACATATGGAATTTGCCGCGAAAGGTTGTCGGTTCAAATGATGGGAACTCCACTCCACAGCCAATTGACTGTCCGGGCCGGGCGGCGTCAATGCCCGATCGCTAGGGCTTAACGGACGGAGCAGCCGCAGGAGGAGCAGCAGGAGCGGGAGCGGAGGAAGGTACATCGTTCTTGCCGCGCTCCAACATCTTCTGACCTTCTATTTTGCATTTGTATTCTTCGCCGTTGTCGCGGCTGATGTAGAGCCTCCTGTCATCCTTGTCAGTTTCATCCACTCGGTAGTTCACGGTTTGCCCTAAACTGAATTTCCCTGCCTGGAAGGAACCGCAGTAGTCAATCAGGTAAACCATGTCGGTGCCCTTCAATTCGTACACGGTCTTGTCGCGGGGAAACGTTTCA
>WNGC01007408.1_pt1 | contig 10283 bp, 13 predicted proteins | sample 5400051 | NCBI WGS metagenome assembly WNGC01 (sample SAMN13153368, study PRJNA577476) | soil metagenome | isolation source: 20 cm soil or saprolite under grassland replicate 2 | place: USA:California | collected 2016-06-15 | reverse complement strand
TGCGCCACTGCTTGGGCGATTCGAGGCGCTCGCTCGGGTCGCGCGTGGCGTGCCCTTCGCCGACCAGGAAACGGTAGTACGTGCGGATCGCCGAGATCTGGCGCCGGATCGTGGCCGGGGCGAGGCCCAGGTCCTTGAGGTCGTACACGAACTCGCGCAGCTGTGCCGCGGTAATGGCATCGGGGCGGCCGGCGCCCTTGGTGCTGGCGTGGGCGATGAGGCGCCCGATGTCGCGCAGGTAGTTACCCACGGTATTCGCGCTGTTGCCGGCCTCGAGGGCGAGGTAATCGCGGAACTGCGCCACGTGAAAGGCGCGGTCGCGATCGTCCACGGTCACAGCCACCGCCGCACGCGCGTCGTGTAGGCCCGATACGCGTCCCCGAACTTGCGCTCGAGATACGCCTCCTCACGCGCGATCACCCTCCACCGGATCACCATCAGCACCACCGGTAACACGACGAGTGGCCACCACGAGTTGGCGAGCAGCGCGACGCCAGCGTAGAGCGCGGCGAGCCCGACGTACATCGGGTTGCGCGTGAAGCGGTAGGGTCCCTGCGCCACGAGCGCCGTAGTGGGTTGATTGGGAACCGGGCTCGTACTGGCGCGGCGAAACAGCGCGATGGCGCTCGCCGCGAGCGCGACGCCGGCGCCGGCGAGGATCCAGCCGAGCAGGAGCCGGCCCCCGCGCATCCCCACGTGGGCGGGTCTTAGTCGATCGAGCGCGTACCCTAGCCCGAACCCCAGCGCGTACACGATGGGCGGGGGCACGACTACGCCTGCATTATCTGGTGCATCATCAGCCATGTCGGTTCCTGTGGGTGGTCAGGCGATTCTAACGCGTGCCCTCCTTCGTTTCCGGCCGCAACCCGGCGGGCGTCCATGCATCCGTTGCTGATCCTGTTGGTGGGAATGGCCACGATCCTCGTGGGGATCGTCGGGTTGCGCCTGAGCGCGTTCCTGGCGCTGATCACCGCCGCGATCGTTGTCAGCTTGCTCGCCCCCGGTGAGGCCGCGGTGAAGATCGGTCGCGTGGCAGAGGGCTTCGGCCGCACGGCAGGCACCGTTGGGGTCGTCATCGCGCTGGCGGCGATCACCGGGAAAGCGATGATGGACAGTGGGGCGGCGGATCGGATCGTCCGGGCGTTCCTCGGCTTGCTGGGCATCGAGCGCGGCGCGACGGCTCTGTGCGCCACGGGTTACGTGCTGTCGATTCCCGTCTTCTTCGACACGGTCTTCTATCTGCTCGTGCCTCTGGCCCGCTCGATGCACGGGCGCACCAACCGCAACTATCTCAAGTATCTCCTGGCGATTGCGGCGGGCGCGGCGGCGACGCACACGCTGGTCCCGCCCACCCCCGGGCCGCTGGCGATCGCCGGCACGCTGGGAGTCGATCTGGGAACCATGGTCCTGGTCGGCATCGTCGTGGCGCTGCCGGCGGCCTGGGTGGGGCTGCTGTTCGCGGGCTGGGTGGACCGCCGCATGCCGGTGGTGCCGCCAGCCGCCACCGCCGCCGTGGGCGCGAGTGCAGCGACGCAGCCACTTCCGGGTCTCATTCCGTCACTCCTGCCCATCGTCCTGCCGGTACTACTCATTTCGTCGCACACCGTGGTCGCGTCCATGACGGCGCGACCGCGGGCGCGAGCTGGTGGACAGCTCCTTGATGGGCGCCGGGTTCATCATCCTGATCATCGCCGCGAGCGGGGCGTTCGGGGTCGCGCTGCAGGCCTCGCAGATCGGGCCCGTGATCGAGCGTGCCTTCGTCGGGAAGGCGGCGGGCGCGGGCTCCGGCCTCGTGTTTCTGTTCCTCGGGTTCGGAGTCGCGAGCCTGATCAAGATCGCCCAGGGCTCGAGTACGGTCGCGATGATCACGGCCGCGGCGATGCTGGCGGCGATGCTGCCGGCGAACTGTGGCGGTCTGCCCTTTCACACCGTCTATGTCGCGACGGCGATCGCCAGCGGGTCGCTCGTCGGGACGTGGATGAACGACAGCGGGTTCTGGCTGTTTTCGAAGATGGGAGGCGTGACGGAGCTCGACACCCTCAAGTCGTGGACTCCCGTGCTCGCCGTCGTCGGGGTCACGGCCATGGTGACGACCATCGTGCTCGCGCTGCTCGTGCCGCTGCGGTAGGATTCCCTGCCAGGATCGATGTAGGGGCGCAGCATGCTGCGCCCCTACGCTTGGCGCGCGACCTCAGGAGCTAGTATGCCCGACGAAATGGGAAGCTTCCGTGTGGACGTCGAAATCGAGAATCCCGCCCGCCCGGGCGAGCGACGCACCTTGAGATCCGTTCTGGTGGACACCGGGGCGGAATTGTCGTGGGTTCCGGCCGAGGTGCTCGAGTCCCTGGGTATCGAGCGCTTCAACACGTGGCGCTTCCGGCAGGCCGACGGGACGATCCTCGAGCGCCGGACCGGTGCCGCCTTCATCCATGTCGCCGGGAAGCGAACCAGCGACGATGTCGTGTTCGGAGAGCCCGGCGACCTCGTACTGCTGGGCTCCCGCACCCTGGAAGGGCTCAACTTCCGGATCGAGCCCGTCACCAAACAATTAGTGGACGCCGGCCCGGCGCCGGCTGCGGCGGCCGCGTAGGGTCTGCAGCGCCTCTTCGTTCACACGCTGAAGCGTGTGCTCGGCACGGCACAACGCTGAAGCGTGAACGGCTGGCGATTCGCGGCCCATCGCAGCACGTTGAAGGCATGCACGCGAAGCTCGATCCCCCGTCCCTCGAATCGGTGCTCGGCTCGGCCAGCGCGGTAGCCGCCGGCCGCCTCGCCGGTGAAGGGCCGGCGGGCCGGCTTCCCCTGACCCCCGACATGCTGCGCGAGGAGCCGAGCGGCAACGTCTTCGGCCTGACGCAGAACGTGGGCATGGGCTGGAGCCCCGCGTCCTTGGACGGCCCGCAGTACGTCATCGTCAGTACCCACGGCGGCCTGCGGAGCGAGGACGGCAGCCCGGTAGCGCTGGGATACCACACCGGGCACTGGGAGATCGGGCTCCTGGTCCGGGCGGCGGCCGAGACGCTGCGCGCGGCTGGGGCGGTCCCGTTCGCGGCGTACTGTAGCGACCCCTGCGACGGCCGCACCCAGGGCACCACGGGGATGTTCGACAGCCTCCCCTATCGCAACGACGCGGCCGTCGTCATGCGCCGGCTGATCCGCTCGCTCCCCACCGCGTCGGGCGTGATCGGCGTCGCCACGTGCGACAAGGGTTTGCCCGCCACGATGCTCGCCCTCGCCGGCTGCGGGGAGCTCCCTGGCGTCATCGTTCCCGGCGGCGTCACCCTGCCGGCGATCGGGGGGGAGGACGCGGGGCAGGTGCAGAGCCTGGGGGCGCGCTTCGCCCAAGATCTCGTGAGCCTCGACTACGCGGCCACGATGGGGTGCCGCGCGTGCGGGTCGGCGGGCGGTGGCTGCCAGTTTCTCGGGACGGCGGCGACGTCGCAGGTGGTAGCCGAGGCGCTCGGCCTGGCCCTGCCACACAGCGCGCTGGCGCCGTCCGGCGAGCCGGTGTGGCTCGAGCTGGGCCCGCGTTCGGCGTCCGCCCTGCTGCGGCTGCACGCGCTCGGGATTCCCATCCGGCGGATCCTGACCCAGCACGCGCTCGAGAACGCGATGCTGGTGCACGCGGCGTTCGGCGGGTCCACCAACCTGCTGCTCCACATTCCGGCGATCGCCCATGCGGCGCGGCTGAGTCCCCCTACACTGGACGACTGGATCCGGGTGAATCGGGCCACGCCACGCCTGGTCGATGCCCTGCCGAACGGCCCGCGCGGGCATCCCACGGTCCAGGTCTTCATGGCCGGGGGCGTGCCTGAGGTGATGCTGCACCTGCGCGAGATGGGCCTGCTGCACGGCGACGTGCTCACGGCGACGGGCGACACCCTCGATGCGGCGCTCGATTGGTGGCAGGCGAGCGAGCGGCGCCGTGCGGCGCGGGCGCGGCTCACCGCCGCGGCGGCGGTCGCTCCGGACGACGTCATCATGGGTCCTGACGCCGCACGCCGCGCCGGTCTCACCAGCACGGTCGTCTTCCCGGTGGGAAACCTGGCCCCCGAAGGGGCGGTGATCAAAGCGACCGCGCTCGACCCTTCGGTCGTCGGAGCCGATCAGGTCTACCGTCACCGAGGGCCCGCCCGCGTGTTCGTCGACGAGCGCGACGCGATCCGGGCCGTGAAGGGAGCGACCGAGCGACCGATCCGAGCGGGAGACGTGATCGTGTTGATCGGCAACGGGCCATCGGGCACGGGAATGCAGGAGACCGCGCAGATCACCACCGCGCTCCGCTATCTCCCCTGGGGCAAGCACGTCGCGTTGCTCACGGACGGCCGCTTTTCCGGGTTTTCGAGCGGCGCCTGCGTGGGCCATATCGGACCCGAGGCGCTGCACGGTGGCCCGATCGGCCGGCTGCGGGACGACGACCTGATCGAGATCGTGATCGACCGCGGCACGCTCACGGGCTCGGTCAACCTGGTGGGAGCGGCCGGGCAGCCACTCGACCGGGCGGCGTGCACCGCGCTGCTCGAGCAACGCGCGGCCCACCCCGGGCTCGCGCCCCACCCCGCCCTGCCCGCGGACACGCGTCTGTGGGCTGCGCTGCAGCGGGTGAGCGGCGGCACCTGGGCCGGCTGCGTGTACGACGTCGATCGCATCGTGGCGGCGCTGGAGGCAGGTCTCAACCTCACCAAGGAGACGACGTGATCTCGCTGCTACTGGTGCTCGCACAGGCAGCCGGCGCGGTCCAGGGCGATGCTTCGATCGTGGCGCCGGGCGCCAAGCTGGAGCGGCTGTTCGGCGACGGGTTCTTCACCGAAGGCCCAGCGCAGGCGCCCGACGGCTCGGTCTACTTCTCGGACATCACCTTCGTCAAGGCATCCGGTTATCAGGCGGGCCACATCTGGCGCTGGGATCCGCGGACCGGGACCGCCACGGTGTTCCGCTCGCCGAGCGGGATGTCCAACGGGATCGTGTTCGACGAGCAAGACCGCATGGTCGTGGCGGAGGGGGCGGGGTTCGGCGGCCGCCGCATCACCCGGACCGACATGAAGACCGGCAAGAGTTGGATCCTCGCCGGGCTCTACAACGGCCGGCCGTTCAATTCTCCGAATGATCTGGTGATCGATGCGCGCGGGCGCATCTACTTCACCGATCCCCGCTACTCGGGGCACGAGCCGATCGAGCAGCCGGTGCAAGGCGTGTACCGTATCGATCCGGACGGACGGGTCGCGCTGGTGGCGGCAAATGCCGGCAAGCCGAATGGAATTGCCGTATCTCCCGATCAGGCCACGCTGTACGTGGCCTCAATCGATAACGGCTCGCTCGACGAGACTCTGCCGCCGGAGACTCCGGTCACGCCAGGGCGCATGGCGCTGCTGGCGTACGATCTGGCGGCGGACGGCTCGGCCAAGTTCCGCCGGACCGTGGTGGATTTTTCCCCCGGCGTCGGGCCCGATGGGATCAGCGTGGACCGCGACGGCAACATCTATTGCGCGATTCCGGGTGATCGACCGGGCATCCATGTCTTTTCTCCGGTCGGGAAGGAGCTGGCCTACATCCCGACGCCGGAGAAGCCGACGAACGTAAGGTTCGGCCGCGGGGCCGATAAACAAACGTTGTTCATTACGGCGGGGAAGAGCCTGTTTCGGATTCGGGTGGAGCGCAGCGGGTACCATCCGGGCTCGTAGCGGGTCGTTATCTAACGCCTCAGGCGGCGCCAAATCCATAGCCCGAGGCCCAGCACCGCCGCGAGCGCGACGACGGCCAGGGCGCCGTTGACGCGCGCGACCACTCGCAGCACCGCGTCCAGGTTCGTACCCAGCGCGGTCACCAGGAACGTCAGGAGCCCATACCACAGGGCCGACGCGAGCGCCAGGGGGACGAGTGCCCGCACCGGCGGGACGCCCGCAATCCCCGCGAACGGCATCACCACGCCGCGCCACACCGGCAGCAGCCGGCTCAGGAAGATCCCGTACGTTCCGTGGCGACGATACTCTCGCTCGATGTGCCCCATGGCGTGCTCGGAGAGCAGCCGCCGTCCGAGCGTCCCCTGGAAAAACGGCCGGCCGAACCGGTGGGAGGCGAAATACACGGCCGCCCCGGAGCCGACGTTGGCGGTCCACGTGAGCCCGAACACGGCCCACGGATCCAGCGTTCCCCGCCCCGCCAGGAGCGCGCCGAGCGCGACGACGGTGTCGGCCGGAACGGGAGGGAAGATATTTTCGACGGCGGCGAACACAGCGATCAGCGCGTAGAGCGGGCCCGGCGGGAGGGACTCGAGCGAGTGGACGAGATCGGTCACTCCAACACCGCCACGGCGATGACCGCGATCCCCTCGGCGCGCCCGATCCACCCCATCCCTTCGTTGGTCTTCCCCTTCACCGAAATGGCGTCCGCCGGCACGGCCAGGGCTCCGGCGAGCCGCTCGCGCATCAGCGGCACGTGGGGCCCGATCTTGGGGCGCTCGGCGATGACGGTGATGTCGGCCTGCACGACCTTATGGCCGGTGGCCGCCACGGCGCGGTAGGCCTGTTTCAAGAGCTCGACCGAGTCGGCGCCGCGCCAGCGGGGATCCGAGTCGGGGAACATGGTGCCGATGTCCCCGAGTCCGGCGGCACCCAGCATCGCGTCGATGAGTGCATGAGCGACGGCGTCGGCGTCGGAGTGGCCGGCGAGCCCCAGCGGGTGGGCGATTTCGACGCCGCCGAGGATCAGCTTGCGGCCGGCGGCGAAGCGGTGCGAATCGTACCCGATGCCGACGCGCATGCCTGTGTCGTCTCCGCTGTGGTGTGGCGCTGACGCAACGGTAGTTTTCCAGAGGTCCACAAATCAACGTGGACAACGTGCACAATGTGCATAATGCACAAAGTGCACGTCACACTTTCAGAATCCGGATCGCGAGCAGGGCCGCGTTCTTGGCGTTGTCGATCCCGACGGTCGCAACGGGAACGCCGCTCGGCACCTGCGCGGTGGCGAGCAGCGCGTCCAACCCATTCAGCGGCCCCGCGGCGAACGGCACGCCGATGACGGGCAGGTCCGTGAGCGACGCGGCGAACCCCGGCAGCGCCGCCGACAACCCCGCCCCTGCGATGATGACCTTGAAGCCCTGACCCCTGGCCCCCGACACCAGCTTGGCCGTCTGCTCCGGTTGGCGGTGCGCCGAGGATACGTGGAATTCATAGGAGACGCCCGCTTTGGTGAGCACTTCGAAAGCGGGCTCGATCCTCGGCTTGTCGCTCTCGGAGCCGACGAGAATGAGCACGTCGGACATCAGGCGGCTTCGTCGATGACGCTGTAGTCCTGGCGGCGCTGCCGCGGCCCGTAGCCCGCGTCGGCGATCAGTCGCTGCATCTCCGGTAGCGTCATCCGCCACGTCGTTCCCGCGGCCGACACCACGTTCTCCTCCATCATGAGCGAGCCGAAATCGTTGGCACCGAAGCGGAGCGCGACCTGCCCGATCTTGGGGCCCATCGTCACCCACGACGCCTGAATGTTGGGGACGTTGTCGAGCACGATGCGCGCGATCGCCTGGGTGCGCAGGTAGGTGACCGCGTCGGTCTTGGGCAGGTGCTCGAGCTCGGTGTGCTCGGGCTGCAGCGGCCAGCAGATGAACGCGGTGAAGCCGCCGGTGCGCGCCTGGACCTCCCGCACGCGGAACAGGTGCTCGATGCGGTCGGCCGCGGTCTCCCCCAGACCGTACATCATCGTAACCGACGTCTTGAGGCCCAGCCGGTGGGCCGTCTCCATCACCTCGAGCCAGCGGTCGGCGCCGGCCTTCTTCTTCGCGACGCGGTCGCGCACGTCCTGCACGAGAATCTCTCCGCCGCCGCCCGGGACCGAGTCCAGGCCGGCCGCCACGAGCTCACGGATCACCGCTTCGAGCGTCATCCCGAAGCGCCCCGCGAAGAAGTCGATCTCCGAGGGGGAGAAGCCGTGGATGTGGATCGGGTGATGGCGCTTGATGTAGCGCATGAGATCCAGGTACCACGCGAACGGGATGTAGGGGTAGAGCACGTAGCCCTCGGCGTGCTTGGGACGGCGGTAAAACGCGCAGAACTTGCAGTCGGCGACGCAGACGTTGGTGTAGTTGATGTTGCGGTCGATGATGTAGGTGACGGCGTTCTCGGGGTGGAGGCGCCAGCGGGTTTGATCGGCGAGCGCCCCCAGCTCGAGCAGCGTGGCGCGCTCGTACAGCTCCAGAGCCGCGCGGAATTCGGCGGAGGTGCGGTCGACCATCAGGCCACCTGCAGGAAGCGGAGCGACGCGTCGGGGACGAGCCCGCGGGCGGCGAGCCGGCGGAAGAAATCCGTCAGGCCCGCGAGATGCTTGTAGCTCAAGGCATAGTCGAGGCCGGCCAAATACTGGAGGCACGTTGCACGTCGCACGTTGCACGTAAGCGCAGCGGCATCGGCGAGCTGATCGAGATGACTGAGTCCCCACGCGCGCGAGGCGAGCAAAGCCTGGTGGATGCGGCGCACCCGAGCGAGATCGCTCGAGCGGCGCGCGGCCCACACTGCGAACACGAAGGGCATGCCGGTCCAGCCCTTCCACTCCTCGCCCAAGTCGTAACGGTACGGGTAGGCGTGGCGCGCCGCGAGCAGCAGGGCTGCATCGCCGATCACGAGTACCGCGTCGTGCGGCAGGCCCTCGAGTGACTCGAGGTCGCCTGCTTCGGCTCGCGCCTCCGCAAAGTGGGGGCGAACCTTCCACACGTCACCGCACAACAGTTCCAGGAGCGCGATACCGGCCCGTCGCACGAGATCGCCAGGTCCGGCAGCAGGACGTAGTCGCGCGCATTGCGGGCGTATTCCACCGCGCTCACCACGCTCACGTCCAGCTCGCCGGCGGCGAGCAGGTCGTTGAGCTCGGACGGCGTTCCGGTCACGAGGTCGGCCGGGAGCGGGACGAGGCCCCGGTCGATGGCGCCGTACACCGGGTAGCAGTTGATGTAGCCGATGCGGCCGAGTCTCATGCCGTCCTTCCCGCGCTGATTCACAGGCTAAAGCCTGCGCTCGGCACGACACTGCCCTTAAGGGCAGTGCTTCGCCGAGCACACCCTTCAGGGTGTGGACTCACTCGGCTCCATCCACCGCAGAAAGCACCGGGAGCATGCGCTGACCCCGGGCGCCAGCCCGGGGACGATGCATAACCTGGAACGTCGGCCCCTCCGGCCCCTCGGCTCTAGCCACAGTCTGGCCCGGCGCCCAATCCTCGAACGTGCGCACGGTTTGATAGAGCGAGTCCCGCTCCGCCGGCTCCTTCCCGGCCCCACGGATCAGGGTGACGATCTGGTCGTACGACAGCCACATCGGCGTGCCCGCGCCGGCCTCGTGGTACACGCGCTCGAACACCACCGTCCCCTCGAGGTCGTCACACCCGAAGGTGAGGGCTACCTGCGAGATGAACGGCGTCACCATGGGCCAATGGGTCTTGACGTGCGGGATGTTGTCGAGCACGAGCCGCCCCACGGCGATGTTCTTCAGGTCGTCGAAGCCGGTCGTGGCCGTGCCGGTGCGTCCCAGCGCTTCGCCCAGCTCGTTGTGGTCGGGATGGTAGGCGAGCGGGATGTAGGTGAGGAATCCGGCGGTCTCGTCCTGGAGCGCCCGCAGCGCCAGCAGGTGGTCCACGCGGTCGGCCAAGGTCTCGACGTGACCGTACAGCATGGTGCAGTTGGACGGAATGCCCAACTGGTGCGCCTCGCGGTGCACGGCGAGCCACTCCTCCCCGGACAGCTTCTTGTCGGCGATGGTGGCGCGGGCCGCGGGACTGAACACCTCGGCCCCGCCGCCCGGGAGGCTCGTGACGCCGGCCGCCTTCATCGCCGCCAACACCTCCCGCACCTCCATCCCCTCGATTCTGGCGAGGTGCGCGATCTCGACGGCCGTGAGCGCCTTGATGTGCACGCCGGGGTGCCGCTCGTTCAGACCGCGGAACATTTCCAAGTAATACGCCAGCCGCAGCTTCGGGTGCAGCCCGCCCACGATGTGGAATTCCCGCGTCGGATTGTCGCGCGCGGCATCCGCCTCGGCGAACACCTCCTCCAGGCTCCGCGTGTACGCCCCCGATTCCTGCGGCATGCGCGCGAACGAGCAGAAGACGCAGGTGTTCCGCAGCACGCAGACGTTGGTGGGGTTCAAGTGCTGGTTCGCCGCGAAGAACACCCGGTCACCGTTGTGCCGGCGGTTGGCGAGGTCGGCGAGCCGGCCGATGGTGAGGAGGTCCGACGACTGGAAGAGCGTGAGGCCGTCGTCGCGGGTGAGGCGCTCGGCGCGCGCGACCTTTTCCGCGAT
>WNGC01003005.1_pt1 | contig 10283 bp, 12 predicted proteins | sample 5400051 | NCBI WGS metagenome assembly WNGC01 (sample SAMN13153368, study PRJNA577476) | soil metagenome | isolation source: 20 cm soil or saprolite under grassland replicate 2 | place: USA:California | collected 2016-06-15 | reverse complement strand
GATTTCCCTTCTTCGTGATTTGTTTAGGCTTTTGGTGCCGACGCTTCGCTAACGGTACTGATATCCTCAGCGCCGACAGTTTTGAAAATGTCCTTTGCCCGATCAACGTCTTCGCTTTCTTCGGCGTGCACGGCGATCAGGTAATTCCCTTTTCTCAACTTCTCGTCATAGCGCTTTGCCTCGATCTCTGGAATGCCAAGACCGATCAAACCGCCAACGACGCCGCCGGTGGCCGCTCCCACCGCCGCGCCGCTAAGCGCCGCCATAATTGGACCCGCGGCGATAAAGGGACCGACGCCTGGAATCGCCAACGCGCCAACTCCTGCCAGCAACCCGATCACGCCGCCGGTAGCGCCGCCGGTAGCTGCGCCGGTCGTTGCGCCCTCCGGCGCTTTTGTCGCTTTAACGTGACCAACGTCACGTGTGCCGCCTGTATCAGGCATAAGCACCGAAATTTCCGAGGTTGCAAAGCCTTGACCTTGGAGCTGCTGGACAATTCGTTCAGCCTGGCCGTGTGTAGTTGCAATACCGAATACTGATTTAGACATAATGATTTCTTTCGTTTGTATGAGGTTGTTTGTTAGTTCGATCCTTTGACGTCGAGTTGATTGTCAATCTGGGCGCCGCCAGCCGCTGATTTTGCAAGCTGATCGATCTTCGCTTTTTCTTGCGCAGTTTTAACGGGTCCACGGAGTGTAACGTGGCCGTTGGCGGTAACGACTTTGATGTTCTTCGCAGTCGTTGAAAGCTCGCCGTCTTTCATCAGCGCCTGCCGGATAGCCTGCGTGGTTTTTAAATCCGCCGAACTATTTGACTGGTCGCCAGAAGTCTTACTTTCACCGGAGCGATCGCGCTCGTTTGTTGCTGTGTTATCGGGGTTCACCTTCTCATTGCCAGCCAATGCCGCCAGGCTGAATGCGCTGAGAAAAGTAACAGCTAGTAAAGTTCGTCTCATAGGTCCTTTCGTTTGAGTTTGTAGGGTGCCGGTATTACTGATCGCAATCGGTAGCGGCACCGGTTTTGTTTATTTGGCCGCGATGTTGATCACGGATTTGGCCAGGTCGGTTAGCTTTTTGTCTGTGTCTGATTCTTCGGTCAAGGTAGTCTGAAGTAGCTGCGCACTATCCGGATCCCCAAGTAACTCGGCGTATGTCCGAGCGCAGCCATAACCGGCCATCTCATAATGCTCAACGCGCTGCGCCGCAGCAATTAGCCCGGCATCGCGCACTCCTTCTTCAGCATCTTCTTTGATCATTTCCTCTCCCTCTTTAAGAAGACCCTCCATGCCCTCACACTTGGGGCCCCGGGTCGACTCATCGTAACTCGCTAAAATTTTTTCAAGACGCGCCACGTGTTCCTTCGTCTGCTCAAAATGTTCCTTGAATCCCGCAGCAAGCTCTTTGTTAGTAGCGGCTTTAACCATTTTCGGTAACGCTTTTATAATCTGCTTCTCGGCGCTGTAGAGGTCTTTGAGTTCGTGAATGTAAAGATCTTTGAGTCTTTCTAGTTTCATAAGTATGGATGTAATATTGTTGGTGTTACCCTGGTCGCAGAAGCGACCTAGCTCCCGACATCTTTACGTGCAACCTCGCAGCAAAAAGATCAGGAGCAAAATCGGAATGGGAATTCCGAGAAGCCAAAGTAAAATGTACCCAGTCGCACCAGCTTCTTTGATTTTATTTGTTAAACGCATGTCAGACATCCTTTCTGGACGTTATTGATAACTTTTCGTTGTGCGCAGGAACTTGCTTCGATTGATGAAGACACACAATCGGGCTGGTGGATGGTTGTCTAATCAGACAAAGTCCGATAGACCCTGCGACGATTACCTAGACTTGCCAGACCTAGATGAAGTTAAACAACGCAATTAGCGCAGGAGCCACGATTCAATGAGGCAACCATGCAAATTCGGACGGAAAACTTTAGCTCAACAGAAAGAACATGCGCTGGTTCCTTTTCATCCTAGGATCACTGGCGACCTTCAGATTAAGCCATCTGATTACGAAGGAGCGTGGTCCATTTGCTGTTTTCGAGCGTCTTCGCAGTGCTATGCCTGGTGGCCGCGGCTCAGCGAAGGAGTGGCTTAGGTGTATCTTTTGCTTTTCTCTCTCTGCCAGCGCGCTGGTTTGCCTGGTTCTATGGCTAGGAGGATTGAATCTCAACTGGGAGGAATGGGTCCTCAGTTGGCTCAGCTTTAGCGCCGTCACGCTGATAATAAATCAGGCTCTTATGTGTCAAAATTAACCCATGAGGGTGCCAAGGGTATAACAAACGACGCTCTGCTGCCGTCCCGATCTCTGGAAAAAACCAATGCCACAAAAAAATGTTAATCTGCACGGGAGCGCACCAGATAAGCACAAGTTTGCCCTGCTCTTGATCGACGTCATCAACGATTTTGACTTTCCCGAGGCGAACCAATTGCTGAAGTATGCACGACCAATGGCTCGAGTTCTTTTACGCTTGAAAAGACGGGCGCAGAAGGCGGGCGTCCCGGTGATTTATGTAAACGACAACTTCGGCCGATGGAAATCCGACTTTCGGCGTACTGTCGACTACTGTGTAGGACACAGCCGCGGCCCCGACATCGTGCAATTACTCCGGCCAGACGAAAACGACTACTTTGTGCTCAAACCAAAACATTCCGGTTTTTTCTCCACCACGCTTGAGACGCTCCTCCGGTATTTGGAAACTCAAACTCTGATTCTCACTGGTATCGCTGGGAATTTTTGCGTTCTTTTTACAGCGAACGACGCCTATATGCGCGATTTTGATTTAGTCGTGCCTTCCGATTCCACGGTATCAAACACAAAGAAGGAAAACGACCTGGCCCTCAGGCTTATGAAGAAATTCCTGAAAGCTGACACGCGCTCGTCTTCGAAAATCGCGTTCCGCACGGAGCGAGCCAAAATTAAGGCATCACGGCGACTTCCAGTGAAACCAACGGGCGTGCTTACAGGTGTCCCGTCAAAGCGAGGATAATTAAAATCAAAAGGATCAAGCCTAATCCGCCGCTGGGCCAGTAACCCCAACCGGAACTGTACGGCCAAGCCGGTAACGCACCGATCAAGAGCAGGATTAGGATAATTAACAGAATCGTGCCCATAGTTTCTCCTTTCTTGAATCATATCGCCGCACCGAGCTATTTTGGACGTCGTAATCCAAACGACGTCTTACCTATATCAATGGCGCACTACACCGGTGATGAATCGAGTGTCGTGCTTGATTCAGTCAAACTTCCGCGATCGATCTGCGTAAGAATATGGTGTTGAAGCCCCCATTGCCGCCGATGGAAGCGCGTTCGGTCCAGGAAATCCCCGCCGGACATGACTGGCAATACGAGCCGAAGTGGGATGGCTTTCGCTGTATCGCGTTTCGTGATAACAAGAAAATTTATTTACAATCAAAGGCTGGTCAGCCGCTCGCGCGTTATTTTCCCGATATCGTGGCAGCTCTCGGCAAATTACCCGAGCAGCAATTCGTTCTGGATGGCGAACTTGTTGTTCCTGTCAGCGGTGCGCTTTCATTCGACGAACTGCAGCTTCGTCTGCATCCAGCCGCAAGCCGCGTCCAGAAGTTGGCAAAAGCTCACCCCGCAATCTACATCGTGTTCGATTTTCTAGATCAGAGTGGACAATCATTCTTGAAACAGCCGCTGCACGAACGCCGGGATCTTCTGGAAAAGTTCGCACGGTCGAATCTTAAGTTCTCCAAAGCTCTGCGCCTTTCTCCGGCGACAACTGATTACCGAACTGCCAGAAAGTGGTTCAAAAAAGCTGGCGGCAATCTTGATGGGGTGATTGCGAAACGTCTCGACGCTCCGTACACTTCTGGCGAACGCACCGCTGCGGTTAAGATAAAACAAATCCGCACAGCTGACTGTGTTGTGGGCGGATTTCGTTATGCGCATAACAAGCGACTGATTGGTTCTCTCTTACTGGGGCTTTACGGAGAAGATGGTTTACTGCATCACGTGGGATTCACCTCTTCTTTCAAAGCATCGGAACGACGCGAACTCACAAAGAAATTTGAAGGACTTAAGAAATCACCAGGCTTTACTGGCAGCGCCCCTGGTGGACCAAGCCGCTGGAGCACTGATCGCACTGGCGAATGGGAACCAGTCACTCCCAAAGTGGTCGTAGAAGTTGCCTACGACCATTTTACCGGCGGTCGTTTCCGGCACGGCACAAGGCTTCTTCGCTGGCGTCATGACAAAGCGCCTCGTCAATGCACGATGGATCAAGTGGACCATCGCGAAGGTAAATCGCTCGTGCTTTTGTAGCGAACAGGCACTCGAGGCGTTACTTCCAGAAGCGCTCGAGAAGCGTCGCAAGGCGCATCAGATTTTTCCGACCTGAGATCTTAGAAACCTTAACACTGCGGCTTCAGCCGATCGAAGCTGGCGGGCTCCGGACTTTTGCGTCGCCTGTCTCAGTCCAGGAATTTGCGTGGCAGCCAAGTACGTCTCGAGCACGGCAGGATGGACGTAACATCTGCGACAAATTGTCGGTGTGTTACCAAGCAGCTCCGCTACCGCGCAAATGGCGGTCTTGATATTCGCCTTTGCCTGGGTCTTGGTTTCAAATCCTCCCTGCGCATCAAGCGCCAATGCTGAGAGCAGCGTACCGGCCCACGTTCGAAAATCTTTAGCCGTAAAATCTTTGTTCGTGATTTCGCGCAGATAATCGTTCACGTCCTGGGATCCTACATCTCGTACCTCGCCATTATCGTCGATGTATTGAAACAGATCCTGGCCAGGCAAGTCTTGTAGCTTGGAAATGATTTTTGCGACTTCGCCGTCTCTTAAATCTACTTCGTGTTGTCGCCCGCTCTTTCCACGAAAGCGAAAACGCAAATGTGGGCCTCTTATTGTTACGTGCCGATCTTTGATCGTAGTTAGTCCAAATGATTTGTTCTGACGCGCGTATTCATTATTGCCAATACGCATGAAAGTTCGCTCCAGCAGTCGCACCACCGTTGCGAGCACTTTTTCCCGCGGCAGACCTGGCAATTTGATGTCGCGATCGACTCGCTTTCGAATCTGGGGCAGGGCGGCGGCAAAATCTGCGAGGCGACCAAATTTATTGTCATCGCGCACTTCACGCCAACGCTCGTGGTAACGATACTGCTTCCGTCGGCGGGAATCCCGGCCAGTCGCTTGCAGGTGCCCGTTTGGCGAGGCACAAATCCAAACGTCAGTCCAAGCCGGTGGGATCGCCAGCCGCCTAATTCGGAGAAGGCGCTGTTCGTCGCGAATTTGTTTTCCCTCTATGTCAACGTAATCGAACCCTTTGCCATTCGGTTTCCGAGTGTAGCCCGGTCGATCATCGCTAACGTAGCGTAGCCCCGCCTCCTCCGCGCTATCCGCAGGGTTCAAGACAACAACAGCTGCATTGACCCTCTGTTTACCGGGCCTTTTTGCGCGCGTACGCATCGCGAAGGACGCCGCTTACAGTTGGGCCAGGGATTCCTCAGCGGGCCCGGCTATGACTTCACCCGTGGGCTTGAAGCGCGAGCCATGACAAGGACAGTCCCAAGTTGATTCTGCAGAATTCCATCTGACATGGCAGCCAAGATGTGGACAAACTGGCGATAGCCTGTGGAGTTTCCCGGCTTGATTACGATAGGCGGCAACTTTCTTGCCGCGTGAGCCAACAATCATCCCGTCACCACGTTTGAGTTCTCGCACGGAGTCCGTTTGCGGACGTGCGATCCGATCTTTGATCATGTAGTACGGGTAGTCCTTATTTTCTCGAAGATAATTCCAGGTGGCGCCTTTGATTTTTTTTCGATCGACAGCGAATAGATCGGTCCACGGGTTCTTTTTTTCCTTTGCCCAATCGCGCGCCATCATTGCGGCCACCGTTCCAAATGTAATGCCGTTGCCGCAAAAGCCTGTCGCAATGAATTGGCGCTCGGCGTTCTCGCCGATGTAAGGCAAGCCGTCCGGAGTACAAATCACCTGTCCCGACCAACAATGATCCTCACGCGTCTTCGGAATGATTCTCTTCAATCGGGACAGCAACCGGGTATATGCTTGTTTGGTTTTTCTCTTTTGCCCGGTCTTGTGATCCTCGCCACCGTAGATGACGTAATCGAAGTCGCGATGTCGATCTACTCGCAGATAATCGTAGGGTTCTTTCGTATCCCAGAAAAGGGCTTCCGGAATTGTATCCGATGGTGTGCGGGCCCCGACCGCGTAGCTGGTATAAAGAGAAAGTTTTGTCTGTAGGAGCGTGGCACTGGTAACACTGGCGAGACCGACGAGCGGGTTGTTGGTTGCCATCACTACACGATCAAAACCAATCCAGTTGCGATTGACTTTGGCGCGGCGCTTTTTCGCATCGAACTCAGTCGCCGCACTTTTCTCGAAAACGTACGAGCCGTTACCAGGAATTTTCTCAACCAGCGATCGAAGATATTTTCTTGGATGAAACTTTCCCTGGTTTGCAAATCGCACAGCGGGCAAGTCAAAATACGGGGCCGATTTCAAATAAGCTGCGTCGAACCCAAGTGTCGTAGCGAGAGCAGCCTCTTTCTTGAGGGAAGAAATTTCCTTTTGAGAAAAATTCTTGTTACACAAATACACATACGCCGGCACGCGAGTAAATTCGCAATCTATCGCTTCTGCTCGTACGATGCTTTCGATCTCGTCGATGGCGGCCGCGCCTGCGTCCCACGCCGCTTGCGCGTGGTCGTTGCCAAAGTTGCGCGCCAGTTCCTGTAGCTCCACATCGGTGACATAGGTCAGGTGGGCCGTTGTGTGACCGGTATCGATCGATGCTACGCGCTCCCTTTCAATTAGTGCCACGCTCAATCTGGCTTTCTTGAGAAGATAGGCAGCAGTGATACCTGTGATACCCGCTCCAACGACGAGGAGATCGACACGCACGTTTTTTTGTAACCGTGGAAACGGCTTGATAAGCACGCTGTCAATCCAATAAGGGGCCTTTTCCACCTTTGATTGTTCGCTGCAGGCGCGCCCCTTAGCCGTGTGCATAGAGCTAATGGCTGTTCTGAAGAGCTAGTGTAGTTGGCGAAGATATCGTGAATTTGAAAAATCCAACACGCGCGCACCGCCACGGACGCGACTATGTTTATATGAAAGAACAAAAAGAAACGACTTCCGTACTCAACAACTTGATTGAAACCCTCAAAGACGGCCAGGAAGGCTTCAAGCAAGCTGCTGAGGCTGTAAAAGATCCGCAGTTGAAATCGCTTTTTGTCGAATACTCTGCGCAGCGCTCACAGTTTGCAACAGCCCTGCAAAGCGAAGTACAAAGCCTCGGCAATGAACCAGAAACCGATAGCAGCGCCACAGGCGCATTGCATCGCGGCTGGATCAACTTGAAGTCGGCCGTCACGGGCGGTGACGATCATGCAATTCTGGCAGAATGCGAGCGCGGCGAAGACTCGGCGGTCAAAGAATACACAAAGGCGCTAGATGGCGATCTAACTCCATCACTGCACGAGCTTGTGTCCCGGCAATATACAGATATCAAAGCAGCCCACGATCGCATTCGAAACCTACGCGACTCCAGAAAGAGCTGATTACGCCGAAACCGCAGTATCGGGTGCAATACGCCGTTGGGAGGCGGTCATAGTTTCATGACGTCCAAACGCTCCGGTAGCGGCGAAACAAATGATGTTATGCCAGAAGAAGAAACAGTTGAACGTGCGCGTGAAGATGAGCGCGAAGGCAAATCTCCTTCTACTCAGGCGGGAGAGTTCGTGCGGGAAGAAATGGAGCATATCCGAGAGGGCGAGCACGGCGCTCGCTCGCCTGAGCAAGCAATCGCTATCGGGCTGTCGAAAGCGCGAAGAGCTGGAGTAAAGTTGCCCCCGCCTAAGCGTGGAAAAGCGAGAACCAAGCGCCAGGCAAAACGCGATCTCGCGAAGGGCCGAAGCGGTCGCAAAAAGCCTTCGCGGAAGCGCTCTCGTGCTACTAAGGCGGCGCTAAAACGCGAGAGCCGCCGATCCGCATCGAAAAAGGCGCTCTCACGGCAGGCCAAGCGGGCGGCGAGTCAGCGCTCTGCGCGATCGCGCTCGGCCGCAGCGAAAAAAGCCGCACGTACGCGCAAACGTCGACGCTGAGTTATTGCCGCGATTTACGTCGGCACGGGAGAGCTATGCCCAAGGAAAAGAAACTTCAGCCGCGTCAACACCAACACCGGCGACCCGGTCGCGAGCATGAAATGAAGCCGCGACCGAAAGCAGAGGACGAAAAACATCGCGGCAGCGGAAAATTGCAGGACAAAGTGGCAATCATCACTGGAGGTGACAGCGGGATCGGCCGGGCCATTGCTGTTGCCTTTGCGAAAGAAGGCGCCGACGTCGCGATCGTTTACCTCGAAGAGCACAAAGACGCGAATGAAACCAAGCGCCTGGTTGAAGAAAATGGACGCAGTTGCCTGCTGGTCTCAGGCGATGTCGGTCAAGAGGAGTTTTGTCGTAAAGCAGTTGAACAAACTGTGAAGGCGCTCGACAAGATCGACATCCTGGTAAACAACGCCGCGGAACAACATCCACAGGAGTCGATCGAGAAAATCACCGAAAAGCAGCTAGAAGATACATTTCGCACAAACATTTTTTCGTTCTTTTTCATGACAAAGGCAGTCATGAAACATTTGAACAAAGGCAGTGCGATTATTAATACAACCTCAGTCACAGCGTATAAAGGCAGCGCACACCTCCTTGATTACTCTTCAACCAAAGGAGCGATAACAGCTTTTACTCGTTCGTTGTCGCAGGCACTCGCTGACAAAGCTATTCGAGTAAATGCAGTCGCGCCGGGCCCGATTTGGACGCCGCTCATTCCCTCTACTTTTTCGCCGAAGGAAGTGGAGACCTTTGGGTCAGACGTTCCGCTCGGTCGACCCGGTCAGCCGGAAGAAGTTGCGCCAAGCTTTGTGTTCCTTGCATCGGATGACTCTTCCTACATAACAGGCCAGGTTTTGCATCCGAACGGAGGTACCATCGTAAATGGCTAAAGTCGAAGCGCACAGCCGATGAAAAGAAGCGCTCACGGCAACCGCGAGTTGAACTGATGCCCCGTCGCGCGAGAAAAAACGCCCTGAAGCGCTTTTTCTCGGTTCTTGGCCCCGGTCTGACAACAGGTGCCGCCGACAACGATCCCTCCGGCATCGCTACTTATTCGATAGCCGGCGCGCAGCTCGGCACGTCACTTCTTTGGACGGCTCTTGTCACGTGGCCGCTAATGGCCTTTATCCAATTGATGTGTGCCCGGATCGGCATGGTAACCGGGCGCGGCCTGGCCGGTGCGTTGCGTCAGAGATGTCCGCGATGGCTGTTGCTTATTGCGGCGGCCGCATTGCTCAGCGCGAACATCATCACCATTGGCGCAGATCTCGCCGGTATGTCCGACGCGGCGAAGATGCTAATCGGACTCGATACACGTCTGCTTACGATCATTTTCGGAGCAGCCATTACGCTCGCCATCATTTATTTTCGGTACTACCAAATCGCTTCAATCTTGAAATGGCTGACGTTGGTTCTTTTCGCATACGTTATTACGGCGTTCATTCTCAAGCCGCATTGGGGAACCGCGTTGTACGACACCTTCATTCCATCCTGGCCGCGGGGACATAACGCCTGGCAGAACCTAGTGGCGGTTCTCGGCACGACCATCAGTCCGTATCTATTTTTCTGGCAAGCCTCTCAAGAAGTAGAAGAAGAGAAAGCGATGGGGAGATGGATTTTAGTTTCGCGTGAAGGTGCGACCAAGCGTGAGATCTCCGATCGACGGATAGATGTAGTAACCGGAACATTTTTCTCCAATCTCGTCATGTATTTTATCATTCTGACGGCAGCACTTACGCTACATGCGCACAATAACACAAATATTGAGAGCTCACGCCAGGTTGCAGAAGCGCTTAAGCCACTAGCCGGTTCGTTCGCAGCAGTTCTTTACACGATCGGTCTTGTCGGCGTTGGCCTGTTGGTAATCCCTATTCTCGCCGGTTCAAGCGCATACGCGTTTGCCGAAACATTCGCGTGGAAGGAAGGATTGGATTTGCCGATGACAACGGCGCGCTATTTTTATGCGGTAATTGCCGTTTCAACTCTGCTCGGAATCGCGATGGTTTTTGTAAAAATCAACGCGGTCAAAGCGCTATTTTGGGCGAGCACTATTAATGGTGTTCTTGCGCCATTTCTTTTAATCGGGATTCTGCTAGTTTCATGCGATCGCAAGCTGATGCAGCGTCAGCCTAGCGCTTGGCCGTCGCGCGTTATGGTAGGACTTACAGCCGCACTGATGTTTCTCG
>WNGC01003003.1_pt1 | contig 10284 bp, 9 predicted proteins | sample 5400051 | NCBI WGS metagenome assembly WNGC01 (sample SAMN13153368, study PRJNA577476) | soil metagenome | isolation source: 20 cm soil or saprolite under grassland replicate 2 | place: USA:California | collected 2016-06-15 | reverse complement strand
CAGTTACCCCGAGGAGACTCACCTCACGTAGTACAGCGTCCACATACTCCCGCGCCGGGATGCGCTTGCGCACCGCGATAGAGAAATCGCAGTAGGAGCAGCGGCGCTGGCAGAAGGGGACATGCAGATAGACGTGCCGCACGATGGAAACTTAACGCGGAAGTTGGAACGCGGAACGCGGAACGGCAGTGGAAGGTCGCTCGCGGCAGCCGCGCTCGGGTTTCTGTTCCGCGTTCCGCGTTCGGCCTTCCGCGTTCAGACAAGCCCAAACACCATCCCCGGCTCTTGCTTCACCACTCCCCGCATCTCGAGCTCCGTCAACGCCGTCAGCACCGCTCCCGTGTCGACGCCCGCAGTGGCCACCAGCGCGTCCACATGCCGGGGCTCGGTGCTGAGCGTGTCCCACAGCGACCGCTGCAACACGCTCAAGTCCGGAGGCGGAATGCGCGGTGGTGGACCGACCCCGGAGCCCCGTTCTTCGTCCGCACCTTGAGCCGTTCCCGGCAGGCCCAGCTCCTCGAGGATGTCGGCGGCCGCGAGGGCCGGCTTGGCGCCCTGCTGGATGAGCTTGTTGCAGCCGAGCGAGGTGGGGCTCGTAATCGGCCCGGGCACGGCGAGGACGACGCGTCCCTGGTCGAGCGCGCAGTCCGCGGTGATCAGCGCACCCGACCCGGGTGCGGCTTCGATCACCACAGTCACGCCGGCGAGCCCGGAGATGAGGCGATTGCGCCGGGGGAACGCGCCGGCGTGCGGCCGCTCGCCCGGCGGGAGCTCGCTGACGAGGCAGCCGCGGGCCACCATGCGCTCGTACAACAGGCGGTTCACGGCGGGATAGATCACGCCGAATCCGTTCCCGAGGATCCCCACCGAGCCGCCGCCCGCGTCCAAGGCGGCCGCGTGCGCGATGGCGTCGATGCCGCGGGCCATGCCGCTCACCACGACCACGCCCGCGCCGGCCACGCCCGCGGCGAGGAGGCGGGCCGCTTCCGCGCCATAGGGCGTATGATCGCGGCTGCCGACGATCCCCGCCGCCGGGCGAACGAGCAAGGCCGTGTCACCCCAGGCGAACAATAATGCGGGCGGATCGGGCACCTCACTCAACAGGGGCGGAAACGCGGGGTCGTCGGGGAGCAGGACGCGAGCCTCGAGCCGATCCAACTGGTCGAGGATATCGTGGCCGGCCTGAGGGGACCCGGCACGGATCGCCGTGGCGGCGGCGCGACTGAATCCGGGGAGCGCCGCGATCGCGCCGTGCGGGGCGCGCAGCGCCGCCCCCGCACTCTGGAACGCGGCGACGAGCGTGCGCAGCCGCGCCGCCCCGATCCCCGGGACCTGCGCGAGCGCGAGGTACGCCGCTAGCTCGTCCCGTTCCAACACGCTCCCCTACCCGGGCACTCGCCGAGCGCCCGCAGAGGACGTTGGAACCGGACTCGTCGCGATTCCGGCCCGGAGCGACTGCCAGAGGGTCTCGAGCAGCTCCGGCACGCCCGCGCCCGTCACGGCAGAGATTGCGACCACCGGGGCGCCGGCCTGGGTGTGGATCGTCGGGAGACGGGAGGCGGGAGGGAGCAAGTCGACCTTGGTCAGCACCACGACGAGCGGCTTCGCCGCGAGCTCCGGCGAGTACGACGCCGCTTCCCGCAACAGGAGCTCGTAGGTTGCCTGCGGGTCGGGACTGTCCACCGGTACGAGCACCGCGACGAGCCGGGTGCGCTCCACGTGCTGCAGGAACTTGAGGCCCAGGCCCTTGCCGAGGTGCGCGCCTTCGATGATGCCGGGAATATCGGCCGCCACGAACGTCCGGTCGCCGGACAGTGCGACCACGCCGAGGTGCGGCTCCAGCGTCGTGAAGGGGTAGTCGGCGATCTTCGGGCGGGCCGCGGAAATCACCGAGAGCAGCGTGCTCTTGCCCGCGTTCGGCTCACCCAGAAGCCCGACATCGGCGATCAGCTTGAGCACCAGCTCGAGCCGTCGCTCCTCGCCGTATTCCCCCGGCTCCCACTCGCGCGGGCTGCGGTGCGTCGGGGTCGCGAAGCGCGCGTTGCCGCGGCCGCCGCGCCCGCTCTTGGCGACGAGCACGGTGTCGCCGCTCGTGAGTACCTCGCCGACGCGCTCGCCCGTAACCGCATCGCGCACCTCGGTGCCCGGAGGGACCGGCAAGTAGAGGTCGGCCCCCGACTTTCCGGTCATGTTTTTGCCCTTGCCATGCTGCCCGCGCTCGGCCTTCCACTCGGTGCGATAGCGGTAATCGAGCAGCGTCGCGAGGTTTGCGTCGGCGCGCACGAAGACACTGCCGCCGGCGCCGCCGTCTCCGCCGTCGGGCCCGCCTTTGGGGACGAACTTTTCGCGCCGAAAGGAGCTTGCCCCAGCGCCTCCCGCACCTCCCACAACGTGGACGACCGCGCGGTCTATGAACATTGCGGATTGCGGATTGCGGATTGCGGATTAGCCCCGCTAGCTCCGCGACCCATTCGGGCGGTTCGGATCGAGGCGACCGCGATTGCCAAAAGTTCACCAGCTTCGCGCGACAACGGCACTAGCCGAGTCGCCGGTGCAAAACGACACTCGTCAAGGAGTTCCAGCCAGAACACTGTTTCGTCTGCTTCCTCCTCAACTATTCCCATCTTGGCAATGAAGTCCCGTCGCGATCGGGCCCGGCACGCAGATCGATAGTTCGCAGCCACTGAAGTCGCTGAACGAACGAGTTGCTTCCCGATGACTTCTGCTGGCGGCGTTCGCGGTAAATCGCCGATCAATCGGATCGCCTCTACGGCGAGCTTTCGCGTCCGTCGCTGGAGCAGCTCGCGCGTCACAGGGGTAGTCATGTCAATCCGCAATCCGAAATCCGCAATCCGCAATCACAGCTTCCTCCTTTTCACATCCGCCCACTGCTCCCTCGCGCTCCGTCGCCGCTCGGGATCCAGATCTCCGTCCACCAACCCAAGCACCGCCTCCACCTCCTCGCCCGACGCGCCCGTGTTCAGGGCGCCGCGCAAGTGCGAGTGCAGCTGCTCGGCCGTGCCGAGTACCGCGGTCGTCGCGACGGTGCAGAGCTCGCGCCGCTTGAGATCGAGGCCCGGCCGCCCGATGACCTTACCGTAGGCATCCACCAGCACCAGATGCTCGAGCGCCGGGTGCAGTGCGCGCAGGTTCACCAGCAGTTTGTGATACGCGCGGCCGTACACCTCGCGGCACACGACCGCCCCGCGCGCCGCCCACGCCTCCCAATCGGCGTGCGCTAGATCTTCCGGCCCCGCCCCGTCGCCCTCGATCCGCGCGCCCAGCCCACGCCACGTTCCGAACGCCACTAAGGCCAGCGGATACCCCACGACGAGCATGCTCTGGAGCAGGAGCTCCTCGATCCACAGCCCTGGGACTCGCGCGTCACGCGCTGCCGCGAAGCGCATCTCGAGCTCGGATGCCTTGCCTCGGGCGACCGCCGCCGCCACGCGCACCAGCGCCGCGGTCCGGGCGTCGAGCGCCGGAGCGCCTGTTTCGCTCATACTACGCGTCTCGCCTCCGGCGTCCCCCATCCTTTCATTGCTCTAATCCTCCATTTACACGCAGCTCGCCCACCGTTTCACCGCGCGTATTCACGCTCGGCCGCGCGATGAGCGACGCCGGACGGGGCCGCAGGCCCAGCTCCTCGAGCACGGCGGCCATGGCGAGGGCCGAGGCGATGGCGTGTCCGTCGGTCACCTTGAGGGCGACGCCGAGCCGTTGCTGGGTGAGCAGAGCACAATACACGCCCTCGGCGCCGACTTTCGTGATCACGCGCCCGGGGTGCGCCCGCATCATCTCGGTGCAGGGCCGACCCTCGCCGGCGATCAGGTCCGGGTGCCTCAGCATGCCTTCGACAATTCGGGATGCGGGATGCGGGATGCGGGATGCGTTTGCCACCGGCGCATCCCGCATCTCGCTTCCCGCATCCCGGCCGAGTTTCGCGTACGCCAGCGCCATATTTCGCAGTGGCAGCCCAAAGCACACCACGCCACACCCGTCCACGGCAGTTTTGATCTCGCCGGCCGGGACTTCCGTCCAGCGGCTCACCTCGGCCAGGCAGCGTTGCTGCACGGGGTGCTCGAGGCGCGTGTAGAACGCCGTGGGCCAGTCACGGTGACGTGCCAGCGCGAGCATACCCGCATGTTTCCCCGAGCAGTTCGAGTAGACAGCCGTAAGGCGCACGCCGCGAGTCTGGTAGTCTTGGGCCACGCGATCGGAGAGCGGCGGATGGGGGCCGCACAGGAGATCGCGCTCCGAGCACCCGATCTTGCCGAGCAGCTCGCGCACGCGAGCCACCTGCCCCGGCTCGCTGGAGTGGGACGCGCACGCAAGCGCGAGCTCTTCGCTCGTGAGGCCGAACCGCTCGGCCGCTCCGTCCTCGATCAGCGGCAATGCCTGGAACGGCTTCGCCGCCGAGCGCCAAAACGTCACCAGCTCGGGGTCGCCCGCTCGCGCCACGAGCGTACCGGCCGAATCGACGACGGCGACGTGGACGTCGTGAACCGTCTCGACCACCCCACCGCGAATCTGTTCAACTCGCACGATCGCTCCCGTCACCGCCACCCCGGGAGGTGGGAGCAGGGAGCGGTACCTTCCGTGGCCCAGGACGGTACCGCTCCCCGCTCCCGGCTCCCAGAGACATGCCGATCCCGATTAGCACGAGAACTCCGCCGCTCAGGGCGAGCGGCCGCGGCACTTCGTGAATCGCCGGGATGATCCAGGCCAGGAGCGTCGCCCCCACCGGCTCCCCCAGCGCCGCGACGTTCACGGTCGTCGCGCGGAAATGTCGGAGCGCGTAGTTCATCCCGGTGTGTCCCACCAGCATCGGTCCCGCCGCCATGGCCCCGAACACCGCCCAGTCGCGTCCCGCGAATCCGCTGAGGGGCATGTGGCGCGCGAGCGCGAGCAGCGCGAGCGCTGCGGCGGCCGTCGCGTACACACCGGTCGCGTAGCGCCAGATCCCGACCGTTTGCCGCACGCGCCGCCCGATCACGTAGTAGCCGGCGCCGGTGACGGCGCCGAGCAGGGCGAGTCCGTCACCGCCCAGCGCGCCGAGCGAGAGCCGCGCGTCCGCCAGGCCGATGAGGCTGGCTCCGCTGACGGCGAGCGCAATGCCCCAGGCCTCCGGACGCGTCGGTTGCTCCCGCAGCCACGCGGCGGCGAGCGCCCAGGCGAAGACGGGCTTGAGCGACACGAGGACGACCGAGCTGGCGACCGTGGTGAACCGGAGTGAGGCGATCCAGGACCAGAAATGGAGAGCCAATAGCAGGCCGGACAACAACGTTAATGGGAGCAGGGAGCGGGGATCGGTACCTTCTGAGCGGGCGGAGGGAACCGCTCCCTGCTCCCCGCTCCTCTCCCACACCGCCAATGCGCCGGTCACCGGCAGCACCAGCGCCAATCGCCAGAACGCGATCGCCAGCGCCGGTGCCGTCGCAAATCGCACGATGGGTCCGGCGTACGTGGTGGCCAGCACCGCCACGATCAGAACGAGGAGGGGAGACATGGCCGGTCAAAATAACGGAAACGATCCTCCGGCGGGCCGGTTGCTACAGCGGTTGCCCACCCCCAAATTGCGCGCTCCATGCCCTACCGACCCCTGTTGCTGGCCGTTACGCTGCTCGGTACCCCCGCCCTGACGGGCGGGGCCATGCTGGGTGCTCAACAACCGTCGCCCTACGTACCGCTCGGACATTGGGCCACACCCTATCTCGAGCATCTGATCGCCCGCGGTGCGATCGCCGATCCGAGCCCCTTAAGCCGGCCGTTCGTGCAGGCGGACATCGTGCGGGTTTTGTCCGCCGCGGACACCACGCGGCTCAGCGGCGCGGAGCGAAAAGTGGTCCGCGCCATTCTCGTCGCCCTGGGACGGCCGCCCGCCGACGGCAAGCCGTGGGGGCGCGTGGATGGCGATGTGGCTGCAACAGGCGCGAGTCAAGCTCGGCGCGACCCCCTGCGCGCAGCCGGACCGGGGCACGCGACTGCCGCCGGCGGCCTCGCCATCGAGGCGCTGCTCGGCCCAGTCGCCGTCGTCACACACCCCTACTTCGACACGAGACTCAGGTACGATCCGGACTACCACGGGAAGAAGGACCGCGCCGTCGCGGGTCGGACCGCCGAGGCGTATGTGGACGCCCGCTGGCGGTTCGGCGAGCTGTTCTTCGGGTCGCTCGACCGCAACTGGGGACCGCCCGCACTCGAAGGGCTGATCGTCAGCCCCAGCCCGTACAGCTACGATCACCTGGCCCTGTCGCTCGGCACGCGACGCATTCAGCTGCAGGGCATCGTGACCGAGCTGGAGGACCTGCCCGACACCGCCGGCGTGTCCAACCATCGGTTCTTCATCGCACATCGCCTGCTCTGGCGGCCGAGCGACGCGACGACCCTCGGATTCTGGGAAGGCGAGATCGCTGCGGGCCCGGACCGTACGCTCGAGCCGTGGTTCGCGAACATCCTCAACCTCGGCCTGCTGGTCGAGTACGACCGCAACATCAACGTCAACAGCCTGCTCGGTGTGGATTTCGAGTCCCGGCTACACGGCGTGAAGCTGTTCGCCCAGGCGCTGCTCGACGACATCCAGATCGATCGCAAGACACGGGCCGACAGCGAGCCTCCATCGTACGGCGTCACGCTCGGCGTGGAAACGGCGGTGCACGGGGTGGTGATCACGGGCTTCTACACCCAGGTCGCGAACCTCACATATCGCACACCGAATCCCGCCGAGGCGGTGGAGAGTCGGCTCGTGGGCCTGGGCCGTAACTTCTCCGATTACGATCAGCTCACGCTGCGCGCGAGTGCGCTCGTCGGGCCCGGCGTGCTACTTCAGCCCGAGGCGACCCTGCTGCGCCAGGGCCAAGGCGACTTCCGTCTTCCCTATCCGCCCGTGACGGCCTACGGGACGACGCCCACGCTGTTCGCGGGCGTGGTCGAGCGCACCGTGCGCCTCGCGATGGGGGCGGCATGGCAGCGCGGGGCGTGGGGAGTGTCGGGGAACGGCGGCGTGCATTTCATTCGCAATGCGGGGCACGTGAGCGGGGTCAGCCAGACCAAATGGATTGGAGCCGTGACGCTGGCCTATCGCTTTCATCTGGAAGGGGTGCTGCCGTGATTCAACAGCGGGAGCAGGGAGCGGGGAGCGGTACCTCCCGGTGGCGCGGAGGGGACCGCTCCCTGCTCCCCGCTCCCAGGATGCTCTGCCGTTGACCATCCCTACCCCCGAGCCCCGCCTCACCCGCGACCATCTCGAGCAGCTGTTCGCGAAGATGGCGGCGCGGCGCGTCGTCGTGGTCGGGGACGCCATGCTCGACATCTATCTCGCGGGCGACGCGGAGCGCATCTCGCCCGAAGCTCCCGTGCCTGTGGTCACGGTGCACACGCGACGGGCCGCGCTGGGCGGCGCGGCCAACGTGGCCGCGAATGTGTCGGCGATCGGGGCCGAGTGCCGACTGGTCGCAGTGATCGGCGACGACGCGCGGGGAGACTCGCTGCGCGCCGAGCTGGCGCAGAACCGGCTCCCCGACCGCCACATGGTCGTCGCCGCCGCGCGCCCCACCACGTCCAAAACGCGCGTTACCGCGCGCGGTCAGCAGGTGGTGCGAATCGACGAGGAAGTCGAGGACCTGATCGCGCCGCGCACCGAGAACCAGCTGCTCGGCCAGCTCGACGCGGCCATGGCGGAGGCCGATGCGGTGCTCATCGAGGACTACAACAAGGGCACGCTGACGCCGGGCGTAATCGAGCGGGCGATGACGCTCGCCAAGAAACGCGGGATCCCGGTGGTGGTGGACCCCAAGTTCAAGCATTTCTTCGCCTACCGCGGCGCCACGCTGTTCAAGCCGAACCGCCGGGAGCTCGAGCAGGCGATGGGCGCCACGCTCGACCTCGCGCACCCCGATGCCCTCCCCACGTCGCTCGACAAGCTCGAGGTGGACAATCTCCTGCTCACGCTCGGCCCCGAGGGCATGGTACTGGTCACCAAGGACCGGCAGCTCACGCGCATCCCCACGATGGCGCGCGAGGTGTTCGATGTCTCGGGCGCCGGAGATACCGTGACGGCGTGGGTGGGGACGGCACTCGCCGCGGGCGCCTCGGTGCGCGAGGCAGCGCAGGTGGCGAACTACGCGGCCGGCGTCGAGGTGGGCAAATCGGGCGTCGCCACCGTGTCACCCCGGGAAGTCCTGGCGATGCACGAGGCGCACTACGACCAGCTGGGAAAGCTGAGGCGGGGAGGGTTGCTCTAACAACGGGAGCAGGGAGCGGGGAGCAGGGAGCGGTACCCTCCGCGCCACGGGAGGTACCGCTCCCCGCTCCCCGCTCCCGATATCGTCACCGCCCGCTCAGGCCAATCCCGATCACCACTCCGTCAACGGTCTCCAGTCTCGTTCCGCCTCCCAGCACCGCATGGTCGATCCGGTACCCGACCCTGCCCTCGAGCGGCGACCGCGCCAGGCGGAGCACCATCCCGACCTCGCCGCCCTGGGCGTGATCGAACGGCTCCGGCACGTTCGCGTCCGCCGCGATCGCGCGCCACAGCTCCGCGTACCCTTGCACCGCCGACCCCACGAACGCACTCGCGGCGCGCGCCCGCAGCTCCCAAAAGAGCCAGCGCTGGGTACCCGCGGTCAGCGTATACGCACGCGCGTGTGGTCCGGTCTCGAGCGTCAGCCAGGTGAGGGGTCGAGCGCCGAGCATCACCGTACCTTCCACGAGATCGCGAGACGCTCCGAACGCGCCGTCTCGATTGAGCGTCCCTTGCAGATAGCTCACGCTCAGCTGCAACCGCCCCAGCCCGACCGCGCCCTGGCCCAGGAACACATTGCCGGCGAAGTCCTCCGCGCCGGCTGGGACCTGACTCTGCACCCGCGTCCACACGACTGACGCGCCGCCGTTGGGGTGCAGCGCCTGCCCGGGGAGCTGCCCGGCCGTGACGGCGGCGGCCAGGACGACGAGTAGGGCTCTCATGGCCCGCGCGGCTGAATGGCGGTCGGCTCACCGGCCCGGACCACCAAACGCACCTCCTGGCGGCGCCGACCGTTCTCGGCCGTCGTGGTCGCGACCCGCCGCTGCCACGCATCCCGCAGTGCCTGGTTGGCGCGTACGTTCGCCGCCAGCGGCCGGCCGGGGCGGTGCAAGACGTAGCCGAGCAGGCCAGCGACGCCGATCGTGCCGGCGACGGCGATGCGCGGCCCGCTCGGCGTGTCCGTGCCGCCCACGACGGCGGGGAGCACCGCCACCGCGCCCGACAGGAGCAGGCCACCCAGGAGCGACCGCTTGGCCGCGCCGCTCTTCGCCCGCTCAGGCAGGAGCTGGCCATCTGCGGGCGGGGGCGGCCACGGGAGCGTGTCGGGCCGGAACACCCGCAGGTCGAGAGGGACCTGGATGATGCCTGCCAGTTCGCCGGTCGGGGCGCGCGAGGCAACACGCAGCACGACGCGGTTGACCGGCGGTGGAGCTCCCGCCGCGTCCAGACCGTCCCATTGCACCTTGAGGCTGTCTCCGATGGGGCCGGCGTACAACGCGCGGAACGGCGCCCCGTCCGCATATCGCAGCGTCACATCGACGGTTTGGAACGAGCTCGCGATGAGCCAGATGTCGAAGGCACCGGGCCCCAGCGTAATCGTCGTATCGCGTGGCAGCTCGACCGTGACGGTCTTCGTCTGCAGGCGCACGCCGTCGAACAGGCTCGTCACCTCGGGCGGAAAGACGAGTCGGTCCGGCCGAAAACGGGGATCGAGCTGCACGAGACGCCGGAACACCGCGGCGGCGGAGTCCCGGCGGCCACGGAACAGGTCGGCGGCGCCAAGATATACGAGCCCCGCGGCGCGCTCCGGGGCGGGTGCCCCAGCCGCGGTCAGCCGCGCGACATCGCGTCGCAGCAGCCAGGCCGCGAGATCGAATTCCAGGTTCTGGTAGGCGCGCACTCCCGTGGCGAAGAGGCTGTCGGGCGACGACTGGGCGCTCAGGACGCTCGGTGCGGCGCCCAGCGCCCACACGAGCGCGCACTGCCGGGCGAGCCGACGTCCCCCCATCACGGCTTGAGCTCCTGCAACACAATGTCGGTGATACGGAGCTCCTGGCCCGGCGCCACCCGGATCGCGACCTCGTAGGGTTGAAAGCCGTCGCGCACGACGCGCAGCTGGTGCGCACCGGGCGCGACCTGCACGTCGGCCCGCGGCGTGTTGCCGATCAGCTCGCCGTCTACATACAGCTGGCCCCATGGCGTCGCGCTGACGAACAGATGGGCCGGAGCGCCGGGTGACGAGACGTCGGCCGATCCGGGTC
>WNGC01003002.1_pt1 | contig 10284 bp, 6 predicted proteins | sample 5400051 | NCBI WGS metagenome assembly WNGC01 (sample SAMN13153368, study PRJNA577476) | soil metagenome | isolation source: 20 cm soil or saprolite under grassland replicate 2 | place: USA:California | collected 2016-06-15 | reverse complement strand
CCAATGAATTCTTCACCAGTCTCTTGAACCCGCGCCGGGCTCAGGACACCAATCGCCTAGGCGAAGACCGTGGCAACTCCGACTTGGATGTGCGCCACAAGTTTGCACTCTCTCTCACCTACCAGGTGCCTGATGTCAAAACGGAGAATCGTTTTGTCAAAACGCTGGTAAACGGATTCCAGATTGGCTCCATCTACCTTGCGCAAAGCGGGCAGCCTGTGTCCCTGCAGTCCGGAAATGCCGGTATTGATTCCAACGGCAATGGCGATACGGCTGGTGACCGCGCGTCGGTCAATCCCTTCGCCTCGGGCCTCGCCGGATCGGATGTCTTCGCACTCTGCGAACTTCCGAACGGGACGGTCGGCCAGTCCAACGGTGGCCCCGGCGCGTTCAACGTCGCTACTGGTGTCGCCTCCGGCGGCGGTTGCTTTGATCCCTCCGACCCTACCGGAAACACTTTCTTTCCCGCGATCGGCTACAGTCCGGTGAACCTCAACTCCAAATACGTAATCACTGGGCCGGGCGCGAGAGCCAACCTGGGTCGCAATAGTTTTACGGGCCCTGGATTTGGCATCCTTAACTTTTCGGTCGGCAAGAAATTTCACTTCAGCGAAAACAAATACTTGCTGGCCAAGGCCGACATTTTCAACATTCTAAACCACCCCAACTATTCCCTTAGCAACGGGAATGTATTCAGCACCGCGGGCGTTACGACGGCCACCACGACACCAGGTTATGTAATTCCGACCGACGCGAACTTCCTAAAGGCCAGTACCCTGTTCAGCGGGGGGTTCCGTTCCATGACTCTAGGATTGAAGTTGGTGTTCTAGGCTTTAGTTCAGGTTGTCCTTTGCGGGAGGTGCTCGTCGATGAGCGCCTCCCGTTTTCTTTTGCCCAAAGTCGCTGGGGCTTTGCCTCTTACTGTTGGTTGCATAAGCCTCGATCTGCCTTGACAAGTTGCGCCTTTCCCGGATAAACCTCTCCCTGTCATGGACAAACCAACTCCGGATTCTCGTTCGCTTGCATCGCGCCGTAATTTCATGAAAGGCAGCGCCACAGTTTCGGCCTTGGCGCTGGCGCGACCGGTCAGTGCCCTACCTGGAGGCCTAGCCGGGGCCATCCCGGAGGATGGCTCCAGCGCCCTTCCACCAGCATTTTCGGCGCTTAAACCACTGGGGGCACGAATCCATCCGATCGCGGCCGATGAGTTTTATGGACGCCTGCAGCGCGCCCAAAAACTGATGGCCGAGCTAGCACCAAAATTCGATGCTCTATTCTTTGCTCCCGGGGCTTCTCTTTATTACTTCACCGGCGTGCGTTGGGGAATCAGCGAGCGGCTCCTCGCCCTGGTGCTGCCGCGCGCGGGCAATCCCATACTTGTCGTGCCGGGGTTTGAAGAAGGACGCCTGCGCGAGAAGTTGCAGTTCCCAGCGGAAGTCCGCGTCTGGCAAGAAGATGAAAGCCCAACGAAGATTGCGGTGGCGGCGCTGGAGGACCGGGGCATTCGAACGGGACGTGTGGGGGTGGAAGAAACCGCTGCGTACACTTTTTTCGACCATTTTCAGGCGGCTGCTCCGGGGTTCCAATGCGTTTCCGCAGATCCCGTGATGATCGCTTGCCGGGGACGCAAATCGGATCATGAACTCGAGTTGATGCGGCTGGCCTGCGAGGCGACGTTTGACGTTTTTCGAGCGGTGTTTGCTTCACTGAAGGAAGGAATGTCGCAGGAGGACATCGGCAAGCTGGTGGAAGCAGGCTTTTCGAAAATGGGCTTGCACGGCGGTGCGCTGGTTCTGCTGGGCGCATCCGCGGCGTTGCCGCACGGCACGATCAAGCCCCAAAAACTGAAAGAAGGCGATGTGGTGCTGATCGACGGAGGCTGCGCGGTAGATGGCTACCAATCCGACGTTACGCGCACAGGAGTTTTTGGCAAGCCGCCAGAAAAAGTCGCGCGCGTTTACGAAATCGTGCGCAAGGCGCAGGATGCCGCTCTCGATGCGGCGCGTTCCGGGCGGCTATCGGGCACTGTCGATGATGCTGCACGCAAGGTGATCAGCGACGCAGGGTATGGACCGAACTACAAGTTTTTCACGCATCGTCTTGGCCACGGCATCGGACTCGACGGTCACGAGCATCCTTACCTGGTGCGTGGAAGCAAGACCGTGCTGGAACCGGGCATGACCTTTTCGAATGAGCCGGGGATCTACATTCCGGGCGAGTTTGGGATGCGCTGCGAGGACGACATGGTAATTGCGGCGGAGGGGCCGGCGCGGCTCTTGACACAGCGATTCGCGGTGTCACTGGAGAAGCCGCTGGGGTGAGCACTCACTTATAGTCTAGAGAACACTGGAACTAAGCGCCGCGCAAAAATCGACAATGCGCTGCTCGGCCCAGAACCGCTCGCTTCCAGCACGCCTCGAAATGAAGCCGCAATGGCCGCCGTGCCGGGTCGTGACAAATTGAATGGCGGGATTGTCACTGATTTTGGCGGCGAGGAACGAAGCGTAGGGGACGAAGGGGTCATCCTGCGCGGTGATCATCAGCATGGGCACGCGGACTTGAGCGGCGACGCGTTTCGCGCCCACATTTTCGTAATAGTCTTGCGCGTCGCGGTAGCCGAAATGCGGCGCGGTGATGACGTCATCAAATTGACGGACCGTTCGAACCAGTGCAAGGCCGCGAATCGGATAGCGCTCCGGGAACAATTCATGCTTTCTGGCGTAGCGGGACATCAAGCCGTTCACAAAACGGCGCTGGTAAAGATAGTTGTCCACCCGCTGGAGTGCATCGGCGCAAGCCGCGAGGTCAATGGCTGGGCACACCGAACAGACGCCGCGCAACGCTTTCGGCACGGCAGTGCCAAACTCTCCCGCCATTTTGGTCACCAGGTTCCCGCCCATCGAGTAACCGGCGAAGAAGATCTGGTCGAAGCCGTCGGAGTTTGAAAGCTCCTCGAAGACAGCGCGATAGTCGGCACTCATGCCGGAGTTGTACAAGGTGGGCGTAAGGGCTTCGGTGCCGCCGCAATTCCGCTGGTTCATGCGCACGACGTGGAAACCACGGTGGAAGGCTTTCTCCGCAATGCCTCGAACATAGTTCCCATCGCTCGAACCCTCGAGGCCGTGGACGACGACGATGACCGGCGCGCGTTTGCGCTTCCCGGGTTGCCAATGGCAATGAGCGAGCAGGCGAGAATCTGGGTCGACCTGAAAGAGCCTGGTTTCAGCGGACGGTATGTCGAACCGTCTGGGAACAAAAGCCGAAACGATAGTCATGACGTGGCCATTTTTGAGCAACGGGTGCGGTTCAAAAGGCGGGAAGGCCAAATCCACACTCGAGACTGTATTTCAGGGGCTCGGCTCAAGCAAGATAAAGAGAAGCACTGGCGTCGGCCAGATATGATTTTTCGTATATTTCGCAATATTTTCTTCTATATTCTGACTGAGCGACCACGGCATCTGATGCTATGTTGTTGTTTTTCAATAGCTTGCCTAGGTGTCTTAATGGTATGTAAAATGCCCGTGGTTAGATGTAGGTTAGGTTGGGCTCAATTTCTGGGAATTGAGTTCGATTTATGAAGAGTCGGGCGAAATCACTTTCAACGGCACTTGCTAAGGGTTGAGTCATAGAATCCTTCGCAGGATTCTATGGGCGTGTCGGGGTGTTTCACGGCGACTTCTCGGCCTCGAAAGCAATGGACGATCCATTCAGCAGATGGGCGTAGCGAGAGAGTAGCTGCAGCCTAGCTGCATCAGGGGGAAGAGAAATGAAAAAGGTTGTGTACATACTCTTAGTTGGACTTCTGCTTCTTAGTCTGGGGAGCGGCAACGCTTTTGCCCAGGCAACGGCGAGCTCCACGATTCAGGGTACCGTCACAGACAAGTCGGGAGCGGTAGTGTCGGGGGCGCAGGTGGTGGCTAAGAACAAGGCCACTGATGTGGTCCGAACGACGACCAGCTCGGACACAGGTTATTACCGCTTCGAGTTGCTCCCGGTCGGCATTTACACTGTGGCCGTGAGCAAGAGTGGCTTCGGGACAGTAACTCAATCGGTCGAAACGCTGATCGGCCAGACCGCTACAGTCAACGCTCAACTGAGTCCCGGCGCGACGAGCGAAGTGATTGAGGTGACTAGCGAGGCGCCGCTCGTAGACCAGTTAAAGACAAGCGTCAGTCAGAATATCACTCCAAGTGAAGTTGAAGAACTACCGTTGCTGGGCCGCGACGTCGCAAACCTGGCCTATCTCGCGCCGGGTGTGAAGGCCACGGATTCTTACGATCCGACGAAGAACCGTTACGCGATTCTCTCCGTGAATGGTCAAAGCGGCCGCAACGTCAACGTGACCGTCAACGGCGTCGATAATAAGGACAACACCGTGGGCGGTCCGGTAATGCAGCTTCCTCTCGAGGCTGTCCAGGAATTCGTGATCAGCACCCAGCGCTTCTCCGCGGCTAATGGACGCTCCGAAGGCGCCGCGATAAACATGATCACGAAGTCAGGCACCAACAAGTATCACGGCTCGGCGTTTGGATTCTTCCGGGAGCAGCAGTTCAATGCGGAAAACTTCTATGAAAAGCAGCCAGGCGGACAAAAGGGGCCGTACAGCCGTCAGTTCTTCGGCGGATCTGCTGGAGGCCCGATCACCAAGGACAAACTATTCGGTTTCTTCGCCTTCGAGAGGCAGCGTGAACACACCAGCATATCGGAAGATTCCAATGCCCTTGCGGAGTTGCAGGCCGCCCAGGGCGCGGGCTTGGCCGCGCAGCCATCAGCAGTCATCCCGAGGCCATTTTTCGAGAACCGTTACAACGGGCGTCTGGACTACAGATTCAACGACCGCGAAACTGCCTACATCAGTTACACGTCGCAAGCCAACGACAGTTTGAACGATCAATCGAGCCAAACGGGTGACCTGACGGAAGGGAATTTCACCAAGAATCATTTGCAGGCAGCCAACTTTACGCTGAACTCCGTTGTTTCCAATTCGCTGGTGAATAGTTTCCTAGTTGGGTACCAGTATTGGAACAACGTCATCGACAGCACCATCAAAGTCCCCCTCGTGACTTTCCCAGACGCTTCGTTCGGCACCAACGGGAACGTTCCGCAACAGTCCTATCAGCGCAAATTCCAATTCCGGGACGACATCACAAAGACCTACGGGAGACATACCCTCGGGGCAGGACTCGACTACATTTACAATCCGAGGCTCGGCGGATTCTTCGAATCCAACTCAACGCTGGAAGTCGACTTCATAAAGGACCCCACTTGTATTCTCGCAACAGTCGACGACAATACAAACAATTGCGGCCCGTCGTTTTTCCCGCAGAAGTTCGCAACACCTGGCGCAGTAATTGGCATGTCCGCTAGTGCGGGGAATCCTTACTTCGATATGCCCGGCGGCACCAAACAGTTGGGCTTGTATTTCCAGGACGATTGGAAGGCCACGAGCAGACTCACTTTGAACCTGGGAGTGCGCTGGGATAAGGATTTCAATTTGGTCGGCGCAAGCGCAATCGCCAAGAGCAGGACATACCTGGAACTCTTAGCAATTAACAGTCCCTACGCAGTGCTTTCTCACGACGACAACCATGACTTCAGCCCGCGCTTTGGCTTTGCCTATGATCTCACTGGTCACGCTAAACACATCCTGCGCGGCGGGTATGGTCTGTATTTTGGCAACATCTTCCAGAACATACCGCTGTTCATGATTCAACAGGCCAACCCCACGATCTACCAAGGCTTGTTTTCCCTCACCACGCCAACGGACACCGTTCCCGGGACCGGCATTGCCCTGGGCAACTGGCGCTACGGCGTGGACCCAAATCCGACCATTCCGCCGCCACTGACTTCGCTGGTCGATAATGCCACAGGCCGGCTCATGGACCCGAAGTATCGCAACCCGGTTTCCCAGCAATTCAACTTCGGGTATCAGTGGGCCGCTACGAAGAACTCTGTTGTGGAAATCGAATACGTCCACGAACTTGGCCTGCATGAAAACAAGACCGTGAACATCAATCCGGCAATCGCTTCCGGGATCGGAACAGATTCTTCGGGCAATCAGTTCGTCATCGCAGCGCGGCCGCTTTCGGCCGCTTTTGTGGCAGCAGGAGTGCCAGATCTAGGTCGGGTCATGGATGAACAATCCGTTAACCGCTCGCGGTACGATGGATTGAACTTCAGTTATCGCCAGCACATGACAAAGCACTTCACCCTGAATGCGAATTATACGTTGTCCCGCGCGATGGGATGGGGAGTCGAGTCCGGTAGTCCGGATGCAACTTCATCTTTCCGGAACTACCCGCATGATCCGCTCAATATCTGGGATCCACGTGACTTCGGGCCGACGGATAATGACGAACGCCATCACATCTCGCTCAGCGGCATCGTTCAGTTGCCCGCGGGATTCCAGTTGGCGCCAATCGTTTCTTATGGCTCAGCGCGCCCCTATGACCTGAGGTCGGGCTTCGACGTCCTAGCCCGTGGAAGTGGTTATTCCAGGCCGATTATCGTGCCGAATAGCGATCCGACTAACTACACGGCAATCAGCGACGGCGTCGCTGCATTCAACTGCTTGGCCGCCGCAACCTGCCACCAGGTGGGTTACGACAGGGTCCGAGGCGACCCGTTCTTCCAGATGGATATGCGTATTGCCAAAAACATCCGGGTGCGCGAGGGTTGGAACCTCCAGCTCATCTTCCAAGCGTTTGACCTGACAAATAAGACCAACTTCGGAAGCAACTTCCACAACACAAATACATCGGGATCGTTCATGAAGCCCGAAGGCTTCATCAACCCGAGCAGTTCGTTTACTCCACGTGCGTTCGCCGGAGAATTTGGCGCTCGCTTTACATTCTAGGGGGGACAGCTTAGCGGGAAACAGACAACTAAGGCCGGGGCTGAATCATCTGAGTCGGCCCCGGTTTTTCCTTGTGGGGGCTTCGATTTATACGGCTTTCTGCGACGGAGTTTTCGAGGTGACACTCTCGTCGTTAGAAGACTTGGGCGGTCAACTTGACCGGAATGGGGTTGCCGCTTAGAATTAGAGATTCACGGTGATTCATTTTTTCAATTTGATGGAATTGTGTGACAGCCCAGCGGGCACCCGCTGGGCTGCGCCGCTTTAGGGCACCCGTTTGCGCGCCTAATGTTCTTGTGTGATGCTGTCATGATGGACAGTCAGATCCACGTAGGCACGACGCTGGAAGAAGCCGAGCTCATCGAGAGGTGTTGGTGTCAACAGCCGAACCTGCACTCCTCACGAGCTGCATCGTACGCTCCAGTGCATGATTGCTCACAAGTATAGCCGGGATCACAAAAGGCCTCATCCGTTATTACCGTATTCGGGCGGAAATCATGCGCAGCTTCGTATTTTTCAACCTGCTGTTGACCTTGCGGAAAGAGCGCCATCAGCCCTACGTCGTGAGAATTCAACAGATCTTTCACCAATTCCTGGTGCAACGGAACGCTCTCCACGCAATAATGACACTCGGTTGAGAGGACGAGAATGACCCATTTCTTTCGAGTGGTTAGGTCCACAGGCACGCGGCCAGAAACACTGGTCGGCGCTACAACCGGTGAAGGCAGCGCTATGGAGGCTTCCTGCGGGTGAAATTGCCATAGTCTGAAGATTCCCAGGGAACACACCACGACTAGTGCAACATAACTGTCTGCTTCTAATATCTTGGGGTACTCCCGCGAAGGGACCGGATTTTCGGGCGGGCCAAGGAGGGCAAAAAAGGTATAGCAGATTTGGTGTGCGGAAGCAGACAAATATTTTGGTGAAAAGATCAGATAGAAAATGTGATGTGGCTTATACAAGGTCCACGCGCCCATTATTTTTCCCCGCTTCTTCACCTCCTGATATCGCAATCCTGATATCACCAACTTGACCGAAATTGGAATGCCGCTTAGAATTGAAGATTCAAGGTGATGCATTTTTTTCAATTTGATGAATTTATCCACCAGCCCAGCGGGCACCCGCTGGGCTGCGCTGCTTTATGGCGCCGGTTTGCGTGCGCCCAATCTTTTTGCGTGAGGCTGGAATGATGGACAGTCCAATTTCCGAGGGTCTTACGTTTGACGACGTTCTGCTTCTGCCGGGAAAGTCGTCTGTGCTGCCAACCGAGGTCGACACCACCACGAACTTTGCACGCAAGCTCCCGGTGAACATCCCGCTGGCCTCCGCGGCCATGGACACGGTCACGGAATCACGCCTGGCCATCGCCATCGCGCGGCAGGGCGGCATCGGAATGGTACACCGCAATATGCCCATCGACCGGCAGGGCGAGGAAGTCGACCGGGTGAAGCGCTCGGAAAGCGGCATGATCGTTGACCCGGTCACCATCTCGCCGGACATCACGCTGCGGCAGGCGCTGGAGATCATGAACAAGTACAAGATCTCCGGCCTGCCGGTGACGCGCGGCTTGCGCCTTACCGGAATTCTGACCAACCGCGACCTGCGATTCGAAAAAAATCATGCGCAACTGGTCAGTTCGGTGATGACCAAAGAAAATCTCGTGACCGTGCCGGTGGGCACCACGCTGGAAGAAGCCGAACGCATTCTGCAAAAGCACCGCATCGAGAAACTCCTGGTGGTCGATCAGGACTTCAACCTGAAGGGCTTGATCACCGTCAAAGACATCCAGAAGAAACTGGAATATCCCCGCGCGGCGAAAGATGAGCATGGCCGATTACGCGTGGGCGCAGCCGTCGGCGCGACTGGCGATTTTCTCGAGCGGGCCGTGGAAATGTCGAAAGCGAAAGCCGACGTGCTGGCCGTGGACACGGCGCATGGGCACTCCGAGCGAGTGATGGAAGCCATCAAAGCGATTCGTCGGCGCTTGCCGGAAATGCAGCTGATCGCCGGCAACGTGGCGACTTACGAAGGCGCGAAGGAGCTGATCTCTATGGGCATCGATGGGTTGAAAGTGGGCATCGGGCCGGGCTCCATCTGCACGACGCGAGTGGTCACCGGTGCGGGTGTGCCGCAACTTACCGCCATTATGGAAGCGGCCAGAGCCGCGAAGGGTACGGAGGTGGCCATCATTGCCGACGGGGGCATCAAGTATTCGGGCGACATTTCGAAAGCGCTGGCCGCCGGCGCATCGTGCGTGATGATCGGCAGCCTCTTTGCCGGCACCGAAGAGTCTCCCGGAGAAACCATTCTCTATCAGGGGCGTACGTTCAAGTCTTACCGTGGGATGGGTTCAACCGGGGCGATGGAGGCGGGCTCCGCCGACCGTTACTCGCAGGAGAGTGCCGAGCGCGGCAAATCCGTTCCAGAAGGCGTGGAGGGTCGCGTGCCTTACAAAGGCTCTCTGGGCGGGCTGACCGACCAGCTCGTCGGCGGACTCAAGAGCGGCATGGGTTACGTGGGAGCGGCCACATTGAAGGAATTCAGCGAGAAGGGCCGATTTGTTCGAATCACCGCCGCTGGTTTGCGGGAGAGCCATGTTCATGACGTTATCATCACAAAGGAAGCGCCCAACTATCGCATGGAGTAGGGGCGCAAGCGGCAGCGTGAACAAAGAGATAGAAGGAGCCAATTCTTAGTGCCGGAACCCCAGTCCTGGCGCAACCCGCGCCCTGCTCCCCATTTGCCAGAGATTCAGCGTCACTTGCGGCCGCCCCGCCTGCCGGCTTGGGTGCACGTCTGGTGGCCGGCACTCCTCTGGGCGGTCGTTATCTTCTCGGCTTCCACGGACACGTTCTCCGCGGAGCACACTCGGTGGGTGTGCGAACCGATTCTGCGTTGGCTGGTTCCTTCGCTTACGGAAGATCAAGTCTCGACGATCCACCGTTTCATTCGAAAGAGCGCGCACGTCGCAGAATATTTTGTGTTTTGCCCGCTACTCTATCGCGCCGTGCGCGGTGACCGCAAAGGGTGGCGCTGGACGTGGGGCCTCGCGGCACTCTTCTGCGCCGCAGGATATTCCGTCCTGGATGAGATTCACCAGGCGTTCGTCGCCAGCCGCACGGCTTCGGGTTACGATTACCTGCTCGATTCGATGGGCGCTCTCGCAGCCTTGGGCGCGCTGTGGATGTGGTTCCGCTGGCGGCGATCCAGTCGGGAAGCGGAGATAGAGGCAAGCAAAGCTCCTTCTACCTGACACACCATAAGCGGCGGGCAATTCAACGAAGAACGCCGATAAACAAAAGCCCGTTCCAGTTTGCCGGAACGGGCTGCTAAACGCTGTGTTGAGAACGGGTACTCAGCTCTTGACTTCGGCCGCCTCTTCCTTCTTTGGCTTTTCTTTCTTTTCCTTGAGCTTGAATTCGTAGCCG
>WNGC01003251.1_pt1 | contig 10288 bp, 9 predicted proteins | sample 5400051 | NCBI WGS metagenome assembly WNGC01 (sample SAMN13153368, study PRJNA577476) | soil metagenome | isolation source: 20 cm soil or saprolite under grassland replicate 2 | place: USA:California | collected 2016-06-15 | reverse complement strand
CACGATCGCTCCGCACCTCGTCCGGCCACTGGCGTTCCTCTTCCCGGCGTATCGCGGCGCGCGCGTGCCCGCGTGGCGGCTGCGGGCGGGCCTGTGGCTGTACGACCTGCTCGCCGCCTTTCGCAACGTGCGGACGCACCGCTGGCTGGGACGCAAGGCCGTGTTGCGCCTCGAGGCCGGGTTGCGCGAGCGCGACCTGCAGGGCGCCGGGCTGTACTACGACGCGCAGGCGGACGACGCGCGCCTCGTGATCGCGACGATGCGGAGCGCCGCGCAGGCGGGAGCGCTGGTCGCCAACTACGCGGAGGCGTCGGGCCTGCTGAAGCCCGATGGTCGTCGTGCCGCGGCAGCGGCTGGGCAACGCCCACGCCGTGACGCTCACCTCGCCGATCGACGGTCGCGTGATGTTCATCCTGCCGTGGGGAGACCAGAGCTACATCGGGACGACCGACACCGATGAGGACGTGTCGCCCGACGACGTGCGGGCCAGCCCCGAGGACGTGACCTATCTGCTGCGCTCGGCGAACGCCTGCTTCCCGCAGGCCCGCCTCGCGCCGGCGGACGTCGTCGCGACCTGGGCGGGACTGCGTCCCCTGCTCGCCCCTTCTCAGGACCTGTCGGCATCGGCCGTCTCGCGCGAGCACCGCGTGGTCGAAAGCCCGACCGGCTTGATCACGATCGCGGGCGGGAAGCTCACGACCTACCGCGTCATGGGGCGCGACGTCGCGGCGCGCGTGGCCGCGCGGCTGCGCGAGCTGGACGGCCGGCCCCGGAGCGCCGATCCGCCGACGCACCGGCTGCCGCTCCCCGGCGGCGAGACGGCGGACCTGGAGGTCCTGGTCGAGGCCGCGAAGGCGCGCGGCGCGCTCGAGTCCGGAGCGCGCCACCTGGTGCGCAGCTATGGCAGCGAATCGCCCGCCGTGCTGAACCTCGTGGACCGCGACCGCGGTCTGGGCCGGCCGATCGTCGCCGGGCGCCCGGAGATCTGGGCAGAAGTGGTGCACGGGGTCGAACGCGAGATGGCGATGCGGCTGGCCGACGTGCTCGTCCGGCGGCTGCATCTGTTCTATGAGGCCGGCGGGTATGCCGCCGGCGTTGCCCCGGCCGTCGCCGCGAGAATGGCCGACCTGCTCGGCTGGGACGCGGAGCGTGTCGCCCTGGAGCTGGCGGAGTACCGCGCCCTCGCGGACCGCGCGCGCAACTTCCTCAGCGAGATGACACGACCCCACCAGGAGCCGGGGTGATGCTTGCCAACCTCCGGGAGCGCCGGTACTATCTCCCCCGCGCCACAGGGGTTTCGGGCACCGCGTGCTGCCTCGCCGTTCCACAATCGTGCGGATCGTCCTCGTCGGCTTCCCGTTTTTCGGAGGCTGCACGCGTCAGCGTGCCGCCGCTCCGGACCGGAGCCCGAGCGCCGCACCCGCCCTGTCCGGTCCCGCCGATTCGGTTATCCCGAGCGGCCCGCTCGGGGCTGCGATCCAACGCGGACGCGCCCTGCTCGTCGCCACGCGCGAGAGCCTCCCGGGCCACGTCGGCAACGGGTTACGGTGCACGAGCTGCCACCTGGACGCGGGCCGCCGCCAGGCATTCGGCTCGTGGGTGGGCGTGTACGCGCGCTACCCCCAGTACCGCCCCCGCAGCGCGACCGTCGAGACGATCGAATACCGGATCAATGACTGCTTTCGCCGCAGCATGAACGGCACGCCCCTCGCCGCAGACGGCGCGGAGATGCGCGACATCGTGGCGTATCTGTGGTTCCTGTCGCGGGATCTGCCGATCGCGCCGCCGCCCCCGGGCAATCGGCTGCAGCAATGGGCCGCACTCACCGCCGACACGGCGGCGGGCGCCGCCGTCTACGCCACCACGTGCGTGAAGTGTCACGGCCCGGACGGTCAAGGGACAGCCGTCGCGCCGCCCCTGTGGGGCCCCAAGTCGTACAACGTCGGCGCGGGGATGACGCGTGTCCGCACAGCGGCGGCGTTCATCCGCGAGAACATGCCGTTCGACCTGCCCGGCACGCTCACCGACCAGCAGGCGTTCGATGTCGCCGCGCACGTGAGCGCGCGCCCGCGGCCCGACTTTCCCGACAAGATCCACGACTGGCCGAACGGCGACGCTCCACCCGACGTCGCCTATCCCACGCTTGCCGCGCAACGAAAATCGGCGGCTGCGTCAGCGCGGGCGCACGTACCTTAGTCCTCAACGCTCCCATTCATTAGGAGGTCGCATGTTTGATGTCGGCCACTTCACCACACACCGCCGCGGCTTTCTGGGCCGCGTCGCCGCCAGTGCCGCTGCCTTCGGCCTGGGGGGGCTGGTCGCCCCGTTCGCGACCGCCGCACAGCCCACGGCCCCCCGCAAGACGTCGGCGAATCCCGAATTCGAGGCGTGGCTCAACAAGATCACGGGCAAGCACAAGATGGTGTACGACGTTCCCGAGCCGCACGACGGCTTCGCGTTCGCGTGGTCGCGGGTGTTCCTCAATACGACCAATGAGACGTATGGGACGACGGACGCCGACAACACCGTGGTGATCGTGCTGCGCCACTCGGGGATCCCGTACGCGATGGAGAGCGCCATGTGGGCGAAGTACAAGCTCGGTGAGGCGTTTAAGATCACGGATCCCGCCACGAAGGGGCCCGCGGTGCGGCACCCGCTACTCCGTTTGAAGCCCGGCGACGTCCCGATCGCCGGCATGGGAACGGACGAGCTGCTTGCCAAGGGGGTCCTCATCGGCGTGTGCAACATCGCGCTCACGTTGAACAGCATGCGGGTGGCGAAGGACATGGGGATGCAGGCCGAAGCCATCAAGAAGGAGTGGGTCGCGAACCTGCTCCCCGGGGTGCTGGTGGTACCGTCGGGTGTGATCGCGGTGAACCGCTCGCAAGAGAAAGGCTGCGCGTACTGTTTCGCAGGGTGAAGCACGACCGGGCGTCCGGGTGAGGATCTCCTCCCCGGACGCCCGGGAACCTCCGCTCAGATACCCTTCTTCACCCGCACCCGCGGCCGCACGCGCACCCGCACGTTCCGATCCTCGTCGTCGATCTGATTCAGCGCCCAGCGGGCCGCATCCTGAACGTCGCGGGACTCGTCCTGCAGGGCTGCCTTGAGAGGCTCGAGCGCGCGGGAGCTCTCGATCTGGCCCAATGCCCAGGCCGCGGCGACACGCACATCCGGCTCACGGTCTTTGAGCGCGCCCGCCAGCGGGTCGACCGCGTCCGCGTCCTCCACTTGACCCAACGCCCAGGCGGCGAGCTCGCGGGTCTGCGGTTCGGGATCCTTGAGCGCTGCACTCAGCGCGTCGACTGCGCTGCCGTCCTCGATTTGACCCAGCGCCCAGACGGCGGCGCGCCGCACGTCCGGCGACTCATCGCGCACCAAGGCGCCGAGGCCGCGCACGGCGCGCGGGCTCTCGATCTGTCCCAGCGCGTGCGTCGCCGCGACGCGGACCTGGGCGTCACGGTCGCGCAGCAGCGGCAGCAGCAGATCGACCGCGTCCTGGTCCTCGATCTGTCCCAGCGCCCAAACCGCCGCGCGGCGCACGTCGGGCGACGGATCCTTGAGCGCGTCGCCCAGCGCGGGCACGGCGCGCGGGCTCTCGATCTGGCCCAGCCCCCAGGCCGCTATGGCCCGCACGTCCGGCGCGCGGTCGTGCAACGCCTGGCTCAGTGGTGCGATGGCTTGCGGGCTTTCGCTCTGGCCCAACGCCCATGCCGCGGTCTGCCGCACCGGCGCGGCGGCGTCGCCCAGGGCCGTCGTCAGCGCCCCGACCGAGCTCGAATCCTCGAGCTCCCCGACACCGCGTGCCGCCATCGCCCGTACGCCCGCGTCGCGATCCCGCAGCGCATCCTGCAGCGGGCGTAACGCGCGACGGTCATCGAGCTCGCCGAGGCCGAGCGCTCCGGTTTCCCGCAGGCCTGGATTCGGGTCGCGCAGCAGCGTGAGGAACGCATCGTAGCTCTCGGGCGTGCGCGCCCGGCCGAGTACGCGCGCTGCGATATTGCGCACGCAGCGGTTGTCGTCGCGCAGCACGGCCCGGAAGGCGCCCAGCCCCCCCGCTTCCTCACCGTACCGGTGCGGGCCGCGGTGGACCTGCACCCGTACGTGGGGCCGGGTGCCCCGGTGCGTCGCCATCGGCATCGGCATCGGTGTCGGCATCGGCATCGGCATGGGGTTGGGGAGGAATCTTGGCTCCCAGAAGACGCCCCAGGCGTTGCTGATCGACTGTCCTGCGAGCTCGCACACGGTGGAATCAGACGTCTTGAGGAGGGCCAGGACTCGCGCCACGTGGCTCGAGTCTCTGGCGGGGTCGGGCGGTTGCTGCGCGGCGAGCCCTGTCGCCGTGAGCAGAAGGACGGCCGGCCAGCGGGACATAGAGACCTCGACGGAAACGGGGTGGTAGCGGGGACGACCGGGCGCTTAGAGACTGGGATGTGCGAAAGGACCGGAAGGTTGCAGCGCGCCTCAGCGCCACCCCCGGAGGCTTCTGATGAAATCGTGCAGCACCAGAAACTTCTCGAACACCGGCACTCCCTTGCGCTTGCGCCCGAACTCCGCGAACAGCTCGCGCAGCCGGCCGCGCCGCGCCACGTAGAACCGGAACGTTTCGGCGAAATCCTCCTGGGGGTGCGTCGCGGCGTAGGCGGTCACGTAGTCCGCCAGGGTGGTGGTTACGCCGCGGCGCTCGAAATCGACCCACTTCGAATCGGCCACGCGGTACAGCTTGCGCACTTCCCCGAAGGCGCGGCGGAACCGCCCCGTGCGCGTGAACGACCAGTTGTGATACAGAAACGAGTGGCCGAGCTCATGCAGGATCAGCCCGGTGAGCATATTCCAGGAGATCTCGTCGCGGCGCCGCTTCCCGGTCACGTAGCGCCGCTCGATCTCGATGACCTTGGGGGTCCGGTGCGTCACGCCGGATACGCCGGGACGCAACAGCACGCGGTAGTTCCAGGCCTTGATCCGGCCCACGACGAGCAGCTGCCGCACCCGGCGCAAGGCCTGGCCGATCAGATCGCGTCCCGTGGCGTCTTCCCCGCACCAGGGACAGACGTCCATCCAGTCGTTCACACCCTTGCTGCAGTGCGGGCAGACGTTCTGAAATTCCCAGTAGCGCCATTTCTGCGGACGGCCGCACCATGGGCAGAAGCGCATGGGATACATCACGCCGCCGCCGCAGCCCCAGCGGCACCGCCGATGGTAACTGAACCCCTTCGGCGCCTTGAGGGGCTCCGGGCTCGAGTCCGGGTCGGTGATGTCGCGCCCGCACCAGGGGCAGAACGAGAAGCTGTCCGACACGACCCAGCGGCAGTAATAGCACTCGGCGCCCGTCTGCTTCGTCGTGTCCCGCCACTCGAGCCGCCGGCCGCAGTTGGAGCAATGCGCCCAGAAGCGCTCGAGCTCGGCAGCGCACGTCGGGCAGCGCAGCTCCGGCGTAGGCACCTCCCGGCGCCGCGCCCCGGCCTTAGCCATGGTCGCGCTCCAGCGCCTCGTCGACGATACGCTGGATGAAGGCGTCGTAGCCCATGCCGGCCTTCTCCGCGGCGTTGGCCATCTCGTGCTCGAACGCGACGAAGGGATTGGGGTTGACCTCGAGCACGTAGACTTCGTCATCGTGGGTCAGCCGCAGATCGACCCGCCCGTAGTCCTGGAGCCAGACCGCGTGGAACGCGGTCGCGCAGATGTCGCCGATCTTGGCCGTCAGCTCGTCCGACAGGCCCTTGGCGAACACGTTCTTGATCTTCTTGCGCTTGCGATACTCCTCGTCCCACTTCGCCTTGTACGTCGCGATGCGATGCTCGGTGTTGTCGGCCTCGCCGAACGTCATTTCGATGATCGGCAACAGCTGAACCGTCGCGTTGCCGACCAGCCCGACGTACAGCTCCCGGCCCTCGATCAGCTCCTCGACGATCGCCGCCTGCCGGAATTTCTCGTGGACGAATTTCACGCGCTCGCTCAGGTCTTCATCGTTCTCCACCACCGATGCCTGGGCAATCCCCACCGACGCGTCTTCGAGCAGCGGCTTCACGATGAGGGGGAACCGGAGCTCGGACGGACGCATCGGCTTTTCGCCGAGCGGACATTCGGCGAACGCCGGGACGCGGATCCCGTGGTAGGCGAGGATTTTCTTGGTGAGCGACTTGTTGCGGGCGACCAGCAGCGCCGTCGGCGAGGAGCCCGTGTAACGGTAGCCGTGCATCTCGAGCACGCCGGCGAGCGCGTACTCGTGGCGCGCATGACCCCGGAACGACTCGCAGCCGTTGAAGACGAGCTTCGGCTGAAACCGGGCGAGGCGCTCGAGCGGCGGTGCGAGATCCTCCGCCACGCCGACCATGAGGACGTCGTGCCCCTTCGCCAGCAGCGCGCGGGCCACGTCGTATTCCGCCTCCTCGACCTTCGCCTCCACCTCTTTCTTGTAGTCGGCGTCCTCCCAGTCGGGGTGGAGGGTGTCGAACAGCACCGCAATCTTCACCGGGCCCCCCGAACGCGCTGCATATCCCGCCCCACCGTCGTGAGCGCGATCAGGATCACCAACCCCCCAACCGCCCCCGCGGACGGGAGCAGCAGCATCGCCGGGCGCAGGCCGAACCGGTCGGAGAGATAACCGACGAGCGGCGGTGCGATGGCGTCGCCCGCGAGGTGCGAGAACAGCAGGTACGCGCCGATGACCGACGCCCGCACGGCCGACGGCACGACGTCCAGGATCACGGCGGAGAGGGGCCCGTTGTACCAGGTATAGAGGAAGAACGTCGCGAACAGGAGCGGCACGAACAGCCGCAGCTCGTCGACCAGCAGTAGCGCGGCGCAGACCGGCCCGCCCAGCACGAAGCCGGCCCCGGACACGACCACGCGGCCCCCGCTCCAGCGCGTGAGCAGCCAGTCGCCGAACCGGCCCCCGAACAGCCCGCCGAGCGCACCGCCGGCGAGCCCCCAGATACCGAACTCCCGGCCCACCACCCCGACGGACAGGCCGTGGGCACGCTGCATGAAGCTCGGCGCCCAGGCGATGAGGCCGTTCACCGCAAACGTCACGAGCGCGCCCCCCAGGAACATCCAGATCAAGGTCGGCGTGCGCAGCACGGTCGCGGCGGCCTGGAGGAATTCCCCGAACGCGGTCGCGGCGACCTCAGACGCCTCGGTCGTGCGCCGCACCGCGGCGGGGACGAGTCGCACGACGGTCCAGATGATGCCGGCGCTCACGCAGGCCGCGAACACCGCCGTTTCCACTCCCGGCGGCAGACCCTCGAACAGGCCCAGCAGCCCGCTCAGCACGGCCCCCACGAGCGAGAGCCCGATCAGCGGCTTCCCGTACCGCATCGCCTGCCGCCGCCCCCGCTCGAACCACCCGCGGACGGTGGTCGCCACCGGGGCGGGGGGACGGCGCCGCGGCTCCCGCAGGCGGGAGGCGAGGATCGCGAGCAGGAAGCCCGGCACGCCCAGCACCACGAACGCCGCCCGCCAGCCGTAGTGCTCGGCGAGCACACCACCCAGCCAGATCCCCAGCACGCCGCCGAACGCCATGCCGACGGAATAGATGCCGATCGCGAATGCCCGTTGTCGCCCTTCATAGAACTCCGCGATCAACGCCTGCGCCGCGGGCCCGTAGCCGGCTTCGCCGACTCCGACCAGGGCGCGGCAGGCCAGGAGCTGCCAGAAGCGGTGGACGGCGGCGCCGAGGGCGGTGCAGGCGCTCCACAAACCCACGCCGAACGCGATCACGGCGCGGCGCGAGCGCAGGTCTCCGATGACGCCGAGCGGCAGCGCCGCCAGCGACAGCACGACGACGTACGCCGAGCCGAGCCAGCCGAGCTGCACGTCGGACAGTGCGAGCTCGCGCTTGACCTGCTCGAACAGCGCGAAGATGACGTTGCGGTCGGTGTAGTTGAGCAGGTTGATGAGCGTGAGGAGGCTCAGGGCGTAGGCCGCGTATGCCCCGGCGCCGCGGCGCCCGCCGTCGGCGTCCCGCTCGGTGTCCCTAGGGCCGGCGCTCGGCAGTGGCCGCCTCCGCACGTGCGTCGCGGTCCGCCTTCGCCTCCTGGTACGCCTCGGTCAACTCCCGCATCATCTCCGCCCGCTGGTGATACAGGCGCTTCAAGCGCCGCGGCTTGCGCCGGGCGAGCGCGTAGGCGGCGAGCAGCGGGAAACCGACCGTGTTGTCGAGATAGCAGACCACTGTGTCCGGCAGCTTGTCCGGGTCCACCTTGCCCCAGCTGACGGCTTCTGCGGGAGTGGCGCCGGAGAGCCCGCCGGTGTCCGGCCGGGCGTCCGTGATCTGGAGGTAGTAGTCGTGTCCCTTCTCGCTGATGCCGAGCACCTCCTGGATCTGCGGCTCGGTCTGTAACACGAAGTTCTTGGGACTGCCGCCGCCGATGATCAACACGCCGCTCTTGCCGCCGTGCGTCTTGGCGCGGAACACGATCGCCGAGGTCTCGTTGACGTCGGCGCTCACATCCAGGCGGAGCTGCGAGCCCGTCAGGGCCTGCTCCGCCACATTCATGCCGATCGAGGAATCCCCCGGCGACGAGGTGTAGATCGGGACCCCGCACTCGTGCGCTACGCCCAACAGCGACTTGCGCGAGATGCCGAGCGCCTGCTCGCGCTGCAGAATGTAGCCGCCCAGCAGGTAGTGGTATTCGGCCGTGCTCATCGACCGCTGGAACTCGGGACCCGCAGAGACTTCGCGGATATAGGCGTCGGTCGAGAGCAGCACTTCGTAGTCGAAGAAGATGTCGTAGATGCGGACGACACCCTCCTCGCGCAGCTCCACGTCGTCGGCGAAGGGCGTGCCGCGGTGCATCGAGAGCCCCAGGCCGAAGTGGGCGTCGTGATACAGGTTCGCCCCGGTCGAGACGATCCAATCGAAGAACCCCGCCTCGACGAGCGGGATGAGCGTGGACATCCCGAGGCCCGCCGGCGTCATCGCGCCGGTGAGGCTCATCCCCACCGTCACGTCGTCTTCGAGCATGCGCTCCGAGAACAGCCGGCATCCTTCGGCGAGCCGGCCGGCGTTGTACGCGAGGAAGGCGTTGTCCACGAGCTCCGGCACCGTCTCGCGGCCCGTGATCGGCCGCGGATCGATGCGCTGTCCGCGCAGGAAGTCCTTGCGTGTGGTCATGGCATCACGTGTCTCGATCGATGGCCGGGAACTCCCGGGAGCGGCGCTCTCGGGCCTGTCGGATGATGGTGACCGCTTCGCCCGCCGTGTCGGTCGTGTGGAACAAGTCCAGGTCCGTCGTCGCGATCTTCCCTTCCCCGGCGACCCGATCGCGCAGCCAGTCGGTCATCCCCTTCCAGTACGTCCGGCCGAACAGGATCACCGGGAAGTGGCGCACCTTGCCGGTTTGGATCAGGGTCAGCGCTTCGAACAGCTCGTCCATCGTGCCGAAGCCGCCGGGAAAGACGACGAACGCCGTCGAGTATTTCACGAACATCGTCTTGCGCACGAAGAAATACCGGAAATTGATGGCCCGCTCCACGTACGGGTTGAGCCCCTGCTCGAACGGCAGCTCGATGTTGCAGCCGATCGACAGACCGTTCCCCTCCTGACAGCCGCGGTTGGCCGCCTCCATGATTCCGGGCCCGCCCCCGGTAATGATCGGGAAGCCTTCCTCGGCGAGCATGCGCGCGGTCTCGACCGCCTTTTCATAGAAGGGGTCGTCGGCGGGCGTGCGGGCCGAGCCGAAGATCGTCACCGCATTGTACACGTCCGAGAGCGTGTCGAACCCTTCCACGAACTCCCCCATGATACGCAGCACCCGCCACGAGTCGGTCTTCGTGAACGCACGGCGCTCACGCGAGAGGGGAGTGAGGAGTCGTTCGTCCTCAGTGACCGCTTGGTGCTGCGAGCCGCTCGAGTGCTGCGACATAGTCGTCCTGCACGTTGTAGAAGAAGGGGGAGAGCCGGACGTGACCGGGTCGCGCGTCGGCGACGATCCCCGCCGACGCGAGATGGCGCACCCGCTCGGCGGGATCGTCGGCCGGGAGCATCACGATCGCCGAGCGGTCTTCCGCCCGGGCGGCCACCTTGGGCCGGAAGCCGGCGGTGCAGGCGCGCGCGATCAGATCTTCGGTGAGCGCGGCGGTCACGTCCCGGATGGCGGGCACGCCGATCTCCTCGATGTACTCGAGGCCGCCCAGCTGCGTGTAGATCGCGGCGAGCGACGGGGTGCCGAGCTCGAAGCGCCGGGCGTCGTCGTGCCGCTCGAGCGCGCGTGGCTCGAACGCGAACTGCTGTTTGTGACCGAACCATCCGGCGATTCCCGGCTCCAGCCGGCGGGCCAGCTCGGCC
>WNGC01003528.1_pt1 | contig 10289 bp, 10 predicted proteins | sample 5400051 | NCBI WGS metagenome assembly WNGC01 (sample SAMN13153368, study PRJNA577476) | soil metagenome | isolation source: 20 cm soil or saprolite under grassland replicate 2 | place: USA:California | collected 2016-06-15 | reverse complement strand
GCACCCTCGACGCTTTTTGAAACGTTCTAGATTGCTCGATAAATCCCGGCCCTTCTCGTGAGTCGGGAACATATCTAATACGCGTGCAGTGACGTGTAGCGATTTGCTGTTCCAGCCCGAATCGCTGATTCGAGTTCCAAAAACGCAGTCAGTTTTTCATCCGCGTGCACAACATAACGCTTCCCGTCGTCGCGATGCGCATCAGCAATCCAGATCGTTCAGACGCTTTTAACGGCGATCACTAGCGGCGCAATGGCACTCTATACATTACGTGTGGCACATGACCAGGAGCACATCGAAAATTGCCTGGTTCAGTCACATGCTGCCGCGCGGCCTTCGTGCGGGCCGGCGGTCCCCGCGTCGTTGGCTCAGTGGGCCGGCTGGTTCAATTGTGCGGCGATGATTGCCATGGCCGCTTTGTGGCTTTACGTGGGTTTCATTTGCTAGCCGGTCGCGGCGTCGATCTGATTTCCGATGCGCTGCCCTTCGGTCGCTTGTGGTATGGCGAGCCAAATGCAATCGGTCACGCTAAGTTTTACAGCCGCTCACATGATGCTGTGATTCACGTTTACGATGGAGCGGGCAACGTGATCGAGACGCACGAGCGCACCGGCGTTCAAAGAGTGGTAGGTTCAATTATATGGTGCCAGACCACCTTGCTCCCGCCGGGCGACGGTACTGGTCAATCAAACCGCTTGCGCGAGACGACCGCAAGATCATCACACTATCCTGAAGGAAAAAAGTCGAGCGCATAGCGGGTTTACAGGATTTGCTTGCAACATGGGAGCAAGCCGGGGACGTGGAAGAAGCGCGTCGCGTCAACGAGAAGTTACAAATCGCGCGGAAACAATTGGAGGTCATGCGACCATGAAAAAAACCGTTACGGTGATTTCACCGGAACGACTTTTCCAAGCGCCGCTCCAAAGCTGCTGATCCGAACAGCTATGAACTTCGAGCATGCGACCCAATTCAGTTGCAGTAGGGCAAAGATTATCTTGACGCTGTCGAATCGGTGGCGACAAGACCACGGCTATCCTTTGCTCCAAGGCGGGGACGTCTACGCCTTCAACGCGCTCATGCTGCAGCTATTTCATATCTTTGGGGAAATGTATCATGAGCAGTTGGAGGGGCATCTGGATGCACGCCTGTGGGGTGATGTCGAATTGCCCATGCGCGACGTGATCGGAGCTCCTGGAGTTCAGGCTTGGTGGCGCAAATACTCGCGTTGGTTCAGTGAGGAGTTTGCAAATTACGTCAATCAGCTACAGCAACCAGACGCACATCAGTGATCTAATCAGGCGCTGCGGCTAACGCCTCCACGGTTTCCTATGCACGTTTACGAAGTTCAACCCCGCAAAGATAAACGCGGCGCCGATCTGATTTCCGACGTGCTGCCATTCGGTCGGCTGTGGTACACCAAGCCGGATGACGCTGTTGAATACGCCAAGTTTTACAGCCGATCACATCATGCGGTGATCCGCGTTTACGATGAAGCTGGCAACGTGATTGAAGCGCACGGTGCGCGTAATCTATTTCACGTCAATAATCCCACTTTCCAGCGCCATCGGGACCAATGCCATCGGGGGGAACATATGTCGTCGTTTGAGGATGATGATGATGTTTCCGGTGGCCGCCTTTGGCGTCTTTCACAGGTTTTAGGTCGGGGATTTGGGCTTTGCTCTTCGTTTTTGGTCGTTTCTTCGGCTGTTGGTTCATATCGGTATTTGTGTTCCCTTCTGTTGATTGTTGTTGTTTTGGCTGTGCCTTTGTGGTGATCGTGTTAGGCGGCGGTCCTAGCGTAGGTCCAGCCCCACAGGCTTCTTCAGCCCCGCTGAAGATGCGCTGAAACGTCGGGTGACGTAATCAAAGAGCTTTTACAAGCATGGCGACAATTTGTCTACTTTATTTCACGCGCCCCGCAGTCCTCTGGTCGCTCTGCCGGGCGCAAATCACCGATCCGAGTTCAAGAAACGCCGTCAGCTTTTCATCCGCACGGACAACGAAACGCTTTCCGTCGTCGCGATGTGCGTCAACAACAAAGATTGTTTGTCCGTTGGAATTAATTGTTGAGAGACAGCCCCAACTCCAACCGGCTTTGCTGAGATTGTCGGCAATGATTTCCCAGCATTTCATTTGGACTTTGCTCACGTCGTTGCGTTGTCACTAATACCGACTACGAATGAAAGCCATGAGCACCCAACTAGGACAACGATCCCGACAACGAAGACTTTTAAGGTAACAGCGCTCTGTCCAACCCACCACTACCCTGCGGCCTTCATCAGCCTGCCGACGCCCGTCCTGTTTCGTCTCTAACTTGATCGGCTCACGCTCACCCTGTGCTGCGATGGGCGTCGCTTGACCCTAATGAAACTTTTCCTGAACGTCTTTAGGTAGTTCAGTGAAATAGACCTTAGAAATTCCCGTTTTGGTTCTAATCACAATTCCGTCCCCTTCTACGCGGGTGATCGTGGCGTCTTTGTATTCTTTGCCGTTAGTGGTTTTGAAGTCCTCGGCAAGCGCTACCGACACCGACAGCGCCGCCAAGATCGCCAGCGTCGTTTGCCAGTACGTCACGCTGCGGATTCTGCTTCTTTTTGAATGCGTGCCTTTCGCGGAGAACTTCGCCCCGCCGTTTCCGTAGAAGGAGGTGAGAGATTGCTGCAGTCCGGGCATAACCTCTGATAGCATTTTACGCAGTAAAAAAGAGAGGGAGCGCGTGAGCGACTCTCCCCCAATGATCAGCGCACCCAGACTTTGCCCAAAGTGCGGGTCGGAAATCCCCGCCGACGCGCCGGAAGGAAGCTGCCCAGGTTGTCTTCTCGAGACGGCGCTGGATACTACTGACGGACAAAAGGTGTTTGGCCGCTACAAGCTGGTCAAGGTGCTCGGGCGAGGCGGGATGGGAATTGTCTGGTTGGCCTGCGATGAAGAACTGGAGCGCGATGTCGCGCTCAAATTTCTTCCTGACTTAATGATTCAAGACCATTCGGTGTTCGATCAGCTAAAACGAGAAACAAAGCGCTGTCTCGAATTGACGCATCCCCACATCGTTCGCATCTACGACTTCATACACGACGAACGCTCCGGCTGCATTTCCATGGAGTACGTGGATGGCGAAACGCTATCGAACCTTCGAGCTGAGAAAGAGCAGAAAGTCTTTGAACCGGACGAGATCGCTACTTGGATAAGTCAGCTTTGCGACGCACTCGATTACGCGCACAATCACGCGAAGATCATCCATTATGACTTAAAGCCCACAAACCTGATGGTGAATCAACACGGTGATCTAAAGATATCAGACTTTGGTATAGCGCGCAGTCTGACTGATTCAGTCAGCAGGTTAACACTGGAGCAGGGCCGGAGCGGCACGCTCGTTTACATGAGCCCGCAACAACTTAATGGAGAACCCGGCACGCACCTGGACGACATCTACTCGCTAGGCGCGAGCATCTACGAATTGCTTGCCAGCAAGCCGCCATTTTATTCGGGGAATATCGACCGGCAGATTTGCGAGCGAGTTGCTCCTTCGATAACCGAGCGGCGCAAAGAATTAGACATCGAACCGGCGTTCATTCCGCCGATTTGGAAAGATACAGTCGCAGCATGTCTGGCAAAAGATCCGTCGCGGCGTCCGCAATCCCCTACTGAGCTTGCGCAGCGCCTGCAGCTTCCTGCACGGTCAACGCGAATAACTACGTCTCCTGGTAAGATCTCAAATAAGAAAACGCTGATTGTCTGTGGCATCGCAGCACTCTTGGCTCTTGCACTTGCCGGCTTGTACTTCGGAGCGGTTAAGCGGCACGCCAAGCCTGTATCAGCGGCAGTGGCAATTCCGGAAAAATCGATCGCAGTCCTACCTTTCGAAAACCGGAGTGAAGAGAAGGCCAACGCTTACTTTGCCGACGGCATCCAGGACGAGATTCTGACGCGCTTGTCCAAGATCGCGGATTTGAAGGTCATTTCGCGTACCTCTACGCAACACTACAAAAGCGCGCCGGAAAACCTGTCCCAGATCGCAAAGGAGCTTGGCGTAGCTCACATTCTGGAAGGTAGGGTGCAGAAGAGCGGGAACACTGTGCGGGTGAACGTGCAATTGATCAAAGCGGCTAACGATTCCCATCTTTGGGCCGAGACCTTTGATCGCAAACTGACCGACATATTTTCCGTTGAGAGTGAGGTGGCTAAAGTCATCGCGGAGCAACTGCAGGCGAAACTTACTGGTCAGGAGCAGCAAGCCATAGCTGCCAAACCGACAGACAATCCTGAAGCCTACGATGCCTACTTGCGTGGGCTGGCTTATACACTGAAAACGACAACTTCACCCGCGAACGCTCTTGGCGCGCAGAAATATCTGAGAGAAGCGGTGCGGTTGGACCCGAAGTTCGCTCTTAGTTGGGCGCTGCTGTCATACGTGGATACAAGCGGCTACATCATACAGAGTCTTCAACCAACGGTCGCCCTCCGTGAAGAGGCACGGCAGGCAGCCGAAACCGCGCTCACTCTTCAGCCCAATCTCGGCGAGGCGATATTGGCGAAGGGCTATTACCACTACGCCTGCCTGAAGGATTACGACACTGCGGTGCGTTACTTTGAGCAAGCGCGCCAGTTCTTGCCGAATAGCAGCCGTATTCCTGAATCGCTGGCCTATGTCGCCCGGAGGCGAGGCCAGTGGGACCGGAGCGAGTCGTACTTCAACGAAGCCGAGCGCCTCGACCCGCACAACGTCAACATGCTCAACGAGCACGCGGCTTCCTATATCCTCCTTCGTCGTTTCCCCGAAGCGCTGCGGAAGATTGATCAGGTTCTCGATATCACACCGGACGACGTCGATACCCTCACGATCAAGGCGGGTATTGCACAAACTGAGGGCGACCTGCGGCGGGCCTCGGCGCTCCTCGCTTCGCTCTACCCAGCGGCCGACAAGCCCTACGGGTTGGAAACACAAGTTTACCAAGCGATCTTGGAGCGCCGCCCTGCACAAATCACCCCTCGGCTAAAGGAAATACTTACCAAGCCTGATCCAGCGTTGGGTCCCATCAATGGCGAACTGCGCTTTTGGCTAGGCTGGGCGCAAGAAGTCGCCGGCGACCATGCCGCCGCCCAGGCAAGTTGGAGCCAGGCGCGCAGCGAACTGGAATCTTTTCTCAAAGAACAGCCGGACAATTATTTCCTCATTGGATATCTCGCGCTTACCAATATGGGCCTTGGTGATAAGGCCGCCGCCATGGCTTTGTCGGAACGGGCCATGGCCGCGAATCCGATCGAGAAGGACGCCTTAACTGGTCCCATTCCGATCGAGATCTTCGCCCGAGTGGCGGCGCAGGTAGGAGAGCCCGACCGCGCCATTGCCGCTCTACAGAAGCTACTCTCGATACCGGGCGGGGGCGCACTGGCTGAGAACGGGCCGCTGACTCCTGCGCTGCTCCGGCTCGATCCCATGTTCGATCCGCTCAGGAAAGATCCGCGTTTCCAAAAACTCTGCGAAGAAAAGCAACCGTGAATCCGCGCAGTTTCGTCGATCAAACCTTGCCCTGAATTCCGCGCATTTTCTTCAGACGGCACCTTTTATATTAAGCGGCGGTTATCGTGAAATCACAGATTTCGATCCGTCTCGTTAAAAGGAATAGTGCGTTCGATTTTCCCGCTTGAATCCAAATTCGGCGATCACCACATCACCATTTCAATTTAGCAGGCACGGAACGGAACTTATCGAAGATGTCGTTGATAAGCTCCCTCGTGAGCGTTTTGCCTTTCGCAGCTTTGAGCGTCGCGCCCATCGCTTGGAAAACTGCGTCCATTTCATCCAGAACTATTTGAATCGGAATCCGTTCCTTGCGCAAAACTTCCTCGCGAACAGCGTTCAAAGCCGCTTGGCTGAGGGCTTGTTTCGCGCGCGCCGCTTCAAGATTATCGACGGCATAAATCAACGGCAATGCCTCAGTCGATTCGTAAAGGTGCGCGCCTTTCTCGCCGTCAACGAAACGTAAATCTTCCAGTTGCTTCGTGATCGTGCGTCGATCGCGGCTAGTCAGTTCCGAGAGTCGATTGATGGATAATAGCATTAGCCGTTTTCCATCATGTCAGCGTGCCTCTTGTGGAGCATAGAGCAAACATAACATCTATTGAAAATGCGCCGTCTCCTTGACCCCTCGCCACTGCGGCCACGGTTAGGACCCGCGCGAGCGACCGTTTTCGGCGAGACCCCAGTGCAGGGATCGCAAAACGATTTCGTTCGACGGTGCGTATTGTTAGTGGGGGGTTCATATTCATAAGTCCCTCAAGAGTGACGGGGTGACGGGCTGTTTTATATGACAAGCTGAAAAGAAGGGTAAGAAAGAGAGTAATACAGAATAGATTCCACAAATAGCCCGACACCCCGTCATCGTTCGATTCTCCATGTGCGCGCTTTAGAACTTCGGATGCCTTCAAACCGCTCTGGATGTTTCTTGGCTAACCGTGAGAGATAGACACCGCACGCGGTGTTGAAAGTAAAAAGCTTCCGGGCTTCGTGTCGGCATTTGCTATCATCTCCGCATAATCGTCTTTCTAGTTGCTCCGCACTGCCCTCCCACCTTGGGCCAGCTTCATAGACATCATCAAAAAGCTCATCATCAATCAAACGAAGTAGTCGAAATTCCGGCGCGAGATTATCTATTGCCTGCAAGATTTCCGGGTGATGAAAATGGGTGATGCCGAATCGCTCGCTCCGGAGTTCGCTAGGGATTTCCCAGCGTGTCAGGTAATCGAGAAAGGCCGGTAACTCGCCTTCCAACCTTTGCCAGAATTCCGTGCGTTGCTCCAAAGTCGCAGTTGGCATCGACATGGAAGTTTTCGCTGCGCGAAGGATAATAATCTTGTCTTCGATGCTGTCGTCGATCGGCGGAAGAACCATTAAGTTTTCCTGCTCATCGTTGACGCTCATACTCAGCCGCCAGAACGGTGCGAGACTGATCGCCACCCGATTTTTGGCATGGCATCGTTGCCATTCGGTGGCGGTGATGTTTTTTAGTTGCGCGCCGAAGTTGCGCCGGGAGCGAATATCGTATGACGCCTGCTCGTCCTCGATCATCAAATGCTCGGCCTCAAACAGATCGCTATTGAACGGTGTTAGACCGCTCATAAACTGGTAAGGTCGCGCGGCTCGGCCGCCGAAAATCTTGGTAATCAGATTTTGTAGTAGAAACTTTCCGCAATCATGAATGCCTGCCAGCACAAGAAGTTGCCCCGGCCTAAGCCCCCCCGCCCGCAATGCTTCATACGCGACCTTGATCCAGCCATACAGATATGCTTTCTGATCGAATTCCGGATCGCGCAATAGTCCATCAATAAGAGTTTTCAGTATTGGCCATTCGCCGGGAAGCGGCTCGATGATAAGTGGTGATTCCGTAATCAGGATCCGCCGCTCGCCCATGTCGTAGACACCAGCAGCGTGCCCGGCCAGCGCGCCCGCATAATGCACATCACAGTTTTGTTGAATCTCAATCAGCCGTTCGTCCAATGGCGAGACGTAAGAGCCTGGCCTTACCTTAGGCGAAATGTTGCGCTGTCTTAATATTCGCTTGAACTGCGTTTCGTTCAACGCGATCCACCCTCCGCGTTGATTTAGAATCCAATACAAGTTTCGACCTGTATCGAAAAATGCACTGCCCGACGGCAGCTTATTTTGTTGCAATTCACCCGCCCCCTCTACGTTTTCATCGGTTTTTTTTGGCGGTGCCAACTCGTTTTCGAATCGCCCAAGTATTGTTGGAGTCATGTTATTTGCTCCTCTCAAAAATGGGGGCTTCGATTGGGTCCGGGTTGAGATAGTAAAGCCGTTGCGCACCGTCTCCCTGCTTTCCGATCTCACGCTGCGCGCCTGGCAAGCGTGAAAGGCGGGATTCGTTCTTGTTGCTTTGACAAGACCGAACCGAGATAACAACGTGTAGATGCGATCTACTTTTGAGTGATAGTCCGCTGCATCTGCGGAATCGAGTTTTATCCAAGCGTGCGGACTTTTCCCACCGCTGCTGATGATTGCCGCGACTGGCAAAGGCAGTCTTGCCCAAAACGACAATGCAAGTTCCGACGGTAACAAATCGCTTTCCAAGATCGTGAAGCGATAGCTTGTCACGTCGTTGTCTGTGACCGCGCCAGCTTTGCCGCTTCCAATCTTCTTTACCGGATTAGGCCGGATCCACGCGCCAGCCTTACTCTGGGGCGTGCCATGGTCGCGAATCCAGCGCATCCACTGATCGCGCAATAGAATTTTACCAGCGCCTTTTGGATTTGCTTTCTGGCCGTCTTTTTTTTCCTCAATCGTGAACTCGGTTACGATGTTGACGCGCTCCGTTTTGTCATAGAGCGCGGCCAGCAGCATCATCGAATCCAATTTCCAATCTTCTAGCGGTTGCCACGGGCTTACATGCCACAGGTCGCATTCATCAGCGCGAAAATCGCCGAGCCATTTTTCAACGTTGGCTCGAGCTTGCTCGGCTGTGACACGTTCCGGTTTCTCCGGTACTTGCAACGTACGGACGTTGTCGTTGCGAGATGATCCATTGCCACATGGTTGAGGATTTTTTGCTATCGCCCACTCAATCAAATTGCGAATTTCGCGGTCGCTCACATCTGGCTCATACATACTGCGAAGCTGCACAAACACGGCGTCCGGAGTGAGTCCTGCGCCGAGGAGCGGCAAAACAACCCGCTTTATCTGCTCATGCCGCTGTCCAATTGATGCGGGAAAAGCCAATTCCGCTCGTGTGCGTGGCGGGATAAATGGCGTTTCACGAATCATTGCGCACGTTTAAGCGGGCTCATTTCGCGCCGCCGATTGCTGCGACTTCAAATTTCGCGAGTGCCCGTTCGACTTTTTGGGGATCGAACCGCAGCGTCTTATGGCCGAATTTGTAATACGGGATTTTTTTCTGTGCGACGAAGCCCCGTAGTTGCCGGACTGAAAATCCGATTTCGTCGGATAACGCTGTTATATCCACCAAGTTTTTCATACGCGCGTCCATGTTGCGCATTCAGACCGGAGCTGACAAATTCTTTCTTGCACATTATATTGCAATGCTGCAATTTTAGAGGCATGCGAACTTCAAGCGAAAAAACCACAGCCGCAATTCTTCGTAAGATTGTTGGGAAAAAAGACTGGGAATGGGCACAGATGCTTGGCCGATCGGTCCAAGCGATCCACAACATCGAAGCCGGCAGAACCAAACTAACTCACGAACTTGCGACCAAACTGTTTCACGAGACCGGCATTTCCATCGACTGGCTAATGAAAGGAGACCCGACTGTGCCGCCAATCGCGGAGAACGGTGAACCTTACAAGGCCGAGATTTACGAACGCGCCCAAGCTCAGAAAAGTCCGCACGACCAGCCCCATCCAGTGTTTCGGAATTTTGATAAACTTGGTTTTTGCGCTCGCCTTATTGCAATTCTGGAAAGCGCGAGCGCCAGGAAGGATTACTACATGGCGCGCTACAAGGTGCACACCGCGCTTGATTCACTTCGACGCGAATTCGGCATGGACGAAAAAGTTTATCAGCACTCAGCCCCGCACCATGTAAATAACAGCATGGCAATCGCGGCATTGAAAGAGGTATTGGCGCGCGACAAGGAGATAGAATCCGCTTTTAAGCAATTGCAGCACCCGACGCCTAAGCCGACAAAGAAACAACCTTCAAAGAAGCGCCGGCGCTAGGACTGATTGTCCAAAAACGATGCGCGGCTTTCGGCTTTACGGCTCGCTTGTAGTGCTTCTCGATCACGTTCGGGGAATTGCCCATCTGCAAGGCAAGCGCGTTGATGTCGTTGAACTCCGCGAGCCAGCAACTTCCGAACGTGTGCCGCATAGCATTAGTCGGCCAGTTGCTATTTAGCCCAGCAGCAGCTTTATCTTCGGCTTTTCGTTTCCGAAAATTATCCGGCGCCACAACTCGAAGCGGCGATTCAAAGCCCACCTATTTGGATTGACAACCGGGCGGCATTTTGCCAGCCTCAACCTCGATAGAAAGATCTGAATCCGGGGTTGGGTAAAGAAAGCCCTCTCTCGGGGTTTTTTTCCCCTCTTTCAGACCTTGGCAGTCGCAGGGTCAACAACCGAGAGAAAAGGAACAACAGCTATGAGCTTATTCAAACCAAAAACGAAAACTTCACTTACAAAATCAACTGATCCTGTGAGAAATTCTCTCAACCGCTTGCTTTGGCGGCGTGGGCTGGTCCTCATCCCGCTTGTTGTCGTCTTCTTCGGGTTTTCACAGCCAGTCTACGCGGACTGTCCTCTTGGGCTATGCGACTTT
>WNGC01009530.1_pt1 | contig 10291 bp, 10 predicted proteins | sample 5400051 | NCBI WGS metagenome assembly WNGC01 (sample SAMN13153368, study PRJNA577476) | soil metagenome | isolation source: 20 cm soil or saprolite under grassland replicate 2 | place: USA:California | collected 2016-06-15 | reverse complement strand
GCGCCTGCCTCCCGAAGCTGCGCGAAGGTTTCGAGTCGCTCGCCGCCGCGGTCGAGACGATCCGCGAGCGCGCCGAAGAGACCGAGCTGCTGATCACCGCGCCGCCGGTGTTCACCGCACGCTGGCTGATGCCGCGCCTAGCCGATTTCGCGAAGCGCGAGCCGCGCGTCGAATTGCGCGTCTTCGGCTCGAGCAAAATGGTCGACGCCGGTGCCCTCGACTCCGCTGCTCTCGTCGGAAATCTCGACCTGAGGGACGACGTGTCCGGCGTCGAGATCCATCTGGGCGGCGGAACCTATCCCGGCTATCGCGCCGATCACCTGTTCGACGTCGCGACCGTAGCGGTGGCGAGCCCCGAGCTCGCGCGCGGCGATCCGCCGCTCGAGCAGCCTGCCGACCTGGCGCGCCACGTGCTCCTGCACGACGACGCCATGGACCTCGTCGCCCACGGCAACGCCTGGCAGAAATGGCTCGAGGCCGCGCGCGTCGACGACCGCGTCGACGGCAGCCGCGGGCCGCATTTTTCCTCGAATATCCTGTCGCTCGAGGCGGCGTCGCAGAAGCTGGGCATTGCGCTCGCCCTGAGACCTCTGGTCGACGACGACATCAAGTCGGGAAGGCTGTACGCGCCGTTCAAGGTGGAGCTGAGACCGCAGTCGGCGTATTACCTCGTGTGTCCGGAGGTCATTGCCGAGCGTCCGGCCGTCGCTGCGTTCCGCAAATGGCTGTTGGAGCAGGCAGTCAGAGCGTAGGGTGGTACCTTCGCGCTCTCAGATCGTCCTCTCGACCATCGCCCTCAGCTCCGCGGTCACCGCCGGCGCCAATCACGACGATGGACCCGGCGTCCGCCCGCCAGCCGGGCTGCTCCTGCCGGATGCTGTGGATGAAGCCGTAGCAATCGTTGTTGGTGCCGGCGAGCGACCCGTCGGGCCCGACCACCACGCAACTGATCGCGCCTATGCTTTTCGCCAGCGCGTCGACTTCATCGACGATCACCATCGCCTGTTGCTTGTGCGGGATCGCCGGATGAACTTTCCAACGTAAGTGAAAGAATTGATGAGAATGCCGGCGCGTTTACATTTGGTTGCTTCTTCGAGGGGATGGCCGAGGCCGAACGGATCGAGGTCAAAGGCTTTCTTGTAGCTGGGCCGGGTTCGAGGGTGAATTGTGTCCAGCTATATGTTGAGATTTCGAGATGAGGTGGCTATGGCGGATTTTGTTGTGCGCGGTGAGGAAGTGCCGGTAATGGGGACGGAGATGCGGCAGGGTTGGAGGCGGTTGTTGTAGAAGTACGTCGAGACGATGCTGGCGCCACTCCGGAGGGAAGCCAGGGCACCTTGCGGAACGTAGGCGGCGGCGTGGGCGAACGTCTAGTTGGCAGATTCGGAGAGGGAACGCCCCGCCCCACCTGATGGAACTTCAGGGACGATGGCCGGACTCGAATGGAGTCCGGCCAGAGCCACCTGGTCATGCGATTTGCGGACGCGGGAGCGCGAATCGATCAGTTTTTCCCCCGCAGAGTAATGGTGACGGTCAGGCTCCGCTGGATAAATTCGCTCGTGTCGGGATCAAATGCGAAGGCGGAAGCGAACACGCTGGCCTTTCCGCCAGTGAACAGCGCCACGGACCTGCCGTGGAAAAGAAATGGCATGGTTTGCACGGTGACACTCCATGGAGTGGTCCCGGTGCATGGGATGAAGGTGGAGAAGAAGCCGCTGACGGGCGTATCTGCGTGCATCTGTTTGAGTTGTCCTGACAAGGTCACAAATGCGGGCTGGGAACAGGCGACAAAGCCGGACAAAGTGGCCGCTCCCGTAGTCGGGTCCACGGACCCGAACTGGGTGACGCTCGGAGCGAAGGAGAACGGAGGAGGACCCTGAAGCAGGTTAAACACGAGATTTGCGGACGACACGGGGAAAAGCGACGACACCATGAAGTAGTAGGTGGTGCCGGCAACCGCGTCGAAACGGACGCGCGACTGCAATGTGTTGTTGGAGTCATCATTGCAGGCAATGGATGTGAGAGCGCCGCGCGTCCCGGTGTAAACGGAGACAGTCGTATCGTAGTTGCTGCCGAAGGTGTTGGCTTCCAGGCGAATATTGCTTGTAGGCGTAAAGGCGAACCACACGGTTTGGTTAGCGCCGAAACAGTACGGGTCATCGGGAGCAGTCGTGGCCACGCTGGCATCCTCGCTCGCGGTGAACGGCATGGATTGGATGACAGTCGCATTGTTGAAATCATCGTTGGTGGGCGGCGGCGGAATAACATTGACTTGCGTGTACGTAGCGCCAAGATTCCCGGAAAGATTGTCCCCCAGGAACGTCAGAAGATAGTTGCCTGCCTGACTGCTGGAGGGTGTCCAGTTGAAGGTCCCGGTGTTGTTGCCGTTGTCAACGAAGGTCGCGCCCGCGGGTAGACCGATTGCAGTCAGGACCACATGGCGGGACTGGGTGTCGGTGGCCGAGACGGAGAAATTGACATTTTGGTTTTCGAGGACGGTGAGCCGCGAGGGCGCAGTGACGTTTACAACCGGGTGCGCGTTGAAGCGGATCTCCCCGCGCAAGGCGGGCACCGCTCCTTCACAGTGTTGTTCAAAAATGGCATCGAACGAATTTATGCTGCTGCCGGCGCCATACGACACCTCCAGAACCTGGAAGCTGCCGGTCAGCATGTTGCAGCCCCGGCCGTCGCCGGCGACGTCCAGACCCGGTACGGTTGACGCTTGAAAAGGAAAGCGCGTGGCGCCGGTATAGGTCCCCACAGTTAGGAGTTGGTTGTTGGGTGCGGCGAAGTCCAGGAACCAAAAGACCCCGGGTTGACCGAAAAAGGATATCGAAACGCCTTGATCAAAATTCTGTTGAGCGCTGAAGCTTCCGTCGGAAGGGGTGAGGAAGGTGAATTGGCCCCCGCCAATGTAGTCGCCGGGATCGCTGTTGAGGGTAAGCGAAGTCACTTGTGCTTGCGCCGTAACCCCGAAGATAGACAAACCGATCAAGATCAAAAGAATTCGGATGCGGTTCATGGTGAATCTCCCTCTTGGCCTCGGCATTGGAGGTCCGGATGGTGGTGCCTCGTAACAAGGCGCTGTAGAACCTACAAGCGACATGAGACCACATTCAACAAGCGATATACAAAGTCGTCGTTTGTCGCGGGTCGCAGGGAGCAACCAAGGCGGCGGTACTTGATCGGCTCATTGTCGGCTTTTAGATAATGCGCCTGAGGGTAGCATATTTGCGCTGCGATTAGCGTCACAGTACTGTAAATGTCATAAAAAGCTGTGATCTAATCAGGGCGGATGCCGGAAGACCTAAAACACTACTAATGGCGCGGCGATCTGCATTCCAATTTCGCCGCACTCCAAAAGGATGCTGGGCTTTCCGGCCAGGGCGGCCGGGACCCCTACAAGCCGGGGGAAAGCCCAAAGCTACGGCAGGCCCAGAAAATGCGTCCACGTCCAGTCCGGGAATGGGACAAAAGACGAAGAACGGCAGGTGGAACTGAAACCGCAATCGGCGTATTACCTCGTCTGCCCGGAGGTCATTTCCGAGCGTCCGGCCGTCGCCGCGTTCCGCAAATGGCTGTTGGAGTAGGCAGTCGGAGCGTAGGGTGGTACCTTCGCGCTCTCAGACCGTCCTCTCGACCATCGCCCTCAGCTCCGCGGTCACCTCGGGCTCGATGCCGAACCACGCCTTCCACGCCGGCCGGCCCTGATTGAGAAGCATGCCCAGGCCGTTGACGGTGCGGTTGCCGCGGCTCCGTGCCGCGGCGAGGAACGGCGTCTCGAGCGGGATGTAGATGATGTCGGCGGCGAGAGCCATGTTCGGCAGCTTATCGAGCCTCAAGTCGAGCGCGCTCTGGCCGACCATGCCGCAGCTGGTGGTGTTGACGAGCATCGCCGCGCCTTCTAGAACCTCGTGGCGTTGTTCCCAGGGCAGGGCCTTGATCGGGCCGCCGAACTCGTCGGCAATTTCTTTTGCGCGCGCGAACGTGCGGTTGAGGAGCCGGATCTCCTTCGCGCCCTCACGCGCGAGGCCGTAGCACACCGCGCGCGAACCGCCGCCTGCGCCGATCACCACGATGGGTCCGGCGTCCGCCCGCCAGCCAGGCCGCTCCTGCCGTACGTTCTGGATGAAGCCGTAGCAATCGTTGTTGGTGCCCGAGAGCGACCCGTCGGGCCTGACCACCACGCAGCTGATCGCGCCGATGCTCCTCGCCAGCGCGTCGACCTCGTCGACGATGGTCATCGCCTGCTGCTTGTGCGGGATTGTCAGGTTGCAGCCGGCGAATCCCAACGGGTGAAGCGCGCGCAAGGCCGCCGCGAGGCCCTCGGGCCTGATCGCGAGCGGCACGTAGGTCCCGGCCAGATCGTGCTTCTTGAACCAGTAGTTGTGCAGCATCGGCGAGCGGGAATGCATGACGGGCCAGCCCATGACACCGGCGAGCAGGAAGCGATCGGGGTGTGGCATCGGCACATTTTCTCATGCATCTGATACGCTCACGCGATGCTCGCACCGGCCAGGAAAAACCCTGAACGCCTCCAGCGCGCGCTTCGGCCTTCCGAAAGAGGCGGCGATCTCCGTTGCGGAGCTCGCCTGTGCGCTCCCCGGCTGTGCACCTCTGGAGACTGTGGTCATGTTCTGGGTCGCGGAACAGCGCTACCAGTTCAAGCTGTTCAAGCCGGTGGCGGAGGTGGTCGCCGACGATCTTCCCTACGCCTGGCTGAGGGATGCGCTCGCGGTCCAGGACGGGGCCGGCTGGGATTGCTGCTGAAGTCCCCCCGGCCGTTGACAGCCGAGCGGATGTAGAGGGATCATCGCCAACGCCCCATCGCGCCGCAAGACCGAGGGAGTTCACGGTCCATATAGGAGAACGCATCATGACTGTCAAGGAAAGAACCAAACCCCAGGTAGCGACGATGAACGCGGTGCACGACCTGCCCGTGCTCGTCGCACGCGACAAGGGCTACTTCAAGGATGAGGGCCTGGACCTCGAGTTCGTGACCACGCCGGGAATGGCGCAGGTCACGACCTCCCACTTCGTCAAGTTCGATTCCGTTTTCGACCGCCCGCTCGACTCGGTCTACAACGAAGGCGGCATCGACCAATACCGCATGTGCGAATGGGGAATCATGAAGCGCGCGGTCGAAGCCAATACGCAGGGACTGCGCGGGCGCAAGATCGTTGCCCTGGGTGCCTCCATGTCGAAGTTCGCCATCGTCGTCGCGCGCGACGCGAACTACTACGAACCCGAGATGCTGAAAGACAAGCCGATCGCGGTGACGCCGAACAACGGCTCGGACTTCACCACGCTGAAGATGATGGAGGGGTTCCTTGCTCAGGAGCACGTCAAGAGGACCAACGCAGGTTCGATGCTCAAGCGGCTCGAAGCGGTTCGCGACGGCAAGGTCGCCGCGGCGAGCCTCATGGAGCCCTGGATCAGCGTGGCGCAGAAGTGGGGTCTGCGCATCCTGATCGAGTCCCACTCCACGCGCAGCGAAGCGGCGGGCGACGACCTCGACGGTCCGACCCTCGCGAAGATGTTCCGCGCGCAGGCGAGGGCGGTCAAGGAGATCGAGAAGGACCCCACACCTTACGTCCACTATTTCATCCGCGAAACCGGCGGGCTCCTCGAGCCCCACGAGTTCCAGAGCTGGCGCCTGCTCCACGCCGCGCCGCAGCCCTACACGCGCGAGCGCTTCGAGGATACCTACAACTGGACCGTCAAGTGGAACATGACTGTGCCCGGCGCCACCTACGAGAATACGGTGGACAATCGCGCCTGGCAGTAGCGCAAGCCGCTACCGCCAGTACAAGAGGAGGAGATCCGACATGAAACGCATATCCGCCCTGAGCACAGGGCTGTTCGTGATGGCATTGGTCGCCGCTGGCTGCTCGTATATGCCGTGGTCTGGTTCAGGATGGACCAAGCTCGTTGACGGCACATCGGGACTGGACAATTTCAATCCCATCGGCGACGCCAACTGGAGAGCCGAGAACGACGCGATCGTGGCCGACAAGGGCAAGGGCGGGTATCTCGTCTCGAAGAATTCCTACAAGGATTTCCAGATCAAGGCGGAGTTCTGGGCGGATCACACAACGAACAGCGGCATTTTCCTGCGCTGCAGCGATCGTGCCAAGGTCGGTGCCGTCACCTGCTATGAAGTGAACATCTACGACCAGCGTCCGGAGCCGGAGTACGGCACCGGAGCGATCGTCAACGTGGCCAAGGTGGGGCCCATGCCGAAAGCCGGCGGCAAGTGGAACACGTATGAGATCACGGCCAAAGGCTCGCAGCTGACCGTCGTGCTGAACGGAGTCCAGACCGTCGACGTTCGGGACGGCAAGCACGCTGAGGGGCCGTTTGCCCTGCAGTTCGGCAACGGCCCCAAGGATGCCCCGGGCGGCGCCATCAAGTGGCGCAAGGTGGAGATCAGGTCGCTGTAGTCGCGCGGCGGGCGCTGGCCCTATCCAGGAACTCCAGCAGCCGCGCTGGAGCGGTCTGCTCTGTTTGGTCTTCGGGTAAGGCGTCCCAGTACTCCGACCGCGGCAGGCATTCTTCGAGATACCTCGCTGCCGAGGTCGCGTGCGAGGCATCGCGTCCCGGGACGACGAGCGCCGGGATCTCACATCGCAGCATGTCCTCGGGCTCCGCACCCGGAGAAGTGTCGCGGTCGAAGAGCCCGCGGCACATGTCCGTGACGAGGTTCTTGTACTTGCCGACGTCGAGCTTCGCATAGGCTTCGGCGAAGGCGCGGTCGTTCCTGATCACCGAAGCCCAGGGCCCGCCTCTCGGCTCGGCGTTGAAGGCTTTTCCTTCCTGCGCCACGAGCGAGACCACGCCCGCGAGGCCGTGCTGCTCGACATACGCCAGATGATCGGCGAAGCGCTTGTGGGTGCCGATGCGGTATTTCGCGCCTCCCACCGGCCAGTACAGGGTCATGCTCATCACGATCTCAGGATGGGCGACGCCGAAAGCGAGGACCGGGCAGCAGCCCATGCAGCCGCCCATAAGATGGGCGCGCTTGACCTTGAGATGCTCGAGCAGGCCTTTCCCTTGAGCGACGTAGTGCGACCACGTAATGCGCTCGACCCGGCCCCCCGATTGCCCGGTCTCGCGCCGGTCGAAAACGATACAGCTGTATTTTTTCGGCAGGTGATCGAGGAGCTTGATCCTCGCGTATACGCCCTGCGTTTTCCACTTGTCCAGGGTCGCATCGAAGCCTGCGGGCGCGTACATCAGCAGAGCTGGGCCGTCGCCGATGACTTCGTAGTTCGTCTTGATGCCGTCGATGAGAGCTGTGGGCACGTTTAACCGCCTTTGATTTGACGGCCTGAACGCACGTCGTCGATCAGGGCGCGGAAGGCGTCGAGGCTCAGCTTCGCGGCATTCCCGTAGGTCTCGGTATTCGAGTCGATCCACCTCGCCGCGTAGCCGATGGCGGTATGCGCGAGACGCACGCGCCCGTCGAGCCACGGCCCGCCGCCCAGGCCCCCGATGACCGGAATGGAAACCGCGCGTACGACGGCAGGACCGGCCACGGGACCCGAGTGCCTGAAATCCAGAATCGAAGCGCCGGCATCTTCCAATCGCTTTGCTTCCTCCACCAGTTTGTCGGCAGGAAGTTTCTCGCCATGGAATTCGGCAAAGACCGGGACGCCCGCGCGAACGATTGCCTTCACGACGCCGGGATCGCCCAAGACCTTCACCATGTCCGCCCCTCCTTCTTTTGCGAGGCGGACGGCGGCAATGATTGCGGCCCCCGTTCCTCCTTGCGTCGGGCCATCGGGAATATCGCAACTGACCAGCGCGCGCTTCGCGCCGCGGCGCACGGCTTTGCAGCAGATCAGCATCTCGTCGACGGTTACTTCCCTGTCCGTCGCGTGCCCCCAGAGATTGAGGCCGACCGAGTCGCCCACCGAGATCAGGTCCACGCCGGCGCGGTCCGCGATTCTCGCTATCTCGGTATCCCAGGCGACCACGCCGACGATCTTGCGTCCGTCGCTCTTCATTTGCTGGAGAGCGGAAATCGTTAGCTTGTCTTCCATCCCTTTATCCCGCCGGAGAGGCACCGGCGAGCCGCCTGATCGCCGAGATGATCGCCCCCGGATCGGCGCGGTTCTTCCCGGCGATGTCGAGCGCGCTGCCGTGCGCGACCGAGGAGAATAGCACCGGTGTGCCGATGGTGAGGGCCGCGGTGTCGGAAAAGGCCTGGGTTTTCGCCAAGATGTGCCCCTGGTCGTGGATCATGACGACGAAAGCGTCGTAGCCCTTTTTCAGGAACATGGTATCGGCGCCGAACGGGCCTTCGGCCGCGACGTCGTTCTTCTTCGCGTCGCCGATCGCCGGGCCGATGATCTGCTGCTCCTCGTCGCCGAAAAGACCGCCCTCGCCTGCGTGGGGGTTGAGTCCCGACACGGCGATGCGCGGGTGAGCGATGCCCATGCGGCGCAGCGCCGAATCCGCCGAGCGGATCGCGTGCAGCACGCGGTCGCGCGTGACGAGCTTGATCGCGCGGCGCAGGCTCGCGTGCAGCGTCGCGTGCGCGATGCGCATTTCGGTCCCGCCCGAGTCGAAGCAGAGCATGAGGAACGCGTCCTCGGGCGAAACGCCGGCGCAGCGCGCGACGAACGTGGGATAGCCGTCGAATTCGATTCCGGCGAGCTTGATCGAGCTTTCCGTATGCGGCGCGGCGACGACCGCGTCCACTTCGCCGGCGAGCGCCGCGTCGATCGCGGTCTTCGCAGAATCGAGCGCGGCTTCGCCGTGTGGCGCGGCGATTGCACCGATGTGCAGCTCGCCGGGCTTGAACTGCCTGCGCTCGACCAGGGTAAGCGCCCCGTCGTTCCAGGCCGCATCGGCGGCGCGCGTGAGGCAGCGGAGATCCGGTTTGAGACCGCAGGCGTCGGCATGCGCCTCGAGCGCGCCGCGGTCGCCGACGAGCAGCGGCCGGCAGATTTCTCGCACCTGCGGGGCCAGCGCTGCCTTGAGGGCGATTTCAGGGCCGATCCCTGCGGGATCGCCGGTGGCGATGGCGATTCGCGGCAGGCTCATCTAATCTGCCTTGACCCCGGCGGAGCGGATCACCCCTTTCCACCGCTCGGCGTCCTTCTTCATGACCGCGGCCATCTGCGCCGGCGTGTTGCCGATCGCCTCGGCCGAGAGATCAGCGAGGCGCTTCTGCACGTCGGGCAGCTTCAGCACCTCGGCGACGGCGGCTGAGATCCTCTCGGCGATCGGCATCGGCGTCTTAGGCGGGGCGACGATACCGAACCAGGCGACCGCCTCGAATCCCGGGAGGATCTCGGCAAGCGCCGGCACGTCGGGAAGCGACGCGATGCGCTTCTCGCTGCACACCGCGAGCAGCTTCAGCTTGCCGCTTACCACGTGCTGCCGCGACACGCCCAGATTGTCGAACATCATCTCCACCTGCCCGGCAAGCAGGTCGGTGAGCGCGGGCGCGCTGCCCTTGTAGGGGATGTGCGTTAGGCGCACGCCCGCCATCGACTTGAACATCTCGCCGGTGAGGTGCGAGGTCGTACCGCTGCCCTGCGAGGCGTAGTTGAGCTTGTCCGGGTTCGCCTTGGCGTAGGCGATCAGCTCGCGGACGCTGTTCACCGGCACCGTGGGATTTACGAGGACCACGTTGGGGATCGCGACCATGATGCCCACCGGCACGAACTGCGTCGGGTCGAAGGGAAGATTCCGATACAGGTTCGGATTGATGATGAGAGGAGGCGGCGGCGAGGACAGCAGCGTGTAGCCGTCTGGCTCGGCCTTGAAGACGTACTCGGCGCCGATGTTGCCGGCGGCGCCCGCGCGGTTTTCCACGATGACGGGCTGGCCCCACTTGAGCGACAGCTTCTCGCCGATGATGCGCGGGATGACGTCGGCACTGCCTCCGGCGGGGAAGGGCGCGACGATCCTCACGGGCTTGTTCGGGTATGCCTGCGCGTGCAGCGTGAGCGGAAATCCGCACAGCGCGGCGGCGAGCATCCGGGCGATCGTGGGCCTCATCGACTTTCTCCTCGGTCTCGCGCCATTTTACCGGTGCTAGAATCGGCCTGAACGAATTTCCCGATAAGGATCTTCTCTTGTCCGCAGTCCCCGCATCACGCGCCTGGCCGGCCGAAGGCCTGGCCCGAGTTCCCTACTGGATATACCAGGACGAGGACGTCTACCGCCGCGAGCAGGAGCGCATCTACCGCGGCGACACCTGGAATTTCCTCGGGCTCGAGGCCGAGCTGCCGGAGAAGGGCGACTTCAAGACCACTTTCGTCGGCGAGATGCCGGT
>WNGC01007714.1_pt1 | contig 10299 bp, 7 predicted proteins | sample 5400051 | NCBI WGS metagenome assembly WNGC01 (sample SAMN13153368, study PRJNA577476) | soil metagenome | isolation source: 20 cm soil or saprolite under grassland replicate 2 | place: USA:California | collected 2016-06-15 | reverse complement strand
AGCCGCGCCCGGGGGCGGAGCGGCGGCGTGCTCGCGCTCCGCGACACGACCGGTGACGGGAAAGCGGATGTGTCCGCGCGGTTCGGCGACCAGGGGGGTTCCGGGCTCGCGCTCGGACGCGCGGCGCTGTTCTTCTCGTCCGCGTCCACCGTGTACCGGTACGCGCTGCACCCGGGCGAGTTGACCCCCGTCGGCCCGCCTGAGGTCGTCGTGACGGATCTGCCCGCCGGTGGCCACTCCGCGCGCAGCCTGGTCCTCGGGCCCGACGGCTCGCTGTTCGTGACCGTCGGCTCCCGCTCCAACAGCTGCCAGCTCGCCGACCGTGAGCTCGAATCGCCCGGCCAGGACCCGTGTCAGGAGCTGGCCACGCGTGCCGGCGTGTGGCGCTTCGACGCAACGCGGACGGGGCAGAAGCAGGCCGACGGGGTCCGCTACGTGACCGGTGTCCGCAATGCCGTCGCCCTCGCGCTCAATCCCGCAACCGGCGTGCTGTACGCGGTGCAGCACGGGCGCGATCAGCTGGGGCAGAACTGGCCCAAGCTGTTCACGCTCGAGCAGAGCGCCGAGAAGCCCTCGGAGGAGATGATACAGATCAAGCAGGAGGACGACTTCGGCTGGCCCTACTGCTTCCACGATCCCGAGCTCGGCCACTTGGTGCTGGCACCCGAGTACGGCGGCGACGGCAAGCAAGTCGGGCGCTGCGCTGACAAGAAGGCGCCGCTGCTCGCATTCCCCGGCCACTGGGCGCCGGACGGCCTCGTCTTCTATACGGGTGACCAGTTCCCGGCGCGCTACCGGGGCGGCGCGTTCATCGCGTTCCACGGCTCGTGGAACCGCGCGCCGCTGCCGCAGGCGGGGTACCGCGTCGTGTTCGTGCCGCTCGCGAACGGCGTGCCGGCTGGCGGTTACGAGACGTTCGCCGACGGATTCCAGCCCGAGCACCGCCCGGTAGGCCTCGCCCAGGGGCCCGACGGCTCGCTGTACATCACGGATGATGCGGGCGGCAGGATCTGGAGAGTGATCTACAAGGGGCGGTAAGGGGCGGGCGGAGGCGGTATCGGGGCTGCTAGATTCGGTGACCATGCCCCCCCCACCCGCACCGCTCACCAAGCTGACGGAAGAAGAGGAGCTCTTCCGTCACACCGTTCGCGAATTTGCGGAGCGGGAGGTCCGGCCACGCGTGGCCGCGATGGAGCGGGCGGCGGCGCTCGATCCGGCCCTACTGGCGCAGTTCTTCGAGCTCGGCCTGATGGGCATCGAGATCGGGGAACCACACGGCGGCGCGGGCGGCAACCTCATGATGAGCGTCCTCGCCGGCGAGGAGCTGTCGGCCGTAGACGCGTCCACGGCGATCTTCGTGGATGTCCAGAATACGCTCGTCAACGCCCTGCTTCTCAAGTGGGCGAGCGACGACCTCAAGCGCCGCTACCTGCCCCGTCTCGCCGCCGATGTCGTCGGCGCCTACGCCCTCTCCGAGCCCGCCTCCGGGTCCGATGCCTTCGGACTCCAGACGAAGGCCACCCGCACGGGCGATCGCTGGATCCTCGACGGTCGCAAGCTCTGGATCACGAATGGCGCCGAGGCGGGACTCTACGTCGTGTTTGCGAGCGTCGATTTCACGCTCGGCTACAAGGGCATCACGGCTTTCGTCGTCGAGCGCGGCACGCCCGGCTTCGCGATCGGGAAGAGGGAGGACAAGCTCGGCATTCGCGCGTCCTCCACCACGGAGCTGATCCTCGATCGTTGCGAGGTGCCGGCGGCCAACGTGATCGGGGAGGTCGGGAAGGGGTACAAGGTGGCGATCGAAACGCTCAACACCGGCCGCATCGGCATCGGGGCGCAGATGATCGGGGTGGCGCGGGGCGCGTTCGACGCGGCGCGCAAGTACGTGCACGAGCGCCAACAGTTCGGCAAGCCGATCGCGGAGTTCCAGGGCGTCCAGTTCCAGCTGGCGCAGGCGGCGACGGAGCTCGAGGCGGCGCGCCTCATGGTGTACAACGCGGCGCGCCTCGAGGACACGGGCGAGCCGTACACCATGCAGGCGGCGATGGCCAAGCTGCTCGCCTCGCAGGTCGCGGAGCGGGTGACGTCCCTCGCCCTCGAGCTGTTCGGTGGGTACGGGTACACGAAGGAGTACCCGGTGGAGAAGTTCTACCGCGACGCGAAGATCGGCACGATCTACGAGGGCACCAGCAACATGCAGCTGCACACGATCGCGAAGCTGTTGCTGAAGTGAAAACAGAGAGGGAGGGAAACATGAGAGTGGCAATGATTGCCGCGACAGTCGCCCTGCTGGCGGCGGGTGGTAGTGGTCCCAAAAAGTACGCGGTCACCAACGACCGAGCCTTGGTCGTCACCCGAGAGGTCCTGGTGAAACAAGGGTACGACGTGGTGCGCGTGGAGCGCGGTGGGCCGGACATCGTCGTGTGGTATCGTGCCGGCAACAGGGGGCGCGGCAAGGGCAAAGGCCCGCCGGTGAGAATGGTCATCCACCGCACGGAAGACCGCGTCGTGTTCCTGCAAGCGCCGAGCGCGATCTTGGTGGACATAGACCTGAAGCTGAAGCTGTAAAGAAACAGAAACGTCGAGGAATGCGTCGAGAAACGACGTCGAGAAGGGACGTCTCTCCTCGACGCCTTCCCTCGACGCCTCTCCTCGACGATTTTGTTTTTTATGTCCCACACCGCCCGCCGCACCCACGGTTTCACCGAATCCGTGATTCGCGGCATGACCCGGCTCGCGAACGAGCACGGCGCGATCAACCTGGCTCAGGGCTTCCCCAATTTTCCCGCCCCTGACGTGCTCAAGGAGGCGGCGGCGCGGGCCATCCGGGACGACGTGAATCAGTACGCGATCACCTGGGGCACCAAACGGCTGCGCGATGCCCTCGCGCGGAAGTACGCCGAGTGGTACGGGATGAACGTGAACCCGGAGACGGAGATCGTGGTGACGTGTGGCGCAACGGAGGCGATGGCGTCGGCGCTCCTCGCCGTCGTCGATCCGGGGGACGAAGTGATCGTGTTCGAGCCGTTCTACGAGAACTACGGACCCGACGCGATCCTGTGCGACGCCAAGCCGGTGTACGTGCCTCTCGCCACCACCGGGGAGCTGGACCTCGACCGGCTGGCCGCCGCGTTCTCCCCGCGCACGCGCGCCATCATCGTGTGCACGCCCAACAACCCCACTGGGCGCGTGCTCGCGCGGCACGAGCTGGAGGCGATCGCCGAGTTGTGCCGGCAGCACGACGCCTACGCGGTGACGGACGAGATTTACGAGCACATCCTCTACGAGGGCCGGCACATCCCGATCGCGACGCTGGAGGGGATGCGCCCCCTTACGATCACGATCAGTGGCGCCTCGAAGACGTTCAGCGTGACCGGGTGGCGGATCGGCACCATCGTGGCGCCACAGGGCGTCACCGACGCCATCCGCAAGGTGCACGACTTTCTCACGGTCGGCGCGCCGGCGCCCCTCCAGGAGGCCGTCGCCGCAGGCCTGGAAACCCTGGGCCCCGAGTACTACGCCGGGCTCGCCCGCGACTACCGCGCGCGACGCGACGTGATGCACGCGGCGCTGCTTGGGGCCGGTTTCCGATGCGAGCCGCCGCAGGGCGCCTACTACATTCTCGCCGACTTCTCCGCCCTCTCCGACCTCCCGGACGATGAGTTCGCGCGCCGGCTCACGTGCGAGGTCGGGGTGGCTCCCGTGCCCGGCTCGAGCTTCTTCAGTCGAGCGGAGCTCGGCCGCACGCTGGTGCGGTTCGCGTTCTGCAAGACGGAGGATCAGCTGAGGGAGGCGGGGACGCGCCTTCAGGCGCTCACGTCGCATGCTCCCCAGGCGCGTCGAAGAAGCGATCCCCCACGATCCCCACACTGAGATCGGGTGAGACCGGAGCGGAGGCGGGCGGCGGAGTGTCGAGAGCACGCCCGCGCCGCGCTGCGAGGCCGACGCCGGCGAGCCGGAACATCCAGCGGCCGAGCGGGCCCCGCCAGAAGCGCAGCCGGCGCTCCCGCTTCGGATCGGTGCGGTGCTCGGTGCGCCATCGCGCCCCGACGGCCGCGAGCAGCGCCACGCCGACGGCTACGGCAAGCGACGGCCTCGAGACTCCCACCGGTACCAGCTCGGGCGTGCGGACCGCGACCCACACCACGGTCCCGGCTACCAGCGTCGCCGCATAGGCCGTCCTCCGTAGCACGCGCTCCAGCCGCGACGGCCCGGCCCCATATAGGAACGCGATCTCCTCGCGTCGGCGGCCCAGCTCGGCCTCGATGGCATCGACCAGGTCGCGCCGCTTGAAGCCCGCCAGCATGAGGCGACGCACCCGTGACCCCATGAGCGAGAGGGGCAGCAACGTCATCCACGCGATGCCCAGGGCGGCGGCGATCGCGTTCCCACGCTGCTCGGCGGTGAGGATGGTGATGGCGAGCAGCGGTACGGCGAGGCCCGCGGCGATGCCGTACAGCAGGGCCGGCGTGGAGAGGTGGCGGCTCTCCACCAGGAAGGCCCGCAGCTCGAGCGGCGGCGACGCGTACTGCGCCATGGCCCGGCCGATGGCCGCCGCCAGCTCCGCGCCGCTCGCAAACCGGGCGGCGGGTTGCTTGGCCAGACACCGGTCGATCACCGCCGCGAGCCGGCGCGGCACCGCCGGCGCCACCGACCCGAGCGACGGCGCCGGCTCCGCAATGTGCTGCGCAAGCAGGGCGTACCCGTCCGGCCCGTCGAACGGCAGACACCCCGACAGCGCGTAGTAGCCGACCACGCCCAGGGAGTAGAGATCACTGCGCGCGTCCACCTCGCCGCCCGACGCCTGCTCCGGGCTCATGAACGCCGCCGTGCCCACCACCTCGCGCGGCCCCGTCGTCCCGCTCCCCGAGCCGACGCGAGCGATGCCGAAGTCCGACACGAGCGCGCGGCCGGACAAGGCATCGAGCAGGATGTTGTCCGGCTTCACGTCGCGGTGCACCACGCCCCGCTGGTGCGCGTAGGCCAGCGCCGACGCGACTTCCCGCAGCAGGCGCGCTCCCTCCGCCGGCGAGATGGTGCCGCGGTCGCGGACCCGCTCGCCCAGCGTCTGCCCTTCGACATACGCCATGGCGAAGAACACGAAGTCCGCCACGTGATGCACGGTGAATATCGGAATGATGTTGGGGTGGGAGAGCTGCGCCGCGGTCTGAGCCTCGCGCAGAAAGCGCTCGCGCGCGACGGGATCGGCGGCTTTCGCCGGCGGCAGCAGCTTGAGTGCCACGCGCCGGTCGAGCCGCAGCTCGCGGGCCAGGAAGACGATGCCCATACCCCCGCGGCCGATGCGGCGCTCCAGCTCGTAGCGCCCGGCGAGGGCACGTCGTAGGTCCTCGAAGAGCGAGTCGTCTTGATCCATTGATGACGCGGTCGTACGACAAAACGTGATACGGCGAGTGCGACGTGGGCGGGCGTCGCCGAGCCCCCTCCTACCCCGGGGGGGTAAAACGAGGTCCGCCCCGCTGGCGGCCGGTGTCGCCGCGGGTCAGATTGTCCCGCCTATGGCCGACCATCAGCCGTACGTCCCAGCGACTCAGGCGCCCCCTGAGCTCACGCCGCGCGCGCTCGTGCTCGGCGTCATCCTGGGACTCATCTTCGGCGCGTCGAACGTCTATCTCGCCCTGAAGATCGGCCTCACCGTCAGCGCCTCGATCCCGATCGCCGTCTTGTCGATTACGATCTTCCGCGCGCTGGGCCGCTCCACGATCCTCGAGAACAACATCGTCCAGACCACGGGCTCGGCGGCGGATTCCGTCTCGGCAGGCGTCGTGTTCACGATCCCCGCGATCCTGCTCATGGGATACGACCTGGACATCGGCCGCGTCGCGATCCTCGCGGTGGTGGGCGGGCTCATGGGGGTCCTGATGATGATCCCGCTGCGGCGGGCGCTCATCGTCAAGGAGCACGATACCCTCCCCTACCCCGAGGGCACCGCCTGTGCCGAGGTGCTGATCGCGGGCGAGAAGGGCGGCGTGCATGCGAAGACGGTGTTCCAGGCGTTCGGGCTGGCCTTCGTCTACAAGTTCCTGATGACGGCCCTCAAGTTGTGGCAGGAGTATCCGGCCAAGGTGCTGCGCTGGTTCCAGGGCGCCGAAGTGCGGATGGAGGTGGGCCCCGAGCTGATGGGGGTGGGCTACATCATCGGACCGCGCATCGCCGGCTACCTGTTCGCCGGGGGATGCACCGCCTATCTGGTGCTGATGCCGGCGATCAAGCTGTTCGGCGGGACGATGACGACGCCGATGTACCCGGCCACCACGCTCATCAAGGACATGTCCGCGGGCGAGATCCGCGCCGCGTTCGTGTTCTACATCGGCGCGGGGGCGGTCGCGACCGCGGGGCCAGGCCGTCAGCCAGCGGCTCCGCACCGAGGATGACCTGCCGATCACACTCACGGTGTTCGGCTCGCTCGGGCTCGCCGTCGTGGTCGCGTTCCTGCCCCAGATCGGCGTGAACCTGCTGGGCGCCGTGCTGATCATCGCCTTCGGATTCTTTTTCACGACGGTGTCATCGCGGATCTGCGGCCAGATCGGCAGCTCCGCCAACCCCATCTCCGGGATGACGATCGCCTCGCTGATCGCCATCTCGTTGATCTTCCTGCTGCTCGGCTGGACGCAAATCGACGACCGCGTGCGCGCCATCTCCATCGCCTGCGTCATCGCCGTCGCGGTGGCGAACGGCGGCAACACATCCCAGGATCTGAAAACCGGCTTCCTGGTCGGCGCGACGCCCCGGCGCCAGCAGGTGGCCATCCTCATTGGCGCGGTTGCCGCGGCACTTGCCGTCGGCTGGACCCGGTCCTTTCTCAACCGCTCGTACCAGTTCGAGGTCCCGGAGACGCGCGCCGGGTTCACGGCTCCCGCGAGCGGCCGCACCGCGGATGGCAACGTCGTCGTGCTGAACGAGTCGATGTCCCGCTTTCACATCGGCGGCGGCGCGAGGATCGATTCCGCTTCTTATCCCGTGTTGCGCGTCTACGCGGAGACCGGGGGCGTCCCGCCCGGGAAGTATCTCATCGACCCAGCCACGCACGAGATCCGCTACGTCGTGGATCCGGGGATCGGCGGGCGGATCCACGAATACGAAGGCCGCGAGCTCAAGCGCCTCGATTCACCCAAGGCCACGCTCATGGCTCTGATCACCGACGGCATTCTCACGCGTCGCCTGCCCTGGGCCCTGGTCCTGATCGGCGTGTTCCTGACGATCGGCATCGAGCTGATGGGAGTCCAATCGCTTCCGGTAGCCGTCGGCGTGTACCTGCCGCTCTCCACGTCCTCGGGGATGTTCGCGGGCGGCGTGATCCGTTGGCTGGTGGAGCGCAGGATGGCGTCGCAGCGGCGCTCCCTGGCCGAGGTCGAGTCGGGGCCGGGCGTGCTGTTCTCGAGCGGCCTGATCGCGGGCGGGGCAATCGCCGGCATCCTCGTCGCCGGCATCGCGGGTGCCAAAGGCAGCGCCGACTGGCTGGCCGACACGGTGGGCTTGTACCACGTCCTCGGAGGTGTCGCCACCTCGAGCCTCGTCGCGCTCGTCCTCTTCGCGGTGCTGGGGGTGCTGCTGTACCGAGTCGGCTTGCGACGAGCCTGACGCGTGCGGGTCGTCTCGCTGCTTCCGGCCGCCACGGAGATCGTGGCGGCGCTCGGAGGAGCCGGTTGGCTGGTGGGAGTGTCGCACGAATGCGATTTCCCGCCCCAGATCGGCGCGCTGCCGCGGGTGACGAGCACGCGGCTGGACAGCCGGCTCGCGTCGCGGGAGATCGACGCCCAAATGGCCCTGGCGAAGCGGACCGGGCACGCGACCGTCGAGGTGGACGTCTCGACTCTGGCCCGGCTCCGCCCCGACGTGCTCATCGGACAGTCGCTGTGCGACGTGTGTGCTGTGTCCGGACCCGAGCTCGAACGGGTGGTGACGTCACTCCAGCCGACCCCATGGGTCGTCACTCTGCACCCGCACACCGTCGCCGAAGCATTCGTCGATATCTGGCGGGTGGGCGAGGCGCTCGGCCTGCCGGATGAAGCGGAAGAGGTCGTCGCGGGACTGCGCTACCGGCTGCGGAGGCTCCGGGCTCCCGCGGCGCGTCCCCCGCGCCCGCGGGTGGTGGTGCTCGAGTGGCTCGACCCACCCTACGTCGCCGGTCACTGGGTCCCCGAGCTGGTCGCCCTGGCGGGCGGAGAGGACGTGGGCAACGCCGCTGGCGCACCCTCGGTGGCCCGCTCCTGGCGCGATCTCGCCGCGCTCGCGCCGGACCTCGTGGTCGTCGCGCTGTGCGGGTTCGACGTGGCTCGCGCGCGCCGGGAGCTGGCGCAGGTGTCCGATGCGGACGCCCGTGCCCTGCTGGCGCGGCGCGTCGAGTTTCTCGACGGTAACGCCTATACTTCACGCCCTGGGCCGCGCCTCGTGGATGCGGTCGAGCAGCTCGCAGGGTTGATGCGCGGTTGACGCGCCGGGTGCGGATTGCGGAGGAGAGGATGACGAAAGCGACGCTCGAGTTCCTGAAGCGACTGCTCGACACCCCGGGTCCATCCGGGTTCGAGACCGCGCCGGCGCGCGTTTGGCGCGACGAGGTGAAGCGCTTCGCGGACGAGGTGAGTGCGGACGTTCACGGCAACTCGGTCGGCGTGGTGAATCCGAAGGGCAAGCCGCGGCTCATGCTCGCCGGCCACATCGACGAGATCGGCGTCCAGATCACTCACGTGGACGACGAAGGCTATCTGTACTTCGCCGGGATCGGCGGATGGGACTCCCAGGTGCTGGTCGGGCAGCGCGTGTTGCTGGCCGGTCCGAAGGGACCCGTGCGCGGTGTCGTCGGCAAGCAGGCCGTGCACCTGATGAAGCGCGAGGACCTGGACAAGGCGACCAAGATCCTGGACCTGTGGATCGATATCGGCGTCGCCAGCCGGGCCGAGGCGCTCGAGCGGGTGCGCGTGGGAGACGCCGGCGTGCTCGACGCGGACGTGCAGGAGTTCCCGAACGGCCGGGTCGTCTCCCGCAGCATCGACAACCGCATCGGCGCGTACGTCGTCGCGGAGGCGCTGCGGCTGGTCGCGGCAGACCGCCCCAAGCACGCGGCCGTGTACGCCGTGGCGACGACGCGCGAGGAGATCGCCTGGGCCGGGGGCGGGGCACGCACCAGCGCCGTCGGCATCGACCCTCAGGTGGCGCTGGTCGTGGACGTCACGCACGCCACCGACTATCCGGGCGCGGAAAAGAAGCGCGCGGGAGAGCACAAGCTGGGGGGCGGGCCGGCGCTGTCGCGCGGGTCGGCGGTGAGCCCCGTGGTGTTCGACCTCCTGGTGGAGTGCGCCGAGGCCGAGAAGATCCCCTTCACCATTCAGGCGGCGCCGCACGACACCGGTACCGACGCCGACGCCATCTACAACGCGCTGCGCGGCATTCCTACCGGGCTGGTGAGCGTGCCGAACCGGTACATGCACAGTCCCAACGAGATGGTGGCGGTTGAGGACCTGGAGCGGGCCGCCCGGCTGTGCGCCGCCTTCGCTCGGCGCCTCGGTCCCGACACGAACTTCGTCCCCCGGTAACCCCAAGTAGCCCCAAGTCTGGCGCGCCTCCGCGGCGCGTCGTATCATGTGTCGCCCCCGCCGTAAGGGTTCCCCCGAGGCCGCATCCTAGGGAGCGAATATGCGTGCAGCCGCACTGCGGATCGTGCTTGCACTACCGGCACCCGTGAGCGCCTGATCCATGGCGCGTTCGGGTGGAGCGGGCGTGATTCTGGTGACGGGCGCCACCGGCCAACAGGGCGGCGCGGTGGCCCGCGAGCTGCTCGCGCAGCGCCGCAAGGTGCGCGCGATGACCCGCAAGCCGGACGGCCAGGCCGCGAAAGCCCTCGCCAAGCTGGGCGCCGAGATCGTGAAGGGCGACCTCGACGACCCGGACTCCTTGAAGCGAGCGGTCCAGGGAGTCTGGGGCGTGTTCGCAGTCCAGAACACCTGGGAGGCAGGCGTCGAGGCGGAGGAAGCCCAGGGCAAGCGCATCGCGGAGATCGCCAGGCGCGGTGGTGTGCAGCACTTCGTGTACACCTCCGTCGGCTCGGCGAACCGCAAGACCGGCATCCCCCATTTCGACAGCAAGTGGCGCATCGAGGAAGCGGTGCGCGGGCTCGGCTTCCCGTCTCACGTCATCATCCGGCCCGTGTTCTTCATGGAGAACTTTCTATCGTCGTGGTTCAAGCCCGGCATCGACCAGGGCAAGCTGCAAATGGCGCTCAAGCCAACCACGGTGCTGCAGATGGTGGCCCTCCGGGACGTCGGCAAGCACGGGGCCCTG
>WNGC01002990.1_pt1 | contig 10299 bp, 13 predicted proteins | sample 5400051 | NCBI WGS metagenome assembly WNGC01 (sample SAMN13153368, study PRJNA577476) | soil metagenome | isolation source: 20 cm soil or saprolite under grassland replicate 2 | place: USA:California | collected 2016-06-15 | reverse complement strand
TTTTTGTAATCCGTTAGCGTCTTGAAAGGTCGCCGTGCCGTGTAGCCCAAATCGGTCCAGAAAGCAGAATCCGAGTTGGCCGGCATTTCGTAGTCGCGAAATTTCTGATCGGCGACGAAATTCTCGATTTCCGGCCGATAAACATCGTAGTTGATCTGCTCCTCCGGCGAGAGCTGCGCGCGCGGAACATCATCGAGCTTGTGCAACACATCCTGCCAGTACCGTAGCCGCGTCTCCTGCGTCGCCGCATCCACTTTCGGCAGACGATCGGCAACCGGTTTTTCGACTCCTTCGAGCCCGGGAAACTGCTCCAGCCGCCATTTCCATTCTTCCGTGTAGATAGCTCGCAGCCGCTCATCTGCGCCTTGCTCCTTGGCAAGACACGGGACGCACCCGAGCGCTGCAGCAATAAACAAAACCGTTTTCATATCAATCCTCGTTTGGCGCGACAAACGAACGCTCGCAGATAAAGAATTTCACTCATTTGTTAGCATTTTGGCAGAGCTTTCACGGGTTGATTAGCTGAGGCAAGTCGCGAAATTCCGAGACCTCTGAAACTTAAACCGTCCCTCCACTGGCTTTTTATCTTTGTTCCGCTCGCGATCCTTCTGCGCTTCTGGCCGGGCGGCATCAGTCCGACTGCGCTTTTCGTTTGCTCCGCTCTCGGAATCATTCCAGTCGCGGGCTGGATCGGACGCGCCACCGAAGCGCTCGCCGCCCGCGTCGGTGAAGGCCTGGGCGGATTGCTCAACGCCACTTTTGGAAACGCTGCGGAACTGATCATCGCCGGCATAGCCCTTTCCAAAGGTCTAACCAATGTGGTGAAAGCTTCCCTTACAGGATCGATCATCGGTAACGTGCTGCTGGTGCTCGGCCTCTCGATTCTATTCGGCGGCACCAAGTACAAAGAACAACGTTTCAACGGCACCGCAGCGCGCACTTCCGCTATCTCGCTCTCACTGGCCGCAATCGGTCTCATCATCCCGACGGTGTTTCATCTTACCGCCCATTCGAGTCCCGGCGGCTGGAGTCCGGTGGTCGAGCAGAAGCTCTCTCTGGCGATCGCCATCGTGTTGTTCCTTACCTATTTCTGTGTACTAGGTTTCTCGCTCCGGACCCACAAGCATCTCTTCCGAGGATCTGAAGACGATGTCGAAGAAACACGCAGGCAATGGTCGCGCGGCAAGGCCATCACCATCCTGCTCATCGCAACCGCCTTCATAGGCCTGCTCTCGGAGTTTCTTGTTGGCACGATCGAAAACGTCCGGGACTCCGTCGGCCTGACCGAGGTGTTTGTCGGCGTCATCGTGGTGGCGATTGTGGGTAACGCGGCCGAGCACTCGACCGCCGTGCTCATGGCGATGAAGAACAAGATGGACTTGACCGTTGGCATTGCCATCGGCTCCAGTCTGCAAATCGCGCTTTTCGTCGCGCCCGTGCTGATTTTTCTGTCGTATCTTTTCGGGCGGCCGATGGACCTGGAATTCACCGTGCCCGAAGTTTTGGCGGTCGTGGCCTCGGTCTACATTCTGTTTCAGATCAGCGAAGACGGCGAGACGAACTGGATCGAAGGCGTTCAACTTCTCTCCGTCTATTTGATTCTCGGGATTCTCTTTTTCTATCTGCCCGAGCCGCAACGTGTCGGACCCTAGATGTTGTGCCGTAAACTGACGGTTTTTCGAAAACCGGGAAATGGGGGGTCCCCTTATTGCTCCCCGGCGCGCAGAGCAACCCTTTTTGCGGCTGACACTCCGAAAGCGTTCGCTACCGGCCAGCCGCCACTACACCGCTTCGCGCGAGCTCATAAATCGTAACCTCCTTCGCCGGACTCTACAGCACGTTTTCTCCTGAATTAAAACTCAGTCGCTGCCCTCGCTCCTTCGCTGCTGCCCTCGCCGCTTTACCTTCTATCTCGGAAATCCCTTTCCTCGATTCCTGTTTTCCTGGTTCGAATGTGTTGTTAACGGCGTCGTTTGTTTGATGTGCAAATCCCGAAAGACCCTGTTTACACTTTGGAACGATGGCCCCGAACCTGGACCAGCGGTTAGGCAAGCACCACACGATACGTGACAGCATAATGTGGGAATATCCCACTTGGTTGCCCCCAGCTTTTTCGTTGCAGCGCGCGCAGCCTTAAGAACTGGCCCGAGCGAGACAAAGGCGCCTTGCAAACAGTATTTGATGCGGCATGGAATTCGAGGTCCATCGATCTTCCGGCCAACATTCTACACTCGGCCGACGATCACTCGCCCACGACTGCGCTGTCGCGTCGAGATGCATATGCTTTGTATTTGTATGCGCGTTTGCGGAATCAATTTCCGAAGAACAACTGATGCAATTGGGCGCGCAGATCGCGTTCCGAGAATTATCGCGCACGCTGGAACCGAATTTTCAACGTCGAGAGCGAAAATTTATACACGCCGCAGTCAAACAAATCGCAAGAATCACAATCACCCTGAGTGCGTTGATGTGTCTCCCGCACCGCGGCGTATTTCGTCTGGTCAATTCTGCAACTCGGCTATAGTCCGGCGGGTTCCAGTAATTTCGCGAAGGCATCTCAGATGACCGGAGTTCCCTCACGTGCGACCGCGCCTGCTGCAGCCGACTTTGCCGGCCGCACACGCCACCATATTGCGCTTCGGTTGCTTCCGTTTGTTTTCCTCCTTTACGTCACCAACTATCTCGACCGCACGAGTGTGGCCTACGCCGCAATTGGAATGGCGCGCGACCTTGGGTTCGACGATCGCGTGTTCGGCTTGGGAATCGGCATTTCTTCCTCAGCTATGTGGCCCTGCAAATACCGGGCGCGATGCTGGTCCAACGATGGAGCGCGCGCGGGATGCTTTGCGCCACGATGATTGTGTCCGGATTGCTGACCGCGCTCACCGCAATTGCGCACACTCCCGCGCAACTTTACGTCGCGCGCTTTTTGTTAGGCGGGGGCCGAAGCTGGTTTCTTCCCGGCCGTGATCGTTTATCTGAGCCACTGGTTCATCGAGGAGGATCGGGCGAAAGCGACAAGCAACTTCATGGCTGCAATTCCTGTGTCGCTCGTCATCGGATCCCCTGTGGCGGGCTGGATACCCAGCCACAACTGGTTCGCTATCGAAGGCTGGCGCTGGCTTTTCTTGCTGGAAGGTGTTCCCGCGGTCTTGTTAGGCGTCGTGGCATTTTTCTTTCTGACAGACCAACCGGGTCAGGCGCGCTGGCTAACTGCCGAGCAGCGGCAATGGATTTCGCCAAAGTTGGAACAAGAAAAGCCGTTGAGTCGACAATCGATAACGATCGGTCAGGCATTCCGTTCTCGTACTGTGCTCCTGCTCGCCACCGCAGCCTTTGTTCAATACTTCATTGGATACAGTGTGATTTTCTGGTTGCCGACTATTCTCAAAAACCAATCCGGATTTTCAGATCCGCAGGTCGGGCTGTTCGGCGCTATGCCCTACGTTGTGGCGCTGTTCGCGATGTTGTTTAATGGATGGCATTCCGATAAAGCCGGCGAAAGACGCTGGCACGCTGCGGCCCCACTTTTGATCGCCGCAACCGGATTACTGTGCCTCATCAGTTTGCCCAGCTCGAATGTAATGACGGTTTTACTGTTGAGCATGATCTGCATGGCCATGGCATTTCTGCCGGTGTTCTGGGCGATTCCGACGGAAATCCTCAGGGACTCCAACGCGGCAGTTGCAGTGGGAACAATCAATGCGCTCGCCAGCCTGGCAGGTTTTGCAGGACCGTACGCGTTTGGATATCTCCGCGTTGAAACTGGATCTTTCGTCGCCGGGTTCGCAGTGTTGATGTTTTCTTCGCTCGCGGGCGGGGTCCTCATGCTACTGACACCAGCCGCCCAGTCGCGCGGTCTCAAATCTGTCACATCGAGCTAGCCGGTACGGGTCAAATTCAGTTTCGCTTTGATACTTTCGACAATCTCCTCCGGCGTTCCTCCCAGTTCGATCGTCAGCACGTTCTCGTCCGCCTTCGGTTCTTCCAAGTCATCGAACTGACTCTGCAACAAGGCCGCATTCATAAAGTGCCCGTGCCGGCTGCGCAGTTGCTTTTCGACCAGCGCATAGTCGCCGCTAAGAAACACAAACTTTACCTCATCGCTGACTCGCAGACGATCGCGGTAAGCACGTTTTAACGTGGAACACGCCAAGACGGCATTTTCTCCGGCAGAAAACGATCGCTCGATCTGCTGCCGCAACTGTTCCAACCATGGCCATCGGTCTTTGTCGGTCAAAGGATGACCGCTGCGCATCTTTTCGATATTTGCCGCCGGATGAAAGTCGTCCGCTTCAATAAAACTCCAGCCAAGTTCTCGTGCTAGCAATTTGCCCACTGTTGTTTTGCCAGCGCCAGAAACTCCGAAAATGATTAGGATCACGGTGTGTTACTTTTTGTGCGAACACCGATCTTTTCCACGGCGAATGCGATAAGAACAAACAGCGTGTAGAAGACCCAGACACCTGTCACTGTGGCTGTATCCGTCAGTGCGGTGCGCGGCACGTACGTATCCCCGATCTGAACAATGACGAGAGCAGTTCCAAACGCAATCACAGCTCCCTTGCGAATTGTCGGCATCGCATTTCGCGTGAGATAAAGAGCGATCCCGCCAGCAAGCAGCGCGATTTCCAACGCAAACTCCGGGTCGCGATAGTTCCACAAACCGAAGCCGACTTTCCAAGTGTTGTCGTAGATCGCGAGATCGCGCGGGTGCGCAACGAGATCGAGAATCCAATGCGAGAAGACTGCGAGACCGATCATCAAAGGCACAGACTTACTGTAGTGGCAGTCATGTCGGCTGCAGACCGTCTTATAAACGAATGCTGCGACTACCGACCAAATCACGGCCGTGACCAAACTGTGTGAATACGGATGAAAATACGAGTCTAGCATGCTGCCTGCCGTGAATCCTTTGATCACGCGCAGCTTCTCAATTCCGAGCAAAACCAAAGTCGCCCAGATGTAGTCGAGAAACTGAACGGCAACGAACAATACCCAAAGCGGAATTTCGTTTCGTTCAGTTCTGCACGCGAAAGCAACGCTGTAATGCCCAACAAACATTTCCTGATTTAAGCAAGCTCCTGAGTTTGATTTCGGCGCTCGCCGCGGGGAGCGCCGCTACAGTCGCTACGCGATCGCGAGTCTCACTGGCAACCGTCGCGCGCTCCAATTCCCCCGCTGTTCTTCAAAAACACCGGCGATTTCGTAGTCGCAAAATCGGCATTGGCCATTGACAATATTCCACTGGCCGAGCTCATACCAATCGCGCTCGATTAACAAATTACCGCAGCTGGGACACCACGTGCTGCCGCCTTCGCGATCGTGCACGTTTCCGGTGTAAACGTAGTGCAAGCCGTTTGAGCGCGCGATCTCACGAGCCCTGATAAGCGTAGCTGGCGGTGTGTGCGGTTTGTCAAGCATCTTGAAATCGGGATGGAACGCGGTGAAATGCCACGGCACGTCCGGCCCGAGATTTTCCGCGAACCATTCCGCTGCGGTATGAAGCTCGGTGTCGCTGTCGTTCTCTCCGGAAATCAGCAGCGTCGTGACTTCAAACCAGACCTTCGTTTCAAGTCGCAAATACTTCAGCGTATCGAGAACCGGCTGAAGCTGAGCAAAACATAGTCGATGATAAAATGCGTCAGTGAACGCTTTGAGATCGACATTCGCCGCGTCCATGTGTCGATAAAATTCAGGGCGCGCGTCGTCGGTGATATAACCGGCAGTGACTGCTACCGCCTTGATCCCGCGCTCGCGACACGCATCTGCGACGTCGATTGCATATTCGGCAAAAATCACTGGATCATTATAAGTGAACGCAACCGACCGGCACCCGAGTCGCTCCGCTGCAAGCGCAATCTGTTCCGGCGATGCGGCATCGGCGAGCTTGTCCCACTCGCGCGCTTTGGAGATGTCCCAGTTCTGGCAAAACCGGCAACCAAGATTGCATCCAGCCGTGCCGAACGAGAGCACGCTCGTGCCGGGCAGAAAATGGTTCAGCGGTTTCTTTTCAATTGGATCGACACAAAACCCGCTGCTTCGCCCGTACGTCGTCAGCACCATTCGATCGCCTAGCCGTTGCCTAACGAAACAAAATCCGCGCTGCCCGTCGTTCAGCTTGCAAAATCGCGGACATAGCCGGCACTCAAAGCGCCCGTCCGGCGACATCCTCCACCAGCGCCCTGGATAATCAGATTGTATCAGCTCTGCGACCATTGGTGAACAATATCGCTCACAAAATCAGATCTTCCACGCGGCCGTACGCCGGCGATTCCACTAGTCACCGATCAACGATCACAATTCCATCGGACGGTGTTGAAAAAAACTTTTCTCAACGCTCCAAGTTCCGCGTTTACGCGGCGCCGATGGAAAAGCCCCAGAAGCTCTCGAAGCTGCGACTCAGCCATCAATCATCAGCTATCAGCTGTTCCTAACTCATGGTCGGGGGTGCGGAGTCGGGCGCGGCCTGGGCGTTGGGACAAGTCTCGGCGTGATTGTAGCCGTTGGCGTTGCTGTCGGTGTAGGTGTGGGTGTGAGTGTAGGTGTCGCTGTCGCGGTTGCTGTAGGAGTCGGCGACGGGGTCCCGCATGGCGCGGATAGCTGCACGTCGTCCACAAACATCCCGGTGATGTCGCTGGGCGGGTTTCTCCCATCCTGGTGCACTAGGAACTTGATGCGTACCCTCTGTCCTGCATACGGCCCCATGTCCACCGTCTGCTGTACCCAGGTCTCATGGTCACTGCACTGATGGAAGATCGTTTGCAGGATGGCGCCATTGCTATCGGTGACGTAGGCATCCTGCCAGTCCCTCGGCAGGAAGTCGAAGGTGCAGGTCCAGTACCAGAAGCTTAACGTACCGCCACCGGCGGGGACGGTGAACTGCTGATAGAAAGAGCTGTCGCCGAGTGGCTCATTATTATTCTCGGCGCAAAAGGTTTCTTGTTGTGGGTTGAGACCCGCCAGTGCGGAATAAGTCCCGGTGTGCGACAGAGTGTTGGTGACAACGGGATCGTTAACGTGGCCGTCAATGACCCAGCCGGTAAAATCACCGGTCTCCAATCCGCCATTTTGGATGACCCCACTATCACACGGCGTAGGCGTAGGCGTAGGTGTCGGTGTAGGACTAGCTGTAGCCGAAGGTGTTGGACTCGCTGTTGGCGTCGGCGTGGGTCCCGGCGGGGCCGCGCAATATTTTCCGCCAGTGTTAAAAAAGTGTTTACGCCAACCGATCCGCCCCAGGTAATCATCTCACTGTCGGTCCAAACTGCCACGTGTGACTCTCGCGCAGCGGGCGCATTGGTGGTGCTGGTGGCTGTCCAGTTATCAGTGCTGGGATTATATCGCCCGCCAGTGTTCAATATGCTGGTGCCGTAGTTATATCCCCCCAGACGATCATCTCACTATCGGTCCAAACTGCCGTGTGGCGGGCGCGCCCAGCGGGCGCGTTGCTGGTGCTGGTGGGTGTCCAGCTATCAGTGCTGGGATCATATCTGCCGCCAGTGTTAAACGGGCCGTTAAATCCGCCCCAGACGATCATCTCACTGCGTGTCCAAACTGCAGTGTGTTGGTCGCGCCCAGCAGACGCATTCGTGGTCCTAGTGGCTGTCCAGCTATCAGTGCTGGGATTATATCGCCCGCCAGTGTTCACATTGATGCTGCCGTTAAATCCGCCCCAGACAATCATCTCACTGTCGGTCCAAACTGCCATGTGTTGGGCGCGCCCCTCGGGCGCATTGGTGGTGCTGGTGGCTATCCAGCTATCAGTGCTGGGATTACATCGCCCGCCAGTGTTAAAAACGCCGCTGGGGTTAAATCCGCCCCAGACGATCATCTCACTGCCGGTCCAAACTGCCGTGTGGCGGTATCGGCCAGCGGGCGCATTGGTGGGGCTGGGCGCGGTCCAACTGTTGGTGCCGGGATTGTATCGCCCGCCAGTGTCCAAAAAGGGAAAGCCGCCATTATTTCCGCCCAGACGATCATTTCACTGCCGGTCCAGACTGCCGTATGACCAAGTCGGCCAGCGGGCGCGCTGATAAGGCTCGTTGGAGTCCAGGTGTTATCTGTGCACACATCAGGGTTGGAGATCTCCGGAAGAGCATACGTAGCTTTGCCTAACGTTGTGATGTTAAATTTGCTGCCGATAGCTTGGGTTCGTAGCAATGCAAAGCGTTGGTCTTTGTCATTGACGGATAACTCGGCGACCAAGCGTTCGGTTAACACGGCCTGGCCAGGCACTCAGCGATAACAAAGGGATCGTTCCCAAGAGCCTCAAACAGTTCCCGCAAGACTTCCGGTTGTTTTGTGTATCGGGCCATCCGCTCCATTTCGGTTTGCAGCTGCCCGGAAGTGATCGGCTTTTGCCGATAAGCTTCCAGCGCTTGCGAGTCCCGAACGTAATCTTCTGCTTTCTGCTCAATCTGCTTGGCCGATATCGCCTCATCAAGCGACGGCTTAGGCCTCAAATTCTCTTTCGGCCAGATCCGGTGCCGCCAGTACACTTGTTCGAGGGCACCCTGATATGCGACGCGGCCCGCGAAGGTGAGGGTTCTTTGAATCTGCTTCGATGACGTCGCCGATGCCGTTCGGCCATCGAAGCTCCATTGCGCCAGTGCAAATGGAATCGCGCAGATGCCCAGGAGCAGAAGCAGGTAAAACGCACTTCGAAGAATTTGGGCTTTAATGGTGGGATTGGATTTTTTCATGGGATTGTCCTCGGGTGAAACTCAGGCTTGAGCCCTTTGCCCCAAAAGCGAAATGTAATCGGTGAGACCCGAGAAGTCGGCAGCAGCAAGCGTCTCAGGGACTTTTCTAATCTAGTCTCGGTCTGGGTCAGAAAAGTTCCGGATGAAGCACCACTTGTATTTGAAGCGTCGGAAACGAGTCAACGCTTCTCCTTGAGAGATTTTTGATCGCCGATCACCGAGCGCGGCGAAGCTCAGCAGACAAGGAATTTCGCAGTGGTGCAGTGTGGCCCACAGGATCGTGGCTACAGCCGGCACTCAACGCGCCTGTCTGCCAGCATCGTCCACCAGCAACCTGGATAATCAGATTGCGTTCGCTCTGCGACCATTAATCACCAACATCGCTCCCAAAACTAAAACTCCCACGCTTTCAACAAGAGAGCCGCCCGGCGAAACCAGAACGAGGCTTTCAATTGGGAACAGCGAATGAAATGATCGTGTCCTTCGCGCGATAGTTCGACCAAAAGAGTTCGCCATCGAAAGTAAGAGAACGGCATGCAAATGGCACATTGGCGATGTCTTTAATCTCCGGCTTTTCTTCTCCTGGATTCAGTCGTGCGATTCGCCAATCCTCGTTCGGCTGTTCCTGTCCTCGCAAAACGTAAAGCGAGCCATTTGCGAAAGCATGACCGCAGATCTCGGCGCGGACGTCGATCTCACCCATCACATTCCCTTGATCATCGAACTTCAGAATCCGCTTCTTGTACCACTGGCTCATGTACAGATTCTTCCCGTCAAAGCTGAGGTATGATCCAGTAAAATCCGGGCACGCGAACATTTTGGAAAATCCCGCCTCAGATGTGTAGCGATAGATGTAACGATCATCGTCCGCGCCTTCGCCGATGGTCAAACGCAGTTCGCCGTTTAACACAACCGCAGCCCAAGGAATGCCGGGCGCGTCTTGTTGTTTCAAGACGGTGCCATTCTCCGGATCGATTGCATAGATTCGGCGCAGATCACGCGAACCCATCCATAACCTTTTGTTCCGGCTGTCCCAGGCCAGCGCCTGCGGTGTCGTCGCGGGCGAAGCAAGCCGGCGTTTCTCGATAATTTGTTCCATCATTTTTCAAACGCCACCTTCGAAATGAACGTTCATTGGATTTGTGACTCCTGCAACAGAGCGGTGCAATAAGCTTGATAGGGAATTCGTCGCCTGCCAGACTTGCTGCCGACGAGGCCTATGATAACACGAATCTTGTTAGGCTTTACGTTTGCGCAATGCGCCGGCTTCGCGCTCGGCTTGATTTCCGCTACCGCCGCTGGTTCAGGAGTCATCATGTTCCAAGCCATCCGGCGAAGCGTGTTCGGATAGCACGCAACGGCTAATCGGTCATTGGCGGAAAACGACCGTCGTTTTCGAGAGTCCGAAAGACGAACACCTGATCCTTCATGCTGATGGTACCGCGGAGAATTGGGTCGTAACTGCCGACAGCCGGAGCGAACCGGTCACGGGCCGCTGGAGCGTGGAAGGCAAAACGCTCACGCTGTCGTTCGGCGAAAACCAGAACTCGAAACCGTTCACCTTCTACGAGGGCCAACTCGTTTTTCCAAATAT
>WNGC01002989.1_pt1 | contig 10299 bp, 12 predicted proteins | sample 5400051 | NCBI WGS metagenome assembly WNGC01 (sample SAMN13153368, study PRJNA577476) | soil metagenome | isolation source: 20 cm soil or saprolite under grassland replicate 2 | place: USA:California | collected 2016-06-15 | reverse complement strand
ACCAAACACCGTGAATGCCCGCTTGTTGCGGTAATTTGGTCAATGTTTGACCCTTTACATGACGAAATGCGGGAGAATCGCCCGACGATTGTGTCGGATGTTTTACACGCGGCGGTTGCACGTATAGTGCCAAATGTTGCAGACGGCAATGCGGTTTTTGGGAGATACGAAAGACATTCTTTACTAGGACAATAATATTAACACCGAGTCAAAGCAATTCTGATTCTACAGCGCGGTTTTTACCTAGCCAGGTATTTAGGAAACTTTACTTAGGTCAAAGCTCAATTTGAAAAACGTAAGGCACTGCAACGTTAGCAGTTGTTTCTACGTAAAATGCGCCGTTCTGGAAAACATCCTGCGGCAAAGGACTACGCCCACAATTTTGCAGGCGAAAAGAGTGTGCAACCAAGGTGGATCCAAGGTATATTCTTTGCGTTTAGAGGTGAAGGATCGGAATGCGAAAAGGACCGATGGTATTTCCCCAGGACTTGGAAATCGATACGGACAGCGAGCGATTCGCCGACCGTTTCGACGTCACTTTTCGTCCCAGCAGCTGTGGTCGGTTTGCGCAGTTGCTGCGGCCGTCAGGGCAACCAATAGTACAGGTGGTAAGCGACGTTTCCAATCCTGGCACGAACGGATGCGACGTTGTTCCTTGCGAACGTTGCGGCTCGCCAGCGCGTGTCGGGCGTGGCTACTGTCTAAGTTGTGTGCTCCAACAGGGGCTCGAGTACGATGGCGAGAATGCAGAGCACTGGGACGACGTTCTTGAGGAAGTTAAAGTTCGCGGTTCCGAATGGCGCATCGGTAATTACCAAATCCTCCAGCAAATCGGGCGTGGCGGGATGGGAATGATCTATCGAGCGCGCCAACGAAATTCACAACACATCGTCGCTCTGAAGCATATCTTAAGCGTGCACGCTGATTCGCGCGAAGCGCTGGCGCGGTTTCGGCGCGAAGCTGTGATCGTAGCAAGCCTTCGCCATCCAAACATCCTGCCGATCTACGAACTGGGGGAAACTGAAGGTGGCCTGCCTTTCTTTACGATGAAACACGCACCCGGTGGAACTTTGTTGGAAGCCGCGGAAACTCTTCGACATGATCCGCGCCGGAGCGTTTGTTTAATTGCAAAAGTGAGTCGTGCCATGGAGTACGCACACGGTGAAGGCGTTTTGCACCGCGATCTGAAACCTGGAAATATTTTGCTGGACGAGCACGGCGAACCTTTGGTGAGCGATTTCGGGCTCGCCAAGTCTCTCGAGACGCCGACCGATCTCACCCGAACTTTGACTAGCTTCGGAACACCGGGGTTCATCGCGCCGGAGCAAGCGCACGGTCCAGCAAAAGACCTGAGTCCGGCGGCGGATGTTTACAGCATCGGGGCCATGCTTTTCTATCTGCTCACAGGCCGACCTCCGTTCCTCGGTGAAAACGCGCTGGCAGTCATCAAAGAAGCTGCGGACAAACCGTCGCCAAAATTGCGGACAGTTGCTCCCGAACTTGATCGTGACCTGGAGATCATTTGTGCAAAATGTTTGGAGCGCGAACCAGAAGCTCGCTATTTTTCTGCCGGTGATTTAGCCGAAGATCTCGAGCGTTGGCTGGAAGGACGCGCGATCGTTGCGCGTCGGCTCGCAGCGCCGGTACGCGTTTGGCGCTGGTCAAAGCGCAACCCAAAGTTTGCCGGCGCCCTTGCAGCAAGTGTGGTCCTCGCAGTGCTTAACCTTTTGGCAATATTCGCGATTTCACATTTGCTTTCGATAGTTGGTCACGCTCGATTCGCACATCACACAGTCGCATCTGTGCGATTTGAAGATTCGCGCGAACGGACTGCTACTTTGAATTCCGTCACTGAAGCAGTGACCCTGGATGCCGCCGACGCGAAGATAGACGCGGCTCCCGGCTCCGCTGAAGAAGTCGAAGCCGACGCGCGTACAAGCGCTACCCGACAAGAAACAGAGTTGTGATGTAGCCGAAGCTCGGCCCGCAGCGGGCGTGTTCGCCTGTGCAAAGAAGGTGGACAAAGGGTTGTTGTCACATTTATTCCACCGTTTCGCAGTTAGACGGGGTATAGCTCAGCTGGTAGGCCGTCTCGTTCGCAACGCTGCCCGGCAATTACTCCCAATTGTCCTCATTTAGCCTTACGCGCGTTTTCATAGGTAAATCGACTCGCACTCGTGTTCTGACGTAATCTGTCCTAACCTGAAAAATGGTCATGGCCGTACAAACGGCCGGACAAAGGCTGGCGAGGTTGAGCGATAGCGGGTTCGATTCCCGCCCCCGCCTGACCACTTTTCATAGGTAAAGGCTGTTAGTGCTATCGAAAAAGTTCCAAAAAAGTTCCATATTTCGCGCTGGCTGATTTGATTAGATCCTCAGCAATACGGAAATAGGAGATGTCTTTTTCGATGCCAATAAAATCTCGATCATTGGCGGCACATACTACGCCAGTCGTTCCGCTTCCCATAAATGGATCGAGGATTTTCTCGCCAGCAAACGAGCAGCGATTGAGCAACCAATTCGATTGCCCGATTGGCTTCGGGCAAGGATGACCGTTTTTCTCGGCTCTTTCTGTACTCGAGAAGCTGTCTGGTCGAGAACCTTTGCGCGTTTGGAGATACGGGTCTTTTTCGTAATACAAAATTGGCTGCCAGCATGAAAATCCCCATGAATTCCATTACGTAAACGCGCTGAAGCGCCTCGGCTGATCGCACCGGCTGGAAGATCCGGTTGAAACCCAGGAATACTCGGCTCGTGTCACTCGCCCCTGTTCTGGAGCAGTGAGCGGACAATAAAGCTAGAAGACGCCGGCGGTAATACCCGTCGGCCCGCTCTGGAAGAATTCTGGTGATTCGGTCACGACACCGTCGGTCGTGATGGAGGCGCTGGCGCCAGTGGGAACTCGAACCCTATACCGCCGACTTCGACTAAAATAACGTGAATTGCGGCAACGAGGTACATCAGCCGGCAGCGCATTACCTCTTTGTATATCGCGGTCCGACAGCCACTCAGCGGTAGAAAATCCGGGCCACGAGCCACTTAATGACTCCATCTGACGCGATTCATTTATGGATGCAAACCGCGGGAGAACGCGCCGGCGCGATGCCGTCGTTGTGGGAACGTACGGCACGGAAATCTTCAACCGCGCCGCTCCGACAGGACATCACAACGGACGTTTGCGTAATTGGCGCCGGCATCGCCGGCGTCACCACTGCCTATCTTGCCGCGCGCGAAAATCGCGGTGCTGCGGTTTCCGAGACAGGCGCAGTTTCATCCATTGAAATTCCTCAACGGGGTAGCGGGGGTGATCGTCGATTCCGGCGGAGAAATCTTTACAGGAACACGCGTCATCTCAGTTGAAGATGGCGATCGCGTTACTGTCAGAACTCAAGACGGCCACACGATCACAGCGCAAGCAGCGGCCGTTGCGACGAACTGTCCGATCAACGACCGCGTGACTATTCATTCAAAGCAGGCGCCGTATGCGACATACGCAATCTGCTTGCGCGTCACGCGCGTAGTCGAGCACGCGCTCTTCTGGGACACGGCGCAGACTGCGGAAGAGGAGAAGAAGGAAATCGGGCCGGTGCGCTATCATTACGTGCGATTCGCGCGCGACGAGCAAGGCGATGTGCTCATCGTTGGGGGCGAAGATCACAAGACGGGGCAGGCTAAGGATTGCGCGCAGTGTTTCGTCAATCTGGAACGGTGGGCGCGCGCCCGCTTCCCATTTGTTGCGGAGGTCACTGACCGCTGGTCCGGTCAAGTCATGGAACCTGTGGATGGGGTGGCGTATATCGGCTGCAACCCCGGCGACAAGAACGTCTACGTAGTTACCGGTGATTCGGGCAACGGCATCACGCACGGAATACTTGCCGGCCTGTTAATTGTCGATCTGATCGCTGGCCGGGAAAATCCGTGGGCGAAACTATACGATCCTTCACGCAAGACATTGAAGCCGCGCACTCTCGCGGATTACGTCGCCGAGAACGCGAACGTTGCGGCGCAATTTCGCGATTACATTACGCCGGGCTCGGCTAAATCTGTCGATGAGATTCGGCCCGGACAAGGTGCAGTGTTGCGTCATGGCGTGAAGAAGCTCGCTACGTATCGCGATTCAAATGGGGAACTGCATGCCTTTTCAGCGGTTTGTCCGCACTTGGGGTGTGTCGTCCGCTGGGATCCGTGCGAAAAAAACATGGGACTGCCCTTGTCACGGCTCACGCTTTGATGCTTTAGGTTGCGTCGTCAACGGTCCAGCCATTTCCGATCTGCAACCCGTCGAGGTCCCCGAGTCTTAGCGCTGTAACAGCGCGGGCGACTTGCCTTCGCAATGCTTCACGTGGTCCATCGTTCACTGACGAATGCATCTTTCGTGATATTCTCACGAAATTAGTGAATCCTGCTAAGTTGCCTTATCGGCATTAAGTGAAGGCGGCGTAGCTCCATTGAATACCTCTAAAGTAGAAGTGTTGATGATATTTGCGACGGCAGGATTGATCCCGCTCGAGGTGCGAAATGTTTGGCATCATCCAGGTTTTGATTCACCCGCCAAGGCCGCCTGGTCAGACAAACTTCATATGGCTAACGCCTCCGAATACCATTGGAATTTTCGGGGATCGATGCTTCCGGGCAAAAGCAGCTGCGCCGCCTCTCTGAACTCCGGCCAGGGTCCGCGCTCCGGTATGTCGTCGTCCGCAACGAGTTCCTGCCCGTCTTTCCGATGCGGGCCGTTCCAAATCTTTCCAACTCGCGGTAATTTTCCGGACTCCTACGAAACATGATGGTGTGTAATGCCCTTGTCTTTACACTTCGCCGCTTCGGGGAATTTTTTCTTATCTACATCCGGGATACGCAAAATGCGGCCAACATCCGCGCCAGTAAGTTTCTCTAGCGCCTTGGCATAGGCGACGATAATCATGGGCCGTGACAAGGATGCTCTTTTCGTGGGGCAGTGGGCACCAACGTTTTTGATATTGGGCCTCTACAACAAACTTGTGAAGCAGTTAGGATCGATCGAACCGAAAATGAGCTCTAAAGCCAACGAGCGTATACCGATCTTGATATGCGCTGATGAACAGAAACATCTTCTACATTATCCAGTAGTTGTCCTTATGTTAATTGTCCTGAACTGCTCGGCTTGTTCTAAGAGTTGGCTTCACTGGTGAGAAGATTTCTTTGCTCAAGTGAGAAAATCAGCCGGACATTCATGCGATTGAGGGCGCGAATTTCTATCAACGACGCTTTCGTCACGCTAGGCGAACGATCACACGGGCGTCACTGCGATCCTGGACCTTCGGGCGGCGCGGGCAGGCGCCTTTGTTGATCCTCTCGCTTCATTTCCTCGCGCTGGCCGCCTTCGACGAATCGGCCAGCTTGGATAGGACGATAAAGGCTGCCCGTCGTCACCGGCGCCGACGCGCCTTTCTCCATCTGTTCACGTTGCACAATATTGCCCGAAATAGTCTCAGTGATGTCTGGCGCAATCCGGTGCGAAATATAAGCGCCTTGCGCTTTCCATCCGATCAGTACCTCCTTGCTCGGGTGCTCAGCGGTGTTGACGATCGCATTTACGACCTTCGACGGGTCATCCAGCGCGAGCATGCGCGGAGTGTGACCGCTATAGTTCGCCGCGTGTTTCCACCATGGCGTGTCCACTGCCCACGGCATGATGGTTGCCACTTTGATGTTGCCGGTCAAACGATTCAGCCGGAGTTCTTCATTCAGCGCGCGATCGAGGCTGAGCACGCCAGCCTTGGTGGCGGAGTAACAAGCATAGTACGCCATTGGCACCTCGCTGACGACTGAGCCGACATTAACCAACGTGCCCCCGCCTTGCGCCCGGAACTGGCGGACTGCGGCATGGCTGCCGTAAACAACGCCTTTGAGATTAATATCGATCAGGCGCGAATAATCCGCGACGGGCGCGTCCCAAAACGGGCCGACCACTCCAAGCCCGGCATTATTGATCCACACGTCAATCCGACCAAAACGCCGAACCGCAGCCTGCGCCAGTCGCTCGATATCACCAGCTTTGGAAACGTCTGTCGTAATAACAAGCGGCGTTCCTCCGCGAGCCCGCACTTCGCCCGCGACTTCCTCCAGCAGGTTCGTTCTGCGCGCGGCGAGCACGACGTTCGCGCCTTGCCGCCCGAACTCCACGGCCGCGCCTCGCCCGATTCCGCTAGACGCGCCAGTGATGACGACCGTCTTACCGGCCCAGCGACCGCGAGCTGAACTATCAGCGACACGCGGACTCTGCGTACTCGCGCAGCCGACCACCGCGAGCACGAGGAGAAGGAGAAACGGTTTCACGGCTTCTCCCCCAACGAAGTCAGTTATCTCTTTTGTAAGTTGCTTTGCACCGGGGCGAATTCCTTCAGCTACTAAGATCACATTGAACTATCGCTTTCGGGGAACGTGGCAGATGATGGAGTTTTCCCGAATTACGCGGCCATACTCACAGAGAACCCAGTTCTAAGGCCTCTATTGGTGAAAAAATTCCAGACACCAAATTGGTTCTATAAACTTCCTACATAACGATCGCGACCCCCGCCCTTCCGGGGTGCGCCGATCATCGTTCACACAGTTTTAATTGCTTTCAGCCGCGCGAATCGCCGCTCCAAGTTCAAGAAACGCAGCCAACAATTCATCCGCACGCACAACAAACCGCTTTCCGTCGCCGCGATGTGCGTCCACCACGCCCGCTCAATTCACTACCAAAGCTGACTCCCAGAACAACCCGAGGACTTTGAGGAGAATCAAGACTACGAAAATTACTCCGATTATATAGAGGATGATTCTGGTCATGCCGACTCATACCAAAGTGAGTCTGCAGTGGTCAGGGGATTACTAACGCAGTTGACTACGCGAAGTTTCGCAGTCGCTCACATGATGCACTGATTTCCCAATAGCGCTTCTGCTCGAAATAATACAGGCACGTGATTCGATGGTCGCTCAACTAATCAATGTTCAGCGGATCGCACGGCGAGAATATAGGCGACGATTGCTTCGCGCTCCGCCGGTTTCAGACTCGCGCGATGCGACATGCTGTCGACGATGTTCGGCCAATCGTCGGTGCTGTAACGCCAGAGCACCGGCAGCGTGTGGCATTCGATGCAGCGATGGACGAAAAGCGTGCGGCCTTCGCGCAACATCACAAGATCGACATGTTGTCCGCTTCTCGCGGTCGCCATCTGCGGCGTAACAGGGGGAACGTAGTTGGTCAATTCGCAACTGACTAGCACGAAAGCGAGCGCGACGAAGATTGACACCGTCTTCATCTTAGAAACCCATTCCAAAAATTGTGCGCAGTTGGAAATCCGGCTCGTCCTGCGTATCAGTCGCTTGCGCGAGAGCGGTGATCGTCACAAACCAATTTCCACGGCGATAAGAGACGTTCGGCCCGACGAGGAAATTTCTGATCTTTTCCGTGTCGCGCCACTCTGGAAATACAAATTCATGCAGCACTTCTATTCCCGCGGAAACGGTTGGCGAGATTTCATAGCTCGCACCAAGCGCTTGGATGAATTCGCCTTCGCGCTCGGCGAGATCGCTTCCTTCCCATACCGATTCAAGTGTGGCATTATAAGCGAGGATGAGCGGTCCAAAGTTTTTCTGGCTGATCAGCTTCGATTCCAATTCGATCAGTCGATCCCCCACTCTCAGCTCTCCGTAGATCGACAGCCCGACAGGATCGACAACTGGGTTGGTAAAATTGTAGATCAACTCGATCGCCGTATCCGAATAGGTAGAGCCGGATTGTTCTGGATCGCTTTTATAAAACCAGTCTGCGAGATAAATGCTTGCCTGGAGCTTGTCGGTTACTCCGTATTCGAGTTCGTGGCGGAAATCGACCTGATCAAATCTGCCTGGCCCTGTGGCATGGCGCCACGTGACCCAATTTTCCAGCTCCAGGCTGCCAGACGCTGGTGTATTGGCCTCGTAAAGAAAAGTAAAGTGGCGCGCGCCACCAAAAGAGGACAACGCTGATAAGATTGCGGCTACGAAAATGCCGACACGCAACGCAGGCTTCATTTGACCGCGAACGCTATCAGAGCAGTTCGCGGACTGCTGCCGGGCCATTGCTTTTTTTTAGCGCCTGCTTGCGCCGTGTCGCGCGCGCACTATTCCTGTTTTTCAGCCGTTCCCATCATGCAGTGATTCGCGTTTACGATGAAGCTGGCAACGTGAGAGAGACGCACGAGCACGCGGGCGAATTGACAGGGCCGTGAGCCTTACGTGCGTCATGTCGGCGCTGTGGTGTTTTGCTGTTTTGCCTCCAATGGCGGCAGGCATGAATTTAGGGGCGAAGAAATCTTCGTGACCTTTTACAAAGATTCGTCCGATAGTGTAAAAAGCCAAGCGGCCCCCGGAAATGAGTTCTATGTACGGCGTTTTGTACGCATTCATCAGCGCGGGATTTTACGAGGAATTCACGTTTCGTGGATTTTTGATGCAAGGCTTAGCGATGTTGTTGGTGGGAGTCGCGGCGCATCGATAGGCGCTTGTATCACGCAATGTGCGCTGTTCGGGGCAGCGCATGCTTACCAGAATCCACTCGGCATCGCGATCACCGGCACACTCGGCATTTTGATGGGACTGCTGGTTCCTGCGTCGGGGCGCAATCTTTGGGCCGTGATCATCGGCCATGGGCTCTTCGACGCGAGTCGTTTTGTTTTGTTCTATTTTGAAGGGCCGCCGACCGGCTGATCACGTTGATTGGCCGCTGTTTTCGCGGCGCGCCCGGCGGTCGCGCCCTACCAAGTACCGCATCGTCAGCGATTCACCAGGCGCGAATCGAATCGATACTCGACCGGCTGGCTAATTTTGACTTTTTTGAAATCGGGATGCTTCGGATTTAACAAAAAGTTCATCTCACTCGTGCTTAACACGCTGGGCATTGCAAGGGCGATGGACTTTCCCGCGCGAACCCATTCGTCGCCGATTTGCATAGTTTGATACGTCGGCGGTTCCGCCTTCCAATGCGGCGGCAAGCTTTTGACCGGAAAGTATTCTGTCAGCTTGTCCTCCCACTCGAGCCGAAACGACAGGTATCGGTTGTTCGGAGAGAGTGGCGTCAGATGAACAAACAATTCCAAAGCGGCGAGCGATTCGTGTTCGCTGACATAAACTACTGCGGTGCCTCGCGAGTTCCATCGGCCGCCGTAAACGCGAGCGCCTTCGCCGGTAAATGCACTGTTAACGCGTGCGGCGCGAACAATTCGCCACGCAGACGGCATCAGGTATAAACGCCGTAATCGATTCGCCCCAACAAATTCTCGACTTCGCGTGCACCGGTCTCAGTGCTCGCATAGTCGAGTGGGACTGCGCCGCCGAGACCGACCTGTGGGTGTTTCAGCCATGCTCGCGCTCTTTCGACATCGCCGAAAACTGTGGTCGCGTGTCTAAGCAATCGCGAAAAACGAACAACTTTGTCCGATTCATCTGGAGAGAGTCGCCCCGCGCTTTTGCGCCGCTGGAGAGTGGAACGTGAAATGCAAAGTTTCGCCGCTAGCTTCTCAAACGGCAGGTCGAGGGTGTCTTGCAAAGTCTTCAGCTCAGAAAACCGCAGGCCCTTCTGAATTCGTTGAATCAGTTCAGTGGGGTGCATCGACTTTCCACCCACCGCATTCTTTTCGACCGTTGTCGTTTTCACGGGTTGCATGGACTGATTCAGTTGAAGCAATGTAATGTGTCAATTGGACAAAGTCAAAACAAGGCCGCGGATTAGACAAAATCCGGAACGCAGGCTCACGCTGCGATCTGGCCAAGAACGGTGCGCAGTTCGTGGAAATCCACCGGCTTCGCCAAATGGAAATCGAATCCAGCTTTTCTGCCGCGCTCGATATCGTCGTGCGCTGCAAAGCCAGATATCGCCACCGCTTTCACCGCTCCTTTTCGTTTAGCTTCCACAATGACATCGTAGCCATTCCCGTCTGGAAGCGCGATGTCACACAGCACGACGTCGAACTCTTTGGCGTTGATCATGTCCAGTGCGGTCCGAGCGTCGTCAGCCGTGGAAATATCGTGACCGAAATGATTCAGCAGCCGAGATAACGCCTGGAGCGTGTCGCTGTGATCCTCTACGACGAGAATTCGCAAACTTTTGCCCGAATTATACTCCGTCCTCGATCGATCCTCGCTCATCTTTCCAAAACCCCGCGAAGCCCTATAATCGGATTTTTCGTCGCGTCCAGATGCAATTTTGGTGTTGCCGAAATATTACAGCTGGAAAAACGTTCGTAGCCGGTGCAGGAAGTTGGCCGTGTATTGGCGTTCCTTTAATGCATGCTCGTC
>WNGC01002988.1_pt1 | contig 10300 bp, 6 predicted proteins | sample 5400051 | NCBI WGS metagenome assembly WNGC01 (sample SAMN13153368, study PRJNA577476) | soil metagenome | isolation source: 20 cm soil or saprolite under grassland replicate 2 | place: USA:California | collected 2016-06-15 | reverse complement strand
TGTAGCTTCGCTGCTGACGAAGTGACCTTGCAAGCTGATTCGGTCTGTAATTCAGTTCCCGGGCAGCCTGGCGGATCAAGTCCTGGGTGCGCTGGGGAATGGATTTTGCAGCCGGAGACCGGTTGATGACCAGAGAGACAGCGGCTTGCGAAAGTCCCAGGTGTTCGGCGAGCGACCGCAAACTGACGCTTTGCCTTGCTGGTTTTCGCACGTGGGAGGCGGGGCCTGATTTGGGGCGCGGCATAGGGGGTGTCTGGTCCGGTAGTTTGGCACATCAAACCGCAGCGAGACAAGCCCTACAATCGGCTTGAAAACCGTCATGAAGCGGTATGCTATGGCCTTGAAGTATGCGCTAAATCGGTTTAGTATGCTATTTTCAAAGCCGAGACGGGGAGCCCCAAGTTCGTCCCGAATTCCCTTTGCGTGTCGGCGCCAGGTCTGGAGTTTCACGATTTTCGATGCTTGTCTACGTTTGCATCGGAATCTTGCGCACCTGACCAATGCCTAAATCGAGCTGGCTGATGGCCTGCTCGGGACAACGAAACACGGGAGTGTTTCAAACGTGACTTCGCTGCTGCCTCGTTCCTCAATTGTCGCGCTCTTCTTGATATTCAGCCAACCGGCGCTGGCGCAAACGAAATCTTCTCCTTTCGTCGCGCCAGAGACGCATGTCCGTGCCGGTTTATCCGGCCCAAGTTCTGAAAAAAAAGTGGAAGCGCTTCTTCGAAAAATGACGCTCGAGGAAAAAGTGGGGCAGTTAGTCCAATACTCTGCCGGACAGCCGACGGGTCCTGGCACCGGGCGCACCGATTATGAGGACATGATCCGGAAAGGGGAGGTCGGGGCGCTGTTCAACATTATTACGGCGCGCGAAGTAAATGTCTTCCAACGCGTCGCCGTCGAGCAATCCCGATTGCACATTCCTCTTCTGTTTGGCCTCGACGTAATTCACGGTTTTCGAACGGAGTTTCCGATTCCGTTGGGCCTCGCCTCCAGCTGGGATCCGGATTTGGTGGAGAACACAGCGCGGATAGCGGCGCGTGAAACTTCCGCGAGCGGAATCCGCTGGACATTTTCCCCGATGGTGGATATCGCAAGAGATGCGCGCTGGGGAAGGATCGCCGAAGGATCTGGTGAAGACCCCTATCTTGGGGCGGCTCTGGCGCGTGCCTATGTGCGCGGTTATCAGGGCAAGCGGCTGGATGCGGCTGATAGTATCGCGGCGTGCCCGAAGCACTATGTTGGCTACGGCGCTGCGGAAGGCGGCCGTGATTACAACCCAGTGGAGCTTTCCGAACACACTTTGCGGCAATTTTATTTGCCGCCATTTCGCGCCGCCGTCGATGCGGGCGCTGCCACACTCATGAGCGCGTTTAATTCGCTGAATGGGGTGCCCGCCTCCGCGAATTCTTTCACGCTGAAACAGATTTTGCGCAAGGAATGGGGATTCCAGGGGCTGGTTGATAGCGATTGGACTTCTGTCGCCGAACTCATCGCGCACGGAATCGCCAATGATGGAGCGACAGCCGCACGCAAAGCCTTTCTCGGCGGCGTTGATATGGATATGGCCAGCAGTCTTTACCACGAAAATCTGGCGCAACTGGTGCGCTCCGGGGAAGTTCCGGAGGCCGCCGTGGACGAGGCTGTCCGGCGCGTGCTGCGCGTGAAATTCGGGCTGGGTCTGTTCGAACATCCTTATGTGGACGAGACGCGCGAGGCAGGCGCGATGGTTCTGCCGGAGAGTCTCGCCTTAGCGCGCACAGCCGCCGAAAGATCTTTTGTGCTGCTGAAAAATGCGAACTTCCCTGGGGAAGTACCGGTCTTGCCGCTCTCGGCCGACGCGAAAACCATTGCGTTGATCGGCCCGCTGGCTGACGATGCCCACGACATGCTGGGTTGCTGGTCCGGGCAAGGGCGGCCCGAAGACGTCATCACTCTGCGTTCTGCGCTCACGCAAAAGCTTGGGGCGGAACGCGTTCGTTACGCAAAAGCGACCGAGATCATCGGGGGATCGGCTGAGCAAATAGCGGAGGCCGTTAAGGCTGCGGAGCAATCCGATGTCGTGATTCTTGCATTAGGAGAAAGCGCACCAGAGATGACGGGTGAGGCAGCGTCGCGTGCGCACCTCGGTCTGCCGGGACGGCAACAGCAACTCCTGGAACAAATCGTCGCAACCGGGAAGCCCGTCGTTCTGGTGGTGTTCAGTGGGCGTCCGCTGACACTTCCATGGGCGTTTGAACGAGTGCCCGCGGTTCTGGCTGCGTGGTTTCCGGGCGTGCAAGCCGGGTCCGCCCTTGTGCGCACTCTTTTTGGCGAGGCGAATCCAGTCGGGAAGCTGGTGGTGAGCTGGCCGAGGAGCGTCGGACAAGAACCTTTGTATTACGATGCGCTGAGTACGGGACGCCCTGCAGGCCAAATCGACCTAACGCGTCCCCCGAAGAATGGAGACGAGAAATTCGTCTCGCGTTACATCGACGAGCAGAACAGCCCGCAGTTCCCGTTCGGGTACGGGCTGTCCTATACCAGCTACCGCTACGGGGATCTCAAGCTGGAGAGGGCGCAGCTGAGCGCGAAGACACTGAATGAACAACTTCAAACGAGCGTGCGATCCGCGGGCGCAGTGGTTAGCGTCAACACCGAGATTACGAACTCGGGAACACGAGCAGGGGAGGAAACCGTCCAACTTTACCTGCGGTTACAAGGAACCAGCATCGCGCAGCCGGTCAAAGCACTCAGTGGTTTCCAGCGCATTGCGCTCGCTCCCGGTGAAACGAAAAAAGTGACGTTCGCCCTCGGACCCGAGGCCTTCGCTTTCTGGAACGATCAAAACAAATTCGCGGCCGAGCCTGCGCGTGTCACGCTGTGGGTAGGTCCGGACTCGAGTCACGGCTCCGAAGCGACACTCCAAATCACGAAATAGGCAAGGATCCGCAAATGATTGGCGAGCGCTCCCTTTCCCGAAGAGAAGTCCTGAGGATTTGCGGAGTCGGTTTGCTCGCCTCACCGCTCGCAACGCTGGCTGGTTGTGAGAAAAGAGCGCCGCGGTCCTTCGTGGAGCCGGCAGGCGCGCCCTACGAAGGAACGGACGAGCAACTCCTGGACGAAATTGAGCGCGCGACTTTCCATTTCTTCTGGGACGAAGCAAGCCAAAAAACCGGTCAGGTGAAGGATCGCGCTCTGGCCAATGGCAACGATTCGCGAATGATGTCGAGTATCGCCGCCACGGGATTTGGTTTGGCCGGCCTGTGCATCGGCGACCAGCGCGGCTATGGCAAGTCTGCTGAGATTCTCGAACGCGTGCGCAGGACGCTGCGATTCCTGGCCAACGATTTGCCAAACGAACACGGATTCTTCTTTCACTTCGTTCACATGGAAACCGGGCAGCGCTGGGAAAAGTGTGAGCTCTCTTCCATTGATACTTCTCTTCTGCTTTGTGGCGTTCTCACGGTCCGGCAATACTTTGCCGATCAGGAAATCAAAGATTTGGCGACGAAAATCTACGAGCGGGTCGACTGGCCCTGGATGCTGAATGGGGGCTCGACGCTGTCCATGGGCTGGATGCCGGAGTCTGGATTTTTGAACGCACGGTGGGAACACTATTGCGAATTGATGATGATTTATCTGCTGGCGATCGGTTCGCCGACGCACCCTTTGCCGGCGAGCTCCTGGGATGCCTGGACGCGCCCCAAGATTCAATACCAGGGAATCGAATATATTTCCGGCAACGATCCGATTTTCACCCATCAGTATTCGCAGGCCTGGTACGACTTCAGGAAGAAACGCGACGCGTACACGGACTATTTCGAGAATTCCGTGAAGGCCACCAAGGCTCACAAACTCTTTTGCTTGTCGCTTCGCGAAAAATTTTCCGACTACAGCGAAAACCTCTGGGGGATCAGCGCGTCGGACTACGTGGGAGGGTACACCGCGTGGGGCGGACCGCCGCCGCAGGGGCCCATCGACGGAAGCATCGTGCCCTGCGCGACGGGCGGTTCTCTTCCCTTTCTTTTTGAGGATTGCATGCGCGTGTTGCGGAATCTGCGCGGGCGCTACCGGGAAAAGGCCTGGCTGAAATTCAGTTTTGTGGACGCCTTCAATCCGCTCACCGGTTGGTATGACGCGGATGTCCTGGGCATCGACCTCGGCATCACTATGCTCATGGCCGAGAATCACCGCAGCGGCTTCGTGTGGAATACATTTATGAAGAATCCCGAAGCGCCATCGGCGATGCAGAAAGTAGGATTTCACAGTGCTTAGGCACACTCCCGACAGTACCGATGAATCGGAACTCGTAAATAACCCCTCGTCGCCCGGGGTAGAAATCCTTTCCGACAGGGTCGGAATCTTCGATCTTGGGACTTCTTGTTCTAGTTAACAATAACACCCCCCTCCCTCCTGTTTTTAATAAGTGTTGCATCTAATAGACTTAGGGATCTCCAGTCGGGGCGGTCAAGATGTAAACGTCGAATAGCTTACGTCGGGCGCATTTCCATCACTGGCAATGCGCCCCTGGGGCTAGAAGCTGAACCGAACTCCCAGCGTAACGACACGGGAGGCAAGAGCCGCCTGAATGGTGCCGAAGTTTGAGTCGCTAACGTTGTTCGAGATTCGGGTCGGGTCGAGGTTCAGATTGTTGAACAGGTTGTAGGCATCGACTCGCAACTCAACCCTGGCGCTTTCACCCAGGACAGGTGCTTTGGGCAGGCCAAAGGCCTTCGCCAAAGTCAAGTCCACCCCCTTATATCCGGGGAGGTTGAACGAATTGCGGTGGACACCAGGGGACGGGGGAAGCGTGGTGCCCAAGAAAGCAGGGTATGGAGGTGTCGGGGAGAAATACGCTGGGCCACCCTTAGGAAAGTTCGAGTTCGCAACAGTCTTGAATGCATCGTTGCTGGTGCTGCCGCCCGCACCCCCCAAGAAGGCGGCAGGGAACAGCGACCCGTAACCGCATGCTCCGCAATAGGTGTTTCCGTTAGTGACGTTTATCATTGGAGTCCAGGGGAATCCAGAGTGAAGATTGAAGATGCCGCTGAGCGACCAGCCACCAGCGACCTTTTCCATCCAGCTATTGCTGCCGTGAAAGAAGACCGGCTGCCACAGGCCAAAAAGCTTAAATGCCTTGCCTACGTTGTAGTCGCAGCGTCCGTAATCCAAGTCATGGTTGAATGGGTAGGGCTGCTCCGAAAACGGCGCGGAGCTTGTGTCCATGCACTTGGACCAAGTGAATTGAGAGTCAACCATGAATTGGTGCGAGAACTGATGCTTCAATTCGGCGAGCATGGCATTGTAGTTAGCCTGGCCGGAAACGCCCCATAAGTTACCGCCGCCAATCTGCGGGTTGGAGGCGAAACCCTTGGTGGCCGGGACGGCAAGTGGGCTCTCATGGAAGAAGGTGTTACGCGACAAACTTCCCTGATATCCCAGCGAAGCTACGAATTGGTGACCCAGATCGTATTGGGCATCCAGCGAGTAGTGATGGACAAGCACGGTGGGCAGGGTATTAGGGAAGATTTGCACGTTGACGGAGCCCGTAGTTGGGAGTCCATTCGAGCCAAATGTTGAAATCGCGTTGGGGTTCGCCGGATAGCCGGTAAGGTTGTGCGGATCGGACGAAAGGGCGTACACAATGCCGCACTTGTTAGAGGGCTGGCCCTGCGCGCAAGTCGAAGGGCTGTTAAATTGGAACACGGGGGACACCGCCAACCCTGGATTTCCTGAAATATTGGCAGTAATGGCGATTTGCTCCCCGCTGTAACTGATACCGTAGCCGCCGCGAATCACCAAACGGCCCTGGAACCCATGGCCGAACAGCGAAGTCGGGCTCCAGGCAAAACCGATCTGGGGTCCGAAGTTGTTCTTCTGGGCGTTCCAGGAATTGTCCTTCAGGACGACCAGCACCGTCAGGTAATTCGCCCCAGCGCCGGGGACGGCGCGGAACATATTGTTCTGTTTTGAGTACACTGGACCAAAGTAGGACCAGCGGAGGCCAAGATTGAGGGTCAGGTTCGGGCGAACTTTGAAATCATTCTGAACGAAGAAGCCCAAGATGTTTTCGCGCTGGTCTTGGCGCTGAGTCGTCGGGAACCCGGTATTAGGATCGAAGGTACGGCAGCAGCCATCCCCTTCTTGCTTTGGCGCATCATTGAGGAAGTCCCACAAGTTGAAGAAGCTGTAGATTGGCACGCCAGCACTCGGGTTGTTTTGAAGGTAAAAGAGGCGCGTGACTTCACCGCCAAACTTAATGGTGTGGCGTCCGTAAATCTTGGTGGCCACATCCTTGAAGGTGTAAGTCCACTGGTTCAGAATGCTGCCGACGTTCGGCCCAAAAGAATTGATATTAGTGCTGCCGGTTGTTCCAATATTATCTGTGGGAAATCCGACCGGAGCCTGCGGGTTGGACCCAATTTCGTTCCAGCGCCAACTGGCGGCATTGGCGCGGGCTTCGTTGAGCAATGTAGACGAGAAGGTGTGATCCCAGATGGCCGAGAATGCCTCATTGATCTGCGAATGGTGGAAGACGTCGTAGCCACGGTTGCCGTTCAAGGTATCTTTTGACAGAGGAACGTAGTAGAGGGTAAAGCCGATGCGATCCTTGCCGGTAACATTCGCATCCAGCCGGCCATTGTATTGGGTAGCCGTAAATTTGGTCGGGTTGATGGTGTTATAGTTCGCAATATCGGCCACGGTACCCAGGGGACTGCCGGGAGTTCCGCAGCCTGTGCCGGCCCCACCGCAGCCGGGATGCTGGGGGTCAGACCAGCCCTGATCCTGCGTACCCAATCCTGTCGTCAGCGGCGTACCGAGATTGATGCCCTGGCCTGCTATGGTTCTGCAATTTACGCCTTCCGTAAGGCCGGCGGTTGCACACGTGGCGTTCGGATTGAGAGTTCCGACTACTCCGTTACCAGGGAAGGAAAGATATTTCGCGGCGATGCTTCCCGCGGGTGCCAAAGCGTCGAAAGCTGGCGTGTCGAACCAACCATTGCCTTGGTTAGGTGAGATGGGTTGGCGAATCGTCTCATAGTTGAAGAAGAAGAAGACTTTGTTCTTCCAGATCGGGCCACCGACGCTGCCGCCGAACTGTTCGAATTTATTGTTGTCTCGCGTCACGCCAAGACCCGCGCCGTTGAACCGCTGAAATGCGTTGAGACCCGGTTGGTGGGTGGTAAGAAAGAGACTGCCGTGGAAGTCGTTCGTGCCGCTCTTAGAAATAATCTGAATCTGGGCGCCGCTGAAGCGGCCATCCTCGGCATCATAGCTATTGGAGACGACTTTTACGCTATCAACGGAATCTTCAGACGGTGTGACGATCGTTGAACCGCCCCAGACAGCGCTGGTGGTGCTGATGCCGTCAATCGAAATGCCGTTGTTCTCACTCTGTTGCCCATTGGCAATGACCTGTGCACCGTTTTCGGTCTTGAAGATGCCGTCCGAACCACCGGAAGCTCCCCCCCCAGTCTGGGTGCCGGGAAGGTTAAAGCCGCCACCAGCTTGTCCCTGCGACCCATCAGCGAATGAGCCAGGGGCCAACTGCGCGAGCTTCAGAACATCCCGCCCAAAGGAAGGCATGTGCTGAATTTGGTTCGTGGAAACAACCCCGTTGACGGAGGCGGTCTGCGTATCGATCAGTGGAGTCGAATCGCCGCTCACCGTGATGCTTTGCGTGACCTCTCCAATTTCAAGCTGGACATTCAAGGCGTTCGCTTGCTCTGCGATCAGCCCGACGTTGTCGAGAACCTTCTTCTTGAAACCCGTCTTTTCGACGGCGAGGGAATACCTGCTGGGAGGAAGGGCGTTGAAGTTGTAAATTCCGTTGTCGTCGGTCGTAGCGGTTAGCATCTGGTTTGTGTCCAGATTCTTCAGCGTGACGGTTGCTCCGGATACGACGGATCCTTGCGGATCCGTCACCACTCCCTGAATGGAAGCGCGATACTGAGCGTGAGACGCAGCGGCGAGGAAAACGGCGCAGGCCAACAACGGAATCGCGCGAAGAGAAAGCTTGGATAGGCTCATGACTTGCTCCTTCACCCCAAACAATTCGCGAAGGGCTCGACACCCTCAGCTAAATCGGTTAACTATATTATTGGCGGGGAGTATAGCCACGTGAAATTTGAATGTCAACGATTGTTAATTCGAATGGCCGTCCTTCCGAGGCCTGTTTCAGCGGCCTTCTGGGAGGCGAGTTCCGCGTTGCGGGCCAACTGTCTTTTAATCACCACGAATTCCGGGCGAGCTGGAAATGGCCTGGCATGGCGCGGTTATGTTAATGACTCCTGGAATCGTTCGGGTATAGGATGGCTCCATCCCGAATGGAGGACAACGATGGCTAGAAAAAGCAAGCTCACGCGAGTTGCGGTGGGGATTGGGACTGCGATGGGCAAAGCGGATCGCGGAGTGCAAAAGGTTGCGAAAGCAGGATCGCTGGCTAAAAGAGAGCTCGATGACATTTCGAAGCAAGTCGATGCACTCAAGCGCCAATTGCAGAAAACCGCGAAGCGCCTGAAACGCGCCCTGAGTTAGATTGGAAATGCAATTCTTGGAATCGGAACGGCAGTCGGTTTAGCGCGTCGCGCAGGCGTAACGAGCAGCTTTGATTTGATTCCGGCCACTTCCGCGCAATCCACTTCCCCAACTTCGCTCCACCACAGAGGAACGATGCTCCTTTCGTTGTCCCAGACCCTTCTTGGGTATGCCTTTGCATTCGAAATCCTTGACGACGCGAAAAGAAGCACATCAAATGTCAGGCCAACGGTCAGTCGTCCTCTTTTTCGGGCTTCGAATTTGTTCCGGGGGCTTGAGTAAGTCTTGTAGCTTGCGCGGTTCGAATGAGATAGCTAACCAAATCATTTATTTCGCCGGCGCTCAGCACGGAGCCGTAATCAGAAGGCATCAGCGATTTTGGCTGATATTCGAGATGCTCGAGGTCCGATTTCGCGAGCAGATGGAAAGTTCCATCGAGAGACTGCAATTGCAGTGAAAAATTATCTTCGTTGCGGGCGATACCCGTGAATTGGCGGCCTTCGCGGGTGGTCACAAGCACGGTTCTGGCCCGCGGGTCGAGGTCCTTATCGGGATCGGTAATCGCGCTTCGAATTTCCTCTATCGAAGCATTCGAACCGTAGGAAGACAGATCGGCCCCGAGAAATCCACCCGAGCCGTTGATCGTGTGGCAGTTCCCGCAGTCCGCCTTTCCGAAGAAAAGCGACTTGCCTCTTTGCGGATTGCCCGGAATAGAAGCAACCTTGCTTCCTCCCTGAAGAATTCGCAAATAGGCCATCACAGCCTGGAGATTCGGCAAGCCCAGCGCTCCAAACGCGGGCATCCCCGCGGCCGGGACTCCCGTCTGCAGGATGCGCAGGGTCTCCTCGTCGGACAACCGCTGAACTTCGGCGCGCGTGGCAACATTGGGCCCGCGCTCGCCACCTCGCCCGTCCAGGCCGTGGCAGGTGGCACAAACCGATTCGAACGTTTTCCGGCCATCCGCCGCGGCAGAACTGCCGGGCTGATTTTTTCTCTCTGCAGGATTTCCCCTCTGCGCCCCGGCAGGCATCAGCAATGCGCAAGCAGCAAAGAGTACAGCAACAATCGCTGCCCAGAAAAAGCGGTGCGAGGAATGCAACATGAAAGTTGCCTTCTTGCTAGACCCAGTGTGCGAACGGTTGGCGAACATTTGGCTCGTGGCGGCAGATACTGGCTTTGTCGCGCTCCCTGTGAACTTTCAGCACTTGAAAATAACGTTGGGAATATAAAAAAATCACGCTCACAATGGAACGCCGTGATATCTCATTGAGTAGCGCGTGTCAACCTGTTCCTCCGCGGCGAAATTCGAATGGAGCTCACTCGGAATTAGCGTTCCCGCGATTGGAGCCCCTAGTTTCGAGTATGCGAGCCTCTACCGCGCGTGCAAAACAGTGTTAGAGTCCGCGCTGCAGACCGACTTCCTGGAGGAGTCCATGAGCAGATTCGTTCGTTTTCCTCGCCGCGCGCTTGCCTGCGGAGCACTTCTCGCTGTAGCACTTTTCCTCGTGGGAGTTGCGGGTTGGGCCTGGCCACCTTCCGCGAAACCAAGGCAAGAAGCTGCGAAGCCGAACGACGATGCTTCATTGCTGGAAGGATTCCGGCATGTCGAAGCCGCTTCCGTTTCGGATGCGCTGGAACAAATCAGCGGACGCAAGATGTACATGTCGCATCGCATGCGTCCGATTTTCCCGGCGAAATTTGCCGGATTTGCAGTTACGGTGATGCTGAAGAAAGAGAGCAATCATGATCCAGACGCGCTCAAGGGGATGCTTGCGGCGAT
>WNGC01002987.1_pt1 | contig 10300 bp, 5 predicted proteins | sample 5400051 | NCBI WGS metagenome assembly WNGC01 (sample SAMN13153368, study PRJNA577476) | soil metagenome | isolation source: 20 cm soil or saprolite under grassland replicate 2 | place: USA:California | collected 2016-06-15 | reverse complement strand
GGCAACCGGAAAATCCGGACGCACACAATAATCTGGGACTCGCTTTGTTGCAGACTGGTGATGGCAACGGGGCAATCTCGGAGTTCCAAACGGCAGTCCGTCTGCGGCCCACTGACAGCGGATACAGAGGGAACCTTGGCGCAGCGTATTTGCAAGTAGCAGACTTCGACGCCGCCGTTTCTGAATTCCAAGGGGCGCTTAAGCTCACCCCGCAGGATGCCACCCTGCACTATGACCTTGGGCTGGCGCTGAAATTGAAGGACAAGCTGCCGGAAGCCATGGCCGAATTGCACAAGGCCGCGGAATTGGATCCCCGGCAGCCGGATGTGCACTACACGCTCGGCGTGACGCTTTGGCAGCAGGGCGACTTTGCCGCAGCCGCGGAGGAACTCCGCCGGGCCGTTCATGCCAAACCGGACTATGCCGAGGCCTATTACACGCTGGGAACGGTGCTGAAGCAAAAGGGTGAGCTTCAGGATTCTCTGTCGGCTTTACGGGAAGCCATCCGGCTGCAGCCGGACTTTGCTGGCGCTCATACAACTTTGGCGACCGTGCTGCGCCAACTCGGCGACGCGGAAGGCGCCGCGGCGGAAAGCCGCACTGGAATGGAAATCGCAAAGCAGAAGACCGGCGACCAGGCCGCCCTTTTTGCCACAAATTCAGGGCGGCGGCTTCTCAACGCCGGAGACATTGAGGGCGCCATTTCGCAATTCCGCGCCGCGATCAGCTCTTCGCCCAACTATGCCGCTGCCCACTTTGAATTGGCGGTGGCCTTACGCCAGCACGGCAAATCCGAGGAAGCGCAAAAAGAATTTCGAAAGGCCACAGAACTCGATCCTCGCCTGATGCCTCCGCCGTCCCGAAAGAAATAGTGAAACAGCAAGTAGAAAATGTTTTGGAGTGAGGCGTTTCTGCAGAAAATGAATTGGTTCTTTCAAACCAGGTTATGCAGGACCCTTGCGGAGCGCCACAAGTTCCGAAGCCACCGGAACTCCCTTGGCGACCTTCACGCGAATTACCGCTTCGAACGGTTTCAGTTCGCCGGAGTTCGAAACAGAGAGCCGCAAGAGCAACTCTTCCAAAGAATTCTGCTGGCAGACATACTCCACGGCAGCTTGCGTACCGATGGTGGTGGCGCCTGCCAGAATCAACACCGAATGTGCCGGATTCAATCCTCGCTTGAGCGCGATGATGGAATAGTCTTCCGTCAGGGTCTCGTCAGGCGGAGACGGAAGAAACTCCTTCGGTTCGCCCGATTCCGGATGAAAATTGATGATCTCCATGGTGCCTGTCCGCGGCCCGGAAGTGATCTGTTTGAAGGTGAATTCCTGGGTGTTTGGTAATTCCAAGAGGGTCAGATTTTCCGAAGGCGAGCCAATGAAGATGAGATCGTCGTTCTTGGCATCGTCCAGGGAGAACAAACTGCCGCGCTTGACACGAATTTGCTGATGAAGTCTTTCGAAAACACTGTCGAGAGCGTGCACCGCCAGCACCTCGCCGACACCGGTATAGTGATCCAGGATCGCCGCGCCGGAATCTTTGGCATGATTGTAGTAGCGCATGCCAACGTACGGCCGACCGACAAAGGCTGCATTACTGAAGATGACCCAAGGTTCCTGCGGTCCGGTGAGAAAGCCCTTCCAGAAAACGTGAAAAGCTACCGGCACATCCGGGTTATCGCTTGCGTGTCGGGCTTCCGCTATCCTGCGGTTCAGGAAGCGGTCCGTGGCCACGGCGACGGCGGAGCCAAGAACAACTGAGAGCGCAACGACGGCGACGATCCAAGCGCGTGAGGTCCGGCCGTTGACCTGCAAAGGGTTGGGTCCCTCGTGAGAAGCATTCGTGTGGTTCCGACCTGCTCCGTGGGGGCGCGGATGGAAAGCTAGGGCGTAGGTGCCTTTGGGCAGTTCCACCATGATCTGGTCGTCTGGGCCCTCAGAGGCATAGTATTCGGTCAACTTGGTTCGCAACCGCCCCGCTTGGACACGCACCATTGAATCCAAGTGCGGGTCGAAGTCCTTCTGGCGCCCAAACACTTCTGTCGCAATTTGGTACTCCTTGGGGGCGAGACCGGGATGATCCAAGGAATGACTCGCCAGATAGCGCAACAGTTTGCAAAGAGACTCTGAGCCATGCAGGGTATGGCTACTGAGGAGCTTCTCGATTTGAGCGAGATTTTGTGCTCTTTCAGTCACGGGGACCCACCGTTCGGGCATTGTAACACCAAGGTAACGCGCTCCGCATCTCTTTACGAGGTCACAACTTATCTCGCGTAACCGTATCAGACTCATAGAGACTATCAACGTCACGCAAAAAACTGATAAAAGGCATCGTAAATTCTTCGTCGCCCCTAGGTTGGGTGCCTGTCTCTCTGTGTGGAGAGGGATCAAGGGGAAGTATTGTGCCGTGGCGGCGAAGCGAGTGAAGCTCGAGGAGTTTGGGGGCTGTTCGCTGCGGACTGTTGGGTCCAACAGGTTGCCATCTATTCCATTTTCATCTTGAAGAGTGCCCCAACGCTGTAGGTGCAGGTGAGGCAGGGGCCCGTTACCTGTTGAACCAAGCTGGCAACGCGGCGGATTCCCTACTTGTGAGGCAATCGGTTCTATCCGGATTCAAAGGAAAAAAAGGGTGCTCAGGAGGGGCGTTATGAAAAAGCATGCAGTTCTAGCGTGGATTCTGGTTCTTTGTCTTTCGTTTGGGTTTGGTACAAGCGCGGCCTTCGGGCAGGCGGTATACGGAAACCTTGTTGGAGCCGTGACGGACCCGCAGGGGAACGCAGTGGCGGGGGCCAAAGTCACTGTGACAAACACCGCTAAAGGCACGACGGAAGAGACCACCACGAACGAGAGTGGGAATTACTCTGTCACGCACCTCATCCCCGACAGTTACAAAGTCCATGTCGAAGCGGCCGGATTTAAAGCCTACGATATTGCGAGTGTGCGCGTGGACGCCGACACAACAGTACGTGCTGACGCAGCTTTGCAGGTCGGTACTGTAACTCAGACGGTAGAGGTTACAGGAGAAATTCCGCAGCTGCAGACTGACAAAACCGACGTGGCGACCATCTTCTCGGATCAGCAGATCGAAAGTGTCCCGATTTTCAATCGAAATTTCACTACATTTCAGTTGTTGTCGCCGGGGGCCCAGATCCAAGGCTGGGGGCACGCCGCCAGCGAGAACCCTCAGGGTTCAAGGCAAATCTTGACGAACGGCCAGCATTTCGCAGGAACTGGCTTCGAATTGGACGGCACGGATAATCAGGATCCCATTCTTGGGATCATCGTGATCAACCCAAACCTCGACTCGATCAACGAAGTCAAAATTACTTCCCAAGATTACGATGCGGAATTTGGAAAGGCCATCGGCGCCATCGTGACTTCCCAGACTAAATCAGGCACCAACGAGCTGCACGGGTCGGCGTTTGATTTCGAGCGCTCAAACTCCAATTTTGCCCGCGATCCCTTCGCTCAGGCCACCACTGGCGTACCCAGCGGAAATTGGAACCAGTTTGGCGGCACATTGGGTGGCCCGATCCGCAAGAATAAACTCTTTATCTTCGGAGACTACCAAGGCCAGCGGGCTCACGTGGGAGGCACGGCTCGTGATCGGATCCTCAACGCACTGGAGCTGACCGGCAACCTGAACGACCTGGGTAGACCGATTTACGACCCTTACCAGACGACAGACGCTACGCATCAGACCCTGGTATTGGACGCGAACGGGCAGCCGATCCCTGTGGGGATCGCGAATCGAACTCAATTCCCCGGAAACGTGATTCCGGCGTCGCGCTTGTCGCCACAGGCCGTGAGTCTCCTCAAGCTGTTTCCGACGGGGGCCACACTGTCCGATCCAACGGCGAACAATTTCTCCGGCTCGGGAAGCAACGTTCTAAACGCAGACAATTTTGACGTGCGGCCCGACTATGTCCTTAACGCCAAAACGCAGGTTTTCGGACGTTACAGTTACCAGAAGTTCCTTCGCTCCGGACCCGGTTTGTTTGGAGCACTCCTTGGCGGTCCAGCGCTTCCGGCTGACTCAGGAGGTCAATTTGCCGGGACCTCCAAGGTCAAGAACCAAAGCCTCGCTACCGGTTTTGACTATACTTTTAGCCCCAGTTTGCTAACCGACTTCCGGTTCGGATATATGCGCTACGATGTCGCAACAGCGCCCGGGGCCGTAGGCAGCACACCGGCGAAAGACGCTGGGATCCCGGGGTTGAACGTGGATACTCTGTACACCACCGGGATGCCCTATTTCCACATCGTGGGTGCAGGAGGTGCGCCGGACTTTAATTTTGGATACTCGCTGGGAGCGAATCAGTGCAACTGTCCACTTACGGAAAAAGAGCACCAGTACCAGTTTGTGAATAACTGGACCAAACTTCACGAAAACCACAGTTTTAAGTTCGGAGCGGACATCCGCTATGCGTACAATCTGCGTGTCCCCAGTGACGTTCACCGAGCTGGTGAACTCACCTTTTCTGGCGACCAGACGCAGGGTCCGGGCGGAGTTGGGGGAGCGGGTTTCGCGGCTTTTCTTTTGGGTGACGTAACCTCTTTCGGGCGTTACGTCAGCAACTCCACAAACGCCAATGAGACTCAGCCGCGCTTTTTCTTCTTCGGCCAGGACACCTGGCGGGTCAGTAACAAGCTGACCGTCAATCTCGGACTCCGCTGGGAAATTTACAGGCCGGAATCTGTGGCTGGCACTGGCCAGGGAGGCTGGGTTGACGCGGCCACTGGCGAGGTTCGCATCGCTGGCAAACAGAGCGTAGACCTGCGGGGCAATACCAGCACGAATTACAAACACTTCGCACCTCGTTTGGGTATCGCTTACCAGTGGAACCCGAAGACCGTGGTCCGGCTAGGCTACGGGAGGAGTTATGACATCGGCGTGTTTGGGACCGTCTTTGGCCACGCCGTCACACAAAACCTGCCCGTACTAGCGAGCCAGGAGATAAATACTACTAACGGACAGGATTTCAACACTGCCTTCTTTCTGTCGAACGGGCCGTTCGCTGTGGATCCCGCGACGGCGCTTGGTGGCACTCTGGCGACGAGCAACTGCAACGCCGTCACAGATCCGAGCGGCGTCGATCCGGTCACCGGCGTGTTCAAGCCTGATAAGGCGCAATGCGTCGGGGTCAACGGTAGGCCGCTCTTGCCGAACGGTATAAATTCATTTGTGCGTCCTTTCAATAACCGTCTACCGAGTGTGGATGCCTGGAACGCCACCGTGCAGCGGCAGGTCACATCAACAATCAGCGCGACCGTTTCCTACGTGGGCAATAAAGGAACGCATACCATAGGCGGCGGCCCAGACTATCCGTTCAACAATCCGAAGTTGGTGGGCTACGATCCAGCGCTCACAGGGGCCGCCGCAACACTGGCGCAAAATCTGCGCAGACCCTTTTACTCCAAATATGGCTGGACTCAGGGCTTCCGCTACTTCGGGAACGATTTCAATAACAAATACAACGCGCTACAGGCGGTTGTGGAGAAGCGTTTTGCGTCTGGGTTGTCGTTCAATGCGAATTACACTTGGCAGCATGCCGTAGCGGACCTCGATGGGGGAACGGCGGGCTTTGATAAGAGTGTCAACTACGGTCCCAACGACAACTACCGAAACCACGTGTTCATCTTGACCCAAGTCTACCAGCTGCCTTTTGGCAAAGGAAAGAAGTGGGCCGGAGACCTGGGCCGTGCAGCTAATTTGCTCGTCGGGGGTTGGGAGTTAAACGGCACCACGAACTTTTCGAGTGGGTTGCCTTTCACGCCCGGCCTTAACTCCTGCCATGCATCCAGTGACACGGGCCCTTGCCGCCCGGACCTGGTTGGCCCAGTCAAACCCGGTACGCGCTCTGGAGATCCAAATGCCCCCGGGTACTGGTTCCAAACTACGAATGGAGTTCTCCTCACAGCGGCCGGGCAGTCTGACGGATCGTGGGCACAGCCAAAGGTGGATACGTTTGGAAGCGTCGGACGCAACTCGTTGCGTGGGCCGAGGTACTTTGATTCGGACCTAGCCTTGTTCAAGAACTTTAGCATCACGGAAAAGGCGAAGGCTCAATTCCAATTCCAGTTCTACAACATATTTAACCATGTCAATCTCGCGAATCCGGATGGGTGCGTGGACTGTTTGAGTGCCGGAAAAAATACTGGCGGCAAAATCACAGGTATTGCTTCCAACTCCCAACTGCGCTCATTGACATACGGTTTCAAGCTCAGCTTCTAATTGCAACGAACACCCCAAAACAAAACGGGGAGCCCTGACGGGCTCCCCGTCGTTGACTCTCGGCTTGTGCGGAACGGCTGGACAAACGGCTTGGACATTAGACAGGGCGCTCCGCCTCGAAGTAAGAACTTTTTGGTGCTGGTCCTCAGGAATACACTCATGCATCGCCCTAATCTTAGCTGGCAACCGCTATTTTCTTTCCCCTACCTAGCTTTTGCGGTGGCAACACTTCTCCTTCCAGCGTTGCCCTCTTCGCCCGCCGCTCAAAAGACGGCCCTGCACCTCGATGGCACCCCGGCAGACCCCTTTTTGGCGGCTGCGGGAAAGCCCGTTGTTCTTATCTTCGTGCGCACGGACTGCCCGATCTCCAACCGCTATGCGCCCTTGATCCAGCGAATCGGCTCGGAGTATGGCGCCAAGATAGGTTTATGGCTCGTCTATCCCAACAAGACGTCTACGGCGGAGAAAATTCGCCAACATGAACGCCAGTACGGCTACAAACTCGCCGCGCTGCGCGATCCACAACACGCACTCGTTACTCATGCTCAAGTCCGGGTCACGCCGGAAGCGGCCGTTTTCGACGCCAACCACCACTTGCTCTATCACGGTCGTATCGATGACTTATACCAGGATTTCGGACGGACCCGCCCCGCCGCCACCACCCACGAGCTCGACGATGCCATCCAAGCCGCTCTCAGCGGGAAAACACCGCCACCGAGTACGCCCGGCGTGGGATGCTACATCGCGGACCTCGAATGACTGCTTCAGGGCGAACTATCGTTGTCTGCTTGCTCGGATTTAGCTCCGTGACCGCAGCGGCCCTTGCCAAACACGACGGTGCCAGCGCGCGCTCCCCTATGCCTGCCGCACAGCAGACTACTTTCAATCGCGATATCGCTCCCATTTTTTTTCGGTACTGTGCCCCGTGCCACCGCCCCGGGGAAGCTGGGCCATTCCCATTGATCACTTATCGAGATGCCAAGGCTCGCGCCCTTCAGATTGCGGCGGTAGTATCGAAGCGCTTCATGCCCCCGTGGCTGCCGGAGCCGCAGGAGTTGAAATTTGCCGACGAGCTCCGCCTGTCGGACGAGCAGATCGCCCTCATTCAAAAGTGGGTCGAGCAGGGGGCGATCGAGGGCGCTCCCCCCGATCTACCCCACGCCCCGCAATTTGTCCCCGGCTGGCAGATCGGCCGTCCGGATGAAATCATCGAAGCGGCAAAACCGTACACTCTTCCCGCGAGCGGCTCCGACATGTATTGGAATTTCATCTTTCGAACGCCCGTCAACCGCACGCGCTGGCTAAAAGCCATCGAGATCCGACCCGGCGACAAACGTGTCGTTCACCACGCGAACATCCTGGTGGATCGCAATCAATCCGCGCGCCGCATGGAGGCCGAGCCGCGCGCGGGTTTCCCGGGCATGGAGCTCAAAATCGAATCGGAAACGTTTGATCCGGATAGCCACTTTTTCTTCTGGAAGCCGGGCACCGTGCCTAGGCCCGAGCCTGAGGGCATGTCTCTGCGCCTGGACAAAGACACTGATCTGGTTCTAAACATACACTTGCAGCCTTCCGGTAAGGCGGAGAAAATCCAGCCGAATCTTGGCCTGTACTTCACAGACAAACCCGCGACTCACTTCCCTCTGCTGCTGCAATTGGAAAACGACCGGCAGCTGGACATCCCTCCCGACGAAAACCATTTCCTAGTCACAGACGAATTTACGCTGCCGGTCGATGTGGATCTGCTGGCGATCTATCCCCACGCTCATTATCTCGGCAAGGATCTACAAGCTCTCGCCACTCTACCCGACGGCTCGGCAAAAACACTCATTCACATTCCGCAATGGAACTTGAACTGGCAAGCTGTCTACCGCTATGAGGATCCCGTACCTTTGCCGAAGGGGACCACCATCTCCATGCGCTATATCTACGACAACTCCAGCGAAAATCTTGCCAACCCAAACAACCCTCCACGCCGCGTCGTCGCCGGAAATCGCTCCAGCGATGAGATGGCTCACCTGTGGCTTCAGGTCCTCCCCCGCGCCTCCTCCGATACAGCTTTCGATCCGCGCATGTTGCTGCAGGAAACCATGGCCCGGCACAACTTAGAAAAAAATCCCGCCGACTTCGAAGCGCACTACAACCTCGCGGCCATGCTCCAAGCCCGCGGCGCCGAAGCCGAGGCGATCCAGAACTTCGAACTCGCCGTGCGTCTTCGCCCTCAAGACGCTACCGCCAATAATGCCCTGGGTGCGTCTCTCCTGGCCGCGGGGCGAATCGGCGAGGCCATACCATATCTGCATGCCGCGCTTCGTGCGCAGCCAGACAATTTTGACGCGCACTACAATTTGGCAAGTGCTCTTGTCTCTCAGGATAGATTCCTCGAAGCGATTGAGCACTATCGCGCCGCCATCCGCTTGCATCCTGACGACGCCAACGCAGAAGCCAACCTGGGCGGCGCTCTGGCCGAGACGGGCAAGCTCTCCGAGGCCAAGCTGCATTTGCAGCGCGCTTTGCGGATCGATCCCCATCACCAGTTGGCGCTCGAGAATCTCGAACAAATCAACCGCGATCCGAAGAATCTTCAACGATAAGGGAGAGTTTGCTTATTCTGGAAGTTGTAAAAGTATGGGGATTGAAGATCGGGTTTGAGCCTATTGCACTAGAGGTTCCAAACGTGCGCAAGGGTCGGTATTTGACCGCCATTTTAGCGGCGCGACTATTGATTGTTTTTCTGGCCGTCGGCGGAGTGTTGTCGGCGCATACGACTTCGCGCAGAGTGCCGGGGCAGTCCGGCGAAGCAGCCAAGCACAAGCTGGACGGTTCGCAAGATCCGGCGTTTGCCGAGACGCGGCGCCTTTCACAGCAGGGCAAATTCGACGAGGCGCTTACGCAACTCGAGGCACTGGGTCTTAAAGACCCGGGATTGAGGGGGCTTGCCCATGAGCTGGGGGTTACCTACTACAAGAAGAGTGATTATCTAAAGGCTACCGCCAGCTTCAAGAAGGCGCTGGAGGAGGATCCCGGCGACCATGAAGCGGTCCAGTTGATGGGGCTGTCGTATTACCTTGCTGGGCGGCCCGCGGAGGCCATAGCGCCGCTTGAAGAGGTCCAGACGTGGTATCCCAGCGCAAATGTCGATGCCGCTTATATTCTCGGCATCTGCTACGTGCAGACCAAGGACTACCCAAGCGCACGCAAGGCTTTCGCAAAGATGTTTGCCGTCCCGCCCGATTCGGCCGCCAGTTATCTGTTCACCGCGCGCATGCTCTTGCGCCAGGACTTCGGACCCGTCGCCGAGGAATACGCAAAGAAGGCAATGGAACTGGATCCCAAGCTCCCGCTGGGGCATTCGTTGCTAGGAGAGTTGTATCTGTACAAATCCCGCCTGCCGGAAGCCATCGAGCAGTTTCAGAAAGAGCTGGATCTGAATCCAGGTGAAGCCGCGGTGTATTACAAGCTGGCGGATGCTTATAGCCGTTTGCAGAAATACGAGGAGGCGGAAAGACTCCTGCAGCGTTCCATCTGGCTGGATGCTACCTCGACGGGGCCGTATATTCTGATGGGAAAGGTTTTGGAGAAAAAAGGCGAGACCGCCCTTGCCGCGCGCGCCTTGGAGCGCGCCATCGCCATGGATCCCAATAACCCCATGCCCCACCATCTGCTGGGGCAGACCTATCGCGAAATGGGCCGGACGGAAGAGGCGGAGCGCGAACTTAAGTTGTCGGAACAATTGCAGATTCACCAGAACGCAAAACCATGAGCACCGGCAGTTGAGGCATAGCACCAACAGGGAGGTCAACCGTGTGGAACCGCGCTAAGTTTATTTTTCCGATTGTCATGATCGCACTCTGCCTAGCGGCAAGTCCCGGTCTGGCACAGCAAGGCCCTCCCCAAAGTCCGAAAGCGGAGCACGCACTTCCGAAGGCAGGGGATCCCTGGTGGAAGCACGCGGTCATTTACGAGATTTACCCGCGCAGCTTCCAGGACTCGAACGGGGACGGCGTCGGCGACATTAACGGGATTACCTCGCGCCTGGACTACCTTCGCGACCTGGGCATCGATG
>WNGC01005595.1_pt1 | contig 10301 bp, 8 predicted proteins | sample 5400051 | NCBI WGS metagenome assembly WNGC01 (sample SAMN13153368, study PRJNA577476) | soil metagenome | isolation source: 20 cm soil or saprolite under grassland replicate 2 | place: USA:California | collected 2016-06-15 | reverse complement strand
CGTCCAGATCGTAGCGCTTGACGGAGAGGATCACGAGATCGGCCTTCGGCAGATCGCGGGGATCGCTGCCGGCCACCGGATGAACCGTGAAGGATTGGTCCACGCTATGGACCGTCAAGCCCTTCTGCTTGACCGCGGCGAGCGTCCTGGGGCGCAACAGAAACGCGCAGTCTACTCCGGCCTTCACCAGACGGGCCCCGAAGTAGCCCCCGACCGATCCTGCTCCGACCATCATGACTTTCATCTGACGCACACGCCCCCTAGACAGCCCGCCCTATCATGCCCCAACTCGCCGGTTCCTGCAAGACGGTCGCTAGCCGTCGTGCCGCTCCCCCACCAACGTCAGCGCATCGCTCAAGCGCTTGATCGCCACCACATCCGGTGGAATCGCCTCCCTGCCGTGACGGTCCAAGAGCACGCCGCGGAGGCCCGCCGCGGCGGCGGCCCGGGCATCATCCCGCAGGCTGTTCCCGATGTGCAGCGCCTGTCGTGCCGTCACGCCGTGCTTCTGCAGGGCGCGTTGGAAGATCGTGGGTGACGGCTTGGCAGCGCCGGCGAAACTCGAGATTGTCACGCTCGTAAAGAAACGGTCGATGCCCAGACCGACGAGGATTTCGTAGAGTCGCGAATCAAAGTTTGACACAATCCCGAGTTCGAGTTCCCGCCCTTCCAGATCGGCAAGGGTCGATACGGTATCCTCGTACAGTTCCCAGGCATCCGGCCTTGAGAAATACGCAAAGACTTCCTCGAAGTACTCGTCGAAGCCCTCGAACAACCCTACCCGATAGAAAACGTGATGCACCACGTCAAACCACCAGAGTCGCTCGCACGACTTGATCTCCTGGGGGTCCTGCACGGCGAACACCGGCGGCGGGGCGGCCTCGAACGCCTTCACGAAGGCCTGCTGGACCGTGTCACGGTCGGCCGTGACGCCGTACTTGCGGGCCAGCCGGAGGTATTCGTCACCGACTGACCCTTTCACGTGGAACAGGGTATCGGCCGCGTCGAAGAAGATCACCCGCGGTGGCGCCATCCGGCTCATGTCCTCCGTCCGCGGCGCTCGAGAATCGACACGACCACCACGATGATCGTGGCCTGGAGCAGGAGGAACAATGCGTCCACAGTGCGGGCATTCCGCAGGACGACCCCGGCCAGGCCGAGGGCAATGCTCAGCAGATAGATGATGAACACCGTCACCGTGCGGCTGCCCAGGACCCGCTCCAGGCGATGGTGCATGTGATCCTTCCCGACATATTCCAAGTACCCCTTCACTGTCCTGACCTTGCCCAGATAGATCCGATCCACCGTGGTATGGATCATATCGTAGATGAGGATGCCGAAAATCAAGATGGGCGTACTGACGGACACGATGGGATTCTGATCGGCCCAATTCCCTTTGACGGCCAGACAGGCGAGGGTGAAGCCCAGGAACGTGCTGCCGGCGTCTCCCAGAAAGATCGTCGCAGCAGCCTTGGGCCTGAAGTTATAGGGAAGAAAGCCCAGGCCTGCCCAGACCAGGGCGACGGCGACCCAGCCCAGGGCAGGCTGGTGAGTTTGGAACGCGACAACCCCGAGAAAGAAAGCGGTGATGATCGCCAATCCCGTGGCCAACCCGTCCATCCCATCGAAGAAATTGAATGCATTGGTGATGCCGACGATCCACAGCAATGTCAGCAGCACATTGAGCGTATCACCCCAAAGCCCATGCGGGAAAAAGGTCACGAGCTTGCCGGCCCAGATTACGGTCGTCGCTGCGACGATCTGGACTCCCAGCTTGACCGAAGCCGGAACGTGCCGGATATCGTCACGAACACCGACCAAGAGGAGCAGGGTGCCCCCTGCAAGCACTCCCAGCATGCCTTCGTTCAAAACCAGCGGGGCCGCCAATCCGGCCGTGTTGGCCAGGACCGCGATGAGAAAGGCGAGATACACCGCCACCCCACCTAGCAGCGGCGTGGAGGATTCATGGATCTTTCGCGAGGAGGGATGGTCCACAGCGCCGAGTCGGACGGCCAGGCGTCGGATGAGCGGCGTCAGGGCAGTGGCCACCAAGTATGAGACGAGGAATACATAGAGCCAGCGAAACCCAACTGTGTAAAACCGGGTCTGGATTGGTGGAAGCAACAGAAGGGCGGCGCCCAGAGCAGTTGCAATGGGAACGAGCGTGCCAATCCTCATGCGCTGATTCTCTGTCATAGGAACGTTGCTAATCACGATGATCCACCCAAGATCGCCGGCAGGGCGCTGACGACACGATCGATCTCATGATCCGTGAGTGCGGGATACAGCGGAATGGAGAGCGCCCGCTCCCACGCGGCGTCCGTCTCCGGAAACCCCGCCAGCCCCAGGTAACGGTGGATCGGCAGGTAAATCGGGCGCCGGCACCCGATACCCAGAGCGCGGGCACGGTCCAGCGCGGGGCCGACTGCCCCGGAAAGGCGTATGACATACCGATAATATCCGTGTTCCAGACCAGGTGGCGCCGAGGGCGGTGTCAGTCCTGCCTGTCGGACAGCCTCGTGATAGCGCACGGCGATCGCTCGGCGCCTGGCCAGGAAACTCTCCAAACGGGCCACTTGGGACAGGCCGAGGGCGGCTTGCATGTCCGTCATCTTATAGTTGAAGGCCGGATCGAGCGCGTCCTGCTCGTCGTACTGGCGGAGTGCACGGACGCGCAGCTCGCCCCTGCCGCCGACCGACGCGCCGCCCGCAGTGACCCCCAGGGTCTGCGCGCAGTCTTCGATGAGGGGAATCCCGTGACTCTTGAAGGGTTCAATATCGGTAGGGAGCCCGAACATGTGCGGGACGATCACCGCCTTCGTGTGGCGTGTGAGGGCGCGCGCCACAGACTGCGGAGAAGGCTGGCACGTGGCGGGCTCGATGTCCACCAAGACTGGCTTGGCGCCGGTCAGACGTACCGCATGCCACAGCGCCGTACACACGTACGAGGGGATCACCACCTCGTCCCCGGCACCGGTCCCCAGCGCCATGAGTGCGAGGTAGAGCGCCGCCGTGCCCGAACTGACAGCCACACCCTGCGCCTGCCCGGTGACCTTCGCCAGAGCCTGCTCGAAGGCGGCCACCTGGCGGCCCTGGGCGATCCACCCGCCGCGAACGACCTCGGCCACAGCCTTGGCTTCGGCCTCGCCGAGCGCCGGGCGGGAATGGGGAATAAAAGGCCCGCTCACACGAGGCCGGCGCCTATGTTGATGAAGAGCCGGAGCGGAACGAACGCCTCAGCAGATCTGACTCGTCCTTGAATACCGCGGAAGTGCGCTGAGGAGCGCGCGACTTCAACGATGCTGAGCCCTTCGATGTTGGTCTTCTGGACCTGCGACGCATGCGCTTCCAGGGATCGCACCTTGTCCTCCAGGAGCCCGTCAATGTCGACGTAGACCGTCGGGGAAAAATTCTGGGTCGTGGGAGTCTCGTAGAAGAGGACGTTGCGGGTGTATCGCGTCGCCGTCACGGTGCAGGTGGCCAGGTGACGATGGTCTTGGTGAGTGTCGTCAAAATAATTGACGAAGATGAACGCGGGGTCGATTTTCTTGACGACGTCCTCGATCTGCCGGATGGCCTGCCGGGTCACGGGGACCTCGGTGTCCGGATATCCTCCCCAGAAGATCTCCTTGGCGCCAAGAAGGCGGCATGAGGCGAGTTGCTCATCCCGCCGCACCTTCGAGCTGCCCCCCTGGGCTCCTTCCGTCAGGACCATCAGGTAGACCCCGTGGCCCGCTCTCGTATATTTCAGCAAGGTCCCCCCGCAGCCAATTTCGATATCATCCGGATGGGCTCCCAAGGCTATGATGTTCATACCCTGCTCCTGCGTGATTTCCTCAGCAACTCAATCCCATCGTGCCCGCAGTTGAACAGCAAATCAATGGCCGACATCCCGGTGATGAAGGGCTCATAGACCTGCACATACCCGGGATGGGCGAACTCTTGGAACTCCACCGTGATCCCGGCCGCTTCAAATTCGGCCAGGTTCATGTAGGCGCGCCCGCCGTCTCCGGCCAGGTAATGATCAGCACCGAGCGCCTGGCACAGATCCACCAACCGGCCCGTCTGGTCCTCCCGGGCGGTGAATCGGTTGGCCTCGACCAGCCTCGTCGTAATCCCGAACGCCTCGGTCAACATGCGGATGACCTCAATGTTGAGGGGAGCCAAGCGCTCCCAGTCCTGGCTGTAGAGGGCACGAAACGACGGCGCAAACTCATCATAATGCGGCGCCTTTCGGTAATGGGTCTCCAAGGCGGTCTGGTGCTTGCGACGCCAGTCGGTCTGGTCGTTGATCCGGACCTTGTCCAGGCGCTGGGGAAACTCGTGGAGGACCGGCACGGTGAGATACTGCCAGCCCTGCGCCGTCCTGATGCGATTGCGATTCTGCCATTCGTTCTTCTTGAACTGAACGGTGTCCAGGAGCACAAAGACATCCGTGCGGTCCAGTTTATCAAGATAGCCCAACCAGGGCAAATACTGGGGCTGATGGATCGCGACGCGCACCGGTCTCCCCTTCACACCAAACGGTCACTCACCACGGATGAAAATCGGATTGCTGACGATCCTATGGTCACCCATGGCGACCATCAGCCGATAGTAGGACATCTCGCCAGCCGCCGGCGCTGCGTCTTGGAGCGTCACCGTGAAGGGCACCGTTTCCGTCTCCGTTTTCATGAGCCGGCCGGACCGTATGACCAGGACAGTGGTCTGGCCTGAACGGCCAGTGCTGCTGGAGACGGCCAGGCGAACCACGATAGGTGACCACGCAGGGGCCCGTAGAGTCTGCCCCGATAGGGCCGGTTCGCCGGTAGCCTCGGAGATGACCGTAAACTCGTTCAAAATTAATCCGTTCTCTTTGTTCCTCAGCAAGGTATACATCCGACCTTTGGCCATCGCGTCCAGCAGCGCCGAAGGTGTCCGTTCCCTTACCCACAGGATCGTTTCTACAGCAAATAATTGCTTTCCGGCTTGGCCGCTCCGATGATAAGCAGCCTCGCCGATCCCCCAGATAGGGGACGACCGGCGGCCGGACGTGTATTCCCCGAGCACGGCGTCCCAGACGCCGCCAACATCGGTCATCGTGATCGTATCCTCGTAGAGCGCTCCGAACGCCGTGTAGTCGATCGTTTGCAGCAGCGCGTCGGTGTACGGATCGGTCTTGACCGTGACGACTCCCAGCCGTCCGAAACCAAAACGGTTGAAATCCCTCACTTCAGGCATAGACCACACGGTCAATCCACCACGCTCGCGGACATACTGGATCAGGCGCTGATGGGGCTGCAGCCCGTTCCCGTCCTGATACACGTCAAAGGGTGGCCGGCCGAACGGGTAGTTATTGACCAACAGGAGGCCCGCCAGGATCAGCAAGGCCACACCCGGGACTACCAGCCTGGTTCGCACGATCATGAATGTCCACCCGACCCTCACCTTCCGTTCAACCCGGCGGTTGAGCAACCACATCGCCGGGGCAACCAACAAGGCCGGTGACAGCCAGAGCGCGGTCGCCCACCCATAGTCGTACGCCGCATAGTTGCCCGCCACCGGTAGCCGTTTGTAGTCGGTCTCGGACGGCAGGCCCACGACCAGAATATTCTTCTGCGAGTCGTGCATCGTGAGGTCCTTACTAAAGAGCGAACCGGTCCAGTAATAGTGGGGCACCACTTCCACGCCAGGGATTAGCAGCACGCCGGGATGGCGTCGATTGACCTCGCGGATCGCCTCCAAGTACCGATCGACTCCGGAGCTCATGACCGATGGCAGCGTGATCGTCCGGCGGATCAACCCGCGTAAAGGGAAGAGCCCATACTCGTAGCGAAGGAGGAAGTTGTCGGTCAGAATAAGGGCCTCGATCCCATAGGACCTTGCCTGCGTGACGAGTGACTCGAGCGAGTCACTGCCTGTGCTCCTATTGCTGTGGACATGAAACACCGTCGTGACCTGCTGCCAGGCTGGTCCGGGCTCGCCGGTCTCCGCCACCCCGATCCACAACAACCCGGCCAGCAGGACACTGCCGCCGAGACGAAGCGGTTTACGTCGCGGGATGCTTTTCCTGCCAGACTTCATCGTAGAGCCGTTCAATGTTGCGCACCATCGTTTTGATGTCAAAGCGTCCATCGACGTGTCGTTTCGCCGCTTCGCCGTACGCGGCCCGGCGAGACCGATCCCTCAGCAAGGTGAGAATAGCCTCGGCCAGCGCTCGATCGTCCCGTGGAGGGACCAACAGGCCGGTTGCCCCGTCAGTGACGATGTCCGGGATGCCGCCGACACGCGTGGCAACCACGGCACAGCCCACCGCCATCGCCTCAAGCAACACCCGCCCCATCCCCTCGTTCAGTGAAGGCAAGACGAAGAGGTCCAGGGCCGCGAGGCACTCGGACACGTCCTCGCGCGCCCCCAAAAACACCACCCGTAGGCCGATCCCCAATTTTGCGGCCAACTGCCCGAGCCCACCGAGCATCGGCCCATCGCCTATGATGACGAAATACGCCTCTGGGAATTCGATCAGGACGCTCGGGGCAGCTTTCAGGAGCCACTCCTGGCCTTTGATCGGAACCAGTCGCCCGACCGTCCCGACGATCGGCCCTTCTGGCGGAAGGCCCAGTTCCTTCCGTTTGACTACGGGGTCCACCTGTACTGATCGAAAGTGCGTGAGGTCGATTCCGCTATGAATGGTCGCGAACTTCTCCGCCCCGGCAATTCTATACTGCACGTGCTCCTGCGCTCCACGATCCGTCAGCGTCACAATCCGGTCGGTTATTTTCGCCAGAAGCCGTTCAAGCAGGCGAATGATCGCACTCGCAACCGTCCCGTAGTAGCCATAAAAAATGTGCCCGTGCGGCGTATGGACCACCACTGGGAGCCGGGCCAGCCAAGCCGCAAGACGACCCACGACACCCGCCTTCGAGGTGTGCGTGTGCACGATCGCCGGCCGTTCGTCGCGCAACAGGCGCCAGAGCGCCAGCATCGCCCGTGCATCCAGGATTGGTCGGACCTCACGCACCAGTGTCGGCACTTCAAATACCCTGACACCTGCCTGGGAGAGCAGCTTCAGATCGGCCTTCATCTGCGCAGCTTCCTCGGCCGTCAGGGGCACCGACCGTCCATACACCAGTCCTACACGAAACCGTTTCTGATCGTGCCCGAGTACGGTGAGGAACGTGTTCCGAGCCGATCCCCCGCGGTCAAGACGAGTAATGATGTGGATGACGCTGGTCCGGCGGTCCAGATGGGGAAGGTCAACCATCAGGAAGTGCGCCTCGAAGGACTGCTGATGACTTCCGAAAGGACCGCCTCGAGTCGCTCACAGTGTCGTACCCACGTGTAGTCGCGCAACACCAAGGCACGGCCTTCCGCCACAAGCCTCACACGCCAAGCTGGATCGGTTGTGAACCGCCGGTGGAGGGCAGCGATACCGACAGCCAGCGACTCAGAATCCGTTCCCTTTGCGACAAGGGAGTGGTCCAGCTCGCCCAAAATCTCTTCGGTCGCGCCGATGGGGGTACCAAACACTGGCGTGCCCGAAGCCAGCGCCTCGACAGTGACAAGCCCGAATCCTTCGAGTTGCGCCGTGGGCAAGACGAACAGGTCAGCCGCCCGGTAATAGTCCGGCAGCTTGGCTTCCGGGATGAACCCCAATAACTTCACACAGGCATCTAACCCCAAGGACTTCACTTGCGCTTCCAATTTTGACCGCAGAGGTCCGCTTCCACCAATCAGCAACCGAAGGCCATGAATCTCTTTTCGGAGACGGGGTATGGCCTGGATGAGTTCGCTGAGGCCCATCCGAGGAACCAGATTGCGAACCGTGAACAGGAGGAACGCGTCTTCTTCCACACCTAGCGCGGCTCGCACCGACCGGTGGTCCTGGCAAGGGGAAAAGACCTGGCTATCGACACCTCCAGGCACCATGCGGATTCGGTCGGCCCTCGCTCGGTGGCAAGCGAGCACCCGCCGGCGCATAAAGTCGCTCAACACAATGATGCGCTGCGCCCTTCTGACCACCGCGCGCTCAGTCCAGCGCCTCGCCAGGGACAAGAGCCGGTACCAGATCTGCCCTGTTATGCCGCCTTCAGGATTGTTCCGCGTCTCAAACTCCTCGTGGGCCAATGACAGGCACACATATACCACAGGGATCCGCGAGAAACGCCCAGGACCAGCCAGAGTAGGCAAGGCCTGGTGCGCCACAATCACGTCGGGCACCCACTCCCTGACTAGCGCAGACCATGCGTGTTTGATATTCCGACGCGTGGAGATGAAAAAGGAGACAGCATTGCGTCGGTTGACCGCGAAGCGTATCTCCGTGATCCCCCCTGCCTCAACGCGCCATGCATCCCCCTCCACGGGCATCCGTGTGAGCACGCGCACAACATGCCCTTTGGCAGCGAGCCCCAGCGCTTGCTGGCGAAGGACCCTCTCTGCACCTCCGCTGACATTGGCGACAGAGACTTCGGCCAGCAACAGAATCTTCACACCAGGTGGTCCTCCACGCACACTCGCAGCCAGATCTCCAATACCAAGAGGGCATAGATCTGGTCTGTCAAGTTCCGCCGGCCGGACTCGTGCTCCTTCAGCAACCACCGGACGTAGGGATATTGGACGTATCCTCGCTGACGGATGGTTTCCTCGGAGAGGAGCTCGCGCACCATGTCCTTCAGATCGGCGTTGAACCAGCGCGCCAGTGGGACCTTGAATCCCTGTTTGGACCGCGTCAAAACTTCCGCCGGAAGGAAAGGCGTAAGGGTTTTCTTCAGGAAGGACTTCAACCGTCCGTTGCGGAAGCGATCACACGCCGGAAGGCCCAGGGCAAACTGCGCCACGACGTGGTCGCAAAACGGGACCCGGACCTCCAGCGAATGCGCCATGCTCATGCGGTCTCCCAACACGAGGAGATCGCCAGGTAAATAGGTCTGAACGTCCAGCGCCATCGCACGTTCAGCAGGATCGGGCCTCTCCCAGGCCCGGTACAGTTGTCCATAGACGTGCTCAGGCTTGTTCGGTCCCGCGCGTGCACGGGTGTCCGGTGTCAGCGCCTCCTCAGCCCATTCGGAGGGGAGAAAGGTAATCCAACGAAGGTAGCGTTCATCCGCAGGAAGGCTGCCTGCTTCCAGAAACCGGCGGACCCGCCCTGGCCAGTTGTGGGAGTGAACAGATTCCGGAATCCACTGGCTTGCTGAAGCCAGGCCACGACGGAGGCCGGAAGGAAGCCGGTCATACAGCGTTCCGGCACGCTGCCCCAGGTATCGTGGATACCCGCCAAACAGCTCGTCCCCTCCGTGCCCTGCGAGAGCCACGGTGACCGTGCGACGGGCGACCTGGGAGACGAGGTAGTTGGGAATCGCGGAGGAGTCGGCAAATGGCTCGTCGAAAGCCTGAATGATACGCGGCAGCAGCTCGATCGCATTGGGCTCGAGGATTTCTTCATGATGGTCCGTGCCAAACCGCTCCGCGACCAGACGCGCAAACGTCAGCTCATTATAGGTCTCGTCCGCACCTCCATACCCGATCGTGAAGGTCCGGATCGGGCTGTCGGAGACCGTCCGCATCAGAGCCACCAAGGTGGTGGAGTCCATCCCGCCTGAGAGAAACACCCCTAGCGGGACGTCGCTGATCAAGTGAAGGCGGATCGCCTCTTTCAAGTGCGCGAGAAGCCGTTCTTCCGCCTCTTCCACGCCAAGACCACCCGCTTCCGGATCAGGCCTCAGCGACCAGTACCGGCGGACGCGCATCTCGCCTCTCGCAAGAGTCAGTATATGACCGGGCGGCAGTTGACGGATGCCTTCGAAGATCGTCGCGGGCGAGGGGACATACAGGAAGGTCAGGTATTGCCTGAGCGCCTGCGCATCAACCGTCCGCTCTATTCCACCGGCGAGCAGCGCCTTGATCTCCGAGGCGAACCAGAACCGGCTGCCCGCGTGTGCGTAGAACAAGGGCTTGATCCCCAGCCTGTCGCGGGCCAAGAGAAGGACCTGTCGGTTTCGGTCCCAGAGCGCGAACGCGAACATGCCGCGTAGATGCTCGACGCATGCCTCGCCGTAATCCTCGTACAGATGCACCAGGACTTCGGTGTCGCATTTCGTCTCAAACCGATGCCCCTTCGTGATGAGAGCGTTGCGCAGTTCCCGGAAATTGTAGATCTCTCCGTTCATCATCACGCCGACCGTTTTGGTCTCGTTCCAGATCGGCTGGTGGCCGCCGGCCAGGTCGATGACGCTCAACCGCCGCATGGCCAGACTCACCGTTTCGTCCACATAGCGGCCCTCATCATCCGGTCCCCGGTGAACGAGACTCGCAACCATTCGGGT
>WNGC01002982.1_pt1 | contig 10309 bp, 3 predicted proteins | sample 5400051 | NCBI WGS metagenome assembly WNGC01 (sample SAMN13153368, study PRJNA577476) | soil metagenome | isolation source: 20 cm soil or saprolite under grassland replicate 2 | place: USA:California | collected 2016-06-15 | reverse complement strand
TGGCGGGCGTAGCGGTGCCGGCTGGCGCCGCTCAAGCACCCCCGCCGCTCGACCGCACCGTCACGCTCGCGCTCGACCGTGTGTCTCTGAAAGATGCGCTCGACGAAGTCGTTCGACAGACGGGCGTACGCATCGCGTACTCCCGTCGCGTCGTCCCGTTGGACCGACCGGTGTCCGTGCAGCTCGCTGCGGTGCGGGTTGAGGCCGCACTCGATACGCTGCTGCACGGCACCGGCGTCGCCTCGACGGTGGACCGGACCGGGCAGATCCTGCTCATCACGGACGGCGATGGCTCGAGCCGGCCGGCGCGTCAGACGGGCTCGCTCGCCGGGAGCGTGAAGGACGGGGACACGGGCGGGCCCCTGACGGCGGCGACCGTCACGGTCGTCGGCACGCGGTTCTCGGCTCAGACGGACGCCGAGGGGCGGTTCACGATCGCGGGGGTGCCGGCGGGGACCTACCGGCTGCGGGCCCGGATGCTGGGATACAGCGCGGTCGATACGAGTGCCGTGGTCGCGGAAGGCCAGCAGAGCGTTTTTGACCTGCAGCTCAAGCGCACTCCCATCGAGCTCAATCCGGTGGTGGCCATCGGCTACGCCACGGTTCAGAAGCGAGACCTGACGGGTGCGGTCGGATCGATAACCGCGGACCAGTTTGCCACCAAGGCGGCCCCGACGGTCACGCTCTCGGGTGGCCTGCAGGGGAAGATCGCCGGCGTCGAGGTCACCTCGAACTCCGGGATGCCGGGCGTCGGCATCCGCGTGCGCGTGCGCGGAACCGGATCGATCAGCGCGAACAGCGAGCCGTTGTACGTGATCGACGGCCTGCCGGCCGAGCAAGGGGCGGGCGGCAACAATGACGACGCGCGGGATCCGAAGACTAATCCCCTCATGTCGCTCGACCCGAACGAGATCGAGTCGATCGACGTGCTGAAAGACGCCTCGGCGACGGCGATCTACGGCGCGCGCGGCGCCAACGGCGTGGTGTTGATCACCACGAAGCGGGGGCGGGCGGGTGAGAGTCGGGTGACGGTAGAATCGAATGCCGGCTTCCAGAGCATTCGGAAGACCATCCCGGTGCTCAATGGGCCGCAGTTCATGCAGCTGTCGAACGAGGCGGTGTTCAACGCCGAGGGGGATTCGGCCAACCTCCCGTTCACTGCGGCGCAGATCGCGTCCGCCGCGACGTACAACTACCCCGCCATGATGCTCCGCACGGGACTCCAGACCAACCAGGCCATCAGTCTCTCGGGAGGCGAGCAGAAGCTGCGCTACCTGATCAGCGGCAACTTCACCCGGCAGGAAGGCATCGTGCTCGGCTCCGACTTCAACCGTTACGGCGTGCGCGTCAACCTCGACGGCGACGCGAGTAGCCGATTCCGCTGGGGCTCGAGTCTGAGCCTGACGCGGGTGGCCCGTAACGCCGCCCGGGTGGAGAACGGCGCGGTCGGCAACAGCGCGAACGGTCTCCAGGCCGCCATGCAATTCGCCCCGTTCGCGGCTCCCAAGGACGCGGCCGGCAACTGGATCATGCAGTCGCCCTCGACGGAGCCGGTGCCGAATCCGGTCGCGAACGCGCTCGAGGAGACGGACTTGAACACGACCTCGCGCGCGCTGGGCAGTGTGTTCGGTGAGCTGGACCTCACGCCCGAGCTCAAGGTGCGGAGCACCTTCGGCGGCAACTTCCAGTTCGACGGCATTCACTTCTATGCCCCGCGCACCATCCTCGACGGGGGGAGCGGCGGCAGCGGCTGGCTGTACAACCGTGAGCGTCGCAATCTGACCAACGAGAATACGGTGAATTACCGGCGGGCGGTGGGCCCTGGCAAATTGGACCTGCTGGGCGGCTACTCGGTGCAGACGTGGTATGAGGAGAGTGTCAGGGCCAACGGCGTCGACTTCCCGATCGACCACACCAACGTCTACGATCTCGCCTCAGGCTCGACGCTCGTGGCGCCGAACAGCGACACCCAGGAGCATGCGCTGCTCTCCTTCCTCGGGCGGGCCAACTACAATGTCGCCGACAAATATCTCTTCACCCTGACCGGCCGCCGGGACGGCTCGAGTGTGTTCGGGGCGAACCACAAGTGGGGATTCTTCCCCTCGGGCGCGGTCGCGTGGCGCCTCGGCGATGAATCGTTCATGCGGCAGCAGTCGCTCTTCAGCGATCTGAAGCTGCGCGTGAGTTACGGCAAGGTTGGTAATCAGGCGGTGGACCCGTACCAGTCGCTCGCGCACCTGGGCGTAGCCTGGTACTCCGCCGGCACCACAGAAATTCCGGCGATGGCTCCAGGAAGCCTCATGCCCAATCCTGATCTCCACTGGGAGGAGCAAACCCAATTCAACGCGGGGCTCGACGCGGCGCTGCTCCACAACCGCATCGCGTTCACGCTCGACGCGTACCGCTCCAAGACGCGAGACCTCCTGCTCCTGGTCAACGTCCCCATCACGACGGGCTTCAACCAGCAGCTCCAGAACGTCGGCTCAGTACGCAACAACGGGGTGGAGCTGTCGGTCACCACCGTGAACATCGTGCGGCCGAAGCTCACCTGGCGGAGCACGCTGACCATCTCCCACAATCACAACAAGGTCGTCGACCTGGGGACGAGGCCGGACCCCATCACGGGGAAGCCGGTCGCGGTCAGCGAGTTCACGGTAACGCCGCGCACCGGCAATTTCTTCGATCCGAGCGACGTATATCTCGTGCGGGTGGGTGAGCCACTGGGCTCCATCTACGGCTATCAGGTCGCCGGTCTGTGGCAGGTGGGCGACCCCTGCTACCTGAAGAATGCGCTGGACTGCACGCCCGGCGAATTCAAGATCGCCGACCTGAACGGCGACAGCGCGATCACCGCGGCCGACCGCACCATTCTCGGGTACGGCGAGCCCAAGTTCTACGGTGGGTTCGGCAATACGCTCGCCTATGGGCGCTTCACGCTCGACGCGTTCTTCAACTTCACCTCCGGAAACAAGATCATCAACGCCGGCAAGGCGTACGGCTGTCTGGCCATCATGCAGGCCAATGAGCGGGACTGCGTGCTCGACCGCTGGACGCCGACGCATACCAACACGGATGTCCCGCGCCCGAATCGCGACCGAGCGCGGCTCCTCTACAGCACCTTCGTGGAGGACGGCTCCTACCTGCGCCTCCAGACGCTCACGCTCGGCTACGAGTTGCCGGCGGGGCTCATTCCCGGGACCGTCGCGACCCGGCTCTACGTCACCGCCCAGAACCTGTTCACGATCACCGGCTACTCGGGGTTCGATCCGGACGTCAACAGCCAGGGCGGGGACGCGACCTTCGGACTGATCGACATCGGTGCCTACCCGCGGCAGCGGGTCTGGAACTTCGGCTTGACCACCACATTCTGAGCCGCGAGGACACTGTCATGAGATACCAGCGATTCGTTGCACCCCTGGTGCTCGCGGTCGGGCTGTCGGTGATCGCATGCACCGATCTCCTGAACGAGGATCCCAAGGGGTTCGCCACGACGGACACCTTCTTCAAGACCGGCGCCGACCTGAACAGCGCCACGCTCGCCATCTACAACGCCCTCCGCGGGCTCGAGGGCCAGAGCAACTGGACCACGCCCGAGCTCGCATCCGACCAGGCCCGGGCCGACAATCGCGAGCCCAACTCCGGGACCTACGGGCCCGACCGGCTCAACTGGACCGCGGCGAGCGGCCGCGCGACCGTGCCGTTCGGCACGATCTACGGCATCGTCTCACGTGCCAACCTCGTGCTCGCGAACGGCCCCGGCATCGCGGCGCCCGATGCGGTGACCAAAGCGTACAACCTCGCCGAGGCCAAGCTGTTGCGCGGGTACGCCTATCTGCGGCTGACCAAGGCCTACGACGGCGTGCCGCTGCTGCTCACCCCCGAGGATCAGGCCAACCCGAGTCCGACCCGGACGCCGCTCGACTCGGTGCATCAGGCGGTTGTCCAGGACCTGACCGACGCCTACACGGGGCTGCCCCGCGTGTGGCCGGGCAATGATGGGTACGGCATCCCCAGCCAGGGGCGCGTCACCAAGGCGGCGGCGGCCATGGCGCTCGCCGACCTGTATGCGTGGCGCTCGAGCTTCATGCTGAAGAGCGAATGGCAGCAGGCGTCGGACTGGGCGAAGACGGTCATCGATTCGTCGAGCGCTTGGGGGTTGGGCCTGAACGACAACTACTTCAGCACGTTCCTGCCCACGAACAAGGGCAACAAAGAGATGATCTTCGTGATCAATAACTCCGGCGTGGCCGATCGCACGAGTAACATCTTCCAGCTGTTCTATTATCCGCGCGACTGGGGGCTCGACCAGGGGCAGGGCGGTGGTTGGGGCTTGATCCACCCGACCGACTGGTTCCTGAACAGCTATCTCCCCGGCGACTTCCGGGGGTCGCAAGGCTACAACGGCTACAAGTCCGATTCGGGGTTCGTCGCCGGGGGGTGCGGCCTCACCTTATGCGCGGACACGCTCGGAGACGGGCCGATGCCCTGGAAATACCGCAAGAGCGACGGCGGTGACACGTGGTGGCTGGGAGACGTAGACGTCCCGTTATACCGGTATGCCGAGGCGATCCTGATCTATGCCGAGGCGCAGAACGAGCTGAACAACGCAGCGGTAGCAGTGCAGTCCTTGAACATGATCCGCGCCCGCGCGCGCAAGGGGACTGGTGCGCAGACTCGCACCGAGCCGCACGATTACGGCACGGGCGGCGAGCTGATGGACAAGCTGTCGGTGCGCGAAGCGATTTACATGGAGCGTGCCTGGGAGTTCGCCTTCGAGGCAAAGCGCTGGTTCGACCTGGTGCGGCGAGATTCGGAGGAGCCGAACTACTGGGCCACCCAGCTCCATCTGCACGACCCCAACTCTGAGAAGCTGGGCGCGACTTCGGCGCAGACGTACAAAAAGCGGTGGCCGATTCCCCAGACCCAGATCACGGCCAATCCGGCGCTGTGCCAGAATCCGGGATACGGCGGCACGCCATGCCCCTCGGGCGTGACTTTCCCCTGATCTACCCGACGAACGCTAGGGAACCCCTTCGGAACGAACGGCCCGCCTGCCCGGCGGGCCGCTCTGTGTCACCCTATCGAACGCCCGCCACACCCCGGGACGTCTCGCGCGCCGCGTCGTGCCGTCTCGGGATGCAACGACGCAACGGGGCGCGGTCACCACAGGTTCGACCGCCGGTCCGCTAAGTCGTTGCCTCGACGCGTCGAGCGGTAGTCGCTTCGAAGCGCGTCGCGCGTCGGCCTCGATCTTGAAACGCGGCCGACGAAACCGTGAGCCGTGTCACCTGAGCCGTCAGTCGTCCGTCCGACGTGCCCCATCGTGACCGGAAACACCCTCTACGCCGTCGAGGGGGATCGATCCAATGAGACCAGTCCTTGTATTGCTGCTGGCGGTCGCGGCGTTGCCGCTCGACGTCGCCCACGCTCAGGACGCGGGCACCATCGCCGGCGTCGTGACGGCCTCCGAAACGGGAGCTGCACTGTCGGGCGCCACCATCACCCTGTCCGGTCCCGGCCTCAGCGCCACGAGCGCGCCGGATGGTCGCTATACCATCGCCAACGTGCCACCCGGGACCTACCGCGTGCAAGCCCGGCTGATCGGATACGCCGTCGCGGTGGACACGGGCGTCGTGGTCGCGGCCGGGAAAGGCGCCACGGCGGACTTTCGGCTCCAGGTGCGGGCCATTGAGCTCGAGGCGGTCGTGGCCATCGGCTATGCCACCGTGCAGAAGCGCGATCTCACGGGCGCGGTGGCGTCGGTGAGCGGCGATGCGGTGACGACCAAGGCCGCGCCGACGGCCACGATCAACACCGCGCTGCAGGGGCGGGCGGCGGGGGTGCAGGTTGTCACGAACTCGGGGATGCCCGGTGTCGGCGCGAGCGTGCGCATCCGCGGCACCAACTCGATTACGGCCAACAGTGAGCCTCTGTACGTCGTGGACGGAATCCCGGCCGAGCAGGGCGTGGGCGGCACGTCCGCGGCCGCGCAGGATCCCCGGAACAACCCCCTGATGAGTATCGACCCGAACGACATTGAATCGATCGACGTGCTGAAGGATGCGGCCGCGACGGGGATCTACGGCGCCCGCGGTGCCAATGGCGTGGTCTTGATCACCACCAAGCGTGGGCGGTCAGGGGAGAGCCACTTCACGGTGGAATCGAGCTACGGGTTCCAGCGAATCTCGAGATTCATCCCGGTGTTGACTGGACCGCAGTACATGCAGTTGCGCAATGAGGCGGTGTTCAACGCCACCAAAGACTCCACGCGGCTGCCGTACCGCCCCGCCCAGGTCGCGTCGGCACCGACGTACAACTATCCCGCGATGATGCTTCGTAGCTGCGGCGGTTGGGCCTGCGTCGCTGCGCCACAGGCGAGCGAGGCGGTCACCCTGTCGGGGGGCAGCGATCGCACACGCTATCTGTTCAGCGGAAACTACATGAAGCAGGACGGCATCCAGATCGGCTCGGACTTCGAGCGGTACGGTGTGCGCTTCAACTTGGACGCCGAGGTCAGCCAGCGCTTCCGGATGGGGACCAGCCTGAGCCTGACGACCGTCAACCGGAACGCCCCACGAGTGGAAAACGGCAGCGTCGGCGCGGGGGCCAACGGCATACTCGCTGCCATGCAGTTCGACCCATCGCTGCCGCCGCGCGACGCCAATGGCAACTGGACGCTCTCGGCGATCCTGGGGGAGCAGGTGGAGAATCCGGTGGCCAACGCGTCGGAGCTGCTCGATCGGAACACCACGTCGCGCGTCGTGGGGAGCGTCGTCGGGGAGCTCGCTATCACCGAGGCGCTCAAGCTACGCAGCACGTTTGGCGGCACCTTCAGCTTCGACGGTGCCCAGTATTACGCGCCGCGCACCGTCGCCCCCGGCCGGAACGCGGGTGGTGACAGCTATATCGCAGCCGCGCCGTTGCCGTCGCGCCAGCTCATCAACGAGAACACGTTGACGTACCGGCGCGCCCTGGGTCCGGGCCGGATCGACGTGCTGGGCGGTTTCTCCGTCCAGACCGCGCACAGCGAGCTCGACACCGCCAAAGCACAGGGGTGCCCGAGTGATGCCACGACCTACTACGCGTACGGCTCCTGCCGGACCCTGCGGCCGCCGTACAGCGGTGCCTCGGAGTGGGCGCTCGTCTCGTATCTGGGCCGTGTCAACTATGAGCTGAGCGACAAGTATCTCTTCACCCTGACCGGGCGCACCGATGGCTCGAGCCGCTTCGGGGAGAACAACAAGTGGGCTTTCTTCCCGTCGGCGGCGTTCGCGTGGCGCGTCTCGGATGAGCCGTTCCTGAGGAAGCAGTCGCTCTTCGACGACCTGAAGCTGCGACTGAGTTACGGCAAGACGGGAAATCAGGCCATAAACCCATACCAATCTCTCGACCAGCTAGGCGTCTGCTGGTACTCGACCGGCGGCATCGAGATCAACGCGTTATGCCCCTCGGGCACCGAGGGGAACCCGGATCTGAAATGGGAGACGCAGCAGCAGCTCAACGTCGGAATCGATGCCAGCGTGCTGCGGAGCCGTATTGCCTTCTCGCTCGACGCGTACCACTCCGTGACCCACGATCTGCTGCTGAGCGTGCCGCTCCCCGCGACATCGGGTTTCAGCAGTCAGCTACGCAACATCGGCTCGGTGCAGAACAACGGTGTGGAGCTGTCGGTGACCAGCGTGAACGTCCAGGGCGTCCGGCTCGGCTGGCGCAGCACGCTGAATCTCGCGCGCAACCGCAACAAGGTGCTCGACCTCGGCACAGCCACCCAGATCATCCCGACGGTACGCGGCGGCGGGTTCGTCGAGGGTCAGGCCACCAGCATCGTGAAAGTGGGTGAGCCCCTCGGTGCGATCTACGGCTTCAAAACCATTGGCCTGTGGCAGCCAGGGGACCAGTGCTATTTGACGAACCCCGCCGACTGCACGCCCGGCGAATACAAGATCGTCGACGTCAACGGCGACGGGAAGATCGACCTCAACGACCGCACCATCGTGGGCTACGCCGATCCCAAGGTGTACGGAGGGCTTTCGAACAGCCTGACCTACGGGTCGTTCACGCTGGACCTATTCATGAACTTCTCCTACGGCAACCAGGTCGTTGACATGTCCAGGGTCTTCAATGGTCTCGCCACCGGGTTCATGAACGAGCGGACGGAGGTGCTCAACCGATGGACGCCCGAGCACACTACCACCGGCATCCCGCGCGCCAATTTCGCCCGTCCCCGCCGCATCTATAGTGCGCTGGTGGAAGATGGCTCGTTCCTGCGGCTCCAGACGCTGACCCTCGGCTACCAGCTCCCGCGCCGCCTGTTGTGGGGCGCCAAGACGGGCCGCGTGTACGTCACGGGTCAGAACCTGTGGATCGCCACGAAGTACTCCGGGTTCGATCCCGAGGTCAACAGCATGGGCGGCGACGCGCGGCAACGCGGCATCGACGACGGCGCGTACCCGCGCTCCCGGGTGTGGAATGTCGGCGTCAATCTGACATTTTGAGTAAAGGGACACCGCCATGAAAATCAAGCTCTGGATGGCGCCGCTCGCGTTGTCGGTCTCGGTGGCGATGACCGCTTGCCGGAATCTCCTGACCGAGGACCCACAGTCGTTCGTCACCAGCGACGCGTTCTTCAAGACCGAAGCGGATCTGAAGAGCGCCGTGATGGCGACCTACTCGCCGATGCGCAGCGGCAACCTCTTCAACGGGTGGCCCTGGCTCTCGCTGGAGCTGGCCTCCGATCAGGTGCGCATCGATCACGACGAGCCGAACCTTGAGACGAGCGGCCCGGACTTCCTGTTCTACTCGGCCGGGAGCCGCGGCGTGACGGTGGCCTGGCGCGAGCTGTATAACATGGTCTATCGGGCCAACCTCGTCCTGGCGAACGCCGACCGTGTCCAGCAATGGACTAACCCGGCGCTGAAGGACACGTATCTCTCCGAGTCCAAGTTCCTGCGTGGGTACGCATACCTCTGGCTCACCAAGCTGTACGACGATGTGCCGCTGCTGCTCACGCTGGCGGATCACGCCAACCTCGACGTCCCGCGGACGCCGGTCGAGCAGGTGCACCAGCAGATCATCAAGGATTTCACGGAAGCCGAGGCGGTGCTGCCCGCCAAGTGGGGGTCGAGCGATCGGGGTCGGGCCACGAGAGGGGCGGCGGAGATGGCGCTGGCCGATCTGTACCTTTGGCGGGCCAGCTTCCTGCAGAAGTCGGCCGAGTGGCAGAACGCCTCCGACTGGGCGAAGAAGGTCATCGATTCCGGGGACTGGGGGCTCTCCGCCGACTACATCAGCACGTTCCTACCCAGCAACAAGGGCAATCGGGAGATGATCTTCTACGTCGCCGCCTCCGGCGTGGACTCGCGTAGCAGCACGGGCGGGCTGGTCAATTTCTACTACCCCCGGGACTTCGGCCTGTCCACCGGGGGTGGCTGGGGTGCCGGGCACCCCACTGCCTGGCACTACAACCAGTATCAACCCGGGGACTACCGGCACGACGCAGGATACCGCACGGGCGGCTGTCGTTGGGACGGGATGTGCGTCACGGCGTTCAAGGATGGTCCCCTGCCGTGGAAGTACCGCCCGACGAACAACGGCTCCGACGGCGGCAGGTGTGACGTGGACATCCCCCTCTATCGCTACGCCGAGGCGCTCCTGATCTACGCCGAGGCGCAGAACGAGTTGGGGAACCCGGGCGTGGCGGTGCAATACCTCAACATGATCCGCGCCCGGGCTCGCAACGGGACCGGCGCGGAGAATCGTTCCAGCCCGGCCGACTACGCGGGCCCCACGGACCAGCTCGCGCTTCGGGACGCGATCTTCGCCGAGCGTGATTTGGAGCTGGCGCACGAGGCAAAGCGCTGGTTCGACCTGGTACGGCGAAACGCTGAGCCAGGGCAAAACGGCTCCTGGGCAACGAGCCTGCACGACCACGACGGGAATTCCTGGGTGATGCAGCCGATTGCCGAGTACAAGAGGCGCTGGCCGGTCCCACAATCGGAGCGGGACCTGAGCCCGGCGCTGACGCAGAACCCCGGCTACTGATCTCTCCACCCCCGACCCGCACCTGACCGGAGCCCCGGTGAGGTGCGGGTTTTCGCCTATGTGCTATATTTGTTGCGTCCACGCATCACCCCCGAAAGGAACCCGACCGCCCGGCCGAGTGTTCAACGGTGCCTGACCCTGGCTAGGAGGACCGATGAGGCGAGCGATCTGTTTCGGGTTTGGTCTCGCGCTGGCTGCCGGCTGCGGGCCCACGCCGCCGCGATTGGAGACGCCGACACCTCAGGATGAAGTCTCCGTCGGCTATGGG
>WNGC01002977.1_pt1 | contig 10311 bp, 9 predicted proteins | sample 5400051 | NCBI WGS metagenome assembly WNGC01 (sample SAMN13153368, study PRJNA577476) | soil metagenome | isolation source: 20 cm soil or saprolite under grassland replicate 2 | place: USA:California | collected 2016-06-15 | reverse complement strand
TGCATCCTCAACGCCTTGATTTGGAACGCGGATCGCCGCAGCGACCGCGTCCTTTCCTTATTGAGAGAATGACTGTCCTTGAGGTGCTGCATTCGACGACAGCGTATTTCAAGAAGCGCAAGATCGACAATCCCCGCTTGAACGCAGAGCACTTGCTCGCGCACGTTCTGGACCGCGGGCGCATTGAACTTTATTTGGAATTCGAACGCGCTTTGGGCGAAAACGAACTCGGGACTTTGCGCGAACTTGTCCGGCGCCGTGGTCAGGGCGAACCGCTCCAGCATTTGCTCGGCACGGTGGAATTTTGCGGACACCTATTCCTTTGCGATAAACGCGCGTTAGTGCCGCGACCGGAAACTGAAGAGCTGGTCGGGTTCTTAACATCGAACGACGAACATCGAACATCGAACGTCGTGGATGTTGGAACGGGCAGCGGCGTCATCGCGCTTTCTCTGGCGTCGAAATTTCCTGAGGCACAGATTGTGGCGGTCGATGTTTCCGAAGAGGCGTTGTCGCTCGCTCGCGAAAATGCCGAGCGGCTTGGGCTGAGCGAGCGCGTGCAGTTCTTGCAAAGTGATTTACTCGAAGCGGTCGATGGGAAATTCGATCTTATCGTCGCGAACCTTCCCTATATCGCGGCACAAGATCGACATACTCTTTCGCGTGAAGTCTTGCACGATCCGGAAGGTGCGCTCTTCGCCGGCGAGCACGGCGTCGAATTGCTGCGTAAACTAATTGAACAGGCGCCAGCGCGGTTTCGTCCCGGCGGAATGCTGGCCCTGGAAATTGGGGCCGGCCAGAGCGAGGCGCTTCTTTCGATTTTGGCGGATAAAAATTTCCGCGACATTTCGTCGAGAAACGATTATTCAGGTAGGACACGATTCCTCTTTGGCAGGTATGGATAAGATTCTCATTCACGGTGGCCATTCACTCTCAGGTTCGATCAAGGTGAGCGGTTCGAAGAATTCCGCGCTGCCGATTCTGGCCGCAACATTGCTCAGCCGGGAGCCGTGCGTCGTTCATGGCGTGCCTGATCTGAGCGACACGCATTACATGCTGCAAATTCTCGCGCATCTGGGCGCGCAAGTGGAACGCGCCAGCGGCACGGTAAGCGTCACGGCTGACAAGGTTCAATCGGTGGCGCCCTACGATGTCGTGCGCAAAATGCGCGCCTCCGTCTGTGTGCTTGGACCGCTGCTGGGCCGCTGCAAAGAAGCGACCGTCTCGCTGCCGGGTGGTTGCGTCATTGGGGATCGCCCAATTGATCTGCACCTGGCAGGTTTCGAAGCGCTCGGGGCGGCGGTGCGCGTGGAGGGTGGCGACGTGAAAGTTTTTGCACCGAAGCTGACCGGTGCCGTAATCAATCTGCGGGGCAAATTTGGTCCGACCGTCCTCGGCACCGATAACGTGATGATGGCCGCCGTCCTCGCGGACGGCGTGACCGTAATCGAAGGAGCGGCACAAGAACCCGAAGTAGTAGATCTTGCCAATTTTTTAAACAAGATGGGCGCGAAGATCGAAGGCGCCGGAACGCGGCGTATCATCATTGAAGGCGTGCCGGCGCTGCACGGAGCGGAACATCGTGTTATCCCCGATCGGATCGAAGCGGGAACATTTCTAGTGGCGGGCGCAATTTGCGGGCAGGGAGTTACCGTCAAACGGGTTGAGCCGGAACATATTCGCTCGGTCACCGATGCGCTGGTCCGTTGCGGTTTTCCAATCAACATCGCTGACCACTCGATTTCGATCTCGCCGAACGGGGACGCCAAGGCGTTGGAGTTAATCACCGAACCATATCCGGGCTTTCCCACTGACATGCAGGCACAGATGTGCGCGTTACTCTCGACCAGCGATGGCATCAGCGTCGTGACGGAAAATATTTTTCCGCAACGCTACATGCACGTCGCGGAGCTAAAACGCATGGGAGCGCAAATGCAACTGGAAGGCGCAACTGCGGTGATCCAAGGGGTCGATCGTCTTTTTGGCGCGCAGGTTATGGCGAGCGACCTCCGCGCATCAGCTGCGCTAGTGCTTGCGGGATTAAAGGCGGACGGAATTACCGAAGTCAGCCGCGTCTATCACATCGATCGTGGTTACGAACACCTTGATGAAAAATTGAGCGAGCTCGGCGCGCACATCGAGCGCGTAAAAGAAACATAGCGCAAACGCTTTTTCTTGCCCTCACTGGCAGCAAACGGCACAGTCGTTTGAGCGAAAGGCTAAATATGGAAACATCGGTATCTCCATCAAATGTTCGAACATGGAATGTGCTTTGCCACGCCAGCGCGTTGATCGGCTTCTTTGTGCCATGGGCGGGGCACATCCTTGGCCCGCTGATTGTATGGCTGGCCAAGCGCGGCGATTCGCCGGAAATCGACGAGCATGGAAAAGAGTCGCTCAATTTTCAAATCTCCATGCTGATCTATAATTTGATCGCTGGTGTGCTTTGTCTGGTGCTGATCGGGTTTGTGATCCTTGGCATATTGCACATTTTGAATTTGGTCCTGGTGATCGTCGCCTCCATTCAAGCGAGCGAAGGGAAACTCTACCGCTATCCAATCACGATCCGTTTGATTAAGTAGTCGGAAAACGGACTCCCAGTCCTGCCGTGCCCGGCGAGCATCTTGTCCGCCAATCGGACGGACTCGTCCGGCGGCGAGCTTGTCGAGATGACTCACATGAGAAGACAGGGTTGAAGCCTGTTTGCCGAGTCAGGCGAAGGATGCCTAACTTCCGATCAAGCCGCGCAGCGTCTCCATATTTTCCACATCCTCAGCGAGATCTTTGCCCTTCGGGGTTTCCAAGACCTTTGGAACTTTGCGCAAACGGCGGTCGCGCATGATGAAGCGGAAGGCGTCGAGTCCGATTTTGCCCTTGCCGATGTGTTCATGTCGATCCACTCGCGAGCCGCGCGCAGTTTTGGAATCGTTGACATGAATCGCAACGAGACGATCGAGACCGATTATGCGGTCGAACTGGCGAAATGTTTTTCGAACTGCTGATTCACTGCCAATGTCATAACCGGTGGCGAAGACATGTGCGGTGTCGAGACAAACACACAACCGCTCCGGCTCGCGCACGCCACTGATGATGTAAGCGAGATGCTCGAATTTGTGTCCAAGACACGAGCCCTGACCGGCCGTCGTTTCGAGAGCAATTCGCGTCTTCACTTTGGGAATGCCAGAGTGCACGCGATTAATCGATCCGATAATTTTCTCGAGCCCAGCTTCTTCACCTGTGCCAAGATGCGCGCCCGGATGCAACACGAGGAATGGCAGTTCGAGCTGATCGGCGCGAGTCAGTTCTTCGGAAAGAGCGCGCAACGAGTTCGCATGAAACTGGGGATTGGTTGCGGCGAGGTTGATCAGATAATTCGCGTGCGCGAAAACCGACAATAATTCGCCGCGCTGGGTGTGATTGAGAAACGCGCCGATGTCCTGGCGCGCCAGGGGCTGGGCAAACCACCGCATATTGTTTTTCACGAAGATTTGCATGGCCGTGCACCCAATGGAACGAGCTCGCTGGATCGACATGTGCACGCCACCGCCAATCGACATATGGGCGCCCAAAAGAATTTTCGATTGCCGATTTTCGATTGGCGATTTGGGCTCGCGTGACGCTATTCGTTTCAATCGAAAATCGTAAATCGAAAATCTAAAATCTCTTGGGATGCCAATCCGGTTTCTTCAAACTTCCTTCGCCGGTATATTCGAAAAGCTTGTACACCGGGGTGAGCAGCACGCCAGGTCCCTTCATGTTCATCCGCAAATTGAAATCGAGTTTGTCATCAAGGAAATGAATGTCGCCATGGCCGAGCATGCTGAAGAGTGTCGCGGCAGCCTCGAAATCGCCGGTATGGATAACTCCATCATTAATCTTAAAGCTCGCGCTCGCTTTGCGCGCGATGCTGTAGCCGCTGCCGGGGACAATATGGTTCAGAATTCCTGAGAGCGGCCCGAAAATGGGAATAGCAAACACGTCGCCGTCGGTCACTTCCACTTTTCCGCGACCATTCATCTTGCGGGCGTCGCTCCCCAAACCGGCGAAATCATAGGTGCCGCTCAACTGCCCGTGCGCCGTCTTGTAGTTGTAGTACAAATCGGTCAAAAGCGGGAAATTAATTCCGTTCACGGAAATGTCGGCGCGATAACGGGGATCATGCGGCGTCAGTGAGATATCGGCATTTCCGCGCACCGTTCCGGAAAGAAGTCCACCGCGAAGATCGACAATTTGCAATCGATTGTTGGTAAAGAGCAATCGTCCGGAAACGCGATCGAACGGTAACGTCTTTCCGAGAAAGGTGTAATCCATTCCGTTCGCGCCGTTGATCGTGATCTCGAGGTGCGTGTTCTTGCCACCTCGGAATTGATATATGCCGTTGGCAACGACGCCGGGCGGGCGGCGAAACTTGTAAGGTGCAACGGTTTTCCAAATCTTGGGGTCGATCCAGAAAATCGCCTCGGCGGGATAGAGCGAACTTTTGATATTTGAGATGCGCACCTCGTGTTTTTTGAAATCGTAGGTGAAATTGCCGGTGCCGATTCCTTCATCGCGTACCACGCGAAAGTCATCGCAAACGATGGCGCCGTCTGCGAAGTGGATTTTGGTGCTTCCGCCATTCATCCAGACGCCGCGAAATCGGGTTCGATCCAACGCGATCGTTCCATCACCTCGCCAATTCTCTGGACGGTGATCCTGACCGCGAATGGCGAGGTGGATCGTGGGCGGACGCTGCCACTCCCATTCGCTCAAAAACTGACCCAGCTCAGGAGAGGCGAGGGCACGCATTGCGCTTGGACTCATTGTGCTGTCTACGGTCAAACGGAAATCGTTTGGGGCATCGAAGAGGTCGGCCCTGAGCTGGCCGGTCTGATGCCGAAGCCGCAGATCGCGAAGTAAGGCGCGGTCACCATCCCACGAAAAATCGGCGGTCAAATCGGAGAACGGCACCGTTTTGTAAGCGAACTGGCCCAGTGTGGCGTGACCGATGATCTTTAGTCGAAGACGATCTTCTCCGAAATTTGCCGAACCAGCGATTTCGACCAAAGGGGCGGAATAAAATCTCGCCTCTGCGAGCGGACCGCCGAGACCAAAAGCATCGAGAAAACCTTTTAGATCCAGACCACTGCGCACTTGAAAATTCGCGCGATTGTCCTGCCGGCTCCAATCAGCGCGGCCCGCAAAGCTGCCCCCGACATCATTCCATTCGCAGTGTGTAATGTTCAAACGTTGGTCGCTCCATTCGGCGGCGGCGGACAAGTCTCTCATTTCATATTTGCCTCGTTGTAACCGATCGCCGCTGAGGGTGGCCTCGACCCGTGCACTTTCCATTTCTGCGATGTCGCCGCTAAATTTCACCTGCAACGAGGGAGGCGCCGCCGGGAAAGTGAACTTTTGCAGTTGGTTCACAACACGTTGCAAAAGCGACAGTCGTCTTCGCCACTCTTCCTCTGAAATCGGGGGTGACGGCTGGTAATTCTGTCGCTTGATCAACTGACCCGTCGCAGAAATCCGAATTCCGCAAAAAAACCCCTCGGCTTGACTAACGTAAATTTGTTCGGGCGGAAAATAGACATGGGCGTGGAAATTATTGAGCTGGGCATTATCGATTTTTCCCTCTGCGCCTCTCAGGGGCAGGGTGATTTGCGCGTTGCGCACATCGAGCGCGTTGAGAAATGGCTCATGATGGATGAGCGCGGCATAATTGATATCCAGCGAGACTTCGCTGATCAGGGCGAGCGTCTTTTCACGGTTCTTGTAATCAAAGATGCGCACATTCCGTGCGATCAGGCCGCGGAACGGGTCCAGAGTTAACCGGCCGACGGACGCTTCGACACCGCGCTTGTGCAATTCCTCGACCACGCGATAGCGCCATTGCCGGCCGAAGCCTCGTTTGGCGAGATACCAGCCGCCGCTTAGACAGACCGAAATTACGATCAGGATCAGCAGACGGGGCACATTTACGGCGATGCGATGCGCCAAAGTCGATTGTCGATCTGGGATCGGCGCTACGGTTTTCGGCGATTCGAGAATGGGCGGCATCAAGTTATAGTGAGAGATGTTTGGGTTTCGCTCAACATGACAAAGAAACCATGACTGTTTCCGATCTGCCGGCAATCAACGCGTCGCTTAATCTTGTCAGCACCGTTTTCATCTCAACGGGCTGGTACTTGATCCGGCACGGCGCGTGGCGCCGTCACATGGCATGCATGATTACTGCCGTGATTTCGTCCACAATTTTTTTGGTCGGGTACGTCATTTATCACGTGCACGTTGGCGAAAAATCGACGCATTTCGCTGCCCAGGGAATGGTACGTCCGCTCTATTTCGCGATGTTGATTTCGCACGTCCTGCTCGCCTTCACGACATTACCCTTGGTGATTTTAACGCTCATTCCAGTGTTTCGCCGCCGTTGGGATCGGCATCGGCGGATCGCGCGGTGGACGATTCCAATCTGGCTTTATGTTTCAATCACAGGTGTGCTGGTTTATCTGATGCTCTATAAATGGTTTCCTCCGCCAAATCTTGCACCCGGCCCCTAGTTGATGTTTGATCAGAGGACGCGCTGTCGCGCAGACAAAACAACTTTATGGTGACGATCGCGACGTTTAACGAACCGGCAAAAGCGAGGCAGCTCAAACGGCGCTTCCACGACGTAGGAGTGAAGGCCGATGTTCATAACGAGGCCCCTTTGCAGCAGGTCGCGTTCATGTCGCGGCCGCAAGCAAATGCGAAAGTCATGGTGGATGACAACGATTTCGAGAAGGCGCAAGGCCTCATGGTCGAATGGGAAGCGACCGATCCGGATATCGCTGCTGCCCTGATTCGTTGCCCGCAATGCGGCTCCTCAAACATCGAGTATCCGCAGATGACCCGTAAATTCATTACCCCGGCGCTCGTCGGCGTTCTTTGCGCGATGAAAATTATTCCGAAAGAATTTTATTGTCAGGATTGCCACTTTTCTTGGAGTAACGAAGAAGAGCGTACGCTGGGGCGTCTCTGGCACCGTTTCTTTCCGGGGCTGGAGTCCGGCAAAGAGGGTTCGTAGGAGAACCGCTCGGTTGACCGGCGCGATTGACTAGTCGGGCGCGATTTTTCTATTGATGGATTTTCGGTTGACTGAAACAGCTAGAGATTCCGGCTCGCCTCGGCTTTGCCTTACTCAGGGCAGGCCGCCGGTTTTGCTCAGACTCATAATTCCGCTCTGCCATCCATGAAGTGGCTCTTTGCATTACTGCTGGCGCTGGTCATTTTCGGGAGTGCCGCCTGGTTCGGTTACAACCTCTTCGTCAAAGAAGATATCGCAGTGAAAAAGGAGCAACGTGGAGAAGTTCCTCCGGCACCGACTCCAGACATCAGCCTTCCCGAGTTTCAGGCGGCGGCGAAACTGCGACAGGACGGGAAACTAACCGAAGCTCGCGACGCGCTTATCACCTTCATTCAAAAATATCCGGCCGGGCTGCACGTCGAAAGCGCCAAAGATTTACTCGGTGAGGTGAACATCGACATCTTCCTTTCGCGTTATCCTTCGCCGGAGAAGACCGAATATGTGGTGCAGTCTGGAGACGTGCTGGTGAAGATCGCAAGAAAACTGAAAACGACGCCCGAGCTCATTATGCGGATGAATAATCTGAGCGGCACGATGCTGCACATCGGCGAACATCTCCTCATTTCGCACCCGGATTTTTCAATTCTGATTCAACGAAAGCCGAAGCTGGTTGTGCTCCTTAATCATGGCGCCTTTTTTAAACAGTATCATGTGCTTGAAGAGAAATTGTCGCCGAAGCAGCCCCCGAAAATTACGACGAAGGTTGCGGAGATAATGGCGTGGAAAGACGGGAAGCGTGTTGGTCTCGGCAGCAAGGACTACATGAGCAGCACTCGCTGGATTCGGCTCAGCTCGGCGGCCTACACGCTCTATTCGACGGCCGATTCGGCGCATCCTAATCTCACTCAGCCACCGCCCCCAGTGGGACTCGGCTTGGCCGCTTCCGATGTCGAGGAGCTGAGCAGCCTTGTAAACAACCGGACGCCTGTCACCATTACGGATTAAATTCGTGGAAGGATTAAGAGATTGAAGCGTTAAGAGGTCAAACAGGCGATCACTTGACGCTTCAACTCTTGAACGCTTTAACGCCTTAATTTCGACACATGGAGTTGCAACCACTCGATTTTGAAAAGCCGATCTTTGAACTGCAACGACGTTTGCAGGATTTGAAGGATCATTCGGACGAGCACGATGTCGATCTTGAATCGGCGGTTAAGGCAATTGAGACAAAGCTCCACGAAACCCGCCGCCAAGTTTACGGCAATTTAACGGCCTGGCAGCGTGTCCAGATCGCACGGCATGTCCAGCGGCCGTTCGCCCTCGATTACATTGAACGGTGCTTTACAAATTGGACGGAACTGCATGGAGATCGTCGTTACGCGGATGACAAAGCCATGCCAAGCGGGCTTGCCATGGTCGGCTCGCAACGGTGCGTCATTATCACGCACCAAAAAGGGCGCAACACCAAAGAAAACGTGATGCGCAATTTCGGCTGCGCCCACCCGGAGGGTTATCGCAAAGCGTTGCGTTTGATGCGGCTGGGCGAAAAATTTGGTATGCCCGTCATTTCATTGATCGATACGCCGGGCGCATTTCCCGGTATCGGCTCAGAGGAACGTCACATTTCGGAAGCGATTGCAGTAAATCTTCGAGAAATGATGAATCTGCGCGTGCCAATTATCGCGGCTGTAATTGGGGAGGGCGGATCCGGTGGCGCGCTTGGCATTGGCGTTGCAGATCGCGTCTTGATCCTCGAAAATGCTTACTATTCGGTCATCAGCCCCGAAGCGTGCTCCGCGATTCTGTGGAGAGATCGACGTCACGCCGCCGAAGCAGCCGAAGCGCTTAAATTGACTGCGCAGAATTTGTTGAAGCTCGAAGTGGTCGATGAAATTGTCCCAGAACCGGAAGGCGGTGCGCATCGAGATTATGATTCGATTGCCGGAAATCTCAGCACCGCTCTCCACCGCAATCTAGAACGCATTTCTGCGCTTCCAATCGACGAACTGCTAACGAAGCGCTACGAGAAATTTCGTCGTATCGGCAGCTTCGCCGAAACCAAAACCGCAACGGCTGCTGCGCGCTCTTGACGTGGTTCTGAGTAATTCGCGCACATCTGCGATGATCCGCCGATTCGGCGTTTTCGTTGCCCTCGCCTTTGTTTGGACCGGCGCTGCGGCGTCGGATTTCCGTTTCGACCGCGATACGGTCGGCTTCGCCAACGCAACCGTCTTCGAGTATCGCGAAGGCCATCCCCATTTGCGGCAAAGAGAGAAAGGAGAGCCGAAAAGATACACTCGCCGCTGTTTTGTCCTGTGCCGTACAACGATGCAGTTTCAGAAGTTCGCTCGTTTCGATCCACATGCCGCTCCGTTGGACGACAATGCGTTGGCCGCTCGCATTCGACATGTTACCCATCGGGCGGCTTGGGGAAAGCCGTTGCCGGCGGATCAGCGCGTCGTCTTCCCGGGCTACGCCAACTTGCGCGCAATGAGCAAGGCGCGCCGTGAAGTTGTGCGGGCAAACATCGGCCTCGGCTGGCCCACTTACTTTCGGTTCGGAAATTTCCGGATGCTTTTCCAGCACGACTCTAATTACCACAAGGAGACCCACGCCAACCTCAATGCAGCTTTGGCGCGCGGCGAGTTATTCGTCGGGTTTCTCACCACTTATCCTCGTCTCAGCATCAATCACGCGGTCCTGGTCTATAAACGAAAACCTGCCTCTCAGAATGGTGGAGTCGACCGTTACCTCGTTTACGACCCCAATCATCCAGAATCACCGCGTGAGCTCACTTGGTTCCCGCGTACTGGTGTTTTTGCTTATCAAAAGGATTGGGATTTCATCGGCGGCTTCGTTTGCGTTTATCAAATTTACGGCAAGTGGCTGCAGTGAAAACGATTCATTCAATGGAGACCACCAATGCCAGATAATCCATCGCCGCCTACGCCAACTCCGCCGAGACCGACGCCGCCTCCTGAACCTTTACCGCCCAATCCGCCGCCGGTCCCTCCAGTTGGCCGATAAACAGTTACAGCGTTTGCTTGAATATTTCGGGCGATTGAGTTCAATCGCCTACATGGAGACCGCTGGCGGAAACAAAAACCGCAGCGCAGGATCGACACGCCCAGCCCACGCACCTTCGCTGTGATCTCCACCTTTGATCTCCTTGTAATTTAGATCGTTGTATAGTCGCCAGCCTTTCTCGACCAACGCGTCGCGCAGGATGCGGGCCCGTTCCCATCCTTCTTCTGCCGTTCCCG
>WNGC01012077.1_pt1 | contig 10312 bp, 7 predicted proteins | sample 5400051 | NCBI WGS metagenome assembly WNGC01 (sample SAMN13153368, study PRJNA577476) | soil metagenome | isolation source: 20 cm soil or saprolite under grassland replicate 2 | place: USA:California | collected 2016-06-15 | reverse complement strand
GGCGCGCCGAGGACTCCCCCTCAGCAGCGCGGCTGTGCCGCGTCCTCATGCAGGATGGCATCCAGCCTCTTGACGAATAGTTCGGCGTCGGCTGCAGAGAAAACCAGGGGCGGGCGCAGCTTGATGACGTTGTGATGCGGCCCGTCTGTGCCGGTGAGTATGCCGCAATCGCGAAGGCGATTAATTACGTATGAAGCTTGCAACGGAGCCGGCTCGCGCGTTTCACGGTCGAGCACAAAATCGATACCGAGGAACAATCCCGAGCCGCGTATGTCGCCAATCAAAGCGTGGCGGACCTGCAAAGACTTCAAGCCCTCGATGAGATGTGCGCCGAGGCGCAAGGCGTGTTGCCGTAAATTCTCTTCTTCAAGCACATCCAGCACTGCGAGGCCTGCTGCGCAAGCGACGGGGTTGCCGCCAAACGTGCTGAAAAACTCCATCCCGTTGTTAAACGAATTGGCGATTTCCGGCGTGGTAACGACTGCCGCGAGCGGAAATGCATTCCCGATCGGCTTGCCAAGAACCACGATGTCCGGAACGACGCCTTGCGTCTCGAAACCCCAGAAATGCGTTCCGAGACGCCCGAATCCCACCTGCACTTCGTCAGCGATGCAAACCGCGTCCGCCCGGCGCAGGTGACGATAAACCTCCGCCAGATAGTCCGGGGGAAAAACAATCTGGCCACCGACGCTGGGCAATGTTTCAGCGATGTACGCCGCGACTCCACGACCCTCGGCGCGGGCACGCTCAAGAATCTCCTCAACATCACGCGCGTACTTCGCGCCCGCTTGCTTGTCTTCGCGGCGATACCGGCCACGAAAATCATCGGCCAGCGGCGCGACATGCACCCACGGCTTCTTCCCGCTGCCACCGGGTCCGTTAAATTTGTACGGGCTGATGTCGATCAGCGTGCTGGTGTGGCCGTGGTAGGCGTGTTCGAGAACGATGACGTCTTCTTTGGCCGTATGTGTGCGTGCCAGACGTAACGCCAATTCGTTGGCTTCGCTGCCGGAATTCACAAAAAAACAAACGCGCAGCGGATCGGGCAACAGCTCCGTCAGACGCTCGGCATAGCGGTTCACGTTGTCGTGCAAATAACGCGTGTTGGTGTTGAGCAGCGCTAGCTGCGCTTGCGCCGCCCGGACCACCCGGGGGTGGCTGTGCCCGACGAGCGGCACGTTGTTGTAAACGTCGAGGTACACCCGGCCGGTTTCGTCGTACAGATACTGCATCCAGCCGCGCACGATCTTCAACGGATGCTGATAAGAGACACTCAGATTTCTTCCCAGCCGGGCTTGCCGCGCGGCAAGTGTCTCCAAGAACGCCAGCTCTTTCGCTGGAAATCGATCGGCCGGAATTCCGAGCAGCAGATTTGGATTGGGCGAGAGGCTCGTCCATACCGAACGTTGCGAAGCGTAGGCGACACCCGGAAAATCGGCCCCCAGCTCAAGCACGTCGATGATGATCTGAAAATGGAGGTGTGGCGTCCAGCCGCCATTCTCTTGTGCTGAACCGACGCGCGCGAATGGTTGACCTCGAGCGACGCGCTGGCCCACCTTGAGGCTGTCGAGAGCGTCTTTGGAGAGATGCCCGTAAAGTGTGAAGAATTCCTCGCGGCCGCTGGTTTCATGCCTCAGAATGACCAGCGGTCCGTAGTCCAGCGGAGAGGAATTGTGCGCCACGATATGGACCACGCCATCCAGCGGCGCATGCAAAGTCGTGCCTTGTTCCGCAAAAAGATCGATTCCCAGATGGATTGTGCGCCGCTCGCTTGTGGGATTGCCGGCGGACCCAAAGAGCGGTGAACTGTAAAGCAGCCGGGGCTCATCGTAGCGGCCGACACCAACGGACGCGCCGGCACGCTTCATTTCACGGAATATTTTTTCACTGAGTATGGCTGTTTCCGATGCGCACGGATCGGCCCCCAGGAACGTACTGCCAACGCTCAAATCAAAAACAACGCTCTGGGCCGTTCCCACATCAACATCCAAAATCGAAGCAGCGGAGCCGGCATGCACTTCCAGCCAGCGTTTGATCTCCTCACCTTGCGGAACGGGTGGAAGCCCGCAAGCCGCACGAAAAGTGTAGTGGGCGAAACGCGGGTGGATTTTTGCGAGCCGCTCCAGCGCCTCCCATGCGGGCGCTTCGCTGACGGTGACGTACGGATCATCCGGCTTAATCGTTTTGCGGTACGCGGAATTGGTAACGCTGACGGCCAGCCGCGCGCCGATCAAAGCATAAAGAACCCGTAACTCCAGGTCATCGAGTGGATACGCCCGGTGATATCCCGCGACGATTGCCGCCGCTGCCGGCAGTGGCTCTTCCTTCCCGAGCATGGCGTAAGCGGCGGCAATCGCCGGCTCAGACACCGTGAGTCCGTGATGCATGTCCCCAAAATCAATCACGCCTACGACCTTGCGCGGCGGGGGCCACGGATTACTGACCAGCACGTTGTGGTCGTTGGCATCGCCATAAATCACGCTGCTTCGCAGGCGCGTCAACAGCGGAAGGACTTCCGCTTCATAGAGCGCCAGAAACTTCTCGACAAGCGCGCGTCGCCGCGCGTCCGCGATATGTTTGACAAAGTCCCTGATCCAAGCGGCGCGCGAGGAATCCCATTTCAGTTCGCGATGGGCAGCGGCGTGCGTAAACGATTGCAGTGCCGCGTCCATCTCGCCGAGAAAACGGCCGAGATCACCAAGAAGCTCCGGCGTGTGCGGGCAGACTTCGGCGAGAGCCGTTCCAATCACAAAAGTAAGCAGCCAGACAAGGCGCCCCGAGCCGTCCGCGGCGGCCATCGAAGTAAACAGTTCACCGCTGCGATTTGCTTTGACGCGAGGCAGAGGCAAATGAGGCGCGCGTTGCGCTAGATGTGTCAGGGCCCGGCACTGCAGATCGATAAAGGAATGTTCCCGGGCCGGATGCATTACTTTGAGGACGAACGCATGTCCGGCTGCGCTAGTCAAATGGAAGTTATCGTCGTACTCGCCCGGCAGCGCCCGCGCGCTAGTCTCCAACCCATAAAGTTCGCGCGCCAAGCGAACAGCTTGGGCTTCCGTCGTCGGTTGAGTTACGCGGGCTTCCAGCAGCATGCGCCAAATCTTATCTGCAAGTGCCGGAGCGCGTCCATTCGGAGAGCCCTCAAATTATTCCGCCGGGCCGCCCCTCCATAGAGAACTTTGGCCTCTTAAAGGTTCTCTCTCGAGTCGCGCACCGTAACCGGCCCATTCACCGTCGAAAGCCGGATCATCGCCGGCGCGTTGCCATATTCGATGCGCCGGTGCTGGTCATCCCAGGTCTTCCGCGCATTATCGCAAATACTAGCCTTGCAGCTTACCGGCGCGTAGTTCGTGGACTCTACCACGAAACTGGACTGGTAACTGCTCGGAACCATCAATGTCACAGGGCCGTTCTTGGCATCAGCCGAAAGTCCCTCTCCGCTCCACGTCTTCCCTTGCAATTCCACAGAGATCGGCCCATTCTCCGTATGAATTCGCACGCTTCCCCTGCCGCCGTCCAGGCTGATCGGGCCGTTCACAGCGGTGATCTCTGCGTCGCCGGAAAAATTCTTCAAGCTAATTGGGCCATTCTTGGCGTGGGCCGTGAGTTTACCGTCCACGTCGTAAAGAGAGATAGGACCGTTCATCGTGTCCATGTCGATAGACGCGGATTTCGGCGCGCGAATGAGCAGGTAGACGGTCCATTCCTCATCATCCCCAGGACCGCTCGTCGACACCTTACCATTTTCGATGGACATCTTGATCTGCGATAGGATTTGTTCGGCCTCATCACCCGAACCCGACGCGGCCTTGCACGCTGTCACTGCATAGGTCTCTTTGTCCCAGCCCGCCACCTGCACTCCGCCGTTGCGGTGGGGATGAACCTCTAACACCGCGGCTTCGTTCTTGGTCACGGTGCGCTCCTCAGAACGCACCATGGCGTCCCGGTCGTCAAAGCGGATGCGAAGATCGGAGCAATCAGTTGCGGGCTGTCGGTGGCCGCCGGAAATGTTCACGGAGTGGTGATGCCGGTTCGCTCGAGCCGTGGTGAAGCCGAGAGCCAGCAGAGCGGAAACCGAAATCAGGAAATACCAGCTGCGTCGAGGCATGGGGCCCTCCTAGCTGCTATAGACGACAGCGGAGAACTTTAGTCACGTCCAATCGACCGAAAAATCAGTCCCAACCATCCCAGTCGTCGTCCGTGCCGATGGGGGGCCCATCCGGTGGCTCGGCAGGAGCCATGAGTTCCATCCGCTTCGGATCTTTCTCAAACTGCTCGATTTGCCAGGATGCGAAGGAGACGTGCGCCTGATCGGATATCGGCTGGCGACCCGCCAGGGGGGCATTAAGCCACCCATGCAATTCATCTAGCTCGAGCCGGGCGATGGCGCGTACTTCATCCGAGGCATGATCGTTGGCGGCCAGCGCCATCAGGTCATAGAGCGCGACCATATCCACGACATTGGCGATTTGCCCCGATGAGCCTTCGCCGTGCGGCGTTTTCCATGTCGCCGCAAGTATGGTCTCTAGGACTTCCTGTAATGCCGGGTTCTCCGCATTGAGGGCATGGAATTCCACAAGCCGCGCCGCGCGTTCGGGGTTGAAAAGAAATTGCAAGGCGTGCTGTGCCGCGGCTTCCGCGGGAGCGAGCGCATCAAAGACCGGACGGGTATGAATCTTGAAGTGCTCGCGGCCTCGTTCATAATCGGGCGGACGCGGCGGGATCATTTTCAGCAGCGGCTCGGGCAAGGCCAGGACTTCCGGCTTCAGCGTTGCCAGAACGGCGGCAAGAGCGCGCCGCTGTTCCGCGGGGGCCACGATTTCGGTGGCCGTTTGTCCGTCACCGCGCAGCGCAAACGTGTAGTAAAGCGGCACCAGCACGTCTTCGAGTGTTGCCAGCGGCGCTCCTTCCCGGATGTTATTCTCGCCGAAGCGCCGTAGTGCCGCGCCGCGAACTTGCATGAGGCGATTCAGCTCGTCGATGGCATTTGTGCCTGAATCCCATAGATGGGCTACGCTGCTGGACGAGCCTGCGGGACGCGCGTCTTGATCCGTCAGGTAGCGCAGCCCTCGGCGGTACGCGTCCAGTAGGATTTTGCTCAGTGCGGCTTCTTCGTTCGTCCCCGGAGCAAAATCCTGATAACCAAACGCGATGGATACTTTGTCCCACTCGCCGATTCCCGTCGCGTAGGCGGAGGTAACGTCCGGCGTGCCGTCCGCTCCCAGCTTCACGTACGGCGCCGGATAATCCATCACGGAAGATCGATTGACTGTGCTTGCACAATAGTTGTGCATTAGGCCCAGCGTGTGCCCGACTTCGTGCGCCGCAAGCTGGCGCAGCCGCGCCAGCGCCATCTCCTGCATCTTCGCCGAGACTGGTTTGCCTTTTTCGTAGGGTGCCAGGAGACTTTCGGCAATCAGAAAATCCTGCCGCACGCGCAAGGACCCGAGCGTCACGTGGCCCTTGATGATTTCGCCCGTTCGCGGATCAATCACCGCCGCGCCGTAGGACCAGCCCCGCGTCGCGCGATGCACCCACTGGATCACGTTGTAGCGCAGGTCCATCGAATCTGCGCCTTCGGGCATGAGTTCGACGCGGAAGGCGTTCTTGTAACCGGCCGCCTCAAATGCTTGGTTCCACCAGCGCGCTCCTTCGAGCAGCGCGGAGCGAATGGGCTCCGGCGCTCCGCGATCGAGGTAGTACACGATCGGCTGCACCGCCTCGCCGACCGCTGCCAGCGGATCTTTCTTCGCCAGTCGATGCCGCGCGATAAAGCGCTTCACCATCGGCTCGCTGATGGGCGTGGCGTAGTCCAGGTAATCCACGCCGAAAAAACTCGCCCGCGGATCGTAGATGCGCCGCTTATATCCCGGCGGCGGAAGCTGCACGAAGGAGTGATGCTCGCGGACGGTGATCGATTCAGCTGCAGGCGTCACGTCGCGAACCCAGCGGCCCGGCTCCTCTCCCGCAAATGTGAGGGTGGCCTCGACTTCCGTATTCAAGGGAAAATTCTTCGTTTGCGGAAGGTAAATGGCGCATCGCGACGCATCCAGATGATAAGCGCCCTGCTTCACCCGATGGAGCGTGGCTGGAATGCCATGGGCATCGCGCAGGAAAAAATCCGTAGCATCCACCAGCGCGCGCTCCTTCTCCTCCGCGGCCACGGTGAAGCCCCACAAGGCGGACTCCGCGAAAGATTCGCGGACGGCACGGCGTTCGTCGGGATCGTTGCTCACCGCGCGGTAATCGAGATTTTCCTGGACCAGCAGGACCTTCGGGCCGCTGCGCTCGAAGCGCACGATACGCGTCGCGCCAAGCTGGCCGCGGTCCAGTCCAATGTCGTTCGAGCCGATGCCCGCGGGAAGCCCGCTCTGGTAAAGAAATTCCGTGCTCCACTTGTCGATCTCAAGCCACAGCTTGCCCTGCCTGGCATCCCAGTACAAATTGAAATAACCGGGAAGCTTCTGCGCCCCCGCGGTTTTCTCGGCGATGGTGGCGGTCTGGGGCGTTTCGGGCCGCGCGGCGGCAGCGCCTGACACCCCACAACCCAGCAGAGCAAGGAAAAACCAGCGCGAAACCTTCGACATGTTCAAAGCCTCCAAACGTAACGAATCCTTTTACAACAAATGGGGTTGACCGCGGAAGAAATTCCGGTCTGCTATACTGTGAGTTTCAAACGAGACCCAGAATCGTGACAAAACTTCGCATCTCAATCGTTCAATACCTGAACACCGCGCCACTCGTCTGGGGCTTCACCAACGGCCCGTTGCGCGGTAAATATGATTTTTCGTTCACCGTACCATCGCAATGCGCCCAACAGCTGCGCATCGGCGATGCGGACGTCGCGATTATCCCGGCCATCGAATACCAGCGCATCGATGATTTGGTGGTCCTGCCGGACATGGCCATTGCGTCGAAGAAGCAGGTGCGAAGCCTGCTGATCATTGCGAAGAAACCCATCGAACAAGTAAACAGCTTTGCGCTGGATGGCAGTTCGCGCAGCACTCAAACGCTCACGCGCATCCTGTCGGCGGAAAAGTGGAAGACCGCACCGGCGTTCTTTGAGGCGTCGCCGGACCTGGGCGCCATGCTGGCGCAAGCAGACGCGGCGCTCTTGATTGGTGATCCAGCTTTGCGAATTGCCTTGGGGATCAAGAAAGATAGTTGGCCCGGCACCCCTGGACAAACGGTGTGCCCGGCGGCAACGCTCGGGATTGCCGGCCCGGAATTTCTCTACGTCTATGACGTGGTCGGCGAATGGCGAAGTCTGACCGGATGGCCTGCCGTCCTGGCGGTCTGGGCTGCCAGGCGAGACATCGCCACTCCCGAAGTGGCCGCCGATTTCCTCATCTCCCGGGATTTCGGTTTGTCGCGCCTCCCGGAAATCAGCTTCGCAGCGGCGCGCGACCTGGAATTGCCGGAGCGGGCGCTCGCATCGTACCTGCGGCACAATATTGATTTCTCGCTGGACGCGGAAAATCGGCGCGGGCTGGAGTTGTATTTCGATTACGCCGAAAAGCTTGGCCTCATCCCGCAAGTGAAACCGCTCGAATGGGCGGCCACGAAAATGGAGGCCGTGAAGTTGTAGGGGCGCGCGCCGCGGCGGGTGCCGCCCTTCTCGGTTGCTCCTTCGAGATTGCATTGAGGCTGTGGTTACAATGGAACTAAAGGATCGCTGAGGAAACATCTTGGGACTGACGAAACAACAAGCTCTGGACATGCTGGAATGCGATGACCTCGTGGGTCTGGGCATGGCCGCGCACCAGCTGCGCCTGAAGAAAAACGATCCCCGCGTGGTCACCTACCAGATCGACCGCAATATCAACTACACGAATTTCTGCACCGAGTATTGTTCCTTCTGCGCGTTCTACCGGCCGCTCGGCGCAAGAGACGGTTACCTCCTCTCGTTCGAGCAGATCTACAAGAAAATCGACGAAATGCTAGAGCTTGGCGGCACCGGAATTCTGCTCCAGGGCGGGTTGCACCCGGACTTGCAGATCGGCTATTACGAAAATCTACTGCGCTCCCTGAAGGCGCGCTATCCGCAAGTGCATTTGCACTGCTTCTCGGCGCCCGAGATTCTGTGCATCGCGGAAGTCTCTGAAATCAGCATCCGCGAAACGATTCAGCGGCTCATGGACGCGGGACTGCAATCCATTCCGGGCGGCGGCGCGGAAATTCTCGACGATGAAGTACGCGCGAAGATTGCCCGCTTGAAGTGTACCAGTGACGACTGGGAAGAAATGCACCGCGTGGCCCATTCGCTGGGACTACGTACCACCGCCACGATGATGTTTGGATGCGGCGAAGAGTTGCGCCATCGCGTCAACCATCTCGAAAGGCTGCGGCGGATTCAAGAAGATACGGGCGGCTTCACAGCCTTCATTCCGTGGATGTTTGCCACGGAAAATACGGCGCTTGGGAAAAGAGTCCAGGAAGCCACGGCGGTCGATTATCTGAAAACGCTGCACATCCAGTCAAGCTGGCTCACCCCCGGAATCAAAGTCTGCCAGATCGGTTTGCAATTCGGCGCGGACGATGTCGGCAGCATTCTTATTGAAGAAAACGTTGTCTTTGCTGCCGGAGTGAAAAACAGAACCAACGAAAGCGAACTCCGCCGTATCATCTCCGACGCCGGCTTCATCCCCGCCCAGCGCGACACACTTTATCGCAGTTATGCGCTGAAGTAGTCCCGCGGCAAGGTCATCGACAGCAGAAAAGCGAAGCGCTAGGGCTTGGGACGCACGTGGATCGAAACATCGACGACCACGCCGTCAGGCAATTCGACATCTTCTAGCAGATAGAGCACTCCGCCGCGAAAACGGGCCTGGATCCGCCGAGGTTCGAGTTGGGAGTCGCTCGGTTCGGTTTTCTTTTCCGGGGGCGGGCTTGGCGCACCACCCTCAGTTTCATCCAGCGCTTTGTTGGCCAGAGCGTCGGCTTCGCGGTTCTGCTCGCGATAGACGTGCTCGATCCGAAAGGAATCGAACGCTTGTGACATTTTCTTGGCGCGCTCGAAAAGCGGACGCAGGTCCTCGCTCTTCACTTTGTACTGCCCGCGCATCTGCTTCACCAAGAGTTCGGAATCGCTCTCGATGTGCAGTACCCGAATACTGTGCGATTGTGCGTAGTCCATCGCCGCAATCAGGCCATAATACTCGGCGACGTTGTTGGTCATGCGGCCGATGTATTTCTTCAGCTTGGCGACGATTTCGCCCCGGCCATCGCGAATGACTACGCCGTAAGCAGCCGGCCCGGGATTGCCGCGAGAGCCGCCGTCAATGTTTGCGCGATGCGCCGCAGCAGCCGGCTTGGGCTCCGCGGGAGCCTCGCCAAAGAGGCCTTTTCCACCGGGAGTTGGCGGGCGGCGCGGCATCAGGAATTTGTCGAGGCAGTGGAGGATGTGTTGGCGGAACCAACGGCCGGATTGGCGATCGGAATTGGTTCGAGAGTGTACAGGATCAGGCCGCAACTCTCACAGCGGTAAACCTGTTCGTTGGTTTCCGTGCGCAACTCCTGAAGAATATGCGGCAGGACGCGCATGCCACAACCGCGGCACTGCCCGTCGCGGGCTTCGGCCATGGCTGTGCCGTTGTGGCGCTTGGCAATGCGCGCGTAGAGTTCGCGTAAGTCTCCCGGCACCGGAGCTATGATTTTTTCACGCTCGGCGGTGACGGCTTCCAGCCTTTTCTTCTTCTCCGCCCCTTGCGCCTGAATTTCTTTTCGTTCCGCAGCGACGGCCTGCTCGGCTTCTTTCAGCCGCGATTCCACGATCTTCACGCGGCGTTCTACTTCTTCCCCGGCCATCATCACTTCGAGCTGGCGGTCATCGGCCTTGGCAACTTCAGCTTCGGCGTTGGCGATTTCGTGCTGCAATGCTTTGTAGGCTTCGTTGGTTTTCACAGCGCCGCTCTGATCGCGGTATTTACGGGCGCGATCTTTCCACTGCTGCCCGTCGAACTCAAACTTCTTGCGTTCCGCCACCACCCGGACGTGGGCTTCTTTAGCGGAGGCGACGTCAGCACGGGCGCTTCCAAGTTTAGCTTCCGCTTCCCGAATCCGTTTTGGAAATCCTTCCAGTTCCGCGCGCAGCATGGCGATTTGGTGGTCAACGCGTTGCAGCTCAATCAAGTGAGGAATGGTGGGATGCATGTGCAAGCAATTCTAGCACAGGGACGCACCGGGCTTTGCGGGAACCGCAGCGGCGGATAGAATGGCTGCGTTTTTGCATGCCAGGGTTTTGGGAGTCGCTCGTTCTAAGGAGGGGTGAACATGCCGCACGTGCAAATTACCTGGGTGGAGGGACGGACGC
>WNGC01005100.1_pt1 | contig 10312 bp, 10 predicted proteins | sample 5400051 | NCBI WGS metagenome assembly WNGC01 (sample SAMN13153368, study PRJNA577476) | soil metagenome | isolation source: 20 cm soil or saprolite under grassland replicate 2 | place: USA:California | collected 2016-06-15 | reverse complement strand
TTTGAGAAAGACGATGTAGCGTCCCACCGCATCGGAGATGCGGAAGGCCTTGCCAATCTTCGAGGCCGTCGGACGGTTTTGTTCGGTCTCGCCGTTGGAGATCATCTCCTCCATGCGTACTTCGACCTTGTCCGGCAGCTTAAAACCATCCCAGGAGAAAAACTTAATGCCGTTATCCTGGTAAGGATTGTGGGACGCCGAGATCACCACGCCCGCGTCAGCTCTCATGCTGCGCGTAAGGAAAGCAACACCCGAAGTGGGCATGGGACCGACCAGTTGAACGTCCGCGCCCATGGAGCAAATACCCGAAGCGAGTGCGGTCTCGAACATGTAACCGGAAAGACGCGTATCCTTACCGATGAGAATTTTGTACCGGTGCTCGGTATGTCCGTCGAGTATTTTCGCTTGCGACGGCGGCCGGCCCCGACGCGACCCATCCTTCGAATGAGCCACCGGATCTTGCAATACTTTGGCAATGGCGCGGCCGAGCTTCAGCGCCATTTCTGACGTCATCGGTTCCTGGTTGGCAATGCCTCTTACGCCATCGGTTCCAAAAAGATGACGTTTGAGTTGATTATTTTTCGATTTTGCCTGGTCCATCACTTTAAACTCCTACGCGTATTTTTTACGCTCCGGCTTTTATGATTCGGACTCTAAATCGCTGCGGCTTTTGCTCGAGCACCTTGATCTCCAGCGGTAAGCTAAAATTGAGGGGCACGCTGTGCTCCCCGGGGGTCAGTCCCTTAAGGCTCAGATAAACTTGCTCGGAGCCCAATTCGAGTCGCCCGAGAATTCGTTTGGGACCCGACAGTCGCAAATAAACCGATCGCGGGTTGACGTTATACTCTCCTGTAAACGTCTTCGCCCGCACGTCAAAATTACTGTACTCCTTATTGATCTCTTCCTCTTCCACTGTGACGGAAACCTCCACCTGGTCGGGAAAGAACGAAACAGATTTTCGGTCCGCCGATAGTCTAACCTTGCGCTTGATAACACCGGGGCTTTCGTCGAGCTCGATGGGAACCGTTTCTACCGAGACCAGACGCTTCACATCTTCCGCCGGTCCCTGCACCGAGACGGTCTCTGGTTGCACCACAGTCTCCGCGATCTTGTAACCGAAAGGAGGCTTGTTGGAATAACGCACCGCTACTCGCAGCGGTCGCTTCATCACGGGTTCCAACCTGAGATGAACAACCGGCGGGGTGATTCGAGCGACCGCCACCCCCCGCGGCATAGTAAAGGAGCTCGAACCCAGTGGGTAACTAATGGAACCGGGCTGAGCCCCGTTGAGGTCCACGGCGAGCTTTAAATCCTCTGCATCGAGCGTGGAAATCAAAGTACGCGGCCCCATCAAACGTAAAACAACATAGTCTACCCGGTTATCCACAACCATGAGATCCGAAGGTATGTTGCGAAATTCCACTGGCACTTCCACTGCCCGTTCGATGTCCCGATGTCCTGCGAGCCAAAGTCCCACGGCTATAACCAGAGCAACGACCTTGAGTCCGATGTTGCTTCCCCCCAGTGAGACGATCTTTTCCCAAAGCGCTTTCATGACTTGATCAGCTCGCGCAGCGCGCTGCGAAGTCTCGCGCCGTCAATATTCTCGGTTACATTGCCGCCGACGATCAACGCGACGGCCCCTTCTTGCTCCGAAATGACGACCGCGATGGCGTCGGTTTCCTCGGTCACGCCAAGCGCTGCGCGGTGGCGCGTTCCCCATGATTTCTTTAGATTAGGATTGGTGCTCAGCGGCAAAAGGCAACGCACGGCCGTGACCCTGCCCTTTTGAATCACGAGGGCGCCGTCATGAATCGGCGAATGCGGTAGAAAAACACTTTCCACCAACTCTCGACTGACTCGAGCGTCGAGCCGGGTGCCGATTTCCATGTACTCATTCAGCCCCACCTCGCGCTGCAATATGATCAAGCCGCCGACCCTTTTTGCCGCGAGATCGATGGCTGCTTGAGCGACCTCCTCGATAATATCCTCGCGGCGCTGAACCATGCGCTCGGCCGCGCCGAAAAGCGGAGCCGTGCCAACCTGGGTCAGCGCCCGCCGGATGTCGCTCTGGAAGATAACGATGATGACGAGAATGATCGATCCCAAGAAGTTGTCGATTATCCAATTCAGAGTGAACAGACCTAAAGCGCGGGACGAGACGTAGACCACCAGAATCACCGCGAGGCCGATAATCATCTGCATGGCTCGGCTGCCTCGCAGTATCTGCAAGAGCCGATAAATTAGAAAGGTGATGATGCCGATGTCGACGCTGTCCTGCCAGCGGAATTGCCCGATCATCTCCATCATCGCATCCTTCTTCCCTCACGTCGTGCGTGCGGATAATATTGGCGCCCGCCAATACGGACGCTACTGCGGCCGCGAGGCTGCCCTCTAGGCGCTCGTCGGGCTCAACACCCAAGATCTTACCGATGAATCCCTTTCGCGAAGCGCCGACGAGGAGGGGTTGCCCTAACGCCGTCAACTCCGGCAATCCCCGCAGCAAGGCCAAATTATGGTCGAGCGTCTTGCCAAAGCCAATACCGGGGTCGATTATGATTTTCCCCGGTTCAATCCCATGGTTCACCGCCTCGCGAACCTGCCGGATAAGGAAATCTTTGACCTCGCGCACGACGTCGTCGTACCGTGGTTCCATCTGCATGGTCCGCGGGGTTCCCTGCATGTGCATGAGAACGACCGGAATTTTTTCTCCCGCCACAAGCGAAACCATTTGAGGGTCGAAACTGAAGGCGCTGATGTCGTTAACCATATCGGCGCCCGCTTCCAGAGCCGCCCGGGCGACCTCACTCTTGTAGGTATCGATGGAAAGCGGAACATTCACTTTTTGACGAAGCGCTCGAAGGACGGGAATAACTCGCTCCTGCTCCACTTCGGCCGATACTGGCTCGGCTCCCGGACGCGTCGACTCGCCGCCGATATCGATGATATCCGCCCCTGCTTCCACTAAAGCCGTGCCATCAGCGACGGCTTGGTCCGGCTCGAGCCGACGGCCTCCGTCATAAAAAGAATCAGGGGTAACATTCAAAATCCCCATGATGAGGGTCCGCCGCCGAAAGTCGAGCGCCCCGTGGCGCGTAGCAAGATAACCAGGAGTCGCTTTTGACTCGCCTGAGACAGCAATCAAGGGAGTTGTGCTTAATTTTGCATTCTGCGAGATTTGCCCGGCCATAAAATCACTTGCCTAAACACAACGCGCCCTCAAGCGATCAGTAATGGACTGTAGAGAATCCTCTATTTCTGCTCGTGCCGAGCTGAACCCGCGCGATAAAGCAACACGGTTGAATTGGCGTGGGGATTGAAAAGACTAACGGACTTTGGCGAGGAAGCCGTTTAGGCAATCGCCGCGGCGGCTGACGGAGTGAGCGGGTCTCCACCATTCCCGCCGAAGTCTCGAACGATAGCATCGATCTCCGAGCCATCGAGAACTTCTTTCTCCAGCAAGGTCTCAGCGACTTTGTGCAGCAACCGCAAATTGCTCTTGAGCAGATCCTTAGCCCGATGGTAACTCTCTTGGATAATGCGTCTAACCTCGGCGTCGATCTCAATGGCGGTGCTCTCCGAATAATCCACCTTCTGAGTAAAATCTCTGCCCAGAAAAATCTCTTCCTCTTTTTTACCGAAAGTCATCGGTCCCAGTTTTTCGCTCATGCCCCACTCGCACACCATCCGCCGCGCCAAATCCGTCGCCTTCTCGATGTCATTTCCCGCGCCCGTCGTCATGTGCTCGAGAACGAGCTCTTCCGCCACTCGACCACCAAAGAGAATCACCAGATTGTTGAGGAGATATTCCTTCGGATACGTATGTTTTTCGTCCATCGGGAGTTGCTGAGTAAGACCCAAAGCCATGCCACGCGGAATGATCGTTACCTTGTGGATCGGGTCGGCGCCCGGCAGCAGTTTGGCTACCAGTGCGTGGCCGGCTTCGTGGTACGCGGTGTTGCGCTTCTCCTCGTCGCTGATGATCATGCTACGCCGCTCGGCGCCCATCATCACCTTATCCTTCGCGAGCTCGAAGTCGAGCATATCAACTTTGTCTTTGTTGCCGCGAGCCGCCAACAGAGCCGCCTCGTTGACGAGATTTTCCAAGTCCGCGCCGGCAAATCCCGGTGTGGCGCGCGCCAGAACGCTCACGTCCACGTCCGTCGCCAACGGAACCTTGCGAGTATGAACCTGCAAAATTCCCTCTCGTCCTTTAATATCCGGCCGCGGCACAACGACTCGGCGGTCAAATCGTCCCGGGCGCAGCAATGCAGGATCCAGCACGTCGGGCCGGTTGGTCGCCGCGATAAGAATGACTCCTTCGTTGGCCTCGAAACCGTCCATCTCGACAAGCAGCTGGTTTAATGTCTGTTCCCGCTCGTCATGGCCTCCGCCAAGACCCGCGCCGCGGTGCCGCCCCACGGCGTCAATTTCATCGATGAAGATGATACACGGCGCGTTCTTTTTGCCTTGAACGAAGAGATCGCGCACTCGGGAAGCGCCGACGCCAACGAACATTTCGACGAAGTCGGAACCGCTGATACTGAAAAACGGCACCCCTGCTTCGCCGGCGATGGCGCGAGCCAGCAGAGTTTTACCCGTCCCTGGAGGACCCACAAGAAGACAACCCTTGGGAATTCTGCCGCCGAGTTTGGTAAACTTTTTGGGGTCTTTCAGAAAGGCAATGATCTCTTGGAGATCGTCCTTCGCTTCCTCCACGCCGGCCACATCGGAAAACGTTATTTTGTGCTGGTTCTCGGTCAACAGCTTCGCCCGGCTCTTGCCGAAAGACATGGCCTTGCCACCGCCTACCTGCATCTGGCGCATAAAGAAAATCCACACGCCGATCAACAACAGCATGGGAAACCAGTTGAGCAACAGGACCATGTACCAAGGCGATTCATCCTCGGGCTTTGCCGCGATCTTGACGCGCTTATCCCGCAAGGACTTGACCAACTCCGGGTCATTCGGCGCAAAAGTTCTAAAACGTTCGCCGTTCTTGTATTTGCCCTGGATATTATGTCCTTGGATCACGACCTCCTGCACATCGCCGCGATCCACAGAGCCCATGAACTCGCTGAAGACAATTTCCGGTTCGCGCCCGTGCTGCTTGCTAAAAACGCTGAAAATAACGAGGAAAACCAACGCTAATACCAGCCAGAGGGCGATATGTTTTGATGACTGACTCAACCAAATCCTCCCTATTTGAAAAACGAGAAAAGATTAACACATGCAACCATTTAGATCAACTTAGATCAACATAGCAATTACGCGCTCAACAAGTAAGTGGCAATGCTGTGAGGCGGAGAATTGAACTTGTTTGCGGGTGAATTTTACCGATTTCACTCCTGCCATATCCCGTAATCCAAAGAATCTCTCGATCCGCCGACAAAAGCGGTAATGTCTCTCGAACTGAGCGCGGTACTTTCTTTTCAATAAAGAGATCCTTGACTTTCTTATGTCCTTTCATGCCCAACGGCGTAAAGCGGTCCCCTCGACGAAAGTTTCGAATGATCAACGTCGTGGGCAAAGCAGTGGCATCGAAGACCACCTCAGAGAAGTCCTGAGGCAGACTGCGTAACGGTGGGGCGATGTATTCGCTGCGGATGGTCATACTGGCCTCGGGAATCTCTAGTTCTGTGCCGATTCGAACCTCATAGCTATAACAGAGCCGTTTTCGGGAGCGAGAACGCTTTTCAAGCCTGAGGGTTTCATACTCCCTTAACAACTCCCAGCCACCGGGAATCGCGAGACGGCTTTGAGGAGCCCTGCCCTCGATTAACTTCAGCAGTTCATCGATATGAGCCAAATCAATGCCGCGCAAATGGCCCCGAGTCTCCTCGATCCATAGACGAAGAACCCGCCTCTGCATCGCCCGGTTCAGCTGCGAGAACAGCCCACGATCCATTCCCAGAGGCCCACGAATCCTCTCAAGCTCTCGCCGTGCGAGACTTTCCAAAAAAGCATCTTCGTCGCGGATCAACTCCGCTTCTTTGGCAAGCCTCGACGGTAGCTGCGCATCGACCCGTTCCTTTAATTGAGGCAACCAGCGTTGGCGAATCCAGTTACGCAACAACTTCGTATCCTGGTTGGTGCGATCGACGCGATAATCGATCCGCCTATCCCTCAGGAATTCTAAAACTTCGTCTTTTGAAACCCCGAGCAACGGCCGAATGAGAACGACGTCATCGTTTGTACCTTCCATTGGACGGATCGGCGACATTCCCCCCAATCCCGTCATGCCGCAACCGCGCAGAACCCACATCAACACGGTCTCGGCTTGATCATCCAGCGTGTGCCCCGTCGCCACTTTGTTGATGTTTCGTTCCCGTGCGACCTCGATAAAGAAGCGATGCCGCTCGCCTCTGGCCAGTTGCTCCAGGTTCCCCTTCCCCGCCGCCAAGCGAAGCTGCGGTACGTTCACTTTTTTTAGATGAAAGTGAATTCCCAGCTGCTCGGCCATCGCGGCTACAAAGCGGGCGTCTTCCGTGGCCTCCTCACCGCGAATGCCGTGGTGCAAGTGCGCAACTTCCAAATGGAACCCCAGTTCCTCGCGCAGGCCATTTAGAATATGGAGCAGCGCGACGGAATCCGGCCCCCCGGAGACAGCGACCAGAACAGCCTCACCGTTCGACAGCAAGCGATGTCTTTTGATGGATTCCGTTACTTTGCGGAGAATCCCCATGACGACAAAAAATTCTGCGCCCTTTCCTAGGGCAAATCAAGGAAAGACCGCTCTCGAGCGCATATAGTGTGGCCCCGCGACTGCCTCAGTGATTTCCACAGACCACGTGTTAGAAGATTTCTATAGGAAGACTCGATATAGAGCCGAGCGATATCAAGTTCGGAACCAAAGCTGAGGGGGGGTTAACGGGGCTTTCTACTTCCTCGGACTAGTGAGAGCTTCGACCGCTTTCTGCTCTTCTGCTCTTCCAAAAGACACTCCCAGTCAATCAGGATCAGATAATCCTCGACAGGGCTTGATTCACAGTCATAATGGCGCAAGAACCTGGCAAAGCTCCCAAATTGTTTCTCATAGGCTTTAATCTTCTTGTCGATATCTTTAGGTGACAGAGAAGAGTAATCCACCTCTCTTTCACCTTCGGTGCCCTTTACAGCCAATATCCTGCTCATCGGATAATCTCCTTTATCTGCGGCAAGATCATTTCAATAATCCTTCTCAACTCCTGGTCACTTTGATTTGAATCCTTAAACGGAGTAGCAAGTTTAAGATGTAAATGAGGTGAAGCTTTTTTCCTTCCACGTTCTATCTCGTGACTATCATAGCGAACTTCATCATACCAGCCGTTGGTTTTCCGATAAAAATGGATTTTGTATTCGATAATGGTACCAGATTGCTTGTCCCTAACCGCAACGTTCAGACACTTCCAATCGTTAGTTGGCCCTTCCGGCATCGCGGGAGTATCTCAAATTCAACCAAAACCGGCAACCCATCGTATAGCTATATATTCAGCTTGCCGGCATACCCTGTCATCTCGACGTAACCTGTGCCGCCAATCGATTTTCCGCGAAGCGTTCCCGTTAATCGAACGGCTCCCTCCCAGTACGTCACGCGCGTGCTTCGATTGGTAATCAACTCCTGATTAGGAAAGGCGGGAACGATTTCCAACTCGATCTCTTCAGCCGGGATTGTCACCTTCCATTTCATCGGATAGGTTGCGCCGCTTTTTGAACTCTTCCATCGCTCCACGACTTCGATGCGAAAATCCTTGAGTGCGAGATGTTTCGTTGTGCCGTCCGGGTTCACCAATGTCCCGCTGGAATATGGATCGGAAGACCCGTCTTTGCGGCGAATGAGGTAAAGCATCAGTTCCGTTTGATTATCGAGCTGGATGCTAAACCAATCCCAACCGACCTGATCTTCGCGTAATTGATTGCTGCCGAACTCGTGATCCATCCAGCTCAAACCTTGTACCTCTTCTTTTTTGCCATCGACCTCGATTTCCCCTTGGGTCTGCATCCGAGTCAAAGAATAATAGTAAGAAGCTCTGCCCTCGCCTTCTCCTTTCTGGCTGAGACCGTTTTGACCATGTAACACGGGCGCCTTGAGTGACGCGAGCCTAAGCCTCAGGCTTTTTCCTCGGTCGCTCACTTGAATCAAGTGATTTTTTCCATCGCTCTCCACTTTCCAATCTTCGTTCCAGACCAGGTAACGATCCGTCGCGGCTCCGGCTTTGTCCCCGTAACCGCGATTAACCCGCTCCCGGAAAAAAAACTTTTTCTGGTTGAGATCCGATAGAGCAAAATGGGCCATGTAGAGATCAGTAAACAACGCCGGCTGATCTTTGATTTTCTTCTGTCGGTCCCGCAAGCCAAAACGAAAAAAAGTCACCTGGTAGCCATAGCGCTTTCCGCTCTCAGCCTCGAGATGGCCCGTGTAGTACCACCACTCGATTTTATAGTCGGGATGGGACGCGTGATCCGCCGGAAAGGAAAGTTTCCTTCCCGGCGATGCCAGTTGGTAAGTGAAGCCGGAGGCGAGATTTTCACCCTCACCCTCCCCTCTCCCGTCGAAGGAGAGGGTTAAGATGAGAAAAAAGGGGAAACAAAATAAAGCGGCTAACGAAAATCGTTTAAGGTCTCGATTAAGCTGCATCTGTTAAATCGTCTGATTGCAGAGCCATTTCGACTAGTGCTATAGGGGAATCCATGGAAACAAAATACACGCGCGAAAAACTCCTCACAACCCCGCAGGAGCTACAGAAGAAATTGGCTGCTGCGAATCTTTGTCTCGTCGACGTCCGGCCCGCGGAAGAGTTTGCCCGGGGACATATTCCCGGCGCCGTTCACTTTGATCTTTTCGGGCTGAGCTTGGTCGATACCAGCGACGCGCCGCTCAAGGCTTTCATGTACATGATTCACCACGTGCTTGAATTGCGCGGCGTAAGCGAATCCACAGAGGTCGTTTTCTACGAGGACAATTCCGGCATGCGCGCCGCACGCGGGTTTTGGTTCCTGGAATTCTTCGGCCACCAGCACGTGCGCATCCTCGACGGCGGCATCCAGGCCTGGAAAGCCGCTGGCCTTGCCGTCACTACCGAAGCTGCTTCTCCCAAGACCGCCATCTTCAAAACCAGCGAGCGCCGCGAAGTCTTGGCAACTGTCGATGATGTCCTTCATTCGCTCGACAACAAAGAGATTTCAATTCTGGACACTCGCAGCAAAGGCGAGTATCTCGGCACTCACGTGCGCGCTGCTCGTGGCGGCGCGATACCCGGCGCGATTCATATCGAATGGACCGATAACCTCGATGCGAGGGGCAAGTTCAAATCCGACGCCGAATTGACGGCGATGTACAGCAAAGTCGGGATCACACCGGACAAGGAAGTGATCTCCTACTGCCAGGGTGGTTACCGCGCCGCCCACAGCTACGTCGCCTTGCGTTTGATCGGCTTCCTCAAAGTCCGAAATTACATCGGCTCCTGGAAAGAATGGGGAGATCGCACGGAGCTGCCGATTGAAAAACCAGGGGAGAAAGAAACCGGATTAAGTTAGCGGCCCACGGTCACCTTCATCACGCACGGCGCCTCTCAACGCCGAGATCGGCAACAGAGCGCACTGAATCCGATTCTTTGGAATGGCCCCAGCCAAGCTCTCTAAAACTTCAGCGTCGCTGATTCCGACGATCGCGCCGACCGTCCTGCCCTCAAGTGATTCAAAAAGAATCGAAGCGGATCCCTTCGCTATGGCACACATCTCGCCGGAGAATCGAGCCTCTAGAATCTGCCCGTCGTTGGCCAGCCGGAGCTCGACCCGAATTCGGTCTCCGCACAGCGGGTTAAGCTCCTCGAACTGGACATCCGGATCAACCACTCTGCCAAACTTCCGCGGGCGCTGCGCGTGCTCCAGAATCTTCTCGGTATAAAAGACCACCTGAACTTTTTTGAAACGCCGCTCTAAGCTGCGGGCGAAGGGCTTCTAACCACCTTCATCGTCTTAGCAGTTCGCACCATCAGCAGTTCTCCGACGATCGCTATCGCTATCTGTTCCGGAGTTTCGGCGCCGATGTCCAATCCGACAGGTATTTTAACTCTGGCAATCTCTTTGTCCGAGTAGCCCATCTCCCCAAGCCGTTTCGCGAGGGCGGCCTCCCGTCTGGAACCGCCGAGGACACCGATGTACCTGGCCTCGGTACGCAGCAAGACGTCAAGAACCGGCAAGTCATGTTTGGCTGCGTGTCCGAGCAGTAAAGCGAAACTGAATTGGTTGAAATTGCGCTCGCGCGCGATCTCTCCAGGAAAACCGACGAGAATTTCGCTGGCAGTGGGAAACCGCTCCTCGTTTGCGAACC
>WNGC01002974.1_pt1 | contig 10314 bp, 10 predicted proteins | sample 5400051 | NCBI WGS metagenome assembly WNGC01 (sample SAMN13153368, study PRJNA577476) | soil metagenome | isolation source: 20 cm soil or saprolite under grassland replicate 2 | place: USA:California | collected 2016-06-15 | reverse complement strand
GCGGAGCGAGGTGCGCTACCGCTGTGAGGATCTCTGATGTTCGCCGGCGAGCTTCACCATGACCGACAGACAGTGGCCGGTGAGGTCGATGCGCGTGTAGGGCTCGAAGAGCCCGGCGAGGAAGGCGCCGGAGAAGTCGCGGAGCCTCGGCAAGGACCGGTACGCGCCATCGGCGAGCTGAAGGCGGGTCTGATCCGGCTGGATTTGCAGGGCACGATTCTTCGTCATCTCTGCGTCGATCCGCGCATGGATCCGCCTCCGCAGCGCGATCTCGGCGTCGTCCTGCCCGCGAAGGACCGCGGCTGCCGTGGCGAGCCCCTCCAGCGGAGCGCACGTGTTCTCGAAGCGAGCACGCGTCCACGCGGGTTGATCGAGGGCGACCTGCGCCTGCGCTCGGATGAACTGTACGAACCTCTCGTCGGAGGTGCGCTTCCACCGGAGGGCCGCCGCCATCGTGCCCCAGTGGTAGAACTGGAACGAGAATTCTCGCCCGTAACGCGTCATCAGATTGCCGTCCAGTTCCGTGAGCAATGCCGCGAGGCTTTCATCCAGCGAGAACGCACTCGCGTAAGACGCCAGGGCGAGCCATCCTTGCCCATCGATATAGGGTGAACCCTCGAGCGAGTACGGGAAGGCCCGGAAGCCGCGGTTGGGGACATGCAGCGCGCGCAGGCCTTTCAGCCAGGCCGCGCGCTGGCCGGCGAAGCGTCCGTCGGAGGAAGCCCGGTGATACTGGAGCTCTGCCAGCAACGCGATCGGCGTCGCTCCCGCCCAGGCGTTGGCGTAACGACGGTCTGCCGAGACGACCTTGGCGTCCGTGCCCGGCCGATAGAGGAAGTCGAGTCGTTCGAGAGCGACTCTGAGCTTGGAGCGGCCTACCGGCAGCGAGAGCAGACCGATGCGGTCCAGCAACGACCGGAGCGAGCTCTTGCCAATCGGAAGGGACTGAGCGTCGAGCGCCGTCAGCGCCGCCTCGATGGCCCCGCGTACGTGTTCGTCGCGAGCGTGCACGTAGTACTCGGCGAGGACGTAGGCGCCCGCGGCCTGTCGAACGATGTTCTCGGACTCTTTGGGCTTGCCCTCGAGGAAATCGAAGTCGTAGGCGAAAAGACCGGACGGCCGTTGCGACCCGAGCAGGTAGTCTACGGCCAGCCGCATCCCTTTCTGATCCGCCGTGTCCGATGCGGAGGCCGGGGTAACGGCGAGGAGCGCGATCCCGATGGTGGCGACGAGGGCGGGACGTGGCGCTGCCAACACTGGGGCAAAGGCTATCACACAGGCCAGTGAGGATGTCGTCCCGGCCAGCCAGTTGCGCGAGGTCTACGCCTGGATTCGGGAACTCGAAAGCGCCCTCGGCGTAAGACCATGGCGGTCGGGATCCTGCGCGCGGCCCAGGAGGTCGTAAAAAAAACGCCGTTATTGCGCAGAGAGTCCGGGGGGCGCACGCGATGACGACGATCCGCGCGGCGTTAGGCCTCGCCCGGCGCACGGCCGACTACGTGCTCCTGGCTCGGACGTGCCACCGGCGCCGGAAAATCGGCGCCGCCGTGTTGGGAGGGCCCGGACAGGCGGAACTCTCCTGTCGGAGACCGCGGGCGGACGGGAACCCGGCTACTTACGGCGCCGAAGCCAGCCTAACCCGGCCAGAGCAGCGGCACTGGTCGTGAGCAGGACGAGTGTCCCCGGCTCAGGCACGGTGACGACGTCGACGAAATCGGGAAACGTGCTGGCAGCCGCGGGAGCCGCGGCAAAGACAGTCGCTAATATGCTCAAGAGAACTGACAGCAGCCGCTCCGTTAGGCGATCTCTCATATCTCAGCCCTCCTCTGTGCACCTCGTGAGCCCAAGAACTTCCTGCTTTCGCCGCCGAAACCACCTTAACCTGGCCAGCGCAAGCCCGGTGCCAACCAATGGCCTACTGAAGCGAGTATCTTTCCAATTACTTATCAGCACGGAGCGCCTCGGACCTGTGCAGTGCGGCGGGAGCTCCTGTGAACGGCATGGACCATAGCTGCAAAGTCCTTCAGACCGGCCGCCGACCTCGTCTGGAACGCCAAGGGCAACAACATCGCGGCCGTGATCTTCCTGACTGCAGTGGAAGGTGATCACTTCAAGGAGATCGCCGAGGTGTCTCGGGAGGATCTCACCAAGTAAATCTCCACTGAACTACTCGACGAGGCACCTACGAATGCGGCAATGCCCGGGCATCTACTTCGCTGATGAGCCGAGCGGTCGGACGGCGAAGATTGGTGGGACTGGCTTGCCGTGTGTTTGAGCTCGAGCCTCGCAGACGATCGACAGAGACTTGTAACTGCCTGTAACTATCAGAGAGGACGTGGCGTGACTTCCACACGAGATTAGGAGGTCCGAGGGAAATACATGCGTGGATCGTAGTGAAAGTCGCGTTGGATCGACATCTTTACCGCTGGAAATTCGGGGTGATTCGGATTCAGCACCGCGTTCCGCTCCTCAGGGACAAGCGCGGAGGGGAGGTAGAGGACAAGTGAGCGCCCTTCCTGAATCCACATTGTTCCGAAATCCATGCTGCCCGGCCGGATTGGGACGGCGTCCCGGTCTGCCGGGAGTCCCGCAACTTCCGGTTCCTCCACTGAACAGTTCTCAGGTAGTTCGATCCGGACAAGAACTAGGTCAAACGGCAGCACGCCGGCTAGATGTACGAATTTCTCTAGCGCTGCTATACCCACGGTGCGGCCAGTGTAGATCGCAGCGATTCCTGGACGGTTCCAGCGGCCGCCGTGATCGCGAGCACCGATCCCGGTTCGATCTAACGCATGAGGACGTCGGGCAATTCGCCAAACAACGGCGCCCGCCACCTAGAACGTGCCGCCGTAGTTGATCGACGACAGAATCCTACGCACCTCGGTCGCGCCCGGCTCAGTATCGAGCATTGACAATGGAGTTTCGTCGCCCAGGGCAAGATTCGGCGTCTTGAGCCACCTGGTCGCAGCTTCCCGTCCGCCGAAAACCTCTTCTGCCACTCGAATGACGTCCGCGACGCGCACGACGCGCTCTGAGGCCGCCGAGTCGAGGGGCCGATTATCCCGTATGAGCCTGTGAGCAGTACTCTCTGGCGTATGTAGGACGCTGAAGACAAGATTCTTCGGAACGTCGAGGTACCGCACCATCTCGTCGACTATGCGAGCACCTACGCCTCTCCGGATTACGCGAATCTTTTCCGCTGTTGGTGTTTCCTTGGCGACGAAAAACTGAAACGTGATCGTGTGTCTGCGAGCGGTCACAATGCCAGCGGAGGAGCGCCGTTGGATCGGCCGAAATTTGCTCGTCGCCGAGCGGTAGACCATCCTTCTCGCCGTGGAGCGCTTTTTAGCCATATGATCGTCCCTTTCCAAAGTATACTCCCATTTGAGAAGTCCAAACTCTCAAACTGTAGTGCGTGCCTTCCCGGCTCGGAGGACGGACCTTCCAGGCTGCGCATCGTTCGAAGGGGCTCGTCCTTTGCCTTCGATGCCTGGCGACCAGTGGCGCCCTCATCGCCCGATAGCAGTCGTGCTTCATGAGGGGGGCGCGCCTCGCACCTGGCGACCTCCTTCCCCGAGGCTCATCCAGAGGTACGCACTCGAATGGTGCTGGCTGGTGCACGATGGTGTAACATGGTGATATGGCTGAAGCAGAGAGGTCTGTTCGTCAAAGCGTGTCGATTCCGACTGGTATCGCCAGGCGTGTGCGCGCGTTGGCCAAGTCTAGAAAGACGAGCGCCAACCGCGTGCTTGTCGATTTGATTGAGGCCGGTCTTCAATCGAAGGAGAGCGAGAAGGAACGGTTCTTTTCGCTCGTGAATCGACTGACGGAATCTCACGACGCTGCCGAACGGCAGCGATTGAAGGAAGACCTTGCGCGGATGACATTCGGTGATTGATGCCGAAGATTCGGTGGACCGATCTTCCACCGAGTCTGCGACAGCACTTATTCGATCGGGTCGCGGAGCGGCAGATACCGGCGGAAGATCTCTATAAGTTGAAACTGTGGCGCGAATCTGAGCCGGAGGCGCCTAACGGCCCATGGCACAAGGACTTCGGATCGTTCAAGATCTGTGGTGAAGGCGAGCTTCCAAAGACCTTCCTCTTGAAGGGGCAAGCTGCAAAAGGGAAGTCACTGTAGGCCGCCCCGCTGTCTCGGTGTAGATCACTCCACCAAGAGCGCGCGCGACTCGCGAATGGCATGGGCATTGCGCGGCTCGGCGAAGGCGTCTGGGCGATTTTCTTGCGGGCCGATTGAGGGACTCCGTCGCTGGACGTAATGCGGGCTGTCCAGCCACGACGCGCCGGAAGCTCAGCCGGGCATTTCCCTGAGCGCGGATCCCGGGAATACCGGATGGGAGAATCTGTTCACTCAGCCGAGATGTGAGAGAGTGGAGTCGATGCGGAGTTCTGGGTCAGGACCGGCCGTTTGGGTTGGCTCGGGTCGCGCGAGCAACCTTCCCCAGACGATGACATCCCGTCTGCAGGCCGTCCGGTCGCACTGGGTCATCGGCATCTTGGGTGTCGCACTCCTCTACTATGGCGGCGCCAGCCTGGGCTTGCGACTGGCGTTCGAGAAGACGAACGCCTCCCCGGTGTGGCCGTCGTCGGGCATCGCGCTGGCGGCGGTCCTGCTGCTGGGCTATCGGGTCTGGCCCGGGATCATGCTGGGGGCGTTCCTCGCCAACGTGGTGGGCTTTCTCGCCAACCAAGCCGCCAGCGCCCTCGCTGTCGTCGCGGTTTCGTTGGCCATTGGCGCCGGGAACACCTTGGAGGCGATGGCGGGGGCGTTCCTGCTTCACCGGTGGATCGGCGCCCGGAATCCGTTCTACCGGGCGCAGGACGGGTTCAGGCTTACGGCCGTGGCGCTCCTCGCCTGCTGTGTGAGTCCAAGCGTCGGCTCGACCAGCGTCGCCCTGGCCGGCATCGGGCCGCCCGCCGTGTACGGAACGGTCTGGTTCACGTGGTGGCTCGGCGACACGATCGGCATGCTACTGGTGACCCCGTTGCTCCTGACGTGGGGTGATGCGCCGGAGATGCGATGGAGCGTCAAGAGGCACGTCGAAGCGGGGCTGTTGCTCGCGTCGCTGCTCGTCGCCAGCTGGGCGGGGTTCGGGGGGCGGCTTCCGGGCACGGAGGCTCAGTACCCGCTGGCCTTCATTCCCATTCCGTGGCTCGTGTGGGCGGCATTTCGATTCGGTCCCCGCGGGGCGGCGAGTGCCGCGGTCGTCACATCCGTGATCGCCATCTGGGATACGGCGCATGGGGCGGGCCCGTTTGTCCGGGCCACCGCGAATGAATCCCTGCTGCTGTTGCAGGCCTTTGTGGGCACGGTGACCGTGACCATCCTGACGATGGCCGCGGCCGTCGCCGAGCGACGGGACACGGAGGCGCGGCTCAGAACGGCCCACGACAGCTTGGAGTCGCGGGTCGAGGCACGCACAAAGGAGCTGGTGCACGTCAACGAACGGCTGCGGGGAGAAGTCACCGAGCGGCAGCGCGCGGAGGCGGTCAGCCGGCAGAGCGAGGCGAGCTTTCGGCTCCTGTTCGCGAACAACCCCCAGCCCATGTGGGTGTATGACCTTGAGACCCTGCGGTTCCTGGAGGTCAATGAGGCGGCCGTGGCCCACTACGGGTACTCGCGCGACGAGTTCCTGAGCATGCGGATCACCGACATCCGCCCGCAGGAGGATCTGTCACGTCTCCGGGACGATCTCGCCAGAGAGCGCCCCGATCTGCAGCGCGCGGGCCTGTGGCGGCACCGTCTTCGTGACGGCCGAATCATCGACGTCGACATCAGCTCGCACACGCTGGACTTCGCTGGGCGCCGGGCGGCGCTGGTCGTCGCCGCCGACGTCACCCAGCGCCACCGGGCCGAGGAGGCGCTGCGCCGCAGCGAGGAGCAGTTCCGAAGCGCCTTCGACCACTCGGGCATCGGGATGGCCTTGCAGGGAACCGACGGCCGCTATCTGCGTGTCAACCGGGCGCTGTGTGACATGCTCGGCTACGCCGAAGACGAGCTGCTGGCCACGACGTACCGCGCCCTCACCCCCCCGGAGGAGATCGCGGCTGATCTCGAGGAGGATCGGCGCATGCTCTCGGGGGAACACGTCTTTTATCAGCGGGAAAAGCGCTACGTCCACCGGCGGGGCCACGTCGTCTGGGTGCTGGTGGGCGTGTCGTTGGTGCGGGACGCTCGCGGCCAGCCCGCGTACTTTCTGGTCCAGTCCCAGGACGTCTCGCAGCGCAAGGCGCTCGAAGAGCAACTCCGCCAGACGCAGAAGGTCGAAGCGATCGGGAAGCTGGCGGGCGGGGTGGCCCACGACTTCAACAACCTGCTGACGGTGATTCTGGGGCGCTGCCAGCTCCTCCTCGCTCGCCTCGAGCCCAACAGCCCGCTTCGCCGGCACGTCACCTTGATCGACCAGACGGGCGTCCGCGCCGGCCGGCTCACCCGGCAGCTCCTGGCCTTCAGTCGCAAGCAAATTCTGCAGCCCACGGTGCTGGAGCTCGACGTCCTCGTGGGCGCGATGACGGAGATGCTCCGGCGGCTGATCGGCGAGGACATCGAGCTGATCACCGTGCCGGGCCAGGCGCTCGGTCACGTGCAGGCGGATCCAGCGCAACTCGAACAGGTGATTCTCAATCTGGTGGTCAACGCGCGCGACGCCATGCCCCGCGGCGGCCGGCTGATCCTCGAGACGGCGAACGTCGAGTTGGATGAGACGTACGTCCGTCGCCACGTCGGCGCGCGCCCCGGTCCCCACGTGATGCTCGCCGTCAGCGACACCGGCGTCGGGATGGACGCGGCGACGCAGTCGCACCTGTTCGAGCCCTTCTTCACGACCAAGGGGCCCGGCCAGGGCACGGGGCTGGGGCTCGCCACCGTCTACGGGATCGTCAAGCAGAGCGGCGGCAGTGTCTGGGTGTTTAGCGAGCTGGGACGGGGCACGACGGTCAAGATCTACCTGCCGCGCGTCCCGGAAGCCGTCGAGCCCCGCGCGCCGGCGCCCGCCTCGGCGGAGCCGCTGCGCGGCCGGGAGACGGTCCTCCTGGTGGAAGACGACGAGAGCGTCCGGAATCTCGTGCGAGAGATCCTGGAGGCCCGCGGCTACACCGTGCTCGAAGCGGGCCACGGGGCCGACGCCCTCCTGAGGGGCGAGGGACACCCCGGGCTGATCCATCTGCTGGTGACCGATGTGGTGATGCCCGCGATGAGCGGGCGCGAGCTGGCGGAACGCCTGATGGCTGTGCGGCCGGCGATGCGGGTGCTCTACATGTCCGGCTACACCGACGACGCGGTCGTCAACCAGGGCGTGCTGGAGCCGGGGATGGCCGTGCTGCAGAAACCCTTCACGCCGGACGCCCTCGCGTGGAAGGTGCGGGAGGTGCTGGATGCATCGCGCGTGGGTTCAGCGTGAGTGGCACCGCTCGTACCCGATGTGGGTCTTCGATTCTGAGACGCTCAGGTTTCTCGCCGTCGACGACGCGGCGATTCAGCACGACGGGCATTCGCGGGACGAGTTTCTCGCGATGACGATTCTCGCCATCCGCTCTCTCGAGGGCGTCCCGGCTGCCCGAGCGCTCGAGGGTGCCGTGGGTACGGGCCTGGCACGGCGGGGGAGAATGGCGGCATCGCAAGAAGGACGGCACGATCATCGACGTGGAGATCGGCCTGAGCCGGCTCGGGTGGTTGACTCCGTCTGAGCCGCTGAGCCAGATCGAAGCGGAAGAGAGGTGACCAACAGAACAAAAAGAAAACACTAGGTCCATATCGAAAATCCCCGCCCAAATGAGGGGGCCAACTCATGAGACAGAAGGGAACCGTCCCATTTCACTTGAGGACGTACCTTGCGAAGGTTCGGGGAAGAGAGACCATCAAGGAGTATCGAAAGAAAGAGACCATCTTCTTGCAGGGCAGCCCCGCGGACTCGGTGTTCTACATTGAGAAGGGTAAGGTCAAGGTGACGGTCCTATCCGCGCGCGGGAAAGAAGCGGTCGTCGCAATCTTAGGGAGCGGCGATTTTTTTGGCGAGGGAAGCCTCACGGGACAGCCTCTTCGCATGGCCACGGCGACCACAATGACGGAGTGCTCGATCCTTCGAGTTAAAAAAGAACCAATGATGCGGATGCTACATAACGAACGCGCAGTGTCAGAGCTTTTCATGTCGTACCTGCTGACTCGTAATACTCGGATGGAGGAGGACTTGGTTGATCAGCTTTTCAATTCCAGTGAAAAACGGCTCGCTCGGATTCTATTGTTGCTGACCCGCTTCGGCAAGGAAGGGCGACATGAGCTCGTCGTTCCGAGGATTAGTCAGGAAACACTCGCCGAAATGGTCGGTACAACGCGCTCAAGGGTGAGTTTCTTTATGAACAAATTTCGGAAGCTGGGCTTCATCGAATACAACGGTGGCTTGCACGTTCATAGTTCCCTTCTGGGTGTCGTCCTCCACGACTAGGGGCGTCGGTACCAGTGATCTACCGTCTGTAGTAGTTGTCGAGCCAAACCGGGCTCCCGCATAAATAGCGAAGAGTGAGCAATTCTGATCAGACATCAGCACCTGTATTGGACCACCTTTCATTACATGGGGCGACGTGCGTCGTCCGATCGTGACCGGGGGAACGTTGCGTGGCGTTGGGCCCTCCGTGCGGGAGACCCAGAACGGGTCGCTCCTGCTGCTGCAGGCCTTCATGGGGACGGTGGCAAAAAAGGCGCCGCCGCGGGCCACGTCGTTGGGGAGCGCGGCCGGGCCGAAGCGGACCTGGCCTGCGCCGCTTCGATCGTGGAGTCTTCCGGTGACGCGGTCATTGGCGAGACGCTGGACGGGATCATCACGCTCTGGAACGCCGGCGCCGAGCGGCTCTACGGGTATAAGGCTCACGAGGTGATTGGGTGGCCGATCGCGCTCATCATCCCGCGGGAGCTCGACGCCGAGCTGCCGACGATCCTCGACCGGATCGCCCGGGGCGAGCACCCGGATCAGTACGAGACGGTCCGGGTGACGCGGGACGGACGGCGGCTCGATGTGTCCATCACGATGTCGCCTATCCGGGACCCGGAGGGGCGGGTCATCGGCGCGTCGGCGATTACACGGGACATGACCCATCGCAAGCAGGCCGAGGCCACGGTGCGGGAGCGGGACGCTCTCCGCTGCGTCGCGAGCCTCACGGCGGCCGCGGCACACGAGATCAACGATCCGCTGGCTGCCGCTATGCCCAGCTCCTGGCCGACGAGGGTGAGCGCGACGGGGCGTAAACGTATTGACGAGATGCTGGAAGCCCTTTCGCGGATTCAGAAGATCGTCGCTCGGATGCAGCGAGGCACCCGGATCGAGCTGACCGATGAGGCTCCGTATCTGCCGAGATGCTTGGCGAGACTCCTCGGCAGCCGTCCTCCAACCCAAGAAGAGGCCCTAATGGATCACTCCATGTATCACTTCAAAGTCGGTGAGGTGGTCGCGCGACGTCAATCGCCGAACGCCATCCACGGCAGCGTCGTGCGCGTGACGGACAACGGCTACTTTGTGACCGTGCAGTGGTCCGATCGGGTCGGCCCGCAAGGCCGGGAGAGCACGCACCGCCCGGATGACCTCGTGCGGGTGACTGACTGAGGCCCACGACAGCGTGTTCAAGGTGCCTCGATCTGCCTGATGGGCACGGTGCGCAAGCCGCTTGCGGTGAAGATGTGGGAGGGCGTGCGGGTCGCGGTCGACCCGACGATTGCCGCCGCGTCGATCGGCGTGATCGTGATGGCCGTGCGACACCGACACCTCGATGGTCGCTTCCAGGCGTGTACGCCACCGCGAACCGCCAGTTGTTATGGACGCGAGGCCAGTGGGAGATACGACGGCTACGGAGAATCACGACGGGCGCCCGCATCGTCGGCGCTTCCCACCGCATTTTTTTCCTCACCGGCGGTGGGAAGCCGCCAACCGCGCCATAAGGCCACGACTCTGATTCCGAAGCACACTGCGGCTCCGGCCAGCGCCGACACCGCAGGCGGAGCATTCAGGACGTGGCCAGCGACGACGACGAGGGCGCCGGCGAGGGCGGCGACCGCATAAAGATCGGAGTGGAGGACGGCGGGAATGTCTGAAACGAGTACATCACGCAGCATGCCGCCACCGATGCCGGTCAGCATGCCGAGGAGTGCAGCCATGACCGGGTTAAGGCCGTAGCCGAGCGCCGTTTGTGTGCCGGATACGGCAAAGAGCGCCAGACCCGCCGCATCGAAGGTCAGGATGAGATTACGCAGCCTCGGCTGGCGCTCCGGACGGGGCGACGACAGAAATACCATGAACCCGGCAACGAC
>WNGC01004524.1_pt1 | contig 10315 bp, 9 predicted proteins | sample 5400051 | NCBI WGS metagenome assembly WNGC01 (sample SAMN13153368, study PRJNA577476) | soil metagenome | isolation source: 20 cm soil or saprolite under grassland replicate 2 | place: USA:California | collected 2016-06-15 | reverse complement strand
CAAAGCTCGCGGGTGAGATCGCTCAACGGAATGGCGTACCTGTCGGCGCTGTTGTGCTGGCGTTTCTGCGCTCACATTCCTTTAACGTCGTCCCCATTATTGGGTGCGGCACACCAGCGCACCTGGCTGCCAGCATCGAGGCTTTGGATTTCGTCTTGTCGGATGCTGACTGGAAGAGTCTACGCGACCTTACGAGCCGCAGAAACCGATGGTTTAACAAGAATTTGTGGAAACGGCATTGAACAGCACGTCGCATTCTCAAAAGGAAGCCTTTAGACTTAAATTCGCTGCCGGTCTTCTGAATCCCTTCAGCGGAATGAACGTATCGGTCCGTCTTGGCCAGCTCGCCTTGAATATCCTCTCTCGTTGGTCCATCAAGCCTTTGCCGCCCAAGCCCGAATCCGGCTTGTGTTATTTGACCATAGGCAGCCGCACTCATTGGTTGATGCTGCGAGAAAGCATGTTTTCACTTTACCGGTCGTGGAAAAAACTGCCCACGATCACTGTAGTTTCGGACGGGAGTTGGACGGCAGCGGATTTTTACCCCGTGTTTTCCTGGTGGCCATGCAAGATCAATGTTCTTTCTCGTGAGCACATTATTGCTCAATCGGACGCTGCCGGAGAGCGCGAGCTCGCGGAGTATGCCGAGGTCAGCGCTTATGGGTTGAAGCTTGCATCGATTGTCCTTTTAGCGCGCCGAGAACCTGTGCTGTTTGTAGATGCAGACATCCTTTGGTTCAGGGACCCGGCCGAGCTGTTCGGTCCCAGTGATTTTTGGGCCAAGCCCCGTGGCGTGCGGGAAAGTAACTGCTATCAGCACCGTGATTTGGCTCTGCGCTTTTGTCCCAAGGTATTGGAGCCGCCATTTGTCAACGGTGGCATACTAGCTCTGCACGGCGAGTTTCTACCAGCGGAGATCTTACGCGCCATGGTGCATGAGGCCCTTGCCGACCCGAAGGATGGCGCATTCGAACAGACCATTATTGCTTCGGCTGTGCACAGCGGAGCCGGTCTGCTGCCAGGCAAAATTAATTTGGTAGAGTTCGATGACATCCAGAGATTCTGTTATCGAAACATGAGAAGAGAGGGATATTATTCCCGGCATTATGTGAACTGGATGCGGCACTTGTTTTATCGTGAAGCGCTCAAACTGCGCTTCCAACCCCAGACCTGATCGCATGTCTGTCGTGAGTAGAGCAAAGCAGTTTGGGCGCGATCTTACAGCGCGTGCAATCGCACCGGTGCTACGCCGACTGGCACATGATCCAACCTACTTTGAACTGTGGGAAAGGTATGGCTTTCATGTTACAGGCAGTCACTTCTACCAGCCAATTCCTAACACCGGCGGTTTGCCACTTTCGCTTTGGAATCGCGTTAGTGACCTGCCCGGGATTGATATGCGGGAAGAACAGCAAAAGGAACTTCTCTCAGACATCGTCGCTAGATTTAAGGATGAGTTTACAGCTATACCAGAGGGAGCTTCGACACAGGAGTTTCGGTATTATCTGGGGAACGCTGCCTTCGAGGCGGTGGAAGCAGAAATGCTGTTCGCACTAATTCGGCTATTCAAGCCACGGCGCATGTACGAAGTCAGGGCCGGCTTCTCGACACTCCTTGCTGCTGATGCCTTGTGTCGCAACCGCGCGGATGGATATTCATGCCGTTTCATTGCTATCGAACCGTACCCGTCTGGGGAGTTGCAAGCCAGGCTTCCATCCGACGTTGAGCTGTGGCGCCTACCTATTCAGGATGTTTTGCTCGATGAGTTTCAGTCGCTTTGCGAAAACGACATTCTGTTCATTGACTCCTCGCATGTATGTAAAATCGATTCCACGACATCTTTACACCTGTGGAATACCCCAAGCATTGGGGGCTTGACTGGCACCGATTCTAGAATGAGCAATACCTTTTGCAGACGTTTCTTAGCTTTAATGCGGCGTTCGAAGTGCTCTGGGCCGGGCAGTGGATGCATATCAACCATCCGGATCTACTCATGAAGGCCTTTCCTTCCTACAGAGCTGGCGTGTCGCCTGGTAGTTTTTGGTTTCGACGGACTTGCTAAATGGAAAGATGGGCATGTCGTTATCCTGTTACCAGACCGGACATAAACGATGATCAGGTTGCCCAGTAGCAATTCACAAAAGATCGGGCTGACCTGGAAGGCGGCCAAACACCGGTTAGCCTTGAGGGACCACAATCGGGACGGCCTTGTGAAACTGCCGGATGGACAGCTTTGTTACGAGGGTAATCTTGGTTCAGAAACGCGACGGTTCTGGTAGTTCTCGATGACAGCAACACGTCGCGTTCTGCTCGTAAGCATTGTGCCTCCCAAAAATGATTGCGGTGTGCGCATCGTCATGCACCGGCAATTGGTCGAGCGTAATCCATTTGAATTGCACGTTGCCAGCAACGCGGACTTTGATAACGGCCTTCTCGTACATACAACGTTGCGACTGCCGTATCTCATGTATCGGTTGAGAAAGAGCCGGTTCGGTCCACGGCTGGCCCCATGGATCACCGACTACGAAAATTTGATCTGGCCTTTGACAGCCAATGAAGCGTTGGAAGAGGCAGTGGAGAAATTCCAGCCCGAAGTGATACTTACGCTCGCCGAATGTGGATTGTGTCACATTGCTCGCAAGACGGCACAACGGCACAGAATACCGCTGGCAGGACTCTTTCTCGACTGGTTTCCAGTCATGAAAGGTCATTACGGTCACAAGTCGGCACAGCGCCTTTTGAGCCAACGCTATCGTGACCTTTATGCCACGTGCGATCTGGCTTTTTGCACCAGCGATGGCATGCAGGAGATGCTCGGGCCGCACCCCAACAGTCACGTGATTTACCCTATGCCCGGCAGACATCGTGTGCCGGAAAAGACGTGGCCGCCGCGCAGCGGAAAATTCCGTGTCGTGTACGTCGGCTCCGTGGAAAATTTTTATGGGCGGATGCTTTGCTCGCTGATCGAACAGATCAAACGCACGAGCGATTTGGAAATTATCGTTGTCGGCCCTAATGCCGACTGGCCAAAGCAACTCCTTGAGCGCGCGCAGGCTAGCGGCACGTATCTCGGCTTCAAGCCACCCGAAGAAGCCGCTGAGGTGCTGGCCAGTGCCAACGCGTTGCTATCAGTGATGAGCTTTGAGAAACAGCATGAACTTTTCATGCGCACCAGTTTCACCACGAAGTTCCTGGATTACGTTGCATTCGGAAAACCGGTGATTCTTTGGGGACCAGAGTATTGCACGCCGGTGCGTGTGGCTCGCGAACACGGCGGTGCTGCGGTTGTTACCACTGACGATTCCGGAGCAGTGGTCTCTCTTTGCCGTGAAATCGCCGCAGATGCAGCGTTGAACGAGAAGCTCTCGAACGAAGCAGTGCACCTGCGTCAGACCTTATTTAATCCTGACAGATTGCAGGCGATTTTCGTCGGCGAGATTGAAAAACTTGTGGCAACTGGTACGCACCAATGAAATCCGTTTGCCTCGCGATTCTAAATTACAACGGCAAGAAGCATCTGGAGCATTTGCTGCCCACCGCTTGCGCGGCCGCGAAGAATTTCTCCGGAACGTGCGCTGTCGTGGTCCTCGATAATCAGAGCACCGACGACGATACAGCCTCGATTGAACGCGAATTTCCCTCAGTCCAGGTAATCGTCGCGCCGAAGAACAATTTTCTGTTTTCGTATAACTGGCTGGCGCCGAAGAGGACTGAAGAGATCCTCGTGTTTCTCAATAACGATCTAAAAGTAGCCCCAGATTTCCAGACTCCGTTAGTACGACATTTCGAATCCCCCGATGTTTTTTCCGTCTCAGCTCGAAGCTACGATTGGAATGGAGGCGAGGTCACGAGTGGTCCGGCTCGTTTGCAATTTAACAACGGCTTTTACAGCTGGAAATTCGATACTGAACATCAGAACAGGTGTCACACCCTGTTTACCTCTGGCGGCTTTATGGCTGTGGACCGAAAGAAGTTCGTTGAACTGGGCGGGTTTAACTGGCTGTTTTATCCCGCATATTGCGAGGATCTGGATATTTGTTTCCGAGCGTGGCGTCGAGGTTGGCGCTGCATTTATGAGCCAGACAGCCACGTCTGGCATCGGCACCAAGCCACCTGGTCGAATCATTCCAAGGGCAGCTTGAATTCGCTTGAATTGCGAAACTCGCTCTTGATGCAATGGTCCACTTTCCCGATGCGTAGGGGTCGCGTGGCGAGGCTGCGGAGCCTTCTCAAACTACTTGTTGGCTCACTTGTCTTTGGAAATCGAGTGTGGATAAAGACCTATCCCGCGACGCTAGTTCATTGGTTGGCCGTGCGCCGACGCTACGTGTGGATGAAGATACATGATCGTGAGCTCAGCCAAATTTTGTCTCGCATAAAAACAGAATGCTGATGCACAGGTTGTTGAGTTTCGCATAAGTGAGCAAGTGGTTCTATCGAGCGTGTCCCCGTTTTGGAGTTCAGAGACGCGTTACGGGCTTCAAAGCGCGGACACGTCCGCGCGCTCCAAATCCCGTGCGCCCTCGTTGGCAGCGGGCGCGTGATCTGATGTCGTTTTGCTTTCGTAATCTGTGTTGAGACGGGACCCTGCTCGACAGTTTTCTACCTGACCAGCCGCATTGTTCTTGATGGAACCAGTTGTCCTTGCCTTTGCCAGTAACGAACGTTACTTCCCCGGACTGTACTGCGCAGTTGCGAGCGCATTGAACCACGTAAGCTGGAAAACAAGTGTTAATCTATGGGTGCTCGATGGAGGTATTTCTCAAGCGTCCAAGGATAGGCTAGAGCGGCTCGTCGACAGATTTGGCAATCAGGTTCGCCTGAAGTTCGTGCCCGTAGACGAATCTGTGTTTCGCGCCGCTACTCTCGGGCCAGGCGAATCGCACATGACTTATTGCCGGATATTGCTGCCACACTTACTGAATGTGCCACGTGTGATCTACCTCGACTGCGACGTGTTGGTATTCCGCGATTTATCGGAGCTCTTTAATCTTGACTTGTCCCCCGGCAAATTTCTTGCCGCAGTTCCTGACTCTGAAACATTATCACTTGCAGAAGACTGCCCGACGATAGCTGATGCGCTGAGACTTCCTGCCGAAGGCGCTTACTTTAATTGCGGGGTGATGTTGATGAATCTGGATGAACTAAGGAAACAACATTTTCTTGAGCGCGCTGTCGAATTTCTCAATAGGAAGTCGGCTTACCGATTTTGGGATCAATCGGCTATCAATTTTCTTCTCTACGGACAAATTCACGCGTTACCCGAATGTTGGAACCGAGCGTCCTGGTGCTTTGATGCGCAGCAGAACAATGATCTTGACTGTGTGATTCACTACACGACTTCGGCGCCGTGGCTTGTCGAAACCGCAGGCCCGGCCCAAGTATTATTCGAACGCTTTGCAGCCGAGGTGGGATTGCCTGTCAACCGACGATCGCCGCTGTTTCGGAAATCAATGCGCCAAAGATTTTGGCGCACTGCAATCGCCCCATTGCGAGCGCTTGCTTTTCCAATCGCGTCGTTGTGTTACCGGCTAATTGGGAAAACGGACAAATCGGCTGCTTATGGGAAAGTCGCTCGTTACTGGCTCGATTACATTTATAATACGCCGAGTCGCCGGCGGCTTCGTCGCCAACGAAGCCGGGAAATTAGCACGATGAAATTTGACCTTCACAACTCTCCGCTGGCTTCATGAAAGTCTTGCATCTCAACACTCATGCCTCGGGCGGTAGCTATGAGTGTGCTGCACTTCTTTCCACCGCATTAGCTGAGCAGGGGATTGAAAGCCGCGTGCTCTGTAAAGGTTCGCAGCTGCCAGAATCCGTTGGGGTTCTCTTAGATCGTGTTATTCGCCGATCGTATGTCTCCTTTTCCACTGAACCGTGGCACGGAACACGGCGACTGTTGTCTCCGCCGCCGTCCGAGCATTTGCGAGGAGTGGATGTGGTGCATCTGCACACGGTGGCTGACTGGTTCGACGTTCCCCACTGGTTGGACGCGCTGCCGCGCAGGATGGGCGTCGTGATCAGCGTGCACGATATGTGGCACGTGACTGGAGGCTGCTTTCTTTATCGTGGATGCGATCGGTACGCCAACGAAACACATCCTTGCGATCCATGTCCGATTTTGAGATGGCCCGCAAAGCGATTCTTCGCAAAGGCTGCGCATTTGCGGAAATTGCTGGCGTATCGGAATTGTGGAGCGCGCTTGGTCGCAAACAGCCAATGGCTGGCCGAAATCGCTGGCCGAAGCCCAATAACCAAGGCGTGCGGCGGGGTGCAGGTAATTCCCCCTGGAATTGACACGACGCTTTTTAAGCCACAAGACAAGACGCTATGCCGAAAGCATCTCGGCTTACCTGCGGACGCATTTGTGATCGTCACAGGTGGCGCGTCGCTGAATGATGCCAATAAAAATGTGCCGTGGCTGTTCGAGCAACTGTCGCGTTTGCCAGATCTCGATCGCATAATCGTTTTGGCATTCGGTGAAGGCGCTGTCCCGGTCCCGGATCGTTTGAATGTTCGGCTTACAGGTGGCATTCGGGGCCGCCGCGACTTGGCGCGGCTCCTTGCGGCTGCGGATGTTTTTGTCAGCGCTTCATTGATGGAAACGTACGGACTCACACTGGTGGAAGCGATGGCGTCCGGAACACCAGTCGTGGCGTTTCGAGTGGGTGGAATTCCTGAAGCCGCGCCTGACGGGCAGGGCGCCATCCTCTGTGAGCCGGGAGATGGTGCGGCATTAATCGAGGCCATCAGCAGCGTCCGGGATTCGCCGCGGCTTCGCGAGAGGTTAGGCGATCTTGCCCATGAGACGGTGCACGATCGAAACGCAGCGAGTTCGTTCTCCAACAGATTCGCGCAGCTTTATCGAGAGTGCGTTGCCTCGCGTGAGAACGCACAGCGCAAACAACCAGCCCTGACGACGTGAAGGTGCACGCGCCGTTTGGTTTTGTGACCGGTTGCCATGCTGGGGACAAGTTCATGGTTCAAGCCACGCTGGCGAGCATGAGGCACTACTGCCCCAAAGTGCCAATATGCTTGACCGTCGATGGCGATTTTGACGTTTCTGATTTAGAAGAAGAATATGATCTGATCGTTTTGCGCATTTCAGAACTGCGCTCGAAGGGAATGCGTAATCTCGTGAGCGGGAACGGCCGCGCTAAACTGGCGGCGATGTGGGAAGGGCCTTTTGAGTTTTACGTCTGGCTCGATTCGGATGCAATTGTCTGGGGAGACTTTACTCCCCAGGTCCGCACCGACATCGATTTTCAGATTTTCTGGAGCGAAATTTCAATACCAGCCGACGCGACTGAATGCCCTGCATGGCTGCCGCATTTTTATTTTGATCCAAAAAAGCTGAGGCGCTTTGACCCCGAGTTTGACTGGCGTGGAAACGCGTACTTTTCTTCCGGGGCCTTCGGATGCAGGCGCGACGCTATCCCCTTCGGAATATGGACGGAGGCGGAGTTGTGGAGCAAGGAAACACCGGGGTTGTTTGGTGATTTCTACGAGCAGCCGCTGCTGAACTATTTTGTTCATTCGATGACGCAACGCGGAGATCTCAAAGTTGCCGTGTCAGACCTGCAACACATAAGCGGGCATCATGGCGTAGATGAACTGGAACAGGATTGTGCGGATAGCAATTGGCATTTCCCCCAAAAAGTCAGGCGTCCCCGGGTAGCGCATTTTTGCGGGCGCAAGCCGTTCCTCTTTGACCGGCAGAGTTACTCGCGCCCTTTCACTATTGCCCGGTTGGAGCATCATCGGCGGCACCACGGCGAGCTCGGTGCTTGGCTGGCAGTCTTGAATGAGGAACAATACGTGTTGGCGGACAAATTCTGGCGCCGGTTGCAACGCGTTGTTGGGAAATCGGCCTCGAGGTAGACAGAAAAAGTCAATATGAAGAAGGACGGTCCTGAAAACTGAATACAGGTGCAGAATTGTTTCGCAGCAGTTCAAGGCGGATTCATGGAATGATTTTCGGTTAGGGGCCATCCGCTATTCCCCACGGGTGCCGCTCGAGGAAGCGGATGCTTTGCTCGTGCTGTACGATCCGAGTGACGAATTACTCAGGTTCACCGGCCCGAAGCTCTGGTTCACGATTGAACCTTCCTGGCATCACCACTTCCACTCCCATCCAGTCGGCAAGAGACTTGTCCAAGACCTCGATGCTACGGAACGGGCTTTTTACGGGCATCCGGACGCGAGGTATCGCGTTCCGCATCCTACATACAGGGGCACATTGTCGCGGCCACGAGTAGCTTCAGTAAGGCGTGCTGTAGTCGGCACTGTTAATAATTTCGGCGGACGCCTTTGGTTCCTCAAGTCTCACATCTGGACCCGGAATCGGATGATCCTAGATCGGCGCGTCGAACTGTTCGGCGACCCTCAGGCGTGGGCGCAGTTCCGCCATTTTCCGAAGCTTTGGATCCGACGGCCGCCGGATAACTACATGGGGCAAGCGTCTCCCGGCGTCGACGATGAGCGCATCCGGTTTTTGTCGGCCTATAAGGTTGCTGTGTGTCTGGAGAACTGCACCGAAGCTTATTACTTTACTGAAAAATTTGTCAATGCCGTGCGAGCGGGATGTGTACCAGTCTATCATGCTCACGCGACGGTTAAGACCAGCTTTCTTTCTGGTGCTAGATGGATCGATCCTGCTGATTTCGCGTTCTCACCACGCCGCACAATTGATTTTGCTTTGAATCAGGATCAAATGGAATTCCGCTCTATTAACGACGCATGGCTCGAATCCGGAATTTTGGCGGATACTGACGACCTAAAAGTGGTGCCGAAGCTTCACGAGATAATCAGTGGCAAATTAAGAATACGGGAATGTCAATTCACTTGAGGTACGAACTTGGGCGTTTGCTTCGGAAGTGCGGCTATAGAATAACGCGCGAATACCGATGGCCAGAGATCCACGGAAACCTCTTACTTCTAGGGTTTTCTCTTTTTCGATCTAGGCACCATGGGCTGATCCAATTGTGCAGATCGGAGCGTTCGACGGACAAGTTGCTGATCCACTCGCTGATATTCTTCGACTCGAAAACGTGTCTGCAGTATTGGTGGAACCGCAAACCATTCCGTACAAAGCTCTGGTTGCTCACTACGAGGGTAATCCTGGAATCAGCCTCGTGAATGCCGCGATTGCAGAAAGTGATGGAGAGGTGATTCTTTACGTCCCATCATCTCGAGAATCGCCTAAAGCGAGCCTGATTGCCGGGCATCATAGGCGCTTTGGTGTAATGGCGAGAGGGGTTCACCAGGTGGTAGTGCCTTCCATGTCGGTGGCTTCATTATTAGAGGCATATCAAATCGAGCATGTTCACATTCTTCAAATTGACACTGAAGGTATGGATTATGACGTGCTGAAGTGGTTCTTCGACGCTGATGTCCAACCCGCCATGATCAATTTCGAGAATCTTCATTTGGGTCGACGTGAACGATCGGCATCGCGTGAATTACTGCGGACGAATGGCTACTGGTGGATTGAGACGTCCCATGACACGTTCGCCATCAAAGAGTTTTTGGCCCGACCATGATCGGGCCCCTGAAACTGTGCTTTTGCCGCAAGCTGTTTTATGACTGTGTCCGTGATTATCACGACGCGGGATCGTGCTACCGATTTGCAGCGGACGTGCGACGCAGTTATGCAGCTCCGGCCTGCTCCAAATGAGGTGCTTGTGACAGCCGATGGATGTACCGACGGAACGGTTGATATGGTAGCCGAGAAATTTCCCGAGATAACGCTGATTGCAAACCAGCCAGGGATCGGCTCGGTTGCTTCGCGCGATCGGATGATGCGCCAGGCGCGAGGTGATTTGGTCCTGGCACTGGATGACGACAGTTATCCGGAGCAGTTGGATTGCATAGTGCGCATCGTGCCGTTGTTTGCACAGCGGCCCAAACTGGCAGTGCTGCATTTTCCCCAGCGCACCGATGAGTATCCGGAAACACTCGCGAATACAGACTTCGGCCCGGAACATTTGACGCGTTCGTTTGCTAACTCCGGCGCGGTGCTGCGCCGAGCGACTTATCTCCAACTGCCCGGGTTTGAGCCGCGATTCTTCCACATGTATGAAGAGCCGGACTACGCCCTGCAATGTGTGGCGGCGGGTTATGACGTGCTTTTCTCTCCGGTTATCACCATTCGTCACCATTACTCCGGCCAAGCACGCGATGAGATGCGCGTTCATCATCGTCATGCCCGCAACGAATTATGGAGCACGGTAATGCGATGTCCTTTTCCGTTTGCATTGGCCATTCTTACTTGGCGCGTTTTCTCCCAGTTTCGTTATGCCTGTAAGCGAGG
>WNGC01003766.1_pt1 | contig 10316 bp, 10 predicted proteins | sample 5400051 | NCBI WGS metagenome assembly WNGC01 (sample SAMN13153368, study PRJNA577476) | soil metagenome | isolation source: 20 cm soil or saprolite under grassland replicate 2 | place: USA:California | collected 2016-06-15 | reverse complement strand
CAGGCCACCCACGGTGCACGCCGGCCTCGCGGACCCCGCTACAAATGAGCGACGCGCGCCTGACTCAGGCCACCCACGGTGCACGCCGGCCTCGCGGCCCCCGCTACAAATGAGCGACGCGCGCCTGACTCGGGCCACCCACGGAGTGCCGCCGGCCTCACGAACCCCTGAGGACATTGGAGTGAAGTGCGACATGCGGAACATAGCCGGCACGCATCTGACTCAGGCCACCCACGGAGTGCCGCCGGCCTCACGGATCCGGTACAAGGAGGCACGTCCATGAAGACGCTTGATCCCTTCGCGACCGCCCGCGACATGCTCCGCGCCCTGGGCCGCCGCCGGGTCTCCGCGGTCGAGCTCCTCGACCTCCACCTGGCGCGGATCGAGCGCCACGACGCGACGCTCAACGCCGTCGTGACCCGCGACTTCGAGCGCGCGCGTGTTCAGGCGAAGGCGGCGGACGCGGCGCGGAAGCGCGGCAAGCGAGGGGCGCTCCTCGGTCTGCCGATGACGCTGAAGGAGTCGATCAACGTCGCGGGGCTCCGCACCACGTGCGGGGTCCCCGAGTGGTCCGCGTTCGTCTCCCAGCACGACGCGCCCGCGACGGCGCGCGTCCGGGCGGCGGGCGCGGTCGTGATGGGCAAGACGAACGTGCCGCCGCTGCTGGCCGACTGGCAGTCGGACAACGCGATCTTCGGGCGCACCGTGAACCCGTGGGATGAGGGCCGCTCGCCGGGTGGCTCGAGCGGCGGGGGCGCGGCGGCGCTCGCCGCCGGCCTGTGCGCGCTCGAGATCGGGAGCGATATCGGCGGCTCGATCCGCGTCCCCGCGGCGTTCTGCGGCGTCTACGGCCACAAGCCGAGCGAGACGGCGCTGCCGCGGAGCGGCCAGTTCCCCTACCCGCCGGCGCCGAACGCGGCCGTCGCGATGGGCGTCCAGGGGCCGCTCGCGCGGAGCGCCGAGGATCTCGAGCTCCTGCTGGACGTCCTCGCCGGGCCCGAGGTGGGCGAGGACGTCGCGTGGCGCCTGGCGCTGCCCGAGGCGCGGCGCAAGCGACCACGCCCTCTACCGCTCGCTCCTCGCCGCCGTGACGTCCGCGCGCGTGTCCGAGGAGGAACGGCACCGGCGCGTCGAGATCTGGAAGACGCGCGAGGACGAGTTCGGCCGCGCGTCGCTCCGCGGGCTCCAGGCGGGCGCCGCCGAGTACGTGGGCTACTTCGGCCAGCGCGAGCAGGCGCGCGCGGCGTGGCGCGCGTTCTTTCGAGAATGGGACGTCCTGCTGGCGCCCAACTTCAACGCCCCCGCGTTCCCTCACGCGCCGAAGCCGTACCCGTCCGACGCCAAGTCGCTCCACGACACGCTCGAGGTCGGGGGCCGCACGATCCTCTACGACCTGGGGCTCGTCTATCCCGGCATCCCCACGCTCGCCGGCCAGCCGGCGACGGCGTTCCCCGCTGGGCTCACGCGCGCCGGCCTCCCCATCGGGCTCCAGGCCATCGGCCCGTACCTCGAGGATCGGACACCGATCAGGTTCGCCGCGCTGCTCGAGCGCGAGTTCGGAGGGTTCACGCCGCCGCCGCGCTTCGCGTGACCCGGTGCCTGCCGTCTTCTGGCGTTCTGGCGGGCGATGCCGTCGAGCACCGCCTCGGCCGGCGCGATCTGGCTCGCGGCTCCGCGCCGCGTGCGCGCGGCCGCGGGCCGGACGACCGCGCAGCCGACGCGTTCCTGAGGCGCCGGCCCTCGGGTACGATAGGGGTGTTGAGCTGGGAAGGGCGCGCGGTCCCATTGCGTATCGGCGTGGCGGCCGGGCTCGTCCTCGGCCTCGCGCTTGGTGGGTGCGCGAGCGGGAAGCCCGTGGGGCCACCCGCGCGCGCGGGCAAGCCCGACGTCGAGCCCCCCTCGACGCCGCGCTCCGACCAGGGTGATAAGCCGGAGACCGTCACCGCCGCGCGCGAGCGGATCACGCGTACCGCGAGGCACTACCTCGGCGCACCGTACGCCTGGGGAGGCACCAGTCCCGCCGGCTTCGATTGCTCGGGATTCGTCATGTACGTCTACGCCAAGGTCGGCCTGTCCCTCCCGCATAACGCGGCTGCACAATACGCGTACGGAACGCCGGTGAGGCGGGATCAGCTCAAGCCGGGTGACCTCGTGTTCTTCGATGACTTGCGCCACAACGGCATCTACATCGGCGACGGCCGCTTCATTCACTCCAGACAGTCGGGCAAACGCGTGAGCATCTCCCTCCTCGCCGGACCCTGGTACGCCGAGCAGTATGTCGGCGCGCGCCGGCTCCTGACCGCATCGACGGTGGCACGTTTGGGAGGGTGAGCCTCAGTCCGGACTCGTGTCCGGACTGCCAGGTGGCTGGTCGAAGACCTCGCGCACTCTCCGGACCAACGCGTCGGGGGTGAAGGGCTTCTCGAGAAATGACGCGCCGGCGTCCAGCCCCTCGTGATGGATGACCGCGGCGTCGGTGAACCCCGACATGAACAGCAGCTTCATCGCCGGACGGCCGGCGAGGAGACGGTCCGCCAGCTCGCGTCCATCCATTCCCGGTATGATCAGATCGGTCATCAAGAGGTGGATCGGCCCGTCGTGCCGCTCGGCGAGCCCCAGGGCCTCGGCCGGGTCGCCCGCTTTTAGTACGGTGTACCCCCAGGTCTTGAGGACGTCCTCGGCGAGCTCACGCACCTCCGGCTCGTCCTCCACCAAGAGCACTGTCTCGGAGCCACGCGCGGCAGGCGTGGCCGCGGGCACGCCCTCGCCCGCTTCGAGGGCGGTCTCGACGCGCGGGAGATAGACCTTGAAGCTCGCGCCGTGCCCCGCCTCGCTGTAGACGGCGATGTGTCCGCCGCTCTGCTTGACGATCCCGTAGACGGTGGCCAGGCCGAGGCCGGTCCCCTTGCCCTCCTCCTTCGTGGTGAAGAACGGCTCGAAGAGCCGGGCGAGGGTCGCCGCATCTATCCCGACCCCGGTATCCGTCACCGCGAGCATCACGTGCGGACCCGGGCGGACCTCGGTGCGATGGCGGGCATAGGTCTCGTCCAGCTCGACGTTCGCCGTCTCGATCGTCAGCCGACCGCCGCGCGGCATGGCGTCGCGCGCGTTGATCGCCAGATTGAGGATGACCTGCTCGATCTGTCCGGGATCCGCCCTGACGCGCCCAAGGCCTTCGTGGCTCCTGACGGCGAGGCCGATGTCCTCCCCGAGCAGCCTCCTCAGAAATGGCTCGATCGCGGTGACCACCGCGCCGAGGTCGACGACCTTGGGCTCGAGAACCTGCTTTCGGCTGAAGGCGAGCAGCTGCCGCGTCAGCTTCGCGGCGCGCTCGGCGGCCTTCTGGATCAGCTCGAGGTCGCGGCGGCCAGGGCCGTGGGGAGCCAGGCGGAGGAGGAGGAGCTGGGTGCGGCCGGCGACGACCGTCAGCATGTTGTTGAAGTCGTGCGCCACCCCTCCCGCGAGCCTCCCGATGGCTTCCATCTTCTGCGCCTGGCGAAGCTGCTCCTCCAGGGCCTCCTTCTCACGGGCGGCTCGCCTCAGGTCGGTGATGTCCCGCACGAGCACGAGCCGCGCGCTCTGCCCGGCGAGGTCCAGCACCTCGCGCGTGATCTCCACGTCGATGATCGTGCCGTCCTTCTTGCGATGCCGCCATTCGCCCCGGCGTGCGAGGCCCGTGCCCGCGGCCGCCAGCACCCGCGCCGCCGGGGCGTCCTCGGGAGGGCGGATGTCGAGAATCGTCATGGCGAGGAACTCGTCACGGGAGTACCCGTAGTGCTCGATCGCCGCGTCGTTGACGGCGAGGAACCCGAACGTCTCGGCGTCGAAGACCCACATCGGGTACGGGTTGGCCTCGAACAGCAGCCGGTATCGTTCCTCGGACCGCTGGAGCGCCTCCTCTGCCCGCCTGCGCTCCGTGATTTCCCCTTGCAGGCGTTCGTTGACTTGAACCAGTTCCCGCGTGCGCTCCTCGACCCGCGCCTCCAGGCCATCGTGGGCCGTTCGGAGCCGCGCCTCCGCGCCACGCCGCTCCGCGACGGCCGCGGCCATCGTCAGGATGGTCACGGTCACGATGCCCACGAAGGCCTGCAACAGCAGCAGGGATTCGTTGACGCTGCTCTGCACGAACGGGCCCACCCCGTGGACCGCGGCCCAGATGGCGATGGCGGACGTGAGGATCACCGCGCTCGCGGCGCCGCGGGGACCGAAGCGAAATGCCGCCCACACCAGCCATGGAATCGGGACGAAGGCCAGCGGGTAGTGAGCCTCCGTGCCCGGGATCCGTCCCCCGAACGCCACCCAGCTGACGACGAGCAGCGACGCGAGCAGGAGCCCCGCCTCGACGTGCCGCTTGACGCTCCATCGCACCTGCGGCGCGCCACCCCACGTCAGCAGTACGGGGGTCACCAGAAGCACGCCGATCGTGTCGCCGAGCCACCACGTGAACCAGACCGTTCCGTACGCGGCGGGGGGCCCGATGCCGGCCAGCGAGACGCTGGTCGTGCCGACGCTCGGGCTCACACAGCACGCGAGGAACGCCACCGCGGTGAACGTGAACCCATCCTGCGTCCGATAGAACGGATTGCGGGCGCCGACCCACCGTTGAAGCAGGAACGCCCCTGCCATCGCTTCCAAGGTGTTCCCGATGCTGATCACCGAAGAGACCACGAGGACGGTGCTCGCGCTGGCGGCTTGATTCGCGAGGAAGCTCACCACGTTGGCGAGAAACGCTCCCAGCGCGATGCCGGGCCAGACCCGGTAGCCCAGCAGGAGCACCGCGGCCAGCGCGATGCCCGACGACGGCCACACCGGTGACGCGTTCGTCTTCTCGAAGGCCAGCCGCAGGCCCAGGCTGGCGCCGAAATAGTAGAGGAGCGCGACGCTCGGTAGACCGATGACCCAACGCGACCGGACGGCCTGCAGATGGGATCTCATCACCTGGGCAAGGTTGCCTGTGCAGTCCGAGCTCCGAGGCCCAGGCAACGAAGATGCCAGCCGCCGGTGCCCGGGCATGATCGGCCACACATCGATGGGATCCCGGCTTCTCGCTTCTCGATCGGGTCGCCGCTCGGCCAGTCGGGCGAAACGTCACCGCGGGATGTGCACCACGTGTGGTGCAATAGCACCACGCTGGTGCAGTCGGTCTCGCGAGCACGGCGACCCGGTCTCGCCGCCCGCGTCTTCGCTCCGTCGCAGCCCTGCGCTCTCATCTGTCGGTGTATGATCCCGGCCAGAATAATAATGGGGATTACACCGCTCGCTCGCATTCTGATCGTCGATGATGATCCCGAGGTCGTGGCGCTCCTGCGCGAGTTCCTCGAGCGGAATGGCTATGCGGTCGACAGCGCGGCGAACGGCCGCGAGGGGCTCAGTCGCATCGTCGCGGCGCGCCCGGATCTCGTGTTGCTCGACATCCGCATGCCCGACATGGACGGCATGCGGGCGCTCCAGCTGGCCCGCGCCATCGACCCGACACTCGCCGTCATCATGGTGACCGGCAACGAAGACATCGATCTGGCCCGCGAGACACTGAGAGCCGGGGCGGTCGACTATGTCGCGAAGCCGTTGAACCTCGAGTATCTAGCGCTCGCCGTGGCCGCGGCGATGCACCGCTAGAGCCGCGCCGTTCCTTACTGCGCCTTCACCGCGCCGATGATCTCGACACGCACGGGATAGCCTTCGAGCTCATTGGGGAGGGCGGCCTGGGTCTCGGGACGCGGACGGTCGAGGCCGTGCGACGACCGGGGTCGCTACGCGCTCGGCTCCGAGCCCACGACGCTAACGAACGACACGCATTCCCCCGGCGCCCCGCCGAGATTGTGCGTGAGGGCGAGCTTCCGGCCGCGGGCGACCGACGCGATCTGGCGTTTGCCCGCTTCGCCGCGGAGCTGGAGCCACGCCTCGAAAAGCATCCGGAGGCCCGAGGCGCCGATCGGATGGCCGAAGGACTTGAGGCCGCCGTCGGGGTTCACCGCCAGCTCGCCCTCGAGGTCGAAGGCACCAGCGAGCACCTCCTTCCACGCGGTGCCGCGCGCGGCGAAGCCGAGGTCCTCCATCAGCACGAGCTCGGTCGGCGTGAAGCAGTCGTGGACCTCGGCCATCGCCAGCTCCTGGCGCGGCTCCTTGATCCCGGCCTGGGCGTACGCGTCGACGGCGGAGGCGACCACTTCCGGGAAGGTCGTGTAGTCGTAGTCGGGGTCCATCGGGCCCGCCGCGGGGCCGGCGATGAACGAAAGCGCCTTCACGTAGAGCGGCCGGTCGGTGTAGCGGCGGGCGTCCTCGGCGCGGACGATGATCGCCGCGGCCGAGCCGTCGCTGACGCCCGAGCAGTCGAAGATGCCGAGCGGCCCGGCGACGAGCGGCGAGCAGGCGATCGTATCCTTCGGGACTTCCTTCCTGAACTGCGCGCGCGGGTTCAGGGCGCCGTTCTTGTGGTTCTTCCACGCGATCCGCGTCATGACGTCCTTCAGCGTCGCGTCGTCGACCCCGAACTTCTTGCCGTACGCGGGCGCCAGCAGGCTGAACGTGGCGGGCGCGGTGAGCCCGGCCCTGGTGCCGTCGCCCGGGGCGGCGATGCCGGGCAGACCCGAGATGCCGCTGTCCTTCAGCTTCTCGACACCGATCGCCATGGCGACGTCGTAGGCGCCCGACGCGACGGCGTAGCAGGCGTTCCGGAAAGCCTCGGAGCCGGTGGCGCAGTAGTTCTCGAGCCGGCTCACCGGCTTGTAGTCGATCTTGAGGGGGCGCGAGAGGGTCAGGCCCGACTGCCCCGAGAACAAGGTGCCGAGCCAGAACGCGTCGATGTGGCGCAGCTCGATGCCGGCCGAGGCGAGCGCGTCCTTGGTGGCATCCACGAGCAGGTCGTTGACGCTCTTGTCCCAGTGCTCGCCGAACGGGGTGCAGCCCATGCCGACGATCGCCACGCGGTCACGGATGCCGTTGCTCGCCATCAGCGCCCTCCCTGGACGTGCTCAGCCATTCACGATTATCACATAAGTGACCCCGCGCGGCCGACCGGCTCATTAGAAGCGCACGGTGAAACGCGCTCGCACGCCGCTGTCGATCAGCTCGAAGAGGTTGTCGTCCTCCGGACTCTTCTCGCGCTGAAAGAAGTACGTGAAGTCGTACCCGAGATCGATCCGCACGTGACGGCCCAGAAGATAGGCGAGGCCAGCCCCCGCGTCGGCGTGGCTCTGCTGAAGGTAGACCGTGCCTCCCTCCCGGCGCAGGCTGTCGACTCGCGGCAGACCCCCGCCGGCGACCGAGGCGCGCATCAGCAGGCGCTGACTGAGCGGATGCTCCCACCGCAGCCCTAGAATCGGAATGGGGAGCTCCTGCCGATAGAAGTCCTCACTGTTGCTCGTCCCATGGCCGGTAAGCGTCGGGTTGAGGCTCACGTAAGTCAAGCCGACGCTGCCGATGAGCCACTCTCCCGAAGGCCGACCGAGCAACGTGCGCTCGTAGGTGAGGCTGAGTCGAGAGAAGTCCGCGTTCGTCCGCAGATGGCCTGGCGCAAACTCCTGGCCGTTGTAGACGACCGAAACACGGGGCGCGCTGCCGCCGTCCAGGAAGTAGTAGAGGTAGCTGGCGCGCACGGCGTCTCGGGGAGTGACGTGAAACGCGACAGTGCTTTCGAGCGACTCGGACACATTGATCCCGAGGGTGCGCAAGCGAAGAAGCGAGCCCGGCGAGCCTCCGCCTTCGCCCTTGAGGCCGCCTGTAGGAAATTCACCCACCCTGAGGCGGCCGGTTGGAAAGCCCAGGCGGCCGTCCAACGTGACCTCCCACCGGTTGTCCGTCAGCGTGTTCGAGCCTGGAGCCCCAGCCTCCAGCGTCCCGCCGGGCGCCGCGGGCGGAGTTTGCGCCCGACCCACGATCGGAGTCGTGAGGATCGCCACGCACGTGAGCAGTGCCAGGAGGGTAGGCTGACACTGCGTCCTATCGACAGTCATGCTTCGGCGCATACACGCTCCCCCTTCGTCGAGTGAGTCTCGTCAGGGCAATCGTGATCGATGCGGCGACGTCGCTCGCCTCGAGCGCAGGCGTGCGCCAGCCGCCCGACAGCGACCAGCCCAGAAGTGATCAGAACGGCCGCCGTTCGGCGGCGGCGAGTTACGGGAGCGACTCAGGCGAGCGGGGGACCTCGCGGGTGGTGCGGCGGAATTTCCCGGGCGGGGACACTCTGTCCGGCCTCCAGCGGAACGATCCAGATCGGAGTCCAGTACGGACGTAGGTCGCGAAGGGGCGCAGTCTCGGCTGCGCTGAACGACGTGGTGTAGAAGACCACGTCATCATAGTCGTCGTCTTCCCAGAATCCCCCGATCCAGGTCGGGTCGGGAGGGCTCGCGTATGCAAGGGTTCGAACGCAGGCGAGCACTCCCACCAGCGCCGGCACAAGGAACCGAAGGCACATCGCGGCTCCCACCTTAGCCGAGTCGCAGGGTGCCGGCAAGCTACCGCCAGCGCTGTCACCCTTGAGCGACCGCTCTGGCGTGCACTCTTCGACGCCCTACTTCGAGAGCGCCGTCACGGTCTCCTGCCGGGGCCGCGAGCCATCCGCGGCCCCGGGGCGATCCAGGTCACTGGGAGGCGTTACCACTCCCGGGGGCGCGCCGTCGTCCGGTGACTACGAACCGCCATCGAGCGATAAGCATCCTTGACCTGGTCGAGATTCAGCTGACCGAGCCGCTCCATCCCCGTGGCCACGGCGGCGGCAATCGTCGGGAATCCGCCATGCGACTCTTCGACCATCGCGCCCGCGTAGTCGCAGATGCGCCATCGCCATTCGGGGCTGGCCGGGGTTGAAAATGCCGTGACTTGCATTGGGTTGCGCCTTTCCTTAGTGGCTGCCGATAGACACTGCAAAACCGCTGATCTTCATTCCCGCTGGAGGCGGACCCTGGACGAAGACGTCCAGGGTCACACGGCCTCGACGCGGGCGATGCGAACGCGGCCTTCTCGGGCGAGCATGACCAGTACGGAGGCCGCCGCCCCTTCCGACATGCCGAGCCGGCGGCCGATCTCCCCCGGGCTCATCCCGCCGGGCTCCCCGAGACAGGCGAGGACGGCGTCGTCAAGCTCGCTCCACCACTCCTCCACTCTAGGAGCGACCGCCGCGTCCGTCGCTGCTGCGGTACCCGCCGCCCTTGCCGCCGGCGCCCCCGGACTTGGCGATCTCGACCTTCAACGTCCGGCCGTCCATTTCCTGGCCGTTGAACTTCTTGACCGCCGCGTCCGCATCTTCGGCCGTCGCCATCTCGACGAAGCCGAACCCGCGCGAGCGGCCGGTCTCTTGCTCCATCACGACCGCCGCGGACTCGACCCCGCCCGCCTGCGCGAACACTTCGCGAAGACGATCACTCGACGTCGAGAACGGCAGGCCTCCGACGAACAGTTTGTGCGCCATCGCGCACCTCCCTGTGAAGCTCCCGCAGTGGGGATACACGCTCTGGAGCAGCGGAAGCGAGCGCCAGAGACAGGGTCTGATGAGGAGGGGGTCCACAGCGAACCTGCGACCGAACCAGACCTCGTGAGTATGACACAGACGCACTCGCGCCATGGCTTTGCTTTCGCCCTCGGCCCTTGAGGAGCGGGACAGCGGTGCGGCCGCACGCACCCTGCGCGCTCTTCCAGGCGCGCAGAGTGCCTTCGCGTACGACGCGGCCGCCGAGCCGCTGTGGCCGGGTCACCTCGGGTAGGCTAGTACTCCCCACCGTGCGTCATGGATGGGTCGGCCTTCCCGGCCTCGGGGCCGTCCGTGATGAGCGCTTCGGTCGTGAGCAGCAACGAGGCGATCGAGGCCGCATGCTGCAGCGCGACGCGCTCGACCTTGGTCGGGTCGATGATCCCGGCCTGCAGCATGTCGACGTACTCGTTGGTCTCGGCGTCGAAGCCGCACGTGATCGGGACCATGGCTTTGACCTTCTCGACGACCACGGAGCCCTCGAGCCCGGCGTTCTCCACGATCTGGCGGATCGGCTCCTCGAGGGCGCGCCGCACGATGCTGACGCCGGTGCCCTCGTCGCCCGAGAGCTTGAGACTGTCGAGGGCCTCCGAGGCGCGCAGCAGCGCCACGCCGCCGCCGGGCACGATCCCCTCCTCGACGGCCGCCCGCGTGGCGTTGAGCGCATCCTCGACCCGCGCCTTCTTTTCCTTCATCTCCGTCTCGGTGGCCGCTCCGACCTTGATGACGGCGACGCCGCCCGCGAGCTTCGCGAGCCGCTCCTGGAGCTTCTCCCGGTCGTAGTCCGAGGTCGTCTCCTCGATCTGCGCCCGGATCTGCTTGACGCGGCCCTGGATCTCCTTGGTGTTACCGG
>WNGC01002968.1_pt1 | contig 10323 bp, 11 predicted proteins | sample 5400051 | NCBI WGS metagenome assembly WNGC01 (sample SAMN13153368, study PRJNA577476) | soil metagenome | isolation source: 20 cm soil or saprolite under grassland replicate 2 | place: USA:California | collected 2016-06-15 | reverse complement strand
TCGGCCGATCGTCAAAAAGTTGCGAAGAATTTCCTTACCGCTTTCAGTAAGGATGGATTCGGGGTGGAATTGCACACCCCATACCGGATATTCGCGATGTCTGAGGGCGTGAATCTCGGTCGGATCGTCCTTTGATCGGGCAACGATCTCCAATTCGGCGGGAAGAGAGTCGGTCTGCACAACCAGTGAATGGTAGCGCATTACCTCGAGCGGACTCGGAATATTCCGGAAGATTCCCTTCCGGTCATGGGTGATGCGCGAAGTCTTGCCGTGCATCAGCGTGCGCGCGCGCACGACTTTTCCGCCGTATGCCTCGCCGATCGCCTGATGACCGAGGCACACTCCAAGGATCGGAATCGACTTGCCCCACCGCTTGATTGCTGCAACGCTGATGCCGGCCTCCGATGGCGTGCACGGCCCCGGTGAAATCACGATCCGCTTCACTCCCATCGCGCCGATATCGTCTACGCTGATCTCGTCGTTGCGCTTGACGACGGGGTTCTCACCCAGCTCGCCAAGGTACTGGACGAGGTTGTAGGTGAAAGAGTCGTAGTTATCTATTACAAGCATCGCCTCTTTACGGCCTGGGATGGAATTGCTTGTGAACAGAGCGAAGGTACTCGCGATCGACGTGCGTGTAGATCTGAGTCGTCGAGATGTCGACGTGGCCGAGCATCTCCTGCACTGCGCGCAAGTCGGCGCCTCCTTCGAGCAGATGCGTCGCGAAAGAATGGCGGAGTGTGTGCGGTGATACGGGCTTCGTGATACCCGCCTGCTCCACGTACTTCCGCAGCATCTTCCACGCGCCCATGCGCGACAGTGGCTGGCCGCGCGCGTTCAGAAAGAGAATGCCTTTGCCTTCGCCTTTCTCGAGCGAAGGACGTAGCTCGCGTAGATAGATCGCGATCGCTCCGATCGCGCGCCGACCGATGGGGACGAGTCGTTCCTTGGCACCCTTGCCGAAGACGCGAACGAGGTGGTCCTGTAGCATCACGTCGCGCACGCCAAGCGAAATCCATTCCGAAACGCGGAGACCGGCACCGTAAGCCAGCTCGAGCATCGCCCGATCACGGAATGCCAACGGCTCATCGAGTGACGGCGCGGCGAGAAGCTTTTCGACTTCCTCGACGCCGAGCACCTCTGGAAGCGTGCGCCAGCGCTTCGGAGTTTCGAGTCGTTCACTCGGGTCGCGGACTACGTGTCCTTCGCCGAGCAGAAACTTGAAGTATGTCCGCACCGCCGACACGTTGCGCCTGATCGACGCGGGTGACAGACCGAGGTCCTTGAGATGGTACACGTACTCGCGAAGCGTGCGCGCGCCGATATCGAGGGGCGATGCCGCGCCCTTCACCTTCGCGTAAGTGACAAAGCGCGCGATGTCGAGCTTGTAGGCGCTGCTGGTTTGAACCGACGCGCCCTGCTCGAGAGCGAGAAAGTCATCGAACCTCTCGACAAAGAATGCGCGGCTCACCGAGTCGTCAAGCTCGACTTTATTCACGCTCTTTTGCGCGACGCTTCCATAGCCAGATTCCGATTGAAAGGAGGACGATGGCCACCGCGATTGCGGCCGCAACCTTCCCCGAGCGCACCAAATATCGCTCGACGAGGTCCCAGTTATCTCCAGCCCGGAATGCGAGAAAAGTAATCAGGCCGAACCACACCGCGGACGCGCTGGCGACGGAGAGCACCACTTTAAGGGCAGGCAGCCTCATTGCTCCGGCGAACGGAGGTACAATCGCCCTGACTCCGGGAAGGAACCGGCTGACGAACAGCCCGAGGAATCCGTACTTCTTGTGGAGCTTCTTGATCCGGCTCTCCGCGTCTGGCCCGGCGTATCGCTCGATTCGTCGAAGAAATGCCTTGGCGCCGTAGCGGCGGCCAAGCGTGTAGGTCATGGCCGCGCCGGCGACGTTTCCGAACCAGCCAAGAAAGAATACGGTGAACGGTGATCCGTGCGCCCTGTCGGCAAGAAAGCTCCCGAAAGCAATTACCGCGTCGGATGGAAATGGCGGAAAGAAGTTCTCGAACGCCGAGAGTACTCCGATGGCGATGTAGAGAGAGCCGAGAGGCAGGTCACCCAGCCATCCCGTCAGTGACTGAAGCATTCTGCTAGCGTTTTTTCTTCAGAGTGGCGACCGCGATGCAGGCGAGTCCTTCCTTGCGCCCGATCCAGCCCATGCCTTCGTTCGTCTTCCCTTTGACGCTCACGCTGAATGAATCGATACCGAGAGCGGCCGCGAGCCTGGCCCGAATCTGCTCGCGGTACGGCGCAAGCCGCGGCGATTCCGCCACGACGCTGACGTCTACCTGACCAACTCGGTATCCGGCGCTCGAGACCCTTCTCACCGTAGCCTCGAGCATCCCGATGGAGTCCCGGTCTTTGTTGGCCGCATCAGTGTCAGGGAACATCTCGCCGATGTCGCCCAAAGCCGCGGCGCCGAGGATCGCATCGGTGATGGCGTGACAGATCGCATCGGCATCGGAATGACCCGCGAGGCCAACTTCCGATGGTATTAAAACGCCACCAAGTATTAGTGGACGACCCGAAGCGAAGCGGTGTGAGTCGTAGCCAATACCGACGCGAGTTGTCGCGTCGTTGTCACGCGGCATCCGCGCGGACTGCCGGGCCCGGCTCGACCAGCGTGTAGTCCTGCTTTCTTCGCGCCGGCGTAAAACCCGCATCGCGGATGAGAAATTCCATTTCGTCGGTCGAGGTTCGATGGGTCGTGTTCGCGGCCGAGACCACGTTCTCCTCGATCATGAGCGAGCCGAAATCGTTGCACCCGAAACGGAGCGCGATCTGTCCGATCTTCATGCCCATCGTTACCCAGCTGGATTGAAGATTCGGAACGTTATCGAGGACGACCCGCGCGAACGCGACCGTGCGCAGGTACTCCGTCGCCCCGGTCTTCGGTTGGTGCGACATCGTCGGAGTATTTTCCGGCTGAAGCGGCCAACAAATAAACGCGGTGAAGCCGCCGGTGCGGGCCTGCACTTCCCTCACGCGTTGCAGATGCTCCAGTCGCTCGGCGAGCGTTTCGCCCAAGCCGTACATCATCGTGACGGAGGTTTTCATCCCTTCGTTGTGGGCGAGCTCCATGATCTCGAGCCAGCGATCAGCGCCGGCCTTTTTTGGCGCGACGATATCCCGCACACGCTGGACGAGGATCTCTCCACCACCGCCGGGAATGGAATCGAGACCGGATTTGCGGAGCTCGCGGATCACCTCGATCGCATCCATCCGAAACAGCTTGGCGAAGAAATCGATCTCGCTCGGACTGAAGCCGTGGATATGAATGGGGTGATGGCGCTTGATGTACTTCATCAAATCCAGATACCACTCGAACGGTATGTACGGATTGTGTCCGCCCTGAATGAGAATCTGAACTCCGCCGAGCGCCTTGAGCTCGTCGATCTTGGCGCCGATCTGCTCGAAGGAGAGCGTATAGCCTTCCCCGTGCTTGGGACGGCGAGCGAACGCGCAAAAGCCGCAATCGGCGACGCAGACGTTCGTATAGTTGATGTTGCGATCGATGATATAGGTGACGGTGTTTCCAGGGTGCTTTTCGCGGCGCACGCGATCTGCTTCCGCGCCAAGCTCGAGGAGCGAAGCGTTCGTGTAGAAGTCGAGAAGGTCGTAAGTCTCGCTCATGCCGCGGGAAGAAACGTCAGGGTTCCGTTCGGGATGCGACCGCGTTCAACCAGTCGCCGATAGAATTCGGTCAGGCCGGCCAGGTGCGGATAGGATAATCCGTAATCGAGGCCTGAAAGATAGTTCGCGCAGACATCCACGCTCACAGCGGTGGTCTTGTGCGCCTGCTCGGCGAGCTCGTGTAGGTGGCGAAGGCCCCAGTCGCGTGACGCGATCAGGCTCGCGTGCGCCAGCAACGCCTCCTTCACATCCGCCGAACGCTGCGCGACCCAAACCGCGAACACGAACGGCTGGCCGGTCCAATCCTTCCAGGTCTGACCAAGATCGTAGACGTAGGGGTAGCGCTCGCGATGCCGTGAGCCGAGGACGAGCGCGGCGTCGCCAATGACAAGGCGCGCGTCCACTTTGTCATCAGACTCGATCACGTCACGGATCTCCGCATCCCCAGGAACAAAATGGGGCTTTGAGCGCCAGATATTCTCGAAAAGCAGCTCGAGGAGCGCAACGCTCGTCATTGAGCTGCGGCTGACGATGACTTCACGGCCGGTGAGATCGCTCGCGGGCCGCGTCGAGAACAACATCACGCTGCGCACCGGGCCGTCGCACGAGATTGCGAGATCCGGCAGCAGGAGGTAGCGCTCGGATTCGCGCGCGTACTCCACGGCTGAGACGACGCTGATGTCGAGCTCTCCCCCAGCCATCCGTCGATTGAGCTCGGTTGGTACACCGTCGACCAGCTCGGCGTCGACACGAACGATGCCGCGGTCGATCGCGCCGTATACCGGATAGCAGTTTATGTACGGAATGCGTCCGATCTTCATCAGGCAGCCACCGCCGCCGACGAAGCACGGTCGAAGACACGCAAAACGTTATAGAACGAATCGCGCTCGGCGGGAATTTTCCCCGCTGATCGTATCAGGTCGAGAATCTCGTTGAGACTCAGGCCCTGCGCTGTATGCGCTCCCGCCTCGTGGTAGATCTTTTCGCGAACGACTGTGCCTTCGAGATCATTGACACCGAAGGCAAGAGACGTCTGGGAGAGAAAGGGGGTGACCATGATCCAGTGCGTCTTGATATGGTCGAAGTTGTCGAGGAAGAGACGGCCGACAGCAAGATTGCGTAGATCGTCGAACCCGGTTGTCGCCGTCCCCTGCCTGCCCAGCTCGATACCAAGCTCGTTGTTGTCGGGGTGATAGGCGAGCGGGATATAAGCGAGAAACCCGTGCGACTCGTCCTGCAAGTCACGAAGCATTGACAGGTGCTCAACGCGATCTGCTATCGATTCGACGTGTCCGTACAGCATTGTGCAATTCGAGCGGATGCCAAGCCGGTGCGCGGTACGGTGAACTTCGATCCAATCCTCGCCCGCCAGCTTCTTGTCCGCGATCGCCATGCGGACGCCTTTGCCGAAGACCTCGGCGCCGCCTCCGGGAAGAGTGTCGAGGCCGGCTTCGCGCAGAGCGATGAGCACGTCTTCGATCGACATCTTGTCGATGCGAGCGATGTGCGCGATCTCGACGGCGGTCAGCGCCTTGATGTGGACCTGTGGATGCCGCGCCTTGAGTCCCCGGAACATCTCGCTGTAGTACTGGAGGCCTGCCTTCATATCAAGGCCGCCGACGATATGGAACTCTTTCGTCAGTCCGTTGGCCGCGGACTCCGCTTCGGCGTAGACCTGATCGAGGGTGTAGTGATAGGCTCCGTCTTCCTTTGGAAGCCGCGCGAAGGAACAGAAGACGCAGGTCTTGCGCAGGTAGCAGACATTCGTCGGATTGATATGCTGATTGGCGGCAAACGTGACGACATCGCCGTGCTTGCGACGGTTCGCGTAGTCGGCCAGCATCCCGATTCCGAGCAGATCGGGCGACGTGAACAGAAGCTCGGCGTCGGCGTGGGTGAGACGGGTTGCGGACGCCACCTTTTCGCCCACGATCCTGAGCTGGCGATCCCCGATCCTACCGAGCTCCAGCGAGATCTCACCGGTCATGTCCTAACCCTCGTAGCGCTTGATGGCGAGGGTGGTGTTGTGCCCACCGAAGCCAAAGCTGTTACTGAGGACGGCGTCGACTTTTCGATCGACGCAGACGTTGGGAGTGTAGTTGAGATCGAGGTCGGGCTCGGGATGGTGGTAATTGATCGTCGGCGGGATCACTCCGTTGCCGACGACCATCGCGCTTATGACAGCCTCAACCGCGCCCGCGGCGCCAAGCATGTGTCCGGTTGCCGACTTGGTAGAGCTGACGTTCACGGTCTTCGCATATTCACCGAATACCGCTTTTATCGCGCGGGTTTCGTTGAAGTCGTTCGCTGGAGTCGACGTGCCGTGCGCGTTGATGTACTGGATGTCCTTCGGCTCGAGGCCTGCGTCTTTCAAGGCGCGCTTCATCGCGCGTTGCGCGCCTTCACCATCGGGCGCCGGCGCGGTCAGGTGGTACGCGTCACCGGTCGCGCCGTATCCGACGATCTCGGCGTAGATCTTCGCTCCCCGGCCGAGGGCGTGCTCGAGCTCCTCGAGAATGAGGATGCCGGCGCCTTCTCCCATCACGAACCCGTCGCGGGTGGCGTCGAACGGCCGAGAGGCAGTTTCGGGGCTGTCGTTGCGTTCCGACAGCGCCTTCATGTTGGCGAAACCGCCGATCGCCATTGGCGTGACGGTTGCCTCGGCACCGCCGGTGATCATGATGTCGGCGTCGCCGTACTGAATGGTTCTGAATGCATCACCTATTGCGTGAGCACTCGTGGCGCAAGCCGATACGGTGGCGTAGTTTGGGCCTTTGGCGTTCCATTGCATCGAGACGATGCCCGCGGCGATGTCGGCGATGAACATCGGAATGAAGAACGGGGAAATCTTCCCGACTCCTCGCTCGCGGTAGACGTCGTGTTGTTCCTCGAAGCTCTTGAGCCCGCCGATCCCGCTGCCGATGATGACACCGATTCGGTCGGGGTCCATTCCGTTCCTGCCATCGGCGAGACCAGCATCAGTCATCGCCTGACGCGCGGCGGCGACGGCGTACTGCGTATAGTGATCTGCGCGCTTGGCTTCCTTGCGCTCCATGTAGTCGAGCGGGTTGAAGCCCTTCACTTCCGCGGCGAACTGCACGGGGAACTTCGACGCGTCGAACTTCGTGATTGGCGCGGTACCCGACTTCCCTTCGATCAGAGACCGCCAGGTCGTCGCCACATCGTTGCCGACGGGGGTAATGGCCCCCATGCCAGTGACGACGACTCTTCGCTTCATTACGCTCCGACCTTCTGGTTCAGATAGCCGAGCGCGTCACCAACGGTACGCAGCTTCTCGGCGTCCTCATCAGGGATGTCGATGTTGAATTCTTTCTCGAACTCCATCACGAGCTCGACGATGTCCAGACTGTCCGCACCGAGATCCTCGATGAAGCTCGCCTCGTTCGTCAGCTTTTCACGCTCCACACCGAGCTCTTTCTCGATGATGTCTTTGACCTTATCGGAATTGTCGGCCATTTGATGGATGTCCTCGTGTTTGTGGTGGTGTCGTGAAATATAGCTAAGCGAATATCTGATAAAAAGTTACATCGCTATCGATGTGTTGCCTGAACCCCCTCGGGTTACATCACCATGCCGCCATCCACGACGAACACCTGGCCTGTTATGTAGGCGGCAAGATCCGATGCGAGGAAGGTGACCATAGCGGCGACGTCTTCCACCTTTCCGAGCCTTTCAAGTGCAATCTGTTTGCCGAGCGCGTCACGTGCTTCGGGGGTCATCGCTGCCGTCATTTCCGTCTCGATGAACCCGGGGGCAACAGCGTTGACCAGGATATTCCGCGAGCCAAGCTCCTTGGCGACGGACTTGGTCAGCGCGATGAGACCAGCTTTGCTGGCGGCGTAATTGGCCTGGCCCTTATTGCCGATCATGCCAACGATGCTGGCGACGTTGATGATGCGGCCGCTGCGCTTCTTCATCATCCCGCGCGAGCATGCGCGAATCGCGGCGAAGGCTCCGCGCAGGTTGGCGTTCTGGACGGCGTCCCAGTCTTCATCTTTCAGTCGCATTACGAGGTTGTCGCGGGTGATCCCGGCGTTGTTGACGAGAATGTCAATCGAACCAAACGCTTTCTCGACTTCCTCGACCAGCTTAGTCACGGTAGCGGTTTCGCTCACGTCGGCGGCGAATCCTTTGGACCCGTGTCCGATCGCCGCCGCCGCTTCATCGGCTCGTTGCTGATCCCGACCGACTACGGCCACGCGCGCGCCCGATTCCACGAACGACTCCGCGATCGCGCGGCCAATTCCACGGGTGCTGCCCGTGACGAGAGCATTCCTGCCACTTAGGTCGATCTTCATCAGGCGACCATTTGAAGGAGCTTGTCGACTTCTTGCGCAGTGCCGCATGACAATGTTCGCGCACCTTTGACGAGGCGGCCCATCAGCCCGCTCAACACATTGCCCGGCCCCATCTCGACATACAGCGCTTCGGGAAAATGCCCGGCGATGTTTCGCATCTCGGTCGCCCAGCGCACTGGCGACGTCAACTGACGCAGAAGAAGGTCCTTCGCGTCGACAGCCGTGGTCGAGGCATCGGCGGTGACGTTGGAGAAGACGGGGAAGATCGGATAGGTGAAAGCCGAAGTCGCGATCGCATCGGTAAGGCCGACGATCGCAGGTTCCATCAAGGGCGAATGGAACGCGCCGCTCACGGGAAGCCTGATCGCGCGCTTCGCGCCAGCCTCTTTGGCGAGCTCCATAGCGCGCTCGACGGCAACGATCTCCCCGGAGATCACAACCTGCTCATCGGTATTGAAGTTTGCCGGAACAACTAGTTCTCCCTGTTTGCTCGCCCGCCGGCAGATCTCTTCGATCGGAGTGCTCGTCTGTCCGAGGATCGCTGCCATTGTGCCCGGCCGAACCTTTCCGGTCTCGTACATCAACTCGCCGCGACGGCGTACGAGGCGTGCTGCGCCAGGCAAGCTTACTGTATCCGCCGCATGGTAGGCCGTGAACTCCCCGAGGGAGTGTCCAGCGGCGGCGCGTACGTGCGGCCCCAGCGCGGTCTTGGTGAGTGCCCAAACCGCAGCGCCGTGGGCGAATAAGGCCGGCTGTGCATTGCGCGTCGCAGTGAGCTCCTCGGCGGGCCCTTCGAAGCAGAGATGGCTCAAGTCGACGCCGAGCGCAGCGTCGACTTCACCAAAAACTGCTTTGGCAATAGGAAACGCGTTCGCGAGATCTTTTCCCATTCCCGGTTTTTGCGAGCCCTGGCCGGGAAAGAGGAGCACAATGTCCACCGTCTAAAAGCGCACGACCATCGACGCCCACGTGAATCCGGCGCCGAAGGCGACCATCATCACCGTCGAGCCTTCCTTGACTCTTCCCGACTCGATTGCTTCGTCGAGCGCGATTGGGATCGATGCGGAGGACGTGTTTCCGTAGCGCTCCACGTTGACGTAGACCTTGTCCATGGGAATCCCCGCGTGTTTCGCGGTTGCTTCAATGATCCGCACATTGGCTTGGTGCGGGATCAGAAGATCGATGTCCGTGCCCGTGAGCTTCGCTCCGTCAAGCGCGCGATCGGCGGCGTCCGACATCGACCGAACCGCGTGCTTGAATACTTCGCGTCCCGCCATCTTCACCAGGTGTGAGCGCTTCTCGAGCACCTCGGCCGTCATCGGTGTCGTGGCCCCGCCATCCGGGCGATAGAGGAGGTCGGCGAGCTTTCCATCGCTCCGCATGTACGCAGACAAGATTCCCTTGCCGTGGTGTCGACTCCGTCTCAGAACCGCAGCGCCGGCACCATCGCCAAAGAGAACGCACGTCGAGCGATCTGTCCAATCCACGATGGCGCTCATCTTTTCGGAGCCGATCACGAGAACGGTTTCCGCTGTACCGGCCATGATCAAGCCTTCGGCCGTGGTCATTGCGTACAGCCAGCCCGCGCATGCTGCGCCGACATCGAACGCGGCGGCGCGAGTTGCGCCGAGCTCCGCCTGAATGTCGACCGCGTTCGCGGGAAGTAGGCGGTCGGGAGTAGCCGTGCTGAGAACGATGACGTCGATCTCGCCAGGGTGCACCCCGGCAGCGGTCATCGCGTGTCGCGCGGCTTCGGAGCCCATCGACGCCGTGGTCTCGCCGTTCTTCGCGAGCCGACGCTCCGAGATACCGCTCCGCTCCATGATCCACTCATGCGTGGTCTCGATTCCAATCGAGCCGAAGTCGTGGTTGGTCATCACGTGCTGCGGTAAGCCGCGCCCCGTGCCAGCGATTGCAGCGACAGGTCTCCTCATGCCGATTCCGCCACGGCGTTGATCAGGGGCTCGGCGGCCGCGAGTTTCTTTCCGATCTGATCGTTCATTCGCGTTTCGACGGCGCGAACGGCGACTTTGATCGCGTTCTTGATCGCCCGCGGCGGAGAATTGCCGTGACAGATGATGCTGACGCCGCGAACTCCAAGCAGTGGAGCGCCGCCGTAGGCGGTCGAGTCGAAACCCTTGAGAGCGTCTTTGACGCTGTCGGAGTCGATCCCCGGATGCTCGCTCAGCACGCGCACGATCATCGGTGCGACCGCCTCGTAGAACTTCAGCACGACGTTGCCGACGAAGCCGTCGCAGATGACGACATCGAAAGGTCCGCGCTCGCTGGCGCCGGCGGGAAGATCTCGCCCCTCGAGGTTTCCATGAAAGTTGAACCCGGCTTTCTCGAATA
>WNGC01002967.1_pt1 | contig 10324 bp, 10 predicted proteins | sample 5400051 | NCBI WGS metagenome assembly WNGC01 (sample SAMN13153368, study PRJNA577476) | soil metagenome | isolation source: 20 cm soil or saprolite under grassland replicate 2 | place: USA:California | collected 2016-06-15 | reverse complement strand
GCGCGCGCGCGCACCCGCCCGCTCACCCGCCGCCGGGGCCGAATCCGCGGCACACGCGCCGGGGGCTGTGCCCGAGGACAGCGTGGTGCAGTCACTCCGGGCGCGGGCCCTCAGCGCCATGAACCGTGCGGTCGACGCCGGAGCCACGCCCGCCGAGCTGGCGCGGGGGGATACGGTGTTCAAGGGCGCGGAATCGCTCTCCGCGCACCGGCGGTTGCCCGAGGCGATGGTGCAGCTGGCCACGGCCGCGTCCTTCTGGGCGGAAGCTGAGCGCCAGTCACGGGCGCGAGCGGCGCGCGACACGCAGGCGCGGCGCGCCGCGGAGCCGCCGGCGGCACCCGCCGCGACGCCCGCTCCCGTCGACCCGCGGCCGGATATCCAGAAGGTGATCGACGACTACGCGCGCGCGCTGGAATCGCGCGACGTGGGCCAGGTGCGGCGTGCGTATCCGGGCCTCACGTCACCGCAGCAACAGAGCTGGCAGGACTTCTTCCAATCCGTGCGTAATCTCAAGGCCGGGCTGACGGTCACGGCCGTGCGTCTCTCGGGGCTCACGGCTGAAACGGTTGTCAGCGGAGTTTACGAATACGACAACGCCACCACGGGTCGCGCCGAGCGGCGACCCGTGACGTTCCGGGCGATCCTCGTCGTGGACTCGAGCGGCTGGCGCCTCACCACGATCCGCTAGCCAGTCTTAGAAGTTGTACTCGAGCCCGGCGGTCCAGAGAATGTTGGGCCGCAGCCCTCCGCGGTTCAGCGGGACCAGCGTGTTGGCCACCAGCGTGACTCCCGCGCGCGTCGTGAACTTGAAGCCGAACGACCCATTGATGAGGTCATCGCGCTCGTTCGGAATGTTCGTAACGTCGATCGTCCGCCGGAAGGGCAGGTCGTAGGTCACGGGACCCGGCAACCGCAGTTTGCTTTCGCCGACCTGCAGCTCCGAGACCAGATCGACCGCCATGGTGGCCCACGGCGCCATCAGGTGATCGAACCCGACGGTCGCGAGGACCGCGTTGTTCTGCGAGCTCCCGCTCCGGTAGACGTATCCCAGATTCGCGTGTGGCGAGAACGCCCCGAAACGCGCGGACACGATGCCCAAGCCACGGGCCGCGATGTGTCCCGAGCCCAGAAGGTCGTCCTCGCTTCCCGTGGGGAAACGGACGTCCCCGAGAATCGCGAAGGTGGTGCGTTCCGTCTGGGTCAGATTGACCTTGACGCGCGCGGCGATGTCCCCGATGCCGGTGGCGGATCCGTCCACGAATCGAGAAGTGGACAGCTGCGGGTTGGCGGGCGTGCCGCCGAAAAAGTGTTGTGCGGTGGTGCCGCCGAAGGGAAAGATCTGCACATCGCTCGTGCCGCGTAGCGACGTGGAGACGATCGGCAGCACCACCCCGATGTCCACGCGGTCCATGAGCCCGAAGCTCATGAAGAAAGACGTGACGGTCATGTCGATGTCGAGCGCCAGGCGCAACCCGATCACGTCGTTCTCATGCGTCGGGACCCCATACGGCGCGCACGAGGCGCCCACGAGGCTGTCGCATGAGGGGCCCGTGACGTTCTCGTGGGTGAAGGTCATCTCGATGCCGTTGAGGCTCACCCCGCGGAGCGTCTCGAGGTGCAGGCGGTTGACGTTGGCGCCGACGAACACACGGCCCCGGCCGAGCGTCTGGGCGCGTTCGCTGAACACCGAGCCCGGGGAGCGCGACGTCGGGACGGGAACACCGCCTTCGAAGCGGAACGTGGAGCCGCCACTGGTCGCGCTCACCGGGAGGTTCGCGACGTTCTGGCTGATTGCCGTTCCGATGAACGAGATCAGGGTGCCGTTGTCGGACACGGCCGAGGGGACGAAGTGGTCGGCGTGCAGCGCGGTCGCGGAGTCGGAGCCGGCGGTGCCGCCGAGGAACAGCGGGTCCTTGCCGTCCGCGAAAATGAACAGCTGGGAGATCTTGTCCCGCAGACCTTGCGCCTCGAGCGGGGTGGCAGCCAGCGTGAGCCCTAGGAAAGTCCACAGGTAGCGTCGCATGGCTTCGAAGAGACGCCGTGCGACCATATCCGTCAACCCCGCCGGTTGCTTACAGCGTTGCGCGGTACCGCTCCCACTGGGCCTTCTGCTCGCGCAGGAACGCGACGAAGCCCGGATCACTGCGGATGTTATCGAGGAACGGATCCCGCTCGAACAGCGGATAACAGGGGAGCCCGCCCTCGGCGGTCGTCCGGAGCCACTGGACGGCCGAGTCCGGCCGGTGCAGCAGTGCGTACGCCAAAGCGATGTGATACGCGGCGTGATGGAAGTCAGACCGAAGCCCCGTCCTGGGTCGCGACGCACGTGACGCCGGTGGAGCGCTACTACGGGATTGCGCACGATCGTGATGGGTTCTATCGCCCGATCCGGGCGGCGTGGGACTCCCTCGGGCTCGACGGCTTCGGCGGTCCCGCGATGCCCGAGACCAGCAGCCCTCCGTACGATGGGACGCACATGCTCGTCACTGATCTGCTGCCGCGGCCGAACGGCTTCGTTGGTACCAACGCACACGGCAGTCCGTCCAACGACTTGAACACGCCGCTCAACCCGGACGGCACGCCGATTCTGGAAGACGCGTGGCGCTATCTGATGACGGCGCGAGACGGGCGTGAGGACATCGCGCAGAGGGACGAGGAGTGAGTTGAAGCAGCGACGCTCAAGGGGCACTCGACGGAGGTTCGCGGAGCGCCGCGCGGTACTGCTCCCATTGTGCCTTCAGCTCCTTCATGAAGGCAACGAACCCCGAGTCGTTGCGGATGCGATCCAGGTCGGGGTCCATCGCGAAACACGGGTAGCAGGGAAGCCCGTCGTCCGCGGCCCGACGCAGCCATTGCACCGCTAGGCCCGGTCGACCGAGCACGGCATAGGCCGAGGCGATTCGGGAGGCGGAATGATGGAAATGGATATATCCGGCACCGATCGCTTCGGCTCTCCGGATGTCCTCCGTTGCGCCGCGGACGTTCCCCCGCTCCGCGCGCAGGAACGCGCGGGCGCTGGTGAGCAGGCCCCCACGATCTTCGGGGTGCTCGCGCAGGTAGCGCTCGATCAGGGCCGAGGCGTCGCTGTCCTGGCCGAGATGCAGCAGCGCCCAGGCGACGTGATAGTGCCAGAGGGCCGGGTTCTTGTCAGGTGGGATTTGTCGAAGGACGCGCAGGGCGTCCTCGTATTTCCCCTGATGGACGAGGGCGACCCCGATACGCTCCTCAGCGAGCAGGTCGGTGGGGTCCAGGGCCAGGGCCTGCTGGAATTCGGCGATCGCGTCGTCCTGGAATCCGATGTGGTTGTAAACCACCCCCAGCTGGTGGTGCGCGTCCTCCAGGCTCGGGTTCAGCGCCAGCGCACGGCGGTACTCTTGAATCGCCAGGACGTGAGCGAATCGGTAGGCCGGGCCCCACAGGAGGTACGCCCGCGCGTAGTGCGCTTCCGCGAGATCGGGACGGAGCCGCAGCGCCTTCTCTCCGGCTACGAGCGCCCGCTCCCAGCTGGCCGTGTCATTCGGGGTCAGGGCGAACACCCGTTGGGCGTACGCGTGCGCCAGTTCTGCGTACGCGGCGGCGAAGCCGGGATCCAGGGCGACCGCCTTTTCGAGCAAGGCGATTGCACTCGTTAAGTGCGCCGGTGTGACCTTTCTGGCTCCCAGCCTGCCGCGCAGGTATAGATCGTACGCCTCTGGGGCGCTGGTGGGAGGAGTATCTAGGCTGCGCCTCTCCGAGGCCGTCACCGGCACCTTTAGGGCCGCCACGATGCCGCGCCTGACTCGGTCCTCGAGCAGGAAACGGTTGCGGTCGTCCTCCTCGAACCGATCTGCCCAGAGTTGGTAGCCGGATGCTGCATCGATCAGGCGCACGTCCACCCGTACACGGTCACCCGATCGCTGCACTCCGCCTTCGACCACCGCATCGACGTGAAGCTCACGGACCATGTTGCGGAACGATCCCGTGTCTTTGAACTGCTGCACCGCGCCAAGCGAGGTCACGCGTAATGCGCTGATGCGGCCGAGGTCGGTAACCAAGGCTTCGGTCATGCCGTCGGCGAACCAGGAGTGGAGCGTGTCGCGCGACAGGTCCGCGAGCGGTCGCACGGCGAGCGAGCGAATCCTGGCGATTCGCGCTCCCGGCCGCGCCCGCCCCTCCCAGTCGCCGGGATTCGCCAGCAACAGTATGGCCGCTACGCCCGCGACCAGTGGTGCGGACCACCACACGCTCGGCCGGCCCCGGGTCGGGGGACTGGAGCGCGTGGGTGGGGAGGGCGAAGGTGGGGCAGGCGAAGGTGAGGCGGCTGGCGCACGCAGCGGCGCAGCGGACTCACGCGCGCGGACGGCGGCCACCAGCGCCTCCGTTTCCGCGGCGGGCTGCATCTCGTATTCCTGAGCAAGTCGTGAAGCGAATTCGTCGTACACCTGCACGGCCTTGGCACCATCGCCCAGCCGGTCGAGCAGTGAGATCCAACGGCGCACCAGCTTCTCATCGAAGGGCGTGAGCCCCGCAGCGCGTCGAGCCCAGCTCGCGGCAGCCGCGAAGTCACCGCTTGCCTCACTGCGCTCGATGAGCGCGTGCGCGCTGCGACTGGCCGCGTCTTTGAGTCGGGCGCGCTCTGTCTCCAGCCAGCGTTCGAACTCTGGCGCCTCCGAGATGAAGAACCCTTCCAGCAGGTCGCCGCGATACAGTTCGATCGCCTCGCCCCACGTCCCCGAGACCACCGCCCGGTCAAACGCCGCGACGTCGCTCCAGAAGCGGTCGGCGTCGAGGCCGATCTCCTCATCGCCACGCCTTGTCACAATGCCATGGCCCACCGCACCGCGCAGCACGTGGAGCGCCTCGCGGAGCGCCGCGCGAGCGTGTCTCTGATCGAGCTCTGGCCAGAAGAGCGCGACGAGGCTGTCGCGCCGCTGAAAGTCACGAGGGGTGGCGGCGGCAAGGTAGGCCAGCAGCGCGAGCCGCCGGGGTTGTGCGAGGAGGCTTCGGACCTCGTGCCCGTCGGCTGCGGTCAGGCTCACTCCACCCAGCAGTCGGAACTGGATCATGGACGCCCCCCCGCGAAGGCCCGGCCCCGTCACGGCAGGCGTGACGCGCCCATGACGGTGGCCTGACGCCTTCGCCTCATACTGGCTGGCAAGGGAAACGTAGGCTCTGGCCAAGAGTGCAGCAATGCGGCTGCAAGGAGGAGGTATGAAAAGCATGACTACTGCTGGCCGGTGCGCGCGCGTCATCATCGCGTGCGGGTTGGTGCTGGCGGCAGCGGGGTGCGGCGACTCAACGCCGGTTGGGATTGCAGGACCAACGACGGGCGTGCTGCAGGTGACCGTTTCGACAAGCGGCGCAGACATCCCTACGAACGGCTACACCGTCAGCGTGGATAGCGGCGCGGGACAGGCTGTAACTGCCAACGGGGCGCTGACGATCTCCGGGCTGAAGGTCAGCACCCACAGTGTGACCCTCTACGGCATCGCTGCAAACTGCGCGCTGAGCGGTGCCCACACACGCGCCGTTGATGTCCCCGCAGGCGACACGGCGTTGGTTGCGTTCGACGTGGCCTGCACAGTCATTGGCCCGATCGTCTTTGCGTCCAACCGCGACGGTTACCCGTTTCAGATCTATGCGATGAACGCTGACGGGTCGAACCCCATCCGACTCACTAGCCCCGGCATTGACCCTTCGTGGTCGTCTGACGGCAGGAAGATCGCCTTCAGCGGAGGAGACGGCATCTATGTCATGGACGCTGACGGCTCGAATCCCACCCCCATCAACTACGGCGGATACCAACCATCCTGGTCACCCGACGGCAAGAAAATTGTCTTCACGATCGCCGGCGAGCTTGGCACTCCCGAGATCTTCGTGATGAACGCGGACGGCTCGAACCCCACGCGGCTCACGGACAATCTCGGTCTGTGGGACGACTTCGAGGCCACCTGGTCTCCCGACGGCACCAGGATCGCCTACGCCCAACGCATTTGCGATGAGGATAATGGAGTCTGCGAGCTCCACATCAACGTCATGAACCCGGACGGCACGGGCAAGGAATGGGTCGGCGAAGGTGGTGGGCCCGCCTGGTCGCCCGACGGCACGAAGATCGCTTTCTCCGGCCAAGACGGGGGGATCCGTGTGATGAGCGTCGACGTCTGGAGCGACGTCCATGTGATCGCCCCTGGCATGTGGGCGAATGTCGCCTGGTCACCCGACGGGGCGAGGATCGTCTTAGACCACGCGGAGTGCCCTCAGTGCCAGGACATCGGCGTCATGAATGAGGATGGCTCTGGACTCGTTTGGCTCACGCATGGCCCGGGGAGAAACTTCTCCCCCGCCTGGAGGCCCCGGTGAAAATGACGAAGCGCATTACCTCGACGAACAAGGGGAGGCGTACAATGAAGACCCGCACGAGACTCTTCGCCCTGTTGTGCCTCGGCACCCTCTTCCAGGCGTGTCGTGTCGATATGGGGCCGGCAGGCCCCAACGCTTCCCGGACCGTCGCGGCCGACGTCATGGCGGACGGGCCCCAGTGGGGGCCCTGGTCAACGCCGGTCAACCTTGGTCCGCTCGTCAATTCGCCATTGGACGACAACCGCCCGGCGATTTCCAAGGACGGCCTGAGCCTGTACGTCACCTCCGGTCGCCCCGGCGGCGTAGGCGGGCTCGACATCTGGGTTTCGCGGCGCGCGACTGTCGATGATCCCTGGGGGCCGGCGCAGAACCTCGGCCCGACGGTCAACTCGAGCTCCAACGACGTCGCTCCCACGTTCTCATCGGACCGGCATCGGATGTACTTCCACAGCTTCCGCCCGGGCGGATGTGGCCTAGCAGACATCTACGTCTCCCGGCGTCGTGACACACGTGATGATTTCGGATGGGGACCACCGGAGGACCTCGGCTGCGTCGTGAACACGCCGTACGTCAATGCTGGTCCCACCATCTTCGAGGACGAGACGACAGGCATCACGACCCTGTACTTCACCGTGCAGAACAATCCGCCGGGCAGCGACCAAGGCTTCGACATCTACGCGAGCACGCAGATCGGAGACGAAGGGGCGTTCGGCCCGCCCGTCCTGGTTCAGGAGCTCAGCAGCCCGTTCCGCGACACCCGCACCACCATTCGGCGCGACGGGCTCGAGATGATCCTGTCCAGTGGTCGCCCGGGCGGCGTGGGCAACGAGGACCTGTGGGTGTCGACGCGCGCCTCGACTCTCGATCCCTGGTCGACGCCGGTGAACCTGGGAGCTGTGGTGAACACCACCGCGTTCGATGGGGGCCCCGCGCTATCCTTCGATGGTACGACACTCTATTTCCACTCGAACCGGCCGGGCGGGGTCGGGGGGAACGACTTGTATGTGACGACGCGCGCCCGGCTGCGCGGGCGGGACGTGGCAGCGGATGCCGGGGTGGAGAAGCAACGGAGGGAAAAGACCCACGCGACGGACAAGACTCACAGGAAAGGATAGCGGCGGCCGACACGGACCGGGCACCCGGCGGCAGCCTCGTGACCACCGGGTGCCGGGCAGGTGTGATCAGAACCGCCGCGCGTAGCCGAAGAACATCAGGACGCCGGCGAGATCGCCTGAGCCGATCGAGCCGCCGGGCCCTTTGAGCAGGTTCGCGCTCGCCAAGCGAGCAAACACTCGGATCGGGGTGCTAACGGTGAACGAGTTGGCGCCCCGCTCCAGCGCCACCGCCGGATCGAGGAAAACGATATACCCGGGCCGCCGGAAGCCATCGCTCTTCCCGATCAGATCGTGATACGGGATCCCGTCCACCCGGCCGCCGAGGCTCACCGATATGACCGGTCGCGTGGGTGGCATCGGCAGCCAGGACATCTGGGTTTCCACACGCGGGACGACGCTCGACCCGTGGTCCACGCCAGTCAACCTGGGGCCCACGGTGAACAGCACGGCCTTCGATGGCGCGCCGGCGCTCTCCGTTCGATGGCACCACGCTGTACTTCTTCTCTGAGCGGACGGATCTCGGCGGCTTCGGGAAGCGGGACCTCTACGTGACCACGCGCGCCCGACTCGGTGGGCAGGACGTGGCCGAGGCTGCTGCGGTCGAGTCACACGAGAAGGCAAAAGCTCGCGGGAGGAAGGAGACAGACAAGAAGGAGGAATAGGGGCTCGCAGCAATCGCGGCGGCGGGTGCGTGGTTCCGATCGCCTGCCGCCGTGGAGCCTCTTCACACGGGAATCCCCCGGCGCACCGCTTGCTCCACCACATCCGCAAACCGGTCCACCTCCGCCGTCAGCGTGTAGACGTTCGGCGTCACCCGGATGCAGTTGAACTCGGGATGCACGATAGGGGTCACGATGATCTGGTGCTTGTCCCACAGGTACTCGGTGAGCTTGCCCACGTCGAGGCTCCCCGGCGTGAACGACGCTAGGCCGCACGACTGCTTCGGGTCATACGGCGTCAGGATCTTCACCCCCGATACCTGCTCCAGCCGCTTCGCCCAGCGGTCCCGCAGGTAGCGCAGCCGCGCCGCCTTGCGCTCCGCGCCGATCCCCTGGTGGAACGTGAGCGCCTCGGCGATGGCGTTGTGGTTCGCCGCCGGGTGGGTACCGATCTCTTCGAACTTGCGAATGTTGTCGTTCATCTCCGGCGGCGCCGCCATCATCGGCCAGATGCCCGCGATTTTTGGCTTGCGCACGTACAAGAAGCCCGTGCCGTGCGGCGCCAGCAGCCACTTGTGCAGGCTGGTGCCGTAGTAGTCGCAGTCCAGCTCGTCGCGGGTGAACGGGAAGTGGGCGTAGGCGTGCGCGCCGTCGACGATCGTCTCGATGCCTCGGTCCCGCGCGATTTGCATGATCTTCCGGATCGGGAAGATCTGGCCCGTCAGGTTGGTGATGTGGCAAACGTGGATCACCTTGGTGCGCGGCGTAATCGCCTCCGCGAAGCGCCGCGCCAGGTCGTCCTGGGACGGCGGCGGCACGGGGAAGCGGATCTGCTTCAGCACGATGCCGTCGCGCCGCTCGCGCTGCCTCCAGGTGGTGATCATGCGCGGGTAGTCCTGCGTCGTGGTCAGCACCTCGTCGCCGCGTTGCAGGGTCATCCCGAGCTGGACGATTTCCAGCGCCTCGGATGCGTTGCGTGTGATCGCCAGCTCCTCGGGATCGCAGCCGAAGTCGGCTGCGACCCGCCGCCGCACGCTCTCGATCTCCGGCTCCAGCCACTGCCACATCGTCACGGCCGGCGCCGTGTTGGAGATGGCGAGGTAGCGTTGCATCGCTTCCTGCACGATGCGCGGCGAGGGGGAGACCCCGCCGTTGTTCAGGTTGATGAGGGTGCGGTCCAGCGTGAACCCGTTCTGGATCTCGCGCCAGAAGTCCTCGTCCTCTGCGATAGCGGCCGGGGGCCGGCCGGCCACGGTGCCCACCGTGCGGACGACGTGCGCGAGGGCGTCGTTGGTGAGCGCGGGCACCGTGGGCAGGGCGGCGGAGGCCGAGACCAGCGAACCGAGGAAGCGGCGGCGAGACGTCACGGTACGGAGTCCTGTGGGAGGAGACGTGCTAGGATTTAGCGCAAACGCCTCCGCCGGACCAGAGACCGGCGGGGCTTCCCGTTGACCCCGTTGGCTGGCTGGTTACCTTCCAAGCCTGAGATGAGCCGGCCCGACCGCACGATCATCCTGGACGCCCGCGCCATGTCGCGGGCGTTGCAGCATATGGCGGTAGAAGTGCTCGAGCTCTCCCATGGCACCGACGATCTCGTGCTCATCGGCATCCAGCGGCGCGGCGTCGAGCTCGCCGAACGGATCGCCAGGTCGATCGAGCAGGACGAGGGCGCGGTCGTGCCCCGGGGCGCCCTCGACATCACCCTCTACCGCGACGACCTCGAAACCGTGGGCCCCAAACCCGTCATTGGCGAGACCCGTTTTCCCGGAGAGCTGGCCGGCAAGCACGTCGTGATCGTGGACGACGTGCTCTACACCGGCCGCACCGTGCGCGCCGCGCTCGACGAGCTCGCCGACTTCGGCCGCCCCAAGCGCATCTCACTCTGCGTGCTGGTGGATCGCGGCGGGCGTGAGCTGCCGATCCACCCGGACATCGTCGGCAAGCAGGTCAAGGTGAACAGCGGGGAGCGCGTCGACGTGCTGGTCGAGGAGCTGGACGGACGCGACGAGGTGGCCCTGGTGCGTCAGGGAGCGCCGGCATGACGACGCCCCCCCTCGGCAAGGACCTGGTCGGGCTCGAAGACCTCTCGGCGGACCAGATCCGGCTCATCCTCGATACCGCCGAGCCCTTCAAGGAAGTCTCCGAGCGGCCCATCAAGAAGGTCCCGGCGCTCCGCGGCAAGACCATCGTCAATCTGTTCTTCGAAGCGTC